>Ga0335084_10001427_pt1 | contig 22362 bp, 24 predicted proteins | sample Lox_Sample_44_FD_206721 | JGI IMG/M metagenome (GOLD analysis project Ga0335084, IMG submission 206721) | Soil microbial communities from Loxahatchee National Wildlife Refuge, Florida, United States - Lox_Sample_4.4 | ecosystem: Environmental > Terrestrial > Soil > Wetlands | place: USA...
AACGGCGCGGCGGCGACGGGATCATGGAGCCCCTGCAAGCGGAGCTCCTTCACCAGGCGGTCTTGGAGGGTGCCGTTGGCCCGTTCGACGCGGCCCTTGGCCTCGGGGCTCCGCGCGCAGAGGAGGTCGATATTGAGGTCCCGGAGGGCGCGCCCCAACTGCGAGAAGCCCGGTCCCCCCTGGGCTCGATCACGGGCCTGGACGTGAAAGACGCTCAGCCGATCGCTGTAGAAGGCCATCGGCTTGCCGTGCTGCTCGAGGTAGCGGCGCGTCGCCCGGAAGTAGTCGAACGTCGACTCGACCTCGGCGAAGCAGAGCTCCATGAGCCGGCTCGTGGCATCGTCGACGTAGACCAGGAGCGTACAGATGGGCCCGCGGTCTTCGAACCAGGCATGCTCGGAGCCGTCGATCTGGACGAGCTCGCCCAGGCACGCGCGCCGCGGGCGGGGCGGGTAGCTGCGCCGCGTCCGCTGCGCGCGCGGCACCAGAGGCTCGCGGCGACCATCCAGCCGCGGAGCGTCTCCACGGACAACTGGAGGGCATGCTCCTCGGTGAGCTTCTGGTGCGCGAAGGTCGGGCCGAAGTCGCTGTAGCGCTCGCGCACGAGGCTCAGCGCGCGGTCGCGCGTGCTCGCCGCCAGCCGCCGATTGCTTGGCCGTCCACGCCGCCGCGACGCCAACCCCGATGCGCCGTGGTGCGTGAACGCCTCGTAGAGCCGGCGCACCTGGCGCTCGCTGAGCTTCAGCAACGCCGCCGCCTTGCGCCGCGTGAGCCGATGCTCCGCGATCCACGTCATGACCTGCAGCCGATCCAATTCCCCCATGCTCAGCTCCACCGTCTCCGCCATCGCGCCACTGTGGCCGAAAAGCGGACATCTCTACTTTGGAGGAACCGGACATTTGCACTTTGGGCCTACGCACGCCGCGTCCGACTTTCGGAGATTACGTCAGCCTTCCCACCGTTGTCCGGACTGCCGACCCGGTGCCTGTCGGATCATCCCGCGGTAGCGGGACCGTCAACCGGGAGCTGATGTTCCTCAAGCGTGTCTTCAACCTGGCTCCGCGCGATGGCAAGGCTGAGCGGAACCCCGTCCGGGACGTAAAGTTCTTCAAGGAAGACAACCAGCGGGTTCGTTGGCTCACCGAGGAGGAAGAGGCGCGTCTCCCCTGGCGTGAAGGGCAAGTCAGGGGTTAACGCGACGAACTACATGAACCGCGTCTTTGGGCCCGCGGTCGAGCGCGCAGGCATTCAGAACTTCCACTGGCACGATCTGCGGCACACCTTCGCGAGCCGGCTGGTGATGGCGGGCGTGGACCTGATGACCGCGAGGAACTCATGGGCCACAAGACGATCACGATGACGCAGCGCTACGCGCACCTGTCGCCGGAGCACAAGCTGAACGCGGTGGAGCGGCTCACTCGGCACACAACCGGCACCACTACCGGCACCAGCGCTGAAACCACCGAGGAGCATCGCGAGCCTGCGACGCAAGTGCATGATCGGCGGAGGGAAAAGAGAGCGGGCGACCGGGGTCGAACCGGCGACGTCCAGCTTGGGAAGCTGATCGACGAGGTGCTGCAAGACTATGATCCGTGGGGATAGCTCTTGCTACCGCCAGCACTTACAGGCCAGTCCGGATTCTGCCGGTTTCACTGGTTGTCCCCCGGTTTCACTCCTCAACCGGCACCACGACCGGCACCGGAGCAGGGGCTCCTCATCCCGCCAGACCAAGGAAGATCAGCAACGCGCGGTTCACGCGCACCAGGTCGCGGTCCGAGAGTCTGCCGATGCGCTTCCCGAGCTTCGCCTTCGGCACCGTGGTCACCTTGTCGACCATCAAGCGAGAGGGCCTGTCGAGCCCGTTCGAGGGACTGGGGTCGACGACGAGACGGAACAGCGGGGCGTCCGTCGGATCGCTCGTGAAGGCGCAGATCGTGATCGAACTCGTCGCGTTGAAGCGGTCGTCCTGCACGATGACCACCGGTCGCGGCTTGCCGGCGTAATCTTTGCCCCCGGCCGCGGTCCATATCTCGCCGCGTGTCACTCAGTCCTCGGAGGCCAGCGCATCGACGAATGCCTGATCCTCGGCGGCATGCCGGCTCGATGCGACGAGTCGCGACTGCCGCGCGGCCTGCGCCGCAAACCTCGGCGATCGGGTGTCGGGCACCCAGATCTGGATCGGTCGCAGCCCTTGTGCACGCAAGCGGTCCCGGTGCGCTTGAACCTTTTGCCGGGAGCTGGAGGGCCTCCGATTCCTGGACCTCGGCTTCGCGGACGGCATGAACCGAGCCTCCTTGGGTAAAGGTTACATGTAACCTACAGCTGGCCGATCGAGAGTGCAACCGGCGAGCCGCCCGGGTATGAGCGGGATCGCGATGACCAACGACTGGTGCCGAGCGCTCGGCATCGAGCCGCCCACGCTCGAGGCCGTGGCCCATCACCGGGAAGCGAACACCTTCGCGCTCCTGCTCGTCGCTCTGCTCGAGCGCGGCGAGCCCATGACGCTGGCTGAGGTCGCGACGCGGTTCGAGGAGGCGGGCATCGCCGGGCGCGCCCAGGCGCTGTCGTCCCTGAAGCGCTGCAAGCCGGGACGACCGCCGGCCTACCGTGACGGGGATCGTTATCACCTCGACCCGCACGACGACGACCTGGACTTGTGGGTGTTCCGGCTCGGTCTCCGGCCGCCGAGAGTCGCCCGCATAGCACCACCGGTACTCGGCGCCGCGCCGTTGCCGAACCCCGATGTGGCGCTCACGCCAGCCGAGCTCGACGAGGCGTGGACCGATGCGTCGCTCGGCGGCTGGTCACAACGACGCATCGTCCTCGCGGTCCTCGACGCACACGGTGCCCCGCTCGCGCCGGCCGACGTGGTCGCCGCCGTCGCCCGACGCACGCGATGGCATGGATTGACCGTGGACGCGACGAAGTTCGCCCGCCGCGGCAGCGCGGTGGCGGTGCGAGACGACGGGCGCTGGGCCGTCGCCGACGACGCCGCCGAGACGATGCGCCAGGTTCGGCGTGCACTGCGCGAACGCATCACGCTCGTGCGGCGTCAGGGGTCGCAGTATCCCGGGCCCGCCGCCGTGGAGGCGGCCACCGTGGCATGGGAACGACGGCGAGCGGCGCACCGGGCGGAGCTCGCGCGTTTGTCGCGCGCGCTCCTCGTGACGTTCCCACTCTGCTCACCGCGGGCTGCCGTGCTGCTCGACGTCGGCGAGCACACGATCCGCGCCTTCGTCGACGACGGGTTGGACGAGCTCCGCGCCGGCCTCGCGACCTACGACGTCATCGGCGCCCTGCAGGTCCGCGCCCGTCTGCGCGCGCTCGGCTTCGATCCGGGCGGACGCCGGCTCGCGGAGCTCGAGCCGCCCCAGAAGACGAAACAGCTCAACCGGCGCGGGCGCACGTTGAAGGCCACGACAACCTTGTTGGTACAGGGGTCGTGCGGCATCCGTAAGCCGTTCGGGGAGGAGGGCACGCTGGCAGCGTACCTCGCCACGGGAGCGACCGGGAAGCTTCTTCGACGACTCGAAGCCGACGCGAAGTCCCTGCACGCCCTCTACGAGTACGGACGGCTCCACGGCGCGGTGCGGCTGCGCTGGGGTTTCCTCGACGAGCGCCTCTCTGTCCCGTGGGTCGATCGCGACGAGCCGACGCTCCACGATCTCGAGAAGTCCGCGCTCGCGATGAACGTGCCGCTCGAGGTCGTGGTCGGGAGCGCGCCCGGGTGGAGCGAGCCGTGGTCCCGCGTGCGGCTCGCGCGGGTGGTGCGGGATCGGGACGGGTGGCAGCACTGACTCGTCGGGGACGACGGCGCCGTCATCGACGAGGCCACGGTGCAACGTGCGCGGCTCTCGGTCGCGGTGCATTGACCGAGCGCCCAACGGCCTACCTCGGAAAAACCGGTTGCGGTAGCAGGTGGTGGCCGGGGGCCGTAGGGGCCGTAGGCGCGACAACCCTGGGAAGTTGACGGAACCGAGAGTTATCAGTTGCTCGGTGCGGCGATCTCCCCCCTGTGCCCCCGGCTTGCGCGGTCGACGTCGACGGCATCGTCGCCCTGATCGCGCGGCGCGCGCGCGAGGTGGACGTGCTGCTCGTCGAGGGCGCCGGCGGCCTCCTCGTGCCGATCGCGGGCGATCTGACGTACCTCGATCTCGCCGTGCGGGCCCGGCTCCCGTTGCTCGTCGTCGCCGCCAACCGGCTCGGCACCGTGAACCACACGGCGCTCACCGCCCGGGTGGCGACCGCCGCCGGGCTCGACGTCCGCGGCTTCGTGCTCTCGCAGCCGACGCCGTCGACCGACGTTTCGGCGGCGTCGAACGCGGACACGATCGCGCGGCTCACCGGCCTTCCCTGCCTCGGGGTGCTGCCCCACGCCGAGCGCCCGGGCCTGACAGCGCATCTGCTCGTGATCCCGAGCTAGCCCTTCGATTTACAAGCGCCATCCCGCGCGATAGCCACCCGGGTCGATGCGCCCACTACCGATCGTCCTGCTCCTGCTGGCCTCGCTCGCGTCCGTCTGCACGGCGGGGGCCGCGGATCTCGCCGTCCTGACACGCGGGAAGGTTCTCCGTCTCGACGCCGGGTCCGATCCGGGAAAATCCCGGGGCCTCGTGCGTTTCGGGCACGACGCCGCGCTCGCCGCGGCGCCCGATCCCTCGTGCCCGTCCGCCTCCGCGTTCGATCTCGGGCTCTTCACGGTGGCGGCCAACGCGGTCGTCCGGAACGAGAAGGTCGCCCTCGAATGCGCGAAGTGGCGGAAGACCCGCACGGGCTGGCGCTACGACGATCCGGACGCCGCCGGCGGCGTCCGTCGGATCACCTACGGACCCCGGGGCCTCGCCGTCCGCCTCGTCGGCCCCGCGGCGATGCCGGCCCCCGGCCCCGTCGGCTACGCGTTCGTGTGGTTCGAGGTCGGCGCGATGCGATTCCACGGCCGCTTCCACGTCTTCGAGGCGAACACGGCCGACCGGGTGCGAAGCCGGAGACTCTCGAAGGCCGCCGGCGACGGCGAGACGCGTTTCTGGGCGATCATGTGGGGAGACGATGCTTCCGAGACGGCCGTGCAGGAGACCTCGGCGCTCCTGCAACGCGCCGCGAAGCGCTCGAAGGCGGACGCCCGATCGCGCTTCCTCCTCGGCATGCTCCATCTCTATCGTTTCGGGCAGCTCACCGAGCGCTTCAGCGCGGCCAGCGAGGCCGGCCGCGCCGAGATCGCCGCGGCCGTCGCCGCCTTCGACGACGCCGAACCGCTGCTCTGGAACCGGACGACGCGCGTCGGCGATTCCCGGATGCCGGGGTTCGCCGCCGCCGCGCGCTACGCGCTCGCCGTCGTCACCGCCGACGAGGCGCTCCGGCAGCGGGCGCTCGCGGATCTCGCGTACGCGGTCGAGATCAACGCGTTCTTCAACGTGTTCGACCTGATGACGGTCCTGCAGGCGGAGCCCGCGGGCAGCTCGGCGTTCCAGCAGGCGTTCGCCGACCTGAGCGCGTACATCGGCGATCCGAACACGCTCGCGTGCGCCGTCACCCAGCCGGAGGTGTGCACGAACGCCGGGCTCGCACCCACGGCGCTTCCCGGCACGTTCGTGATGTTCGGCGACGCCTACGCCAAGAGCGGCGACGCCGCGACGGCGAAGTACTGGTACCAGTTCGGGATCGCCGCCGAAGCGGGGTGGGCCTTCGAGGGCCTCGCCGCGGAACGCCTGGCCGGCGCCGATGCGCGGGTCGCCGCGTACCAGGACGTGGATCCCGCCAACGACCCGCCCATCATCGGCGCAGGCCCCGAGGCCTGCGCGTCCTGCCACCACCGACCGCTCACGGGCGAGTAGTCGGGACCCGGCGTCGTCGAGGCGTCGTCACGACGCCTCGCGCACGCGCGGAATCTTCCAGCTCCCGTTCAGGATCGACGGGGACTTGTCCTTCGGCCAGTACATCCGCAGCATCAGGATGAAACGGCCGGCGGGCGCGGGCAGCCAGTTCGATTCCTTGTCCGCCCCCGGGGACTCGTGCTGGATGTAGAGGTCCACCGAGCCGTCGGGATTCGTCTTGAACGTGTTGCGCTGGCTCACGTTGTAGCGGTCGAGCGCGTTCGCGACGAAGAAGTAGTCCGCGTCGTACATCGTGAGCGACCAGAAGCCGTTCACCGGCGGCAGCTCGCCCTTCTTGAAGTGCATGACGTACTTCTTCGCGCCCGTGTAGTCCTGGAGGATGTCGGGCCCCTCGGAGGTGGGATAGACCGCGTCCTCCGGACGGTTCGCGCCGAGGCCGATCGCCGTGATGAGCGCCCGCTGCCGGTACGCGGGGCCGTAGAGCCCGGTCTTGGTCGTGAACAGCCAGCCGTCCTGGAGCGTCAGGTCGCGGGCCAGGATGCCCTCCTTCATCCAGCGCATGATCGCGTGCTGGGCCGGCTTCGGCGCCTCGTTGATGCCGGCGACGATCGCGGGCGAGACCTTAGAGGCGTCGAAGTCCTGGCCCGGCACGATGCCGATCTTGGCGAGCTTGGCCACCATCGCCGCGTCGGCGGCGGCCGGAGGATTCTTAGACGCCGCCCATGGGGTCGGCTCCCAGCGAATGCGGGGCCACGCCGAGGTGGCGGGCTTGGCGAGAGGGGGCGTTTCAGCGGATCACCGAACGCAACGGAGTGTTGCGCCAGGTGCATCTGGCGGGGCGCTCCACCGGGTCGTCATCCCGCCGCGGATTCGGCTCACGCACGCCACGGAAGAGGCGCGGCGGACGCGCATCGCTGGGCTTCCGAAGTTCAGCCAGTGAGACTGGCCCTCACGCGATGCCTTTCTAGGAAGCGCGAGAAGGATTTGCTCGGTCGTGCACTTACCAGAGAGCGGGCGACCGGGGTCGAACCGGCGACGTCCAGCTTGGGAAGCTGATCGACGAAGGGCCGGAAGACTATGATCCGTGGGCATAATCCGAGCGGCGGCGCTTAGTTGGGTGCGGCGGCGGTTTCTACCGGTTTCACTCCAGTTCACCCATTTTCGCTCCTCAACCGGCACCACTACCGGCACCAAGGATTCTGCGGGTCGCGCTAGAGGGGTTGCCGGCAATGGAAGGCGGCCTAGAGGAGTGGAGAGCCTTCTTACCGCGGGTGACTGCGTCCTGGAAGATTTTGGTCATCAGGGCGCCCCGGTTTGCGACCGGCTTGAGCGAGCAAGCCTCCTTGAGCTGCGCGAAGTGGAATCGCGCGCTTTCCGGTCCGAGGGTACTCACGCAGTGGGCGAACCAGGGTCGGCTCTGGGGGCTGTCCGTGAAGGAGACGACCTCGTCGACCAAGAGGGCGATCGAGGAGAAACCAATGAAACGAGCGCTTCTTGGTGGCGTGACTCTTGCGCTCTGCGCTCGCGCCGAAGCGGGCCCGCGGAAATGGTAGTCTGCGAGTTCACCGAGTCACGGGGCACAGTGACGGTGTCCGAAGACCTGTTCGGCCGACGTGGTCATGGACTTCATGCCCGCTCCGTTCGTCTCCACGCTCCAGCTGCAACTTGGCCGCATTGCCTTCGTTCGTCCAAGGTTGAGAGGATAGCTTCGGCGTCGTCGGGGTCGACGAGCGGCGTGAAGTGCACACGCCACGCCGACCGTGGCGCATTCACGTCCACGACCGTACGGAGCTGAGCGAGCTATCGCCCTCTGCGGCCTGCCGTGATCACGGTGCGCACTCGGCGGGGGCTGGCGCCTTGCTCGCCTTGAACTGCTTGTCCACCTTCCACGCGGTCGTGCCACCGAATCGCAGGCAGTACCGGTGGGCGCCGAGCGTCACCGCCACATCGACGGGCGATGGATCGACGGCCAACCAGTGGCCGAGTCCGACCCCCTTGCCGGTGACCTTGAGGGACTTCCCCGCCTTCACCACCACGAGCGTGATCGGGCCACTCTTGTCCTTGTACTTGTAGCCCTTGCCCTGCCCCGACTTGCCGACCAGCGACCAGTTCGAGGCCGGCAGGACGTAGGTGTCGTCGAAGCCGCCGTCGACGCTACGTATCCGCACTGTGGCGCCTGCCGACGTCGGGTCGTCCTCGCTGTCGTTGCCGGCCCCGAGCGTCAGCGCTGTGTCTTTCGATCCGACGGAGAGCCCGCCCTTGGCAGGAGCGCCGGCCTTCGTCTTGAGCAACAGCGTGCTGCCCGTGAGGAGGTCGGTCGTCACGGGGGGCAGCGTCGTCGTCGTCACGCTCGTCGTGGTGGTCGATGAGGTGGGGACGGACGTCGAAGAGGTCGAGGTCGTGACGACGCTGGTGCTCGTCGTCGAGGAGCCGCCGATGGCCACGGTCACCGTCGCATAGAGGCGTGCTCCCGAGCACGCGCCCGCAGTGCCCGTCGCCCCGTTCACATTGGTGCACGGCTGCCCACCGGCGCCATTCGCGCTGTTCCCGGACTCGCCGCCGACCGCGATCGTGTAGTCACCGGCCGCCAGCGCCAGCGTCAATGTTTCGCTGCTACCGTTGTAGCCTGCGACGTGTCCCGGGTTGGAGAAACCCCCCGTGGTCGTCGTACCGCAACTGGTGCCGGAGCATGGTGTGTTGCTGACGGAGGAGATGTAGTCGATCTGACTCCAGTCGCCAGACGCGTTCGCCATGCTCCAGTTCGCGAAGGCGTCGAATTGACCGAAGTACGTGTTGTTGACCGTGTCTCGGTATCCGTCGTGGGGCGTGTACACCCAGCCGACCGGCCCGGCGTCTCTCGGCGAGGGGAGTGGCGCAAAGGTGTTGGCGTCGACGGGCTGCAACGGATCACCCGACGTGTCGTCATGCCCCTGGGGCACCAAAGTCCCCGCATACACGCTGAAGGCAGGGTTCAGCACGGTGTCCAGAACGGGCGTCGCGTTGCTCGTCGACGTCGGCTTGTAGTTCGTCGCCGTGATGGTGACGACCGCATCACCGCTCAGATGGAACACCCAGAACTCGGCGTTGGTCGTGATATAGTGACTGTCGGCGAGCGTCGCCTCAGTGCCATCGTACCAGCCGTAGCGGGTGAAGATGTTCGAGCTCTGGCAGAGAACCCCCTCGGCGACGGAGTGGCACGGATCCGTGATCGCAGTCCCGCTCGCGGTCGTCTCTTTGAACACCGTTCCGGAGTTCATGTCGTAGTTCGACACGTGAGCGTCCGCCGGGCCGCCGACGGCGAGCCAGAGTGCGGCGAGACCGACGGCGCGTAGGCCCGTGCTCGAGCTCATTTGAATTCTCCTTCTGCGGTGGACTGTATCGACCTCGTCCAGCGCACCTAGTTCATCACACAGGACGCAGGTGCCCGCTTCACGGTTCTGGCGGCCTGCGTCTCCTGAAATCTCACCGAGACACCGCAGGGGACGGCGGATTCCACGACGGGGAACTCCGCCTTCCACCGGCCTGACGCCTCCAGCCGTGCGGTTCCCAGGACTGCTCCCCCTGTGTTGCCGTCGTCCAACCGGACATCGAGGGTTCCCGACAGGAGCGCGCCGCGCTCCTGCTTGGTGACGATGGGCAGCAGCCGGATCTTCCCGCTTGCGACGAGCGTCCCGGTGGCTGCGTTCCATTGCGCGTGCGACACCTTGATCGACCTGACCGCCCGGGCCGACGAGCGCCCCGCCGGGAAAATCCGGATGGCGGTCTTGACGACCGCCGACTCTCGGCCCAGTCCACTGGTTTCCACCGCGCGGACCGACAACCGAAGGATCTTGTTGGCCAGTGACGGCGGCGGCACCCACTGCAGCGTCGCAGCGAACTTGTGCGTCGCCGGGTCGTAGGTCGTGTCGGAGACCGCCGCTCCGCGCGGTCCCTTCAGCAGCTCGATGGCGACGGGATCGGCACTGCAGCTGAACGCCGATATCCGGACCCAGGAGAGCGCCTTGCCGACCTCCCCGTCCAGCGGGTTCCCGAGGACCGCGATCTGTGGGCCCGTATCGCCCGCACACGCGGGCGGCTGGGGGACCGTCTTGATGGCGATGCTGAGCCTGCCGCCAAAGAAGCCGTTCGGCAGGCAGTCCGCGCAGCCGCCACCGATGACCACCGTGTAGTCGCCTGGCTCGAGATCCTGATCCTCGAGAATCTCGGTCGTGGTGTCGGGCGTCGCGCCGATTCCAGCGTGGTCATTCTTGTGTCCGACATAGAATATCTTGGCCCAGTCACCCGCGGGATTCCCGTCGGGACACTTCGCGACGGGACAGCCGCTCGGAAGTGTCGGCTGCCCCGGTACGGCCCATTCGTTCCCCATGCTCCAATCGCCGAGCGCATCGAACTGGCCGACGAACGGGTTGACGGGAGAGCCGTCGAGGTCGGCATTGCCGCCGTCGTTGGCCGGTGAGAACAGCCCACCGGTCGTGGAATACCCGTGCGTGTCCCTGTACCCGTCGTGCGGCGCGTACACGTGGCCCTCCGGGGCGACGTCCACTGGAGACGCGACCGGAAGAAAGTCGATGTCGTCGAGCGGGTTCGCCGGGTCGTACGGGGTATCGTCGTGGCCGTACAGCGGCATCAGGCCTCTGTAGAGGCTGAACGCGGGATCCAGCCCGGCGGGATACGTCTGGCCGTCCCGCTGCACCGGCACGGTTTCGAGAGTGAGCGTCACGAGCGACTCGCCATCGAGATGGAACTTGTAGAAGTAGCTGCCCGCGCCTAGCAACCGGTGGCTGTCGGCGAGCACCGGTCGCGTCCCGTCGGCCCAGGCGCGGTTTCCGGCCCAGTAGTCCTCCACCGGTGCTTGGGGAGTAACCTCCTTGTAGAGACAATGCGCGAGACCCTGCCTCGCCGTGGCGAACAGCAGGATTCCTGCCAGCAGTCGACTGGTGAAGCGATTCCGGTGAGGGCGCCGTGCCCTCACCGGATCGCTCATGAGCCACCCGATACGCGCGGATTGCGAGCGCATCGGGAATGTGTCGAGTGAGGATTCCACTCCGATAGCCCTACCAGTTCGACTCGACACCTCGGTTCAAGGTGCGCACACCACCGGGGCTGACGCCTCCTTCGCACTGAACTGCTGGTCCGCCTTCCATTTGGTGACACCACCGAACTGGAGGCAGTAGCGATGGCCTCCGAGCGTGAGCGTCACCCGGAGCGGCGCCGGGCTCACCGTGAGGGACTGACCGAGCCCCGCGCCCTTGCCGGTGATCTTGACGAGTTTGCCAGCGGTGATCGTCGCGCTGCCGATCGGGCCGGCGGCGAGCGTCTTATCCTTGTACTTGTAGCCCTTCCCCTCGCCCGGCTTCCCGACGAGCGCCCAGTTCGCCGCGGGCAGGTCATAGAGCTCGTCGAAGTCGCCGTTGATGCTGAAGACGCGGACCGTAGCGCCGACCGACGTCGGATCGTCCGCGCTGCCGTTCCCCGCCCCCAACGTCACCGCGGGGTCCTTCGACTGGAGCGAGAGCTTGCTCTTCGTGGGTGCACCCACCTTCGTCTTGAGCGTGATCTTCTTCCCTGTGAGCAGGTCCGAGGAGAGCCCGGGGGCTGCGGTCACGGCGAGCGTGATCCTGCCGCCGAAGCCTCCGAAAGCGCTGCACCCTGGGCATCCTCCACCGACGATGACGGTGTAATCGCCCGCGTCTAGCGGCTCGTCCTGCAGGACCTCGGCGGTCGTATCGGCCACCGCGCCGACGCCGACGTGATCGTTCCGATGTGCGACGTAGTAGATCGTCGCCCAGTCGCCGACGGGATTGCCGTCGGGGCACTCATCGACCGGGCATGCACTCGGAATGGTCGGCTGGCCGGGTATGCCGTAGGCGTTCGCCATGCTCCAATCGCCAAGCGCATCGAACTGGCCGGCGTACGGATTGATCGGATAGCCGACGTTGAAAGGATCACCGCCGTCGTTGTCCTCCGTGTAGAGTCCACCGGTGGTGGAGTAGTTCAGGGTGTCCCTGAACCCGTCGTGCGGAGTGTAGACGTGGCCCGGAGGGGCGGCATCGACGCGGGAGGCCATCGGCAGGAAATTGACGTCGTCGACGGGATTCAGCGGATCGAAGGACGCATCGTCGTGCCCCTCGAGCGACATCAATCCTTTGTAGAGGGTGAATGCCGGATCCAGGCCGAGGTCGACGAATGCATCCGGAATCGCAATCCCTTCCACACTGATCGTGACCAGCGAGGGACCGTCCAAGTGGAACTTGTAGAAGAAGTCTCCCGAGCCCAGGCAGTGGTGACTGTCGCCGAGAATGTTCCGGGTGGCGTCGGCCCAGCAGGCGTTACCGGTCCAGGCGTCATCGACCGGCGTCCCCGGCGTCAGCACCTTGTACTTGTTGTGCGCGAGTGCCGGGCTGCCAACGAGAAGCAGCAGCGCGAACATGAGTGCAGGGAAGGTTCGATTCATCATCGGTTCTCCTCATGGGTTAGCCGGAGGGAATTCATGGGGCAGTCACCGGAACGCAGCGGAATGGGGGGCCGCCCGTCTCCCCCTTCACGACCGTGCAGTCCGCGTCCTTCTTCCGCATCAGCGGCTCGTCGTTCCGCCAGTCGGCCTTGTGGCAGGACTTCCGGCGGGCGGCCGTGGTCGCGCCGATCGCCGCACAGACCTCCGCGTGTGAGCAGCCCTGCTGGTCGACGGCTGCGCCAGCGGGTGTCGCCGGACATTTGTCCTCCGCGTTCCGGAGCCCGTCGCCATCGGAGTCTTCCGTGAGGCTGGCGAGCGCGTCCTCCGCGTCACCCACGTCGGCATGGCACTCCTCGAGCGGCGTCAGGGGAACAAGCCGAAGCACCTTCTGCATCGCGGTCACGATCGTGGGATCGGACGCGTTTCCGAGGCTTCCCGACGGCGCCGGCGGTATCGCGCGCGCGCCATACACCGCCTTGATTTTCGGAAGCAGGAAATCGTACCCCTGAAACCCCTCGACGTGGCAGGCGGTGCAGGCGCTGGCTCCCACTGCCGCCTTGATCGTCTCGTTGGCGGACGCGGGCCACGCGAGCAGACCCGCGGCTACCAGCAGTAGACAGCCGAGCCGCCGCCCTCTCCCCCGACCGTTGGAGCGCGTCGCCGTCATGGGGCGTCCGTCGCAACGCAGTGAAGCGTCCGTCCACCGCTCCTGCCTTTGGCGACCGCGCAGTCCGCACCCTTCTTGGTCATCACGGGCTCGTCGTTCTTCCAGTCGGCCTTGCGACACGCTCGCCGGCCGGCAGGGGTGGTCGCATCGAACGACGCGCAGAATTCCGCCCGCGAGCAGCCCACCTGGTCGACCGCCGCCCCCAGCGGCGTCGACGGGCAGCCGTCGTGGTCGTCGGCTCGACCGTCGCCGTCCGCGTCGGGGACGGCGCTCGTCATCCGCGCCTGGACCGTGACGAGATCCGCCCGGCACTGCGCCAGGTCGTTCTCGGGATCCGTCGGGAACGGGTCGCACGCGTCGCCGACGCCGTCCCCGTCAGTGTCGCGCTGATCGGGGTCTGCCGCGCCCGGGCAGTCGTCCAGGTCGTCCGCGACGCCATCGCCATCGGCATCGGCTGGCGCGACACCCGGCGTGATCGTCACGCGGTACCTGCCAGCCACGCCGTCGAGGGCGCCCACGAACAGTGTGTACTTGCCGTCGTGGTCGGACTGCAGACGGAACGTCGTGGAGACCGTCTCGCCGGAAGTGGATGCGACCCTGTAGTCGAGCAGCTTCAATCCCGCCGAGCCCAGAGGATCGTCGACGGGGTGTGGCGACGTGGTGTAGGTCTGATGCCGTTCCGACGACGCGTTGGTGTCCCACCCTCCGTACATTGCGAACGCCAGGCGCATCGGCGCGGTGTTGGCAGGGTCGTCGTCCACGGTGACGGCCACGTACACGGGACCGCCGCCGAGGACGGCGTCGAGGGGCGCGAAATGGATGAGGCCGTAGTCGAGCCCGTGGCCCCATCCTTGATCGCCGTTGGCCGGGTCGGTCCACGAGCGCCCTCCCACCGCCAGCACGCGATCCGTCGCCAGATCGGGGTCGTGAACAGCATTGTAGGCGCTCACCTGTCCCAGCAAGCTTTCCGGGGCCGGGCTTGCGCCATTGCCCGTCTGCACGACGCGCGGCGTGACACCGTCCGTCATCAGGGCATACCACTGGACCGGGAGGCCGCCGACGTAGCCGGTAACGTCACCGTTGGTCCAGATGGCCCCCGGAGGAGTCGCCGGGAATCCGTCGGCGCCGTTCGTGCTGCCCGCGATCCCGGCACCGTAGCCGGCGAGGTTATAGGTCGTCTGTGCGTGCGCGCACGGACTCCCGAGCAACACGGCCCCAACGAGGAAGGAGAATCCGAGTCGCAGGACGGTCGCCTCCCCCTCTGGTTGCACGACGGGAAGTCCTACACGTGCCGTGCGACGCACCACATGCGACAAATCGTCGCCCCCTCGTGGCCCACTTCGCATCGGGCCCCAGGCGTTTACGTGGATCCGTTCTCTGAGTGCTCGATCCCACGCAGCCCTAAGCCCTGGCATCGTGCTCCCAGGCAACGGTCCTGGGCGTCCCTGAGCCCGGGTGGGGTATGTGTTCCCCGATCACCCGTAGCCCCGGGTCGGTCACACCATCGACGTCTCTCCGTCCGCTGTGCGTATCTGGATCGATGGCGACATCGAGCCCATCTTCAGCCCAATCCGCGTCGAGGACCCCGACAATCGGCGTGTGGACCTCGGCGGCGCGCAGATCGACGCGCACGAGGCCGTAGAGGACAACCCTGGCAAGGTCACCGGCTACCTATCGGACATTCCGGTCCCCCCCCCGGCTTGTGTGGGGTACAATAGTAGGCGGTTTGCGGCTGCCGAGCGCGTAGCCTGCCCCAGCTGCGGACGCGACGGGCGTGCGCGAGGTGACCGCAGGCCGCTTATTGGTTGCGTCAACTTCGGGCTCTAGACAGCTACCTAGTGCCTGGTTGGCCGTGGACTCCTGGATGCACATCGCGAAGCAGGCCCTGTGGTAACTCGCTCCGCGAACGGGGCGAACCCGGCGTGCTCGTCGGGTGCGGCATGAGTGAGGACGCCGTTCGTGGCGCGCGCCGGGCGCTTCGGCGAGCGCATCCTGGCAGGCCCCCCGCACGTCCAGCTTCGGCCTCCTCGGCTGGCTCACGGCGCCGAGCCCGGGTGGCCCGACACAGGGCTCATGCCAGTCGGTTCAGGCCGCGAGCACTTTCGCTGCCGCAGCGCTCTTCTCGCACGCCTCCAGGCATGTCTTGCAGATGGGATGGCGCTCCGCGTGCTTGCGGCACTCGCCGGCGCAGTCGGTACACACCGCCTCGCAGAGTCGGGCCATCGCTGGCAGATGTTTGCTCCGTGCGTCGGCGAGCGGGCCGACGCCGCGACAGACCCCGAGCATCTGCGTGACGCTCTTGGCGCAGTCGGCGATGCTGGTGTCGCCCTTGGCCAGCAGGTCGAGGCAATGCTGCAGGCACGCATCCCCCGCGCGCATGCAGCCGGCGGCGGCGTCAGCGAGCGCTGTAGCGTTGTCGCCGCCTCCGGTCGCCCCGCCGGGCACCGCCTGCATCGCCAACGTCACCGTTCCCACGGCCATCAGTTCCCGACGTGTCAGCATGGCATCCTCCTCGTGGAGGTTGCAGTAGCAGAGAACCGAGAGCGTGGGCGAGCCCCCGGAAAGCGATCCCAGGGAGGGCGTCAGCGCGGCGGGCTGTTCAATAGCAGAAAGCGCCAGCCCCTCGCCGTCCGCAGCACCCTTCGGTCACCGGGCCGGCCCCCCTGACCTCTTAGGCGAACGGGGGGCATCGTCTGATGGAATATGATTTTGATGTCTCCGGACGGGATCAGGAGTGGCGCAGCTCCGCTTCGAGTTGCGCCCGGAGCGCGGGATCCACGGCGGAGGGTGTGACGTCGGCCGTGGGCGCGGACGCGCGCATCTGGCGCCGCCACCACGCGACGACGACGCCGGAAGCGAGCGCGAGGCCGACGTATGGTGCAAGCCACGCGACGAGGCCTAAGCCCCGCCACGGGGGCATCGCTAGGATGCGCTCGCCGAAGAGTCGCTCGATCTCGGCCCGCACTTCGGCCTCGGGTACGCCCGCGGTGAGGGCCGCGCGGACCTCGTTGCGCAACGTCATCGCGCCGGAACTCGAGCAGTCCGCGAGCAGAAGACCCGGGCAATACGGGCTCATGTACTCATGATTGATCGCGCGCGCGTGTTCGTCGACTGTGCTCGCCACGATTGCCCGGCTGTGCCCGAGCAGGCCCAGCGCGACCACGGCGTACACCGCGCACCGCATCGAGCTTCACAATAGCGGTCCTTCGCGCAGAGGCCACCGTACAGATTGCGACACGATGTCGCAGGTACTCCTGCGCCGGAAGAGGTCGGTGGTCGCGCCCACACCCACTTGGCTGGACGGGAGTCGGACCAATCCACCGGAGCGAGCTCGCTTCCACGGCCATGGCGCCCGTCCTCTCGCAGTAACCGTCCGAGGATCGAGCCTTCGCGCGGACGCGTGACACCATGTCGCATCCCGGCGCTCGCGGGCGATATGTTGGATGGATGCGCTTCTCGTGGCTCGTGACGGCAGTCGCCCTCGCCTGCACCACGGGTGTCGCCGACGAACTGCTCCTGCACCCAAGTTGCGCGATCATATCCGTCGAGTTCGCGGTGCCCGCGGACTGGCGCTGTCACGGCATCGACGATTGTCTGCTCTGCGCCCGCACCGGCAGCGGAGTGAGATCTAACTAGCCGTTCGTTGTCACGCGTACGGGTGGAACGGTGGAACGCGCGCCATTCCGCGTGGCCGGTCGACTCCATCTGCCCGCCCCCGGCCGGACGGGTCGATGACCCGAGCCCGCGGCACGTATCGGAAGCCTAGCTAGATCAGGGACGGCGCGCGGCCGGGCACGGCACCGGAATCGGCGCCAGAGGTTCGCCTCAGCCCAGAGCCACGTGAGAGGCTTCGGCGAGGCACATCCCGCGCAACTCCTTTTGAAGTCCCGCTTGTCAGACTGGACTTCGCGCCCGCTTCCTATGCCACAAGAGAAAGACTCACTTCGTCGTGCACTTGGGAGAGAGCGGGCGACCGGGGTCGAACCGGCGACGTCCAGCTTGGGAAGCTGGCATTCTACCACTGAATTACGCCCGCGGCAGAGCCGTTTCAGTACCGCAGCGCGCCCGGGGTGGCAAGGCGGCGGCCGTCGTTTGACGCTCGGGGACGCCCACAGTAGAGCCACCCCCGTGCGGGGCCACGCGCGCAACATCATGACCGAGCGCGTGACGAAGATCCTACCCGATACGCTGCTGCCCGAGATCGCCGCGACGCTCGTGGATGCCGGCTTCGGGGGACTGCCCGTCTGCGACGACGACGACCGCGTGGTGGGCTTCGTCTCGGAGATCGACCTCATGGACGCGCTCCTGCGCGACGATCCCGGGGAGACGCTCGCGCGCGACATCATGTCGACTCCGGCCATCACGATCGACGAGTTCGCACCGGCCGAGGAGGCCATGACCATGCTGCGGGAGCGCGGCATCCATCACCTCCCCGTCGTGCGGCAAGGGCGCCTGGTCGGGATCATCGCGCCGGTCGACGTCCTGCGGTATTACGTCGACCACGTGCTGCCGAAGCCACCGGAGGCGGGATGAGCGCCACGCGAAGCGCGATCGCCGAGCTCTTCCGCGAGAGCGCCAAGGTGCGGGACGTGTTCCTGGCCGAGCAGTCCGAAGCCCTCGAGCGCGCGATCGACCTCGTCGCGGCAGCGCTCGGAGCCGACCACAAGGTCCTCCTGTTCGGGAACGGCGGCAGCGCGGCCGACGCCCAGCACATCGCCGCCGAGTTCGTCGGGCGGTTCTATGGCGAGCGGCGCGCCCTGCCGGCCATCGCGCTCACGACCGACACGTCGGCGCTCACGGCCATCTCCAACGACTACGGCTACGACGAGGTGTTCGCGCGGCAGGTGCGCGGGCTCGCGCGTCCGGGCGACGTCGCGATCGCCATCTCCACCAGCGGGAAGTCGGCGAGCGTGCTGCGTGCGGTCGAAGCGGCGAAGATCCTCGGCGTGAAGACGATCGGATTCACGGGCGGCACCGGCGGACCGCTCGCGTCGCTGGTCGACGTCGAGCTCCGCGTCTCGGCGAGCACCATGTCGGCGCGTATCCAGGAGACGCACATCCTCGCCGGCCACGTCATCTGCGAGCTCGTGGATCGGAAGCTCTTCGGCACGTCCCGGACCCTCTCGTGAGCCGCCGCCGGCGAATGAAGCGGCGTCCGGCACCCGCGCCACTCGATCCGCGTCGCGTGCGCACCGTCCCGCTGGGGCGCCGTCCGAGCAAGGTCGAGAAGGGCCTCCTCGGAGCGCCCGTTCGCTCCGGGCGGTCGATGCGGGCGTTCCTTCGCGGCCTCCCGGACATCCTGGGGGCGCGCGATCTCCGGACCGCCGCCGAGAAGATCGCGGGCGCGATCCGCCGCGGGCGACCGGTCGTGCTCGGCATGGGCGCGCATCCCATCAAGGTCGGGCTGGGGCCGCTCATCGTCGACCTCCTCGAGCGCAGCCGGCTCGCGGCCGTGGCCATGAACGGCGCCTGCCTGGTCCACGACTTCGAGCTCGCGTGGGGGGGCAAGACGTCGGAAGACGTTGGGCCCGGCCTCGATCGCGGGCTCTTCGGCATGGCGCGAGAGACCGGCGAGTTCCTGAACCGCGCGACGTCCGACGGCGTGACCGCCGGCCTGGGGCTCGGGCGGGCCGTGGGCGCGGCCATCCTGCGCGCGCGGCTCCCCTTCCGCCGCACCAGCATCCTCGCGGCGTGCGCCCGCCTGGACCTGCCGGCGACCGTCCACGTGGCCGTCGGCACCGACATCATCCACATGCACCCGAGCGCCGACGGCGCCGCGATCGGTGAGGGCAGCCTGCGCGACTTCCGCGTCCTGTCGGCCGTCGTGGGACGGCTCGACGGCGGGGTCTACCTCAACCTCGGCTCGGCGGTCATCATGCCCGAGGTGTTCGTGAAAGCCTTGAACCTCGCCCGCAACGTCGGCCATCCCGTGCGGCGCGTGACGACCGTCGACATGGACTTCATCCGTCACTATCGACCGGGCGTGAACGTCGTCGCGCGGCCGACCGCCATCGGCGGGCTAGGGATCCGTCTCACCGGGCACCACGAGATCATGTTCCCGCTTCTCTGGTCGGCCGTGGAGGAGGCGCTCCGCTGATCACCCTCACGACCGACTTCGGGACGACCGACCCGTTCGTCGGCATCATGAAGGGCGTGATCGCGAGCCGCGCACCGGGAGCGGCCGTGGTCGACGTCTCGCACGGCATCCCGCCCCAGAACGTGCTCGCCGGCGCGCTCGTGCTGCGCGCCGCGGCACCGTATTTCCCCCGCGGGACGACCCACGTCGCGGTCGTCGATCCGGGTGTCGGAACCGATCGCCGGGCCGTGTGCATCGAGACGGCCGAGGCCTGCTTCGTCGGACCCGACAACGGGGTCCTCTCCCTGGCGGCACCTCCCGAGCGGGTCCGGCGCATCGTCGAGCTCGAGAACCCTCGCTTCCACCTCTCGCCTCGTAGTCGCACGTTCGACGGGCGCGACGTCTTCGCGCCGGTGGCGGCCGCGCTCGAGACTGGTACGGGCGTCTCGGACCTCGGCGCGGAGCGCACCGACCTGGTCCGGGTGTCGCTGCCCGCCCCGGTGCGGGAGGGCGCGACGATTCGTGGCGAGGTCGTCTACGTGGACGGGTTTGGCAACCTCGCGACCAACATCGAGGCGCGCGACCTGCCTTCCGCCGTCGCGCGGATGGAAGTCGCCGGGCGGCGCATCGACGCCCTGTCAGCCACCTATGGGGCGGTCGCTCCCGGGGCCCCCGTCGCGCTCGTGAACAGCTGGGGCGTCGTCGAGATCGCGGTCCGGGACGGCAACGCGCGGGCGACCCTGGGCATCGGCGTCGGTGCGCCGGTCGTCATCGTGGGCGCATGAACCGTCGCCGCCTGCTCGTCCACGGGGGGCTGTTCGCGCTGACGGTCGTCACCGCGACCGCGGCCGGCGCGATCTGGGACGGCGTCGACCCCTTCGTTTCGGCCGCCGCATATGCGCGAGGGCTGCCTTACGCCATCTCGCTGCTCGCGATCCTCCTCTGTCACGAGATGGGGCACTACCTCATGTGCCGCCGGCACGGCGTCGACGCCTCGCTCCCCTATTTCCTGCCCGCCCCCCCACCGATCGTGTTCGGGACCTTCGGCGCCTTCATCCGCGTGCGATCCAGATTTCCGCATCGGCGGGCGCTCTTCGACATGGGCGCCGCGGGCCCGTGGGCGGGGTTCGTCGTGGCGATCGTCGTGCTGTTCATCGGCCTCCACTTCTCGCGCGTCGAGACGACGATGCCCGAAAGCGGGGTGTGGATGTTCGGCGACTCGCTCCTCACGGCCTGGCTCACCCGAACCGTCGTCGGGGCGGATCCGAACAACGTCATCATCCATCCCATCGCGCTGGCCGGATGGTTCGGCCTGCTCGTGACGTCGCTCAACCTCCTGCCGGCGGGACAGCTCGACGGCGGGCACATCGTGTATGCGGCAATGGGACGGGCGACGCCCGCGCTCTCCGCCGTCCTGGTGGCGGTGCTCGCCTGGCTCGGCCTCCGCGGCTGGCCGGGTTGGTATCTCTGGGCGGCCATCGTCGTCCTCATGAACTTCCTCGGACACCCCCCGACGACCGACGACCAGGCGCCGCTCGACCTGGCCCGGCTGGTGGGTGCCGTGGCCAGCCTGGTAGTCTTCGTCATCACGTTCGTGCCCGAGCCGATCCGGATCATTCCGTGAGGTCGCAATGAGCACCCGACCGAGCTGGGACCAGTACTTCATGACGATCACCCGCCAGGTGGCCGAGCGCTCGACGTGCCTGCGCGCCAAGGTGGGGGCTGTCATCGTCCGCGACAAGAACATCCTCGCCACCGGCTACAACGGCTCGCCGGCCGGACTGCCCCACTGCACAGACGTCGGCTGCCTCGTCTACAAGTCGACGACGCCCTCGGGCGAGGTCGAGGAGAACTGCTTCCGGACCATCCACGCTGAGATCAACGCCATCGCTCAGGCGGCCAAGAACGGCCACGCCATCCGGGACGCCGACATCTACATCACCCACACGCCCTGCATTCACTGCTTCAAGGTGCTCGTGAACACCGGCATCAAGCGGATCGTCTACGAGCGGCCCTACAAGCTCCACACGATCGAGGAGCTGCTCCGCTACACCGACGTCTCGCTGGCCCAAGTCGCCGAGTGACGACGACGCGCACGCTCGTCCACGAGCCATGGCTCGCGGTTCCGGGGCTCGTTCACGGCTTCCTGCCGGGCCTCGTCGACCCGCCGCGGCGGGTCGAGGTCCCACGGCAAGTTCACGGGACGCGCGTCGTGACGCTGGGCGACGGCGCCGAACGTCCCGAGGCCGACGGCCTGGTGACGTCGGCGCCCTGCGCCTGCGTCGGCATCGTCACCGCCGACTGCGTGCCGATCCTCATGCTCGCGCGCCGCGCGCGTGCCGTCGCCGCCGTGCACGCGGGCTGGCGCGGCGCCGCCGCCGGCGTCGTCGAAGCGGCGCTCGATCATCTGCGCGCGACGTTCGGCGTCGAACCGCGCGACGTCGAGATCGCGATGGGACCGGCGATCGGTGGCTGCTGCTACGAGATCGGTCCCGAGGTGCGCGCCGCGTTCGTCGCGCGTACCGGCGACGTCACCCGCGATGCGTGGACGCGTGGTGCCGATCGCGACCTGCTCGATCTTCGCGCCGCGATCGGGCTCCTCGCGCGGCGGGCCGGCGTCGTGCACGTCGCCGTGCTGGGACCCTGCACGCGCTGCGACGGCGGCTACTGCTCCTACCGTCGCGACGGGGGCGACGCCGGACGGCAGGTGAGCTTCATCGGCTGGGGGTAGCGCCGATCGCGAGCGACGGCGCCGACGTCGGCACCCGCCCGTCGTACTGCTCCGGGTTGAGGAGGTACGCGCGCATGAGGTCGACCATCTTCCCGGCCTGGTAGCCGTCCATGAACCGGTGATCGAAGGTCGCGCCGATGGTGAGGAGCGGCCGCACGACGACCCGGCCTTCTTCGGCGACCGGGCGGTCCTCGACCTGGCCCACCAGGACGACGATCGGCGTGCGGCTGAACGGCACCAGCGGAGCGAGCGCGTTCGTGATCCCGAAGGTCGCGATGTTGCTCACCATGGCGCTCCCGAACTCGTCCTTCACGATGCCGAAGCGCGAGAGGTCGAGGTCGAGATCGTAGATGAGGTAGGCGATTGTCCGCATGATCGGCCCGAGCAGCGTGACCGGAATGCGGTCCAGGAGGGACTTCGTGCGCTCGACCTGGCGGTCCTTCCGGGCGCGGAGCAGCTCGACGCGCTCCTCGACCTCGCGGGCGATGTCGACCGCGCCCTTCTCGTCGGCGCGCTGGATCTTGAATCCGGAGAGGTCCCGGCCGCCCTCGGTGGCGACCTGGAGGAAGATGTCCACCGTCTCCCGGAGCATGATGCGTCGGC
>Ga0335084_10001428_pt1 | contig 22355 bp, 22 predicted proteins | sample Lox_Sample_44_FD_206721 | JGI IMG/M metagenome (GOLD analysis project Ga0335084, IMG submission 206721) | Soil microbial communities from Loxahatchee National Wildlife Refuge, Florida, United States - Lox_Sample_4.4 | ecosystem: Environmental > Terrestrial > Soil > Wetlands | place: USA...
CCTGCGCGCCGACCACGCTCGACGGCAGCTGGACCCACCCTGAGTTCGCTGGCAAGCGCCTGCAGGGGCCGGTGCTGGTCGTTGGCGTCGCGCGCGACGACACGGTGCGAAGAATCTATGAGGACGAGATGGTCGCGCGGCTCGGCGCGCGCGGAGTCAAGGCGTTGCGCAGCTACGAGCTGGTGCCGGGCGCGTTGCAGAACGACAGCGTCGAGCGTCTGCAGCAGGCGGCTCGCAAGGCGGGCGCCACCCACCTCTTGTCGACCGCGGTGATCGGGCGGGAGCGCGAGGCCTTGGTCTACCAGGACCCGGGGGTCTACGGAGGCTGGGGCGGCTATCGCGGCTGGTACGGTTCCTACTGGGGCATGGCGTATCCGTTGCGCACCGACGTTCGCGTCTACAGCATCTACATCGCCCAGACGGCGCTGACCGATGTCGCGACCGACCGCATCGACTGGACCGCGCGCACCCGCAGCACGGCACCGGCGAATGTCGAACAGGAAACACGCGCCTTTGTCGACGTGATCGTCGGCGCGCTCGACCAGGCCGGCCTGCTCGGTGCGCCGGTCAAGTGACTACGGGCCTCAAGTCTCGCCGACGACCAGCCAGGTCGCGCCGATCACCAGGACCCCGCCCGCAAGCATGAACAGGCTCAGCGGCTCGCCGAGAAACAGCACGCCCCAGAGCACGCCGAACACGGGGATCAGGAAGGTGACGGTGAGGGCTCGCGCCGCGCCGACGTTGGCGATCAGGCGGAAATAGAGCACATAGGCAAACGCCGTGCAGGCGACGGCCAACGCCAGGACGCTTGCCACGACGCCCGCCGTGAACAGCTCCACGCTCGGCCACGGGGCGAGCGCGGGAGAGAGGACGAGGGCCGCTCCGACCTGGCTTCCAACGGCGACCGCGAAGGGCTCGATCGAGGCGGTCTTCAGGCGCGTATACACGACGGCAAGCGCGTAACAGCAGGCTGCGCCGATCGCGGCGAGCGCGGCGAGGACGACCTTCGCGTCCGCTGCGACCGGACCGAACCCGACGAGCAGCGCCACTCCCGCCATGCCTGCCACAAGACCGGACACCCGGCGAAGCGTGAGGCGCTCGTTCAGCCACAATGCGGCGAAGAGGGCGCCGAAGAGCGGGCTGGTGGCGTTGAGCACGGCCGAATAGGAAGCCGGCAGATGCACCGCGGCGTAGGCGAACAGGGCAAACGGCACCGCGGAATTGACCGTGCCGACTACGAGGTAGGCTCGCCACCGGCCGGCGAAGCGAACCTGCGCGCCGGTCATCCACGCCCAGGCCAGCAGCGTCGTGGCGGCGACCGCCAGGCGCAGCTCGGCCACAAACAGCGGTCCCAGCACCGGCGCCGCAATGCGCAGGAACAGGAACGAGCCGCCCCAGAGAGCGGCGAGCGTCACGAGCCGGAGCACGTCTGGCGGGCGCATGCGGCAACTCTATCCGGGCCGCCGCGCTCTCACCACCCGAAAATTGCCGCTATGGCACCCCGGCGGCGGGCTCCAAGCGGTGCTATTGTTGCCGCGCACATAGGCGCCGGGCATCGATGGAATCCACCGAGGCATACCAAAAGCCGAGCAGACGGATCGCTGCGGCGCTGGGCTTCGTCCTCCCGCCCGCGGGGATGCTCTACGTCGCCCGGCCGGGTCGCGCGGCGATCTATTTGCTGCTGCTCGCTGCGCTCGCGACGGTCAACTTCGTCGCGCTTCGCGAGCGCCACTGGGCGCCCGACGCGGCGATCCTGCTCGCCGCGATCGTCTGCGCGGCGCAGGCCTATCGCATCGCCCGGGACTTCCGGGAGATCAAGCGCCCCTGGTACAGCCGCGGGCCCGGCCTGCTCTTCGTCATCGCGGCGTTCGCGGGGCTCGCGGTGGCGGCCCGGGCCTGTCTCTTCGAGCCTTTTCGCCTCGCGTCCGCATCGATGCTGCCCTCGATCGAGGCGGGCGACCGCCTGATCGTGAAGAAGTGGGGCTACGGCAACTACGAGGCCTGGGGAATTCACCTCGCGAGGGCCCCCATCTCGTCGGAGGTCAGCAGGGGAGACGTCGTCGTCTTCGAGTCTCCGGGGAACCCGTCCGTGGCTTACGCGAAGCGGGTGGTCGGTCTCCCGGGCGACACGGTCGCCTACTTCAGCAAGCGCCTCTGGATCAACGATCAGGAGGTGCCGCGGACGCGGACCGGCGATTACGCTCAGAAGGACCGCGCCGGTGGCGTGCCTCAGTATCGGGAGCGCCTCGGCGAGTGCGAGTATTCTATCGTCATCGACGCCGAACTCACCGCTTTCATCCCGCCGGCGAACCCGTTTCCCTTGATGGACCGCTGCACCTTTACCAAGGAAGGCATGTCGTGCCGGGTACCCGAGGGGCATTATTTCGTGCTTGGCGACAACCGCGACCACAGCGACGACAGCCGCACCTGGGGATTTGTCCCGGGCAAGAACGTCATCGGGAAGGTGCTGGTCGTCCTCCCTTAGGCATGCGTCTCTCCGACTGCCACAACTTTCACGACTTTCGCAGGCTGGCGCGCAAGCGCCTGCCCGGCCCGATCTTCAACTACATCGACGGGGCGGCGGACGACGAGACGACCTACCGCCGCAACACCGAGGCCTTCGAGCGCTGCGACCTCGTGCCGAACGTGCTGCGCGGGGTGGCGAACGTCGACCTCTCGGTGACGGTGATGGGGCAGAAGCTCGCGCTGCCGTTCTACTGCTCGCCGACCGCGCTGCAGCGCCTGTTCCACCACGACGGCGAGCGCGCGGTCGCGGCGGCGGCGTCGAAGTTCGGAACGATGTTCGGCGTGTCCTCGGTCGGCACGGTGAGCGTCGAGGAGGTGCGCAAGGCGTACCCGACCCCGCAGGTGTACCAGTTCTACTTCCACAAGGACCGCGGCCTGAATCGCGCCATGATGCAGCGCGCGAAGGAAGCCGGCGTCGACGTCATGATGCTGACCGTCGACAGCATTATCGGCGGAAACCGGGAGCGCGATCTGCGCACCGGCTTCTCGATTCCCTTCCGGCTCACGCTCGGCGGGATGCTCCAGTTCGTGCTCAAGCCCGCGTGGGGCATCAACTACCTCACCCACGAGCGCTACCGGTTGCCGCAGCTAGAGGAGCACCTCGACATGAGCGGGGACGCGGTGTCGATCAGCCGCTACTTCAGCGAGATGTTCGACCAGTCCATGAACTGGGACGACGTTGCCGCGATGGTGCGCGAGTGGAACGGGAGGTTCTGCCTCAAGGGGATCATGTCCGTGGAGGACGCCAGCCGCGCGGCGGAGATCGGCTGCACCGGCATCGTCCTCTCCAACCACGGCGGCCGCCAGCTCGACGGCTCGCGCAGCGCCTTCGACCAGCTCGCCGAAGTCGTCGACGCCGTCGGCGACAGGATCGACGTCATGATGGACGGCGGCGTCCAGCGCGGCAGCCACATCCTCAAGGCGCTGTCGCTGGGCGCCAAGGCCGTCGGCGTCGGACGCTACTACCTGTTCCCGCTCGCCGCGGCAGGGCAGGCCGGCGTCGAGCGGGCGCTAAGTCTCATGCGCGAGGAGCTTGAGCGGGGGATGAAGCTCATGGGCTGCACTTCGGTCGGGCAGCTGTCGCGCGGCAATCTGCGGTTCAGATAGGAATCCCTTGAACGCGCCGCCGCGAATGTTGAGAACGACTCGACCGTCGCCGGAGACGCGCCTGCGTTATCGCCATTTCCGTTCTCTCTCCACCCGCTGGATGGACAACGATGTCTACGCGCACGTCAACAACGTCGTCTATTACTCTTTCTTCGATACGGTAGTGAACCAGTACCTCATCGAGCAGGGCGCGCTCGACATCGCGACGAGCCCGGTGATCGGCCTCGTCGTGGAGACCCGGTGCAACTATTTTCGGCCGATCGCGTTCCCCGATGTCGTCCATGCCGGTTTGCGCGTCGCGCGAATCGGACACTCGAGCGTCCGATACGAAATCGGTCTGTTTCGCAACGACGAGCCGGACTCCGCTGCGCAAGGGCACTTCATCCACGTCTACGTTGAACGCGCGACGCAGCGACCCGCGCCACTTCCGCGCGGCCTGCGGCAGGCTCTCGCCCCGCTGTACGGCCCAGTCCCCCGCCGCAAGGCGCGCAACAGCAGCGCACGGTAGACCGCTTCGTCACCCGCAGCATCACGCCGCCGGCGGCGGCTGTCCTTCCAATCGCGGCAGGTCTTCGTCGATGCACGCCCAGCTCGGCGCGCTCGCGGTCCAGATGGTCATCGCGGGCTTGGCGAGCTCCGGATCGTCGAAGGTTCCCGCGCGGACGAAGATGAGGTGCGGGCGTACTTCCGCCTCGCTGAAGAGCGGGGTGCCGCACGACGGGCAGAAGCGCCGGTGCATGCGGTTGCCGCTGTCGGCGATGCTGAGATAGTCACCGGTCGAGCCGGTGACGGTGAAGGACGCGGTGCGGAAGGCGGCGTTGACGGTTCCGCTGCCGCCGCCGAGGTACTGGCATTCCCGGCACCAGCACCAGCGCGTGGCGATCGGCGCCTCGGAGCTCTCCCAGCGCACCGCTCCGCAGAAACACCGGCCCGTGACCTTCACGGCGTGGTCAAGCGGCTTTCGCCGCGCTCGCTCCCGCGATCTTGCCGAACACGGCGCCGTTGGTCAGCCCGCTGCCGCCCGGATAGTTGAAGTAGAAGATTCCGCCGACCAGCTCGCCGGCGGCGTACAGGCCCGGGATGGGCTCGCCGTCGGTGGAAATGACCTGCGCGTCGGTGTTGATGCGCAGCCCGCCGAAGCTGAAGGTGATGCCGCAGGTGACGGCGTAGGCTTCGAAGGGCGGGGTGTCGAGGGTGTTCGCCCAGTTGGACTTGTTCACCGCGAGCCCGGCAGTGCAGCGGCCGTCCTTGACGTTGGGGTTGAACGGAATGTCGGTGCGCACCGCGGCGTTGTAGGCCTTGATCTCCTTCAGCGCGGCGTCGGCGTTGACGTCGTCGAGCTTTTTCACCAGCTCTTCCAGGGTGTCCGCGGTGACCTTGGTCACCTGCTTGATGCGGTATTCGTCGCGGAGCTGCCCCTTCACCTTGGCGTCGAAGATCTGCCAGGCGAACTGCCCCGGCTGGTTGAGGATCACGCGGCCGTACTTGGCGTAGGTGTAGTTGCGGAAGTCTGCGCCTTCGTCGACGAAGCGCTTGCCCTCGGCGTTGATGTAGATGCCCCAGGGATAGGAATGCTTCTGGAACTGGTCGCCCACGGCGAGGTCGCCGAACTCGGGCGCGTTGCGCTCCCAGGCGACGGCGTGGCAGCCCGACCAGTTGCCAACCGGCGCCGCGCCGATGTCGAGCGCCATGCGGATGGCGTCGCCGGTGTTGAAGCGCGTGCCGCGCACTTTCGCGAGCTCCCACAGCGGCCCGAGGTAGCGCGTACGCCATTCGGGATTCGCCTGGAATCCGCCGGCGGCGAGGACCACCGCCCTGGCCTTGACTTCGGTGGTCTTGCCCGCGCGCTTTACCACCACGCCGTGCACGCCGGCGTCGTCGGCGACGAGCGATACCGCGCGCGCCGAATACCAGATCTCGATTCCGTTCTTTCTGGCGATCTGAGTCAGCGAGTCGACCAGGCCCGGCCCGCCGCCGATCGCCTCCAGCGTGAGGCCGCCCCAGAATTTGAAGCGGCCCTCGATCTTGAACGCCTGCCGCCCCCAGGCCGCGGTGAAGCGCAGGCCCTTCTTGCGCATCCACAGGGCGGTGGGGAAGCTTTCCTTGACCAGGATTTCGGTGAGGTCGGGATCGCAGCGGTACTCGGTGACGCGCGCCATGTCGTCGAGGAACTGGTCGGCTGTATAGGTCCCGAAATCGGTGCGCTCGAGCTCTTCCTTCGAGAGCTCGATGAGCTGGGCCAGGTCCTGCGCGCCGTTGTAGACGATGCGCAGGAGCCCCGCGGTGAAGCGCGAGTTGCCGCCGGCTTCGTCTTCGGGGGCACGCTCGAGCACGAGCACGCGCTTCGCCGTTTCCTTCGCCGCCAGTGCGGCGCACAAGGCGGCGTTGCCGCCGCCGACCACGATCACATCCCAGTCCATCATCTGCATCACTCCCTTTCAGAATTGTCCAGTGTACTGCGCCACGGCCGCTCCGCACGCGCCGCTCATGCCGCGTCGGCAGCCAGGCCGCCGCCGAGAAACAGCTGTCCGACCTGGGGATCGGCGAGGATCGCGCGCGCCTCGCCGGTCATGCGCGTGCGCCCGAGCTCGATGACGACGCCGAAATCCGAGATCTCGAGCGCGCGTTTGGCGTTCTGCTCGACCATCAGGATCGACATGCCTTTCGAGCGCAGGTCCTGCAGGATCGCGAAGGTCTCCTGGACCAGCCGCGGCGAAAGGCCGATCGAGGGTTCGTCGATCAGCATCAGCCCGGGGTCGAGCAGCAGCCCGCGCGCGATCTCGAGCAGCTTCTGCTGGCCGCCGGAGAGCGTCGACGCCTGCGCGGAGCCGCGCTCGCGCAGCATCGGAAAGCGATCCATGACCGACTCGATGCGCGCCGCGACGTCGATGCCGGCTCCCGCCGCCGTCGCGCCCAGCTCGAGGTTGTGGCGCACGCTCAGCTCGGGGAAGATGTTGCGCCCCTGCGGCACGTAGGAAATGCCCAGCTCGAGCAGCCTGCGCGGGCTCAGGTTCGTCACCTCGCGCCCTTCGAATACGACCCGCCCCGACTGCACCGGCAGCAGTCCGAACACGGTCTTGAACACGGTGGACTTGCCCGCCCCGTTGGGCCCGATGATGGTCGTGATCGCGCCGCGCGCGGCGCGCAGGCTGGTCCCGTTGAGAACGGTCAGCTCGCCGTAGCCGGCGACCACGTCCTCGAGCACGAGGACCGCGTCGCCCTTCCCCGCATTTCCGTCCCGACTAGCCGCCAAGGTAGGCCTCGATGACCTCGGGATTGCCGCGGATCTCCTCCGGCGCGCCCTCGGCGATGATGCGGCCCTCGGCGAGCACCAGGATGCGGGTGCACAGCGACATCACGAACTCCATGTTGTGCTCGATGACGACGAAGGTGGCGCGCTCCGTGGCGTTGATCTCCCGCAGGCGCTCGCGCAGCCCCGCGAGCATGGTCGGGTTGACGCCGCCGGCGGGCTCGTCGAGCAGCACCAGCCGCGGGCCGGCCATGAAGGCCATCGCCACGTCGAGCAGCTTCTGCTGGCCGTAGCTGAGCGCGCCGGCCCTCTCCCCGGCGAGCGGCGTGAGCCGGAAGAACTCGATCATCCGGTCTGCGCCGGCGCCGAGCCCGGCATCGCGCTGCCCCACGAGCCGCGACCACATCGATCCGCGGTGCTCCTGTCCGGCCAGCACCAGGTTCTCGCGTACCGTAAGCTGCGGGAATACCTGCAGCAACTGGAAGGTGCGGCCGACGCCGAGCCGGTTCAGGTCGCAAGGCCGCATGCCGGTGATCGCCCGCCCGTCGATGCGCACTTCGCCGGCCGAGGGCGAGAGCTGTCCGAGGATGCAGTTGAAGAGCGTCGATTTGCCCGAGCCGTTCGGCCCGATGAGTCCGAGGATCTCGCCTTCGTGCACATCGAAGGAAACGCCGTCCACGGCGATGATGCCGCCGAACGCCTTTGCCAGGTCTCGCACCTCCAGGACCGCGCTCATCGGGCCGGCTTGCGCAAGCGTGCCGTGGAGCCGCGCCAGCGCTCCGCCAGCCCGAGCAGCCCGGACGGGCAGAACGCCATCAGGATCATGACGGCTACGGCGTACAGCATGAGGTAGAGCCCCTCGCTGAAGCGCAGCCACTCGGGCAGGAGCACCGAGACCGCCGCACCGAGAAACGGGCCGAGGAAATAGCCCGAGCCGCCGACAATCACCATCAACAGAAGATTCAGGGACAGGTTGAGGGCGAACGCGGTCGGCTCGATGAACTGCACCAGCGGCGCGTACAGGACACCCGCGATCCCGCCGAGCGCGGAGCCGATGGCGAACGCCATCAGCGTGTAGCGCCGCGTGTCGATCCCGAGCGAGTCGGCGCGAATCGCGTTCTCGCGCAGCGCCGTGAAGGCGCGCCCCCAGGGCGAACGGATCAGCCACCAGGCGGCCGCCGAGACGAGCGCGAGGACGCCGAGGCAGAAGAAATAGAACCTCATGGGCGCCTGGGTCGACCAGCCGAGCAGCGTCGGCCGCGGGATGCCGGAGACGCCGTAGACGCCCTTGGTGAGCCACTCCTCGTTGCGCAGGAGGAGGAACACGAGCGTGGAAAAGGACAGAGTCACGAAGGCGAGGTAGTGGTGCTGCACGCGCAAGGCCGGGTAGCCGAGCAGCCAGCCCGCTACGAAGCACAATGCAATCGCGAGCAGGAATGCCGACCACAGCGGCCAGCCCTGCGTGGTGAGCAGCGCCCCGGTATAGGCGCCGATGCCGACGAACGCCGCCTGCGCGAGCGAGATCTGCCCCGCGTAGCCGAGCGTGAGGTTGAGGCCGATCGCGGCGATCGTCATGACGGCCCAGAGGCTGAGGAGATAGATGCCGTACGGCTTCAGGGCAAACGGCGCCGCGATCGGCGGAATGAGAAGAAGCAGGGTGAGGACCTTCTTCATACCGTCCGCTCCTCGGCGCGTCCGAGCAGGCCTTGCGGCCGGAACAGGATCACCGCGATCAGCAGGAACAACGGTATGGCGCCGCGATACTGCGACGACCAGTACGCGGCGACGAAGTTGTCGATAACGCCGACCAGCAGGCCGCCGACGATCGCGCCGCGCACCTGGTTGAAGCCGCCGACGATCGCGGCGACGAAGGCGACCAGGCCGAGGGTCTCGCCGTTGGTGAACTTGGCGAGATAGATCGGGCTGATGAGAAACGAGGCGAGCGCCACCAACGCCGCGTTGATGAGGAAGGTGTAGAGAATCATGCGCTCCACCGGGATGCCGAGAACGCGGGCGAGCGCCGGATTCTGCGCGGTGGCCTGCATCTGCCGGCCGGTGCGCGTGGCGCCGAGGAAATACTGCAGCAGGGCGACGGCGGCGACCGCCACCGCGATGATGACCAGGCTCTGCGCCGAGACCGCCGCGGTTCCGATCGTGAGATCAGTCGTCGCCCAGAGCGTGGGAAACGCCTGCGCTTCGGCGGCGTAGAATTCCTTGACGCTCTCCTTCATGAAAATGGCGAGCGCGAGGGTCGAGATCACCAGCGGCAGGACACCGTGCCGCAGCATCGGGTCGACCACCAGGCGCTTGAAGAGAAGGCCGAGCACCAGCAGCGCGAGGAGGAAGCCCGCCAACAGCGCAATCGGGAACGAAAGCCCGCCGAACTTCATCGCCGCCAGCACGAAGAAGGCGGGCAGCATGACGAACTCGCCCTGCGCGAAATTGATGGTCTGCGAGGTCTGCCACAGCAGCACGAAGCCGATCGCGACCAGCGCGTAGATACCGCCGGTCGCGAGCCCCGCGACCCCGAGTTGCAGGAAATCGGACAGGCTACTTGCCCAGCTTGGGCAGGATCTGCACGACTTTCTGCTTCCCGCCGACCACTTCGGCGAGGAAGCTGATGCGGTCGATGTCGCCCTTCGCATCCCAGGTCGCCTCCATCAGGATGCCCGGTTCCTGCTCCGGCTTGATGGTGAGGCCGTGCATGGTCTTGGCCAGCAGCTTGCGGTCGAACTTGCCGATCTTCTCGGTCGCGTACTTCACCGCGTAGACCGCGGTATAGCCCTTGATACCGTTGTGATCGGGCAGGTAGTTGAAGCGCTTCTGGAACTTGTCGCGGAACGCGAGCACCGCGGGAATGGGCGCATCGGCGGTCAGGGCCACGTGTCCTTTCGCGCCGTTGGCCGCCTCACCCGCGAGGTCGATGACCTTCTGGCCGATGAGCGTGGTCTCGCCGATCAGCGGCACCTTGACGCCCTGCTTGCGCGCCTCGCGCAGGACGCGCGCGCATTCCTCTTCGTTGGTGTAGATGAAGACCGCGTCGGCATTCGAGGCCTTGAGCTTGACGACGTCGGCGGCGAAATCCACCTGACCGGACTCGGTCGACACGTCCGCCACGACCTTGATGCCGCGAGCCGCCATCTCCTTGAAGAAGGCGTCGCGCCCGCCCTTGCCGAAGTCGTTGTTCACCCACAGGAACGCCACCGATCTTGCCCTGATGCCGTCGCGGATGAAGTTGGCCATCTTCGGCATGCTGACCTGCTGCCCGAAGGAGGTACGGAAGATGTAATCGTTACCCATCTGGGTGATGTCGGCGGCTTCCGCGCCGGTGAACTGCGGGATTTCAGCCTGCTGGGCGAGGACCATGTTGACCTTCACCGAGCCGGAGAACACCGGCCCGAGGATCACGTAGGGGTCGCTGTCGATCGCCTTCTGCACCTGGGCGCGCGAGATGCCCGGGTTGCTCTGCGTATCGGTCACCGGCGAGACGATCCTGCGGCCGAGGATGCCGCCCTTCGCGTTGACCTCGTCGATGGCGAGCAGCGCGCCGTCGCGAAAATTGGTGCCCGACACTGCACCCGCGCCGGAGAGCTCGATGACGATGGGCATGTTCACCGTCTGCTGCGCCTGCACCGAGGCCGCGCAGAGCGCGAGCATGCCGCTTGCGACCGATCCGATCCATTTTGATTTCATGTCCCCTCCTTTTTTGAGTGGTTAAACGCCCTCGAACTGAAGGATGTTGAGACCCGCGTTCGGGTCCGTCAGGTACATCAGGCCATTGCGGTCTACATAACAGTCCGCGGACTGGATCACCTGCGGCCGGTTCGGCCGCGGGTCCACCATCTTCGCCGGGTTGGGCGGGACGTAGTACGCGATCTCCTTCGGCCGGAACTGATCCTTGATGTCGTACACGCGCACGCCGGCGTTGTAGAAGGTGGCGAAGATGATCTCCGAGCTCCGGAACGCGCCCGGCCGGTTCTCGTGCATGTTGTGCGCGCCGAAAAAGCCGCCCTTGGCGCAGTAGTCCGCTTCCGCGGGCTGGGGAAACGTCGCGATGCTCACCGGGTTGGACGGCTCGCGCACGTCGACCATCCACATGTAGCGCAGCCCGTCCTGGCAATTGGCGGAGGACGGCTCGTCGGCCACAACGAGCAGCTTGCGGTCCGGCAGCGGCAGCGGGGAATGCGTGCCGCCGCCGAAGGGCGGATCGGTGTTGCGATGCGCGAGGATTTTCGGCTTGGCCGGATCGGCGACGTCGATCACGGTAAGGCCGCCGTCGCGCCAGGCGCCGTAGGCGATGTTGCCGGCCACCAGAGCGTGGTGCAGCGCGTAGCGCCGCCCGGCGCGCCAGGTCGGCGTCTCGCCGCCGCCGCGCCACATGCCGGGAATCCAGCAGCGGCCGACGAGCTGCGGCTTGCGCGGGTCCGACATGTCGATGATGGCGAGGATGTGGTCGGTGAAATCGGCGAAGTGGACGGAAGCGTAGGCGTAGCGCCCGCCCACGTACCAGATGCGGTGCGGCCCGATGCCCTCGACCGGCATGAAGCCGATCTCGCGCGGCTTCTCGGGCTTCGAAATATCGTAGACCCGGATGCCCGGTGTGAACTGATTTCCGGTGCCTTTCAGCCGGTCGGCCGGCGAGCCGCCGAAATAGTCCTTGTCCGTCTGGAACTGCTGCATCGTCCAGACGCTGGGCGCGTTGACCGCCAGCAGCAGATCCTCGTGAGTCTGCAGGTGCAGGGCGCGCGTCCCCGGCGGGCAGGCGATGAAATCGACGACCTTCGGGTTCCTCGCATCGCGCACGTCGAGGGTGGTGATGCCGTTGCTGAAGCCGTGACCGACATAGGCATAGCCGCGGTGCACCATGATCTGCACGCCGTCGCCGCGGCCGCCCATGTCGGAATGGCTGACGAACTTGATGCCGCGGGATGCAACCGGGTTCATAGGGGTCGGTTCCGTGTGGCTCGAATCATATCCCAGTCCATTTTCATTCCTGCCGTCAGAACTGCACCTTTTCGCCCGGCTTCATCAGCAGGACTTTGATGGAGGTCGTACCCAGCGCCTCGACCAGTTCCTGGGGCGGCGTCTTGGCGCCCGGGACCGCGCGGTAATGCATGGGGATCGCATACTTCGGCTTGATCAGCTCGCGCAATGCGTAGGCGGCATCGGCTCCATCCATCGTGAATTGGCCGCCGACCGGAATCATCACGAGGTCGGGCTTGTAGTACTCGGCGATCCATTTCATGTCGCCAAAAATCCCGGTATCGCCCATGTGCCAGATCCTGAACCCGTTCTCCAGCTCGATGATGTAGCCGACGGGCTCGCCGCCGGGATGCGTCTCGTCCTTGTTGGTGGCCGGATTGCGCCATACGTACACCGAAGAGTGCTCCGCGTGCGTCAGGGTAACCTTGATGCCGGGCACAGGCGCAATGCGACCGCTCTTGTTGGAGCGCGGCAATTGCGCCGGCGGCAGCACTCCGAGCGTCGTGAGCGCCATGTTTAGGTCGCCCGGCGCATACATCGGGATCTTGTTCAGCTTGGCCAGTGCCGGCCCGTCCGTAATGTGGTCCCAGTGGCCGTGCGTCACCAGCAGCAAATCTATCTTTCCGAGCGCCTCGAGATTCTTGTATTCCGGAGGCGTCGCCGGGATCGCCGAAAGGGCGGGATCGATCACGATCACCTTGCTCCCCGGCGTGGCGATGCGGAAGGCCGCATGACCGAGCCACAGCACCTCGACCTTGTCTCCCTGAGCCGCGGCACCGGTGGCCGCCAGCGCCAGGCCAAGCAGCGCGAACTGAAGCAAACGGGATGCATGCATAGTCAATCTCCTGTTGATGGTAAGGTCGGGGTTTGCCCTGAGTCCATGGGCGGGGGCATGCTTGCGCGCGATAATCGTCCGCCGGGGCGATTTTCGCGCGCTTTTGCGGGCGAGGGAGTGCGTCATCAATCGGCGTGTATTGCGGAGGTCTTGATCACCTGCGCCCATTTCTCGATCTCGGCCCTGAAGAAGTTGTCGAACGGATCCGGCCCGAGCGGGTCGACAACCGCTCCCAATGCCGAAAGCTTCTCACTCACGCCCGCGTCCTCCAGCGCCTTCTGCATTTCCGCGCTGAGCCGCGCAACGGCCTCCTTCGGCGTCTTCGCCGGGGCGAACAAGCCCCACCAGACGGAAGCCTCGTAGCCCGGGACGCCCGCCTCGGCGAACGTCGGGACCTCGGGCAGCATGGCGATCCGCTTCGGGCTCGCGACCGCGAGTGCGCGCAGGCGCTGCGCCTTGATGTTGGCGGCGACCTCGACCGGGTTGGTGATCATGAAGGCGATGCGCCCGCCGATGAGGTCGGTGATTGCGGGGGCGCCGCCCTTGTAGGGGACGTGCACCACGTCGATCTTCGTCTGGAGGCGCAGCAGCTCGGTCGCGAGGTGCTGCGAGCTACCGTTGCCGGCCGATCCGTAGTTGAGGCTGCCGGGTTGCGCCTTGGCGAGCGCAATCAGCCCCGTCAGCGCCTTCGCCGGCGAAGCCGGCGCGACGACGAGCACCAGCGGCGCGTAGCCGACGCGCCCGACCGGCGTGAAATCGCGCCGCGCGTCGAACGGCAGATTCTGGAACAGACTCACGTTGGTCGCGAGGCCGTTCGCGCCCATCAAGAGCGTATAGCCGTCGGGCGCCGCCTTGGCGACGAGATCCGCGCCAAGGTTGGCGTTCGCCCCGGGACGGTTGTCGACGACCACCGGGCTCTTCATCTGCTCGGACATGCGCTGCCCCACGGTACGCGAGACGACGTCCACCGCGCCGCCTGCCGCGAAAGGAACGACGATCCGGATCGGCTTCGAGGGAAATCCCTGCGCCATGGCCGCAGGCGCCGCCAGGGCGGCGGCGATCAGGGCGACGAACCGGTTGCGGGCTTGCATCCACAGCATCTTCTTCATGGCAGTCTCCTAGGATTTGAGCATGTGTTCGTAGCTTGCGCCCATGACTTCGCCGATCGGCTTTCCGGCGCGCAGCGCCGCCGCCATCGCCGCCTCGCGCGCAGCGATCGATTCGGCGGCGTCGAGCACCTGCTCGATATGCTCGGGCCGCATGAATACCACGGCGCTGCCGTCCGCGACGACATAGTCGCCGGGGCGCACCTGAATGTCGCCGATCTCTACCGGCGCGTTGCAGGAGAGCTCCACGATGCGGCCGCGCGCCGTGCGCGCGGTGCAGCCGCGGGCGAAGATCGGGAAGCCGTAGCTCCGCGCCTCGTCGATGTCGCGCACCGGGCCGTCGGCAACCACGCCGGCGACGCCGCGCAGCTGCGCGCCGAGCGTGAGGATGCCGCCCCAGCTGCCGGCTTCCACGCCGCTCTTCTGCTCGACCACGATGATGTCCCCCGGCTTCGCGGTCTCGATCGCCCGGGCGCCCAGATGAGTGGGCGGCCCCGGCGGCGGCGTGCCTACGCCGGCGCGCAGGGTGACGGCCCTCCCGGCGATGCGCCCGGAGCCGGAAAGCTGCGGCAGGCCGGACACCACGCCCGCAAGCTTCAGCTTGTCCAGCGCGTCCGACAGCGCGCAGCAGTCCAGGCGCGCGAGCCGCTCGAGATACCGTCCGGAGAGCAGATTCATGATGTCTCCTCAGGAATGGGCGTCGGATGCGCGCCACACGCCGAGCAAGCGATAAGTGCCGACGTGAACCGGAGCCTCCTCCGCCCCCATGCGCTGCCGCAGCGTCGAGCGGACGGTCTCCTCCAGCGCCGCGCCGTCCCGCTCGTGCTGGACGTCGACTATCAGCGCCGCCTCGATGCTCCGGTCGCCGCCGGGCCGCAGCTTCGCCTCGCTGCTCGTCGCCGCATCGGGCACCGCGCGCCAGACCTGCACGCCGAGGACGCGCGGGTCGCGCTCGAGCACGGCGGCCCCCTCGAGCAGGCCGGCCGCGTCGACCGCCGCAGGATGCTCGGCATACGCCGCGACGGCGCAGCCGCCGAGCGCGGCGCGCGGGGAGCGGTAGGCGAGGGCGCAGACCGTGCGCCGCATGTTACGGAATCCCGCCATGACCTCCCGGGTCAGGGGCGTGGGCGAGGCGAGGCGCGCCAGGTACTCGGGCGAGGTCAGCACCTGCGGCGACGCCGCCCGGTAGGGTATGAAGAAGCGCGGGGACCCCTTCACCGCTTCGTAGCGGCGCGCCTCGAGGAACCCCGGCACCGCGAGACGCTCCGGGATGTGCTCGGACACGAGCCAGCGCTCGTACGTATCGACGATCGCGTCGTCGAGGTCGTGCCAGATGGCAAGAATACCGGGCACCGCGCGCATCACTTCATCCTGCGGATGCGGTCCATCTCGGCGTTGAAGTCGCGCATGAACGCCGGGTCGTAGGAGGCCCCGAACTTGTCCGACACCGGCTTCAGCAGCGCGCGCATGCGGGCGATCTCCGCCGGCGCCAGCTCGTTGACCTGCATGCCCTTGGCCTTGAGCGCCTCCAGGTCTTTGCTGGCGGCGGCACGGGCCACCTGCCGCTCGTACACGCGCGCCTCGACGGCCGCCTCCTGCATGATTGTCTTCTCCGCCGGCGACAGCTTGTCCCAGAACTGCTTGCTCATGAGAACGATGAAGGCGTTGTACGAATGGCGCGTGATGCTCAGGTATTTCTGCACCTCGTTGAACTTGTTGCCGAGGATGATCGAGTACGGGTTTTCCTGCGCATCGACGGTCTTGGTCTCGAGCGCGGTGAACAGCTCGCCGAAGGCCATCGGCACCGGATTCGCGTCCACCGTCTTGAAGGTTTCCATGTACACCGGGTTCTGCATCACGCGGATCTTCAGGCCGGCCAGATCCTCCGGCTTGGTGATGGGGCGCTTGCTGTTGGTCACGTTGCGGAAACCGTTTTCCCAGTAGGCGAGGCCCACCAGGCCGTGCTCCGGCAGCCGGTCCAGCAGGCGCTTGCCGATCGGCCCGTCGAGAAACGCATCGGCTTCGCGCTCGTTGGCGAACAGAAACGGGAAATCGAGGACGCCGAACTCTTTCACGATTCCGACCAGCGTCGTCGTCGACGCGGACATCATCTCCTGCGTGCCGCCCTGCAGCGCCGACTGCTGCTGGGTCTCGCTGCCGAGCGAGGACGACGGGAATTCCCTGACCTTGATCTTGCCGCCGCTCTTCTGCTCGACGACCTGGGCGAATTTGTTCGTGCCCGCACTCACAGGGTGATCCTTGTTCTGCAGATGGCCCCAGCGGATGGTGCGCTCCTGGATGGGCTGGCTCCAGGCGGCCTGCGCCGCGGCGATCAGGCCGGCCGCCAGTGCGACTGCGGCGGCCCTGCGGTGGAAGTTGCGATTTCTCATCGGTGAATCCTCCTTTTGTGGATGGGACTTCCTGATTGGCGGAACTTGCGTTCTCTCATCTGAACCACGACGCCGGGACCGTGACGAGCGCGGGAAAGGCCGTCATGAGGAACATCACCGCCACCTCGGCAATGAGGAACGGGATGACACCCCGGATCACGCCGTCCATCGGCACTTTCGCTACGCCACAGACGACATTCAGGACGGTACCCACCGGCGGCGTCAGCAGGCCGATGGCGTTGTTCATGATGAAGAGGACGCCGAAGTAGACCGGGTCGATGTCCGCAGCCTTGACGATGGGCATCAGCACCGGCGTGAGGATCAGCACGGTGGGGACGAAATCCAGCGCGGTGCCGACGATCAGCACCAGCACCATCATCGCGAACATGAGCAGGATCTGGCTATCCATGAAGGGCCGCAGCAGCTTGATCACCTCGCCGGGAAGGTCCGCCACGGTGATCAGCCACGAGGCCACCATCGAGGCGGCGACCAGGAACATCACCACGCTCGAGGTCTTTGCGGCGTTGACGAAGCACGACTTCAGCTCGCGCCAGCCGATGGTGCGGTAGACCACGGTGCCGACCAGGCCGGCATAGACGGCGGCGACGACCGCCGCCTCGGTCGGGGTGAACACTCCGAACTTGAGGCCGCCGATGATGATCACCGGCAGGCCCAGCGCCCAGAAGCCCCTCAGAATCGTCTTGAGCATTTCCGCCACGGGCGGCCTTGCCGCCGACGCCGTCGCGGTGTTCCCGGAGACGAGCGCCCAGGCGACGACCAGGCTCAGGCCCATCAGCAGTCCGGGCACGATCCCCGCGAGGAACAGCTTGGTGATCGACACCCCCGCGGCGACGCCGAAGATCACGAAGCCGATGGAGGGGGGGATGACCGGGGCGATGATGCCGCCGGCGGCGATGAGGCCACAGGAGCGGTTCACGTCGTAGCCGGCGTTCCTCATCATGGGGATCAGCAGCGCCGCGAGCGCCGCCGTATCGGCGATGGCCGAGCCGGAAAGGCTCGCCATGACGACGGCGGCGAAGATCGCGACGTAGCCCAGGCCGCCCTTGATGTGCCCGACCAGGGCCATGGCGATATCGATGATCTTGCGCGACAGGCCGCCCACGTTCATCAATTCGCCCGCCAGAATGAAGAAGGGCACCGCGAGCAGCGGGAAGTTGTCGGCGCCGTTGACCAGGTTCTGCGCCAGGATCTGGCTGTCGAACATGTCGAGATGCCACATCAGCGCGACGCCGCAGACAAGGAGCGCGAACGCGATGGGCATCCCCAGCGCCATGGCTCCCAGCAGCGAAACGAGGAACACGCCGATGGTCACGTGCGCTCCTTCTTCTCCGCGAACAGCGCCTTGCTCTGCTCCAGATTGGCGAGGTCCTCGGATTCGACGGTGAGGATCAGGTCTTCCTCGGATGCGCCGACGACAAGCACCTTGTAGAGATTGCGCAGGATCAGGGCACCCATCAGCACGCTCGCGACCAGGCCCGCGACGTAGATCAGCGCGAGCGGCACCTGCGATACGGGAGACCGCGTGTGGAGATTGATCAGCGTCTGCTTCCAGCTTCCCCGGAAGAGGAGCACGACCGCGACCAGCATCAGCAGCTCGCTCGCGACGACGCAGAAAAGCTTGCCTCCCCGCGGCAGCATCTTCACGAGAGTATCGACGCCCAGGTGCTCGTGCTGCTGCACGGCGACGATGGCGCCGAGAAAGGTCAGCCAGATGAAGAGGTAGCGCGATGCCTCCTCGGAGATCGCGATCCCCGAGTTGAAGCCGTAGCGGAGCACGACGTTGCCGAACACGAGGACCACCATCAGCGCGAGGATCAGCCCGATGAGGCCTTCCAGGCGCCGCATCAGCCAGGAGGCTGCACGATCGAAAATCGAGATTGCATTCATGCCGGCGACGCAAATCGAGCCTCGGAGTCGCGGCTCATGCCAGGATCTCCTTCAGGGTCGGAATAGGGCGCTGCTCGAACGGCAGGTCCCAGCGGCGACAGTTGCTGCGATCGACAATCTCGGCGGGCAGTTCGATTGTTTCCGGGACCGGCTCGCCGCGCAGGTGGCGCACCGCGCACTCGGTCGCCAGCGCGGCCATGTTCATGGCGCTGAAGTCCACGCTGGCGAGCATCTCGCCGCTCTTGATCGCGGCGATCGCCTCGGGAATCGCGTTCACGCCGGCAACCGCGGCCTTGCGTCGCGCGGCGCGCAGCGCATCCAAAGCGCCGAGCGCCATGACATCGTTCGCCGCGAGGCAGGCGTCCGGCCCTTCGTTCGCCGCGAGCCAGCGCGCCACGGCATCGCGCGCCACCTCGCGCACGTAGTCGCCAATGCAGGTGCCTGCGATGGCGATTCCCGGGTGCGTCACCGCCGCGTCCTGGAAGGCGCTCACACGCGCAATGCTGGTAACGGAGGCGACCGGGCCCGACACCACCAGGACCCTGCCGTGGCCCTGGAGATGCGCGAAGAGATGATGGGCGATCGCGTGTCCCAGGCGAGAGTCGTCCGAACCCACGTAGGTCACGCAGGGCCCGACGGGAATCGGGCTGACAAAGCCGAAGAGGGGGATGCCCGCGGCCCGGATGCGCTCGATGGCCGCGTTCACGCGCGTCGCGTGCACCGGAGAGAACACGATCGCGTCCGGCCGCATGGCGAGCGCCTGGTCGACGAGCGCACTCTGCTCCACGGGATCGTCGCCGTGCTCCGGCACGAAGTGCACGGTCTGCGCGCCGAAGCGCTGCGCCGCGCGGTCCGCGCCGAGCCTCGCCGCCTGGTACGCGGGGTTGCTGCGGTTCTTGGTGAAAACCGCGATCTTCATACCCATCCGCCGTTGGGCTGCACCACCTGCCCGTGCACCCACGAGGCCTCCTCGGAGGCGAGAAACCCGACGACCGCGGCGACCTCCTTCGCTGTGCCGATGCGGTTGAAGGGGCTCAAGGCCGCCGAGCGCTGCTTCGCCTCCTCGGTCTTGCCCGCGCGGAAGAGGTCGGTATCCGTCGGCCCCGGCGCGACCGCGTTGACGCGAACCTTCCGCGCCGCGATCTCCTTCGACATCGAGCGCACCATGCACTCCACCACCGCCTTGCTGCCGGCGTAGGGACCGAAGCCCGGCGTGGCGTGGCGCACCATCGACGTCGTGATCGCGATGATCGAGCCGCCGTCGGCCACCCGCTGCCCGGCCTCCCGCAGCACATTGAACGCGCCCACGATATTCACCTCCACCAGCCTGCGGAAGCTCGCGGGGTCGAACTGGGCCACCGGTCCGGGCGGAACGCCTATGCCGGCGTTGGCGACCACGCAATGCACCGCCGAGCCGAAGTCGCGCGCCGCGTCGGCAAAGGCCCGTGCTACCTGCCCGGGCTCTTCCACATCCACGCGATAGGCCTTGGGGTCTCCCGCCTGGGGCGCGCTGGCGACATACGTATAGGCCACGTCGAAGCCTTTCTCGGCGAGCGCCCGCACGCAGGCCGCGCCGATGCCGCGCGAGCCGCCGAATACCAAGGCGAGCTTCTTCTTCTGGGTCACAACCATAGGATTTTCTTTCGATAGTCGAGATCGTCGAGCAGGGGCGCGGCAGGCCCCTGGTGAAACACTGCGCCGCGCTCCAGCGCGAACACGCGATCGGCGAGCGCCAGCACGAGGTCGAGATTGTGCTCGACGATGACGATCGAGGCCTCGCCGCGCAGCCGGTCGAACACGCGGAACAGCTCCTGCACCACCGCGGGCGCAAGGCCCTCGAAGGGCTCGTCCAGCAGCAGCAGCTTCACGTTGCCCGAGAGGGCGCGAGCCACCGCTGCCATCTGCTGCTCGCCCCCGGAAAGGTAGTCCGCCGCGACGTGCATGCGCTCCTTCAGGCGCGGGAAGTACTCGAAAATGCGCTCCTCGCTCCACGCGATGCCGTGGCTGCCGTCGGTGGCTCGCGCAAGGCGTCCCAGCGCGAGGTTCTCCGCTACGGTCATGCCTGCGAAGAGTCCCCGGCCCTGCGGTACGTATCCGATGCCGGAGCGCGCGATGTCCGGCGCCGGCGTGCCGGTGATGTTGCGCCCCTCGTATTCGATGGTCCCGCTGGCGGGCGGCACCAGCCCCGCGAGCGTCTTCAGGAGCGTGGACTTGCCCGCCCCGTTTCTCCCGAGCAGCGCCACGATCTCGCCTTCGCGTACGTCGAGCGTCGCGTCGTTGAGGATGTGGCTCTTGCCGTAGAACGTATTGACGCGCTCGAAGCGCAGCAGCGGCGCGCTCTCGCGACCCTCGCCGGCGCTGCGGCCGGTGACGGGCGGCGTGCCCGTCCCTGTGTACACTTCCTGCACGCGCCGGTCGCTGCGCACCTCCTCGGGCGAGCCGCTCATCAGCACCTCGCCCTGGTTCATCACGGTGACCACCTGGGAGAAGCCGAGTACGCGGTCGATGTCGTGCTCGACGATCAGAACCGGGATGCCCGAGGCCACGCTCTTCACCACACTGCAGACGCGCTCGCGCTCGGCCGCGGCCAGCCCCGCGAGCGGCTCGTCGAGCAGCAGCACGTGCGGCTTCGACCCCAGGGCGATGCCAAGATCGACCAGGCGCTGCCCGCCGTAGGAAAGCTCGGCTCCGTGGATCGCTTCGATGCCCTCCAGCCCGAGGAACCTCACCAGCTCCGCCGTCTCGGCGTGAATTTCCGGGTAGGCGTCGACGTCGCGCCAGGCGTTGAAGCGCGCCGCGTGCCGGGCCTGAATCGACAGACGCAGGTTCTCGTAGATCGTGAGTCCCCTGAACAGGTTCGTGATCTGGAAGGAGCGCGCGAGCCCGAGCCGGCAGATGCGATGCGGCGCCTGCCATTCGACACGCTGGCCGTAGAGCGAAACCGTTCCCTCGTTCGGCGGGAACATCCCGGATGCGACGTTGAACAGCGTCGTCTTGCCGGCGCCGTTCGGGCCGATCAGGGCGTGGATCTCCCCGGCGCGCACCGCCAGGCTCGCACCCGCAACCGCGCGAATGCCGCCGAAGTGCTTGGCGACCGACGCGATCTCGAGCGCCGGGCCCTGTCTGCCTTCGGGCCGCAGGAATGCCGGCAGGGGCATGCCCTCGTAGATTCGGCGCGCGCTCATCGCGGCCGCCTCTTCGGGCGGCGGCCGCCAACGGCGCTTGAGCTTCGCCCAGACGCCGGCGAGGCCCTCGGGCGAGAAGAGCACGAAGCCGACGAACACCAGGCCGAACCAGAGGAGCCAGTTTCCTGTCCAGATCGAGAACATCTCGCGGAAGAAGACGTAGAAAAGCACGCCGAGGGCCGGCCCGAGGATATGGTGCATCCCGCCGATCACCACCATGGCGAGCAGCTCGCCGGAGAACGCGACCGACACGGACTCCGCGGACACGAGGTAGTTGAGGAATCCCTGCAGCGCGCCGCCGAGGCCCGTGACCACCGCCGAGAGCACGAACACCGCGAGCCGGTAGCGGTCCACGTCGTAGCCCTGGAAGGTCGCGCGCTGCTGGTTCTCGCGGATCGCCACCAGGACGTGGCCGAAGGGCGAGCGGGTCACGCGCAGCAGGGCGTAGAGCACGCCGAGCGCGATCAGGGCGAGGAAGGCGTAGTAGACGGTGCCGTCGTCGAGCGGGACCGCCGCGAAGCCGCCGCGCGAAAGGCCGCCGAGCCCGTCCTCGCCTCCGGTGAGCTCGGTCCAGCGGAAGGCGATCGCGTAGGTCAGCGCGGCGAAGGCGAGGGTGAGCAGCGCGAAGTACACCCCGCGGCGGCGCAGGATGAGCAGGCCGACGAGGCAGGAGAGCACCGCGACGAAGGCGGCCGAGAGCAGGATCGGGGCCGCGATCTGTCCGGCGAACCAGTGCTTCTGCGAGATCGCGGCGGCGTAGGCGCCGATGCCGAACCAGGCGCTTTGGCCGAAGGAGGTGAGGCCGGTGAACCCCACCAGCATGTTGAGGCCGAGCGCCGCGATGGCGAGGCACACGATCTGCGACGCGGTGTTCGTGGAGAGCCCGAGCGCGCGCAGGACGAACGGGAGGAGCACCAGCGCGGCCGCCCCGATGATCAAGGGCCGGAGTTTGCTCATTCGGCGCATTTCATCCGACCCATTTCACTCGAACTTCTCGATGCGCTCGCCCAGCAGACCGCGGGGCCGGAACATGAGCACCAGGAACATGAGCACGTACATCGAGGC
>Ga0335084_10001430_pt1 | contig 22345 bp, 22 predicted proteins | sample Lox_Sample_44_FD_206721 | JGI IMG/M metagenome (GOLD analysis project Ga0335084, IMG submission 206721) | Soil microbial communities from Loxahatchee National Wildlife Refuge, Florida, United States - Lox_Sample_4.4 | ecosystem: Environmental > Terrestrial > Soil > Wetlands | place: USA...
TCGCGCTCGCGCGGGACGCCTATCTCGACGGGGGTACGCGCACTGCGTTCGCGCACTTCGCCGCGCACTACCGCGAGGCGATCGACGCGGGCGCGCGGCACGATCTCAACCCGCTGGTCGCCTGCTTCGGCCCGGCACAGCTCGACCGCGCGATCCTCGACGCCCTGTGCCGGCTCCAGCGCATGTCGTTCTACGAGGCGATCCAGGGCAACTTCGCCGGGATCGCACCGGCCGAGCTGGCGCCGGATCTCGCGGGCTTCGACATCGACGCCTTCCTCGCGCGAGGCCACCCGGCGGGGTCGATTGCGGCTCGGCACACGGTCGGGCTCCTCGACGCCATCGCCGGCCACCCGAAGCAGGTGAACGACGGCCTGCCGGAGTCGCTCGAAGAGGTCGTCGCGACCTACGGCCACACCTGGTTCAAGCTGAAGGTCGGCGGGAAGGTCGACGAGGACGTCGCGCGCCTGACCGAGATCGCCGCGGTGCTGGACGCGAGCGGGAAGCCGTATCGCGCCTCGCTCGACGGCAACGAGCAGTACGACGATCGCGACAGCCTGCGGGCGCTCCTCGCACGGATGAGCGCGCTGCCGCGGCTCGCGAAGCTGGTCGGCGCGATCGCCTTCATCGAGCAGCCGATCCACCGCAAGCACGCGCTCGAGCGCGACGTGTCGTCCGTCTCGCGCGCGACGCCGGTGATCGTCGACGAGTCGGACTCGGACCTCGACGCCTTTCCGAGAGCGAAGGCGCTCGGTTACGCCGGCGTCTCGTCCAAGATGTGCAAGGGGTTCTACAAGTCGATCATCAACGCCGCGCGCTGCGTCGCGTGGAGCACGCCCGAGCGCCGCTACTTCATGACCGGCGAGGATCTGACCACCCAGGCCGGGCTCGCGGTGCAGCAGGATCTCGCGCTGGTGAACCTGCTCGGCATGACTCACGTCGAGCGGAACGGCCATCACTACGTGAACGGGATGGCGGACCTGCCGGCGCACGAGCAGGCGGCGTTCCTCGCCGCGCATCCGGATCTCTACGAGCGCTCGCACGGGGCGGTGCGCCTGCGGATCGCGAACGGCGAGCTCGGAATCGGCTCGCTTGCCTGCATCGGCTTTGCGAGCGGTGCCGAGCCCGACTGGCGCGCGCTCGGCGCCATGCCCGAACCGAAACTCCAGGAGATGCGCTGAAATTGCAGGAACGAGGGGCACGGCCCCGTGTAGATCCCCCAGGCGCGATGAGGACCCAATGACTTTCAAGATCGTCGGCACCAATCACACGAGCTTCACCGTTTCTGACCTCGAGCGTGCGCTCGGCCTGTTCCGCGACGGCCTCGGCTTCGAGGTCACCTCGAAGGCGCCGCGCGACCCGAAGCTCTCGTCGCAGATCACCGGCGTCCCCGGCGCCGCGCTGCTGATCGCCTTCGTCCGTGCGCCGGGCCACACGATCGAGCTGATCGAGTACACGTCGCCGGCCGAGAAGGGGCGCGTGGTCTCGCGCCCCTGCGACGCCGGGTTCTCGCACATCGCGTTCAACGTGGACGACGTCGATGCGGTGCTGGAGGCGCTGCGGCCGCACGGCGTCAAGCCGATCGCGCCGCCGGTCGCGATCGACCAGGGGCCGAACAAGGGCCGGCGCGTCGTCTACACCCGCGACCCGGACGGGATCGCGATCGAGTTCATCGAGGTGCGTGAGCCGTAAAGGATCGGCCGTGCGGAGATTCCTCGCGTTCGTCGTTCTCGGGCTCGTGCTCACTTCGGGCGCGTTTGCGCCGGTGCAGGCGCAATACCCGACGAAGCCGGTGCGAATCATCGTGCCGTTCCCGCCCGGCGGGCCGGTCGACGGGGTCGCGCGCCAGGTCGCCCAGCGGCTCGCGGAGGCGACCGGCCAGAACTTCCTCGTCGAGAATCGCGCCGGCGGCAACAGCGCGATCGGCAGCGATGCGGTGGCGAAGTCCGCACCCGACGGCTACACGCTGCTCATCAACGCGTCGATCTTCGCGATCAATCCGCACCTCGTGAAGGTGCCCTACGACATCCAGAAGGATTTCACGCCGGTCGCGCTGCTCGCGAAAGGTCCCCTGGTGATCACCGTCACGCCGGGGCTGGAAGCGAAAGACGTCGCGGCGCTGATCGCGTACGGGCGAGCGAACCCCGGGAAGCTCGCGTTCGCGATCGGATCGAACGGGTCGGCCGGGCACCTCAGCACCGAGCTCTTCAAGCGGCAGGCGGGGCTCGATCTGCTGATCGTCCCCTACAAGGGCTCGACGCCGGCCTACGCCGACCTGATGAGCGGGCAGATCCAGGGCTTCATCGAGCCGGTGCTCGGGGCGCTGCCGCTCATCAAGAGCGGTCGCATCAGGGCGCTCGCGGTCACCTCCTCGAAGCCGCTCGGGGCATTGCCGGGCGTCCGGACGGTCGCGGAGACGGGGTTGCCCGGCTTCGAGTTCTACGTCTGGTACGGGTTGTGGGGGCCGGCCGGGTTGCCGAAGGATGCGCTCGACCGGCTCAATGCCGAGGCGAACAGGGTGCTCGCGTCGCCGGCGATGCGCGAGCGTTTCGAGCAGCAGGGGTTCGAAACCCAGACCGGTTCGCCGGAGGCGTTCGCGAAGTTCGTGCGCGACGACTCGGCGCTCTCGGCCCGCATCATCAGGGAAGTCGGGATCAAGGCGGAGTAGGGGATCACGGTGAACCATTCCTCCAGGGTCGTCGGTCTCGTCGGGCTCGGGCTGGTCGGGAGCGCGCTCGGGCGGCGGCTGCTCGCCGCGGGGTTCGATGTTCTCGGCTACGACGTGGACGCGGCGCGGCGCGAAGCGTTCGCCGCCGCGGGCGGCCGCGCCGCGGAGTCCCTCGCCGCGATCGGTGCGAAGTGCGAGCGTGTGCTGCTCGCGCTCTACGACACGGCCACGGTTGAGCAGGTTCTCGAAGGCTCGGACGGCATGCTGGGGGCGCGGCACCAGGCGATCCTCATCGTCGACTGCGGGACCGGCGATCCCGACCGCCGCGCGGGGCTCGCGCTAAGGCTCGTCGCGCACGGCGCGACACTGGTCGAAGCACCGCTCTCCGGGTCGAGCGCACAGATCGCCGCCGGCGAAGCGCTCTGCTTCGTAGGCGGCGAGCCCGGCGCGGTCGAGCGCGCGGCGGATCTCCTCGACGCAATAGCAGCGCGCCGGCACCACGTCGGCGCCGTCGGCATGGCGGCGCGGGCGAAGCTCGCCACGAACCTCGTCCTCGGACTCAATCGCGCCGCGCTCGCCGAGGGGCTCGTCTTCGCCGAGGCGCTGGGGCTGCCCGGCAAGACATTTATCGACCTGCTGCGCGACTCGCCAGCCTATTCGCGCGCGGTCGATGCCAAGGCGGGCAAGATGCTCGCCGGCGACTTCGCGCCCCAGGCGCGGCTCGAGCAGCATGCGCGCGACGTCGGCCTGATGCTCGAGCACGCTGCCGCCCTGGGACAGGTGCTGCCGATGACCGAAGCGCACGCCCGGCTGCTCGCGGATGCGATTGCCGCCGGCGATGGCGACCTCGACAACTCGGCGGTGATCGTGCAGATCCGCCGCTACCGCACCCACGTCGCCCGCTCGTCCGGGGCATAGGAGTTACACCGATGGCAGAAAAACGGCTCGGCATCATCATGCACGGCGTCACCGGCCGGATGGGCGCTAACCAGCACCTCGCGCGCTCGATCGCGGCGATCCGCGCGCAGGGCGGCGTCGTGCTCAAGGACGGCACGCGCGTGATGCCCGACCCGATCCTGGTCGGGCGGCGGCCTGACGCGCTGCAGGCGCTCGCAAAGGCGCACGGCGTCGAGCGCGTCAGCACCGACCTCGACCGGGCGCTCGCGAACAAGGCGGACACCGTCTTCTTCGACGCCGCGTCGACGCAGCTTCGGCCGACGCTCCTCAAGCGCGCGATCGCCGCCGGGAAGCACGTCTACTGCGAGAAGCCGATCGCGACCAATCTCGCCGAGGCGCTCGATCTCTATCGCGCGGCCAAAGCGGCCGGCGTGAAGCAGGGCGTCGTGCAGGACAAGCTCTGGCTGCCCGGCCTGCTCAAGCTGAAGATGCTGATCGACTCGGGCTTCTTCGGGCGCCTGCTCTCGGTGCGCGGCGAGTTCGGCTACTGGGTGTTCGAGGGCGACTGGCAGCCGGCGCAGCGGCCGTCGTGGAACTACCGCAAGGAGGACGGCGGCGGGATCATCCTCGACATGCTGTGCCACTGGCGCTACGTGCTCGACAACCTGTTCGGCGAGGTGCAGAGCGTGAGCTGCCTCGGGGCTACGCACATCCCGCAGCGCTCGGGCGAGGACGGCAAGGCGTACAAGGCGACTGCCGACGACGCCGCCTACGCGACCTTGCAGCTCTCGGGCGGCGTCGTCGCGCACATGAACAGCTCGTGGACGGTGCGGGTGCGCCGTGACGATCTCCTCACGCTCCAGGTCGACGGCACGCTCGGCTCCGCGGTGGCGGGCCTGCAGAAGTGCTACGTCCAGCCGCGCGCGGCGACGCCGAAGCCGGTATGGAACCCGGACGTGCCGCAGGCGATCGATTTCTTCGACACGTGGCAGGAGGTGCCGACCAATGCCGCCTACGACAACGCGTTCAAGGCGCAGTGGGAGCTCTTCATCCGCCACGTCTGCGAGGACGCGCCGTTCCGGTGGTCGCTGCACGAGGGCGCGAAAGGCGTGCAGCTCGTCGACTGCGCGCTGAAGAGCTGGGCCGAGCGCCGCTGGATCGACGTGCCGAAGCTGGAGGCCTGAAATGAACGCACCGCAGAAGCTCTCGCTCCCGATCAAGCTTCCGACGGCCGACCGCCGGGTGGAGACCTACACGCTCTCCGCGCCCCGGGACTTCCCCGTCAGGCGGGGGCAGGCGTTCAACCGCATCTCGTACGCGGCGGCGCACGTAGTGGCCGATCCGCTATCGGCCGAGGACCCGTGGCTCGAGCCGGCGGTCGACTGGGACGCGACCCTCGCATTCCGCCGGCACCTCTGGGCGCTCGGCTTCGGTGTCGCCGAGGCGATGGACACCGCGCAGCGCGGCATGGGGCTCGACTGGGCCACCTCGCTCGAGCTGATCAAACGCTCGATCGACGCCGCCGGCGACTTCCCCGGCGCGTTCCTCGCGAGCGGCGCCGGCACCGACCATCTCACGCCGGGGCCGAAGGTCACGGTCAACGACGTGATCGCCGCCTATGAGCAGCAGTTCGCGGCGGTCGAGGGCGCCGGTGGGCGCATCATCATGATGGCGAGCCGCGCGCTCGCCGCGTGCACCGACTCACCCGACGATTACTACCGGGTGTACACGAGGCTGCTGCGGCAGGCGAAGGAGCCGGTGATCATCCACTGGCTCGGCGAGATGTTCGACCCGGCGCTCGCCGGCTACTGGGGCTATGCCGATCACTACAAGGCGATGGAGGTCGCGCAGATGGTGATCAAGGCCAACGCAGCGAAGGTGGAGGGAGTCAAGGTGTCGCTCCTGGACAAGCAGAAGGAGATCGACATGAGGCGCGGGCTCCCCGAAGGCGTCCGCATGTACACCGGCGACGACTTCAACTACGCCGAGCTGATCGAGGGCGACGAGAAAGGCTACTCGGACGCACTGCTCGGGATCTTCGATGCGATCGCGCCGGCCGCTTCGGCTGCCCTCTCGGCGCTCGCGGCCGGCGATCGCGGGCGCTTCCACGAGATCCTGGCCCCGACGGTGCCGCTGTCGCGGCACATCTTCGGCGCACCGACCCGCTTCTACAAGACCGGCGTCGTCTTCCTCGCGTGGCTGAACGGACATCAAGATCACTTCGTGATGGTCGGGGGGCAGCAGAGCGCGCGCAGCATCGCGCATCTCGCCGACGTGTTCCGGCTCGCCGATCGCGCCGGGCTGCTGCGGGATCCCGAGCGTGCCGTGCGCCGCATGCGCGAACTGCTCGCCGTCCACGGCATCGAGGGCTGATGCGCATCGTTTCGCTGCTGCCGAGCGCGACCGAGATCGTCTGCGCGGTGGGTCTGCGCGAGGCTCTGGTCGGGCGCTCGCACGAATGCGACTTCCCGCCCGGAGTCGAGCGGCTGCCGGCGCTGTGCGAGCCGAAGCTGCCCATCCACGACGCGAGTGGCACGATCGACCGCGAAGTGCGCAAGCTCGTCGCCGACGGGCTCTCGGTCTACCGCGTGGACGCGGAGCGACTCCGCGCGCTCGCACCCGACGTGATCGTGACCCAGACGCAGTGCGAGGTCTGCGCGGTGAGCGAGGCGGATGTCGGGGCGGCCACCCGCGACTGGGCGGGGAGCGGGGTGCGCATCGTTTCGCTCGCGCCGGCACGCCTGGACGATGTGTTCGCGGACGTCGAGCGCGTCGGCGCAGCGCTCGGCGTCGCCGCGCGCGGGAAAACGCTCGCCGCTGCGCTCCGTGTCCGGCTCGACGCGCTTGCCGCACGGACGCGCGAGGTGCCGCGACCGACAGTCGCCTGCATCGAGTGGCTCGATCCGCTGATGGCGGCGGGCAACTGGGTGCCGGAGCTCGTGGAGCTCGCGGGCGGCCGCAATCTCTTCGGCACCGTCGGCGAGCACTCGCCGTGGCTCGAGTGGGAGGCCGTGCACGCCGCCGATCCGGACGTGATCGTCGCGATGCCGTGCGGCTTCGACCTCGCGCGCACCCGCGGGGAGATGGCGACGCTCGAACGGCTGCCGGGCTGGGACGCCTTGCGCGCGGTCCGCACGGGGCGTGTCGCGGTGGTCGACGGCCACCAGTACCTCAATCGCCCCGGCCCGCGGCTCGTCGAGTCGGCCGAGATCCTCGCCGAGATCCTGCACCCGGGCGTTTTGGACTTCGGCCACCGGGGCAAAGGCTGGGTGGCGTACGGGACGGTGACCGCGTGATGCGATCGAAGGTCGTCTCCTTCGAAGAAGCCGCGCGCCTGATCCCCGATGGCGCGGTCGTCGCGGGCAGCTCGTCCTCGGGGCTCGCCTGCCCGGATCGGATGCTCGCTGCGATCGGCGAGCGATTCGTGCGCGAGGGGCGGCCGCGCGACCTCACGCTCTTCCTGCCGATCGCCGCCGGCGACATGTACGGCATCAAGGGCATCGACCACGTCGCGCGCAAGGGGCTGCTGAAGACGGTGATCGCCGGCTCGTATCCGAGCGGGCCGTCGTCGATGGAGTCGCCCGCGATCTGGCAGATGATCGCAGCGAACGAGGTGGCGGCATACAACGTGCCCTCGGGCATTCTCTTCGACATGTGCCGCGAAGCCGCCGCGCGCCGTGCGGGCGTGATGACCCGCGTCGGGCTGGACACGTTCGTCGATCCCCGGCGCAACGGCTGCAAGATGAACGACGCCGCGCGCGCGGACATCGTCAAGCTCGTCGCGTTCGACGGCGGCGAATGGCTCCACTTCCCGAACGTCTACCCGCAGGTCGCGATCATCCGCGGCACGACCGCGGACGAGGCGGGCAACCTCTCGATGGAGCACGAGGGCGCGTACCTCGGCGTGCTCGACGTCGCGCTCGCGGCGCGAAACTCGGGCGGCATCGTGATCGCGCAGGTGAAGCGCGCCGTCGCGCGCGGCGCGATCCCGGCGCAGCGCGCGTACGTGCCCTCGACCCTCGTCGATTACGTCGTCGTCGATCCGGTCCAGATGCAGGCGACGCAGACGCCCTACGATCCGGCGATCTCGGGGGAGACCCGGCGGCCGCTCGCCGAGTTCGAGCGGGTGCCGTGGAGCGCGGAGAAAGTGATCGCGCGGCGCGCGGCGATGGAGCTCGCGCAGGGCGATGCGGTGAACCTCGGCTTCGGCATCTCGCCGCTCGTACCCGGGATCCTGCTCGAGGAAGGGCTCGCGGACGCGGTCACCTGGACGGTGGAGCAGGGGCCGGTCGGCGGGGTGCCCCTCACCGGCTTTGTCTTCGGCTGTTCGGCGAACGCCGAGTCGATCCTGCCTTCCCCCTACCAGTTCATCTACTACCAGGGGGCGGGCGAGGACGTCGGGCTGCTGTCGTTCATGGAGGTCGGAGGCGACGGCAGCGTGAACGTGTCGCGGCTCTCGTCGAAGCCGCACGTCACCGCCGGCTGCGGCGGCTTCGTCGACATCACCGCGCACGCGCGGAAGCTCGTCTTCTCCGGCTTCTTCCGCGCGGCCGGGCTCGATCTCGATCTCGCGGGCGGCAGGCTGACGATCCGGAAGGAAGGAAAGTTCGCCAAGTTCGTGCCCGAGGTCGAGCATGTCACCTTCTCCGGCCCCCGCGCGCGCGAGCAGAAGCAGGACGTCATCTACGTCACCGAGCGGTGCGTGATCCGCCTGCTCGACGCCGGACTGACGGTGACCGAAATCGCACCGGGCGTCGACCTCCAGCGCGAGGTGCTCGCTCGGGCAGGGATCGAGCTGAAGGTTGCCCCGACCGTGAAGACCATGGACGCTCGCCTCTTCCGGCCCGAGCCGATGAGCCTCGCGCTCGCTCCGTCGCGCCGATGACCCCCGGCCTCAACTGGTACGAAGACTGCGCCGTCGGCGACTCGTTCACGACCGGCGGCATCGTCGTGACCGAGAGCCTGATCCAGGGCTTCGCCGGGATCTCGGGCGATTTCTTCGATCTGCACGTCGACGACGAGTTCGCGCGCGGCCTCGGCTTCACCGGGCGCGTCGCGCACGGCATCCTCGGCCTCGCGCTCACCGACGGCCTCAAGAACCGCGCCGAGTACCGGTTTCGCGCCGTCGCCTCGCTCGGCTGGAACTGGAAGTTCAGCGGCGCGATCCTCGTCGGCGACCGGATCCGGGCGCTCGTGAGCGTCCAGGCGAAGCGGGAGACGAAGCGTCCCGACCGCGGCATCCTCACGCTCGGCTTCGAGGTGAAGAACCAGCGCGGAGAGATCGTCCAGCAGGGCACGAACGAGCTCATGGTCTTGAGGCGTCCTGCGTGAGCGCGAACCTGAGCGTTACGCTTGACGGCCCGGTCGCGACGATCACCCTCGACCGCGCCGAGAAGCTGAACGCACTCACGATGGCGATGCTCGACGCGCTCGAGACCGCGTGCGGCACGATCGACCGCGACGAGTCGGTGCGGGCGGTGATCGTCGCCTCCACCTCGGACAAGGCGTTCTGCGCGGGCGCCGACATCCTCGAATGGTCGCCGCTCGGCGGGATCGGCATGTGGCAGCGCTGGATCCGCGACGGCCATCGCGCGTTCGACCGGCTCGCGCGCCTGCGACAGCCGACGATCGCGGCGATCTCGGGCATCGCGTACGGCGGCGGCCTCGAGCTCGCGCTCGCCTGCGACCTCCGGATCGCCGCCGAGGGCGCGCGGTTTGCGTTCCCCGAGGTCACCATCGGCGCCGTGCCGGGATGGGCGGGCTCCCAGCGCCTGCCGCGGGTGATCGGAACCGGGCGCGCGAAGCAGATGATCCTCGCCGGCGAGCCGATCGACGCCGCCACGGCAGCGAACTGGGGTCTCGTCAACGAGGTCGTGGCCGCGGACCGGCTGGCGCGACGGGCGCTTGAGTTGGCGCGCCGCATCGCCGAGAATGCGCCGACCGCGGTGCAGGCATCGAAGCAGCTCGTCGACGCCGGCTCGGGCGAAGGGCGTTCGACGACGCTCGAATCGCTGGCGGCGGGGCTGGCGGCCTCGACCGACGATGCACGCGAAGGAATCGCGGCATTCCGCGCGAAGCGGAAGCCGGACTACACCGGGAACTGACCGGAGTTATCACCAAGGAGGAGACATGAAGCGTAGAGATTTTCTTTCGACCCTCGCCGCCGGCGCCGCGGCGGCGGGGCTGCCCGGCACCGCAAGCGCGCAGGCGATCACGCTCCACGGCGCGGTGCAGTTCAACGACGACCACGCCTTCAACAAGGCGCTCCTCAGGTTCGAGGAGCTCGTCAAGAAGTACTACGGCAAGCCGGTCACCTTCGTGCTTCACCGCAACAGCGAGCTCGGCCTGGAGAAGGACTACTTCGCCTACATGAACCAGGGGATCTCGGTCGACTACGCGATCGTGTCGCCGGCGCACATGTCGACGTTTTCCAAGGCGGCACCGTTCATCGACGCGCCGTTCGTCTTCCGCGACCTCAACCAGTGGAACAAGGTGCTCGATGCCGATCTCCTGAAGCCGATCGCCGACGAGATCAACCAGAAGGCCGAGGTCATGCTGATCGGCTACGCCGGCGGCGGCGTGCGCAACATCTTCGCCACCAAGCCGCTGCGGAACATGGCCGATCTCAAGGGACTCAAGGTGCGGGTGCAGGGCGCTCCCATCTGGAGCAAGACTTTCGCCGCCGCCGGGATGGCGCCCACCGTGATCGCCTACAACGAGATCTACAACGCGATCCAGAACGGCGTCATCCAGGCGGGCGAGAACGAGGCCGCCGGCGTCGAGGCGATGAAGTTCTACGAGGTCGGCCCGAACCTGAGCATGACCGAGCACGCGATCACCATCCGGCCGGTGTGCTTTTCCGGCAAGTCGTTCGGCAAGCTGCCGAAGGACCTGCAGGCGGCGATCGTCAAGGCGGGCAAGGAGGCGGGCGCCTACGGGCGGCAGGTCGAGTCGGGCGAGGACACCGCCAAGCTCGACGCGATGGAGAAGGCAGGAAAGCTCAAGCGCATCGCGTTCACCGAGCGCGCCCAGATGAAGAAGGCGGTCGACCCGGTGATCACCGCGTACGCGAAGGAGATCGGCGCCGACCAGATCCTCGCCAGGATCAACGCCACCAAGTAGCGGGGCGGACGATCGCGGCGAGTCCGCAGGGGCCCTCCGGTTTCCTTCCCCTCACCGAGGGGGCGACGCGCACGCACAGCGGGGACTCCGGGCAGCATGCGAAAACTCATCGACCTCTACTACCGCCTCCTCACGTGGCTGCTTGTCGCCACGGTGGCGATCCTCATCGTTCCCGTGACGCTGCAGATCATCTCGCGCTACACCCACCTCATCCCGTCGTACATCTGGACGGAGGAGATGGCGCGCTTCCTGTTCATCTGGATGGTCATGCTCGGGGCGATGATCGGCATCCGCGAGGGCACGCACTTCGAGGTCGACGTGTGGCCGGAGCTCGGTCCCAGGCCGAACGCGCTGCTGCGGATCGTCTCCTCGGTGTTCGTCCTCGTGTTCGCGCTGGTCTTCGTCTGGTACGGCATCAGGTTCGTCCAGTTCGGCTGGGACCAGAGCTCGGAGCTCGCCGAGCTGCCGATGACGTTCATCTTCCTCGCCTGGCCGGTGACCGGGATCACGTGGCTGATCTTCCTCGGTGATGCATTCGTTGCGAACTTCCGCCTGCTCACCGAGCGGGCCGCGCAGTGAGCGCGGCCGCGCTGTCTCCGGGCGTCGCCGCGCTCGCTCTCTTCGGCGTGTTCTTCGCGCTGATCGCCCTGCGCGTGCCGGTCGCGTTCGCGCTCGGCCTCGCGTGCCTGCCGCTGCTCGCGTTCGAGGAGCGGCTCTCGCCGATGGTTCTCTTCAACGAGACCTTCAAGTCCTACAACTCGTTCATCCTGCTTGCGGTGCCGTTCTTCCTGCTCACCGCGAACCTGATGAACATCGGCGGCATTACCGACCGCCTGGTGCGGCTCTCGCGCGCAATGGTCGGGAACTTCCCCGGCGCATTGGGACAGATCAACGTGCTCCTGTCGGTCTTCTTCGCCGGGATCTCGGGCTCCTCCACCGCGGACGCCGCGAGCCAGAGCAAGATCTTCATCGAGGCGCAAACGAAGGAGGGCTACGACCTCAGCTTCTCGATCGCCATCACCGCGGTGTCCGCGGTGCTCGCGGTGATCATCCCGCCGTCAATACTGATGATCGTGTGGGGCGGGGTGCTGTCGGTGTCGATCGGCGCGCTCTACCTCGCCGGCGTGATCCCGGGTCTGCTGATCGCGCTCGCGCAGATGGGCACGGTGCACGTCTACGCGAAGCTGCGGCACTACCCGGTCTATCCCCGGGCGACACTCAAGGAGTTCGTCACGGCGGCGGCCGTTTCGGTGCCGGCACTGATGACCCCCTTCATCATCGTCGGCGGCATCCTCCTCGGCTGGTTCACCGCCACCGAGTCGGCGTGCGTCGCGGTCCTGTACGCGGCGGTGCTGTCGATCTTCTTCTACCGCGAGATGGGCCTGCAGCAGCTGCACCGGGCGCTCCTCGACACCGGCAGGCTATCCGCCGTGGCGCTGTTCTGCGTCGGCACCGCCTCGGCGTTCGGGTGGATGCTCGCCTACTACCAGATCCCGAAGTGGTTGCTCTCGAACGTGCAGGGGTGGGACATGGGCCTCACCGCCACCGGCTTTTTCATCGCGTTCGTGTTCCTCGTGGTCGGCTGCTTCCTCGACGCGATCCCGGCCATCATCATCGTCGGCACCACCTTGGAGCCGCTCGCGCAATCGGTGCACATGCACCCGGTCTCCTTTGCCATCATCGGCATCGTTTCGCTCGCGTTCGGGCTGGTCACGCCGCCCTACGGGCTGTGCCTCATGATCTCGTGCGCGGTCGCCGGAGTCCGCCTCACCTACGCGCTGAAGGACACGATGATCATGCTCGTGCCGATGCTCGCAATGCTCGCGCTGATCATCTTCTTCCCGGAGATCCCGCTGATCCTGCCGAAGCTGGTCTCGCCCGAGTTGCTGAAATAGCGCGGCGGTTCGCGTGATCTCTCCCACCCATTTCCCGTGATCACCGGCCGCACCCGCCTGTATGTCATCCTCGGCGACCCGATCGCCAAGGTGCGCTCGCCCGAGGCGTTCAACCGGGCCTTCGAGCGGCACGGTATCGACGCGGTGCTCGTGCCGCTCGAGTGTGCGCCGGCCGATCTCGCGGCGACCGTCGCTGGGCTCAAACGCGTCCGCAACCTGGACGGGTTGATCTTCACCATGCCGCACAAGGCGCTCGCGCTCGCGCTCATCGACGAAGCGAGCGACGCCGCGCGACTCGTCGGCGCGATCAACGCCGCGCGCCGCGACGCCGGCGGCCACTGGCGAGGCGACATGTTCGACGGCCAGGGCTTCGTCCGGGGCCTGCGCCGCCGGGGCCAGGAACCGCGCGGCCGCCGGGCCGCGCTTCTCGGCGCGGGCGGTGCCGGCCGCGCGATCGCATTTGCGCTCGCGCAAGCGGGCGTGACGGCGATCTCGATCCACGACCTCGAGCCCGCGAAGGCGATCGCGCTCGCCGCCGATCTCTCGAACGCGTATCGCGCGCTCGGGCCGCGGGCGGGCCCGCCGCGGGCCGGTGAGTTCGACCTGCTCGTCAACGCCACGCCGACCGGGATGAAGCCCGACGACCCGCTGCCGTGGCCGGTCGCGGGGCTCGCCACGGGGACGATCGTCGGCGACGTCACGACCAAGCCCGAGATCACGCCGTTCCTCGCCGCCGCGACCGAGCGCGGCTACGCGGTGGTCAGCGGGCGCGACATGGTCGAAGGGCAACTCGGCGCGCTCTTCGGCTTCTTCGGCTTCGACGTGGACCCGCTCGCGTGAATCCGCCGGATCCCGATCTCCTCTCGATCAACACCGCGACGCTCTGGGAGTCGTGCAACCTGCGACAGGCGGTCGACGCGCTGCGCCGGTACCACATCCGCGGCATCGCACCGTGGCGTGATCGGCTCGCCGAGGCCGGCGTCAAGGAGGCGGCGCGGATGATCCGCGACAACGGCCTGACCGTCACCGGGCTCATCCGCGGCGGCTTCTTCCCGGCGGCCGAGCGCAGGGAGCGCCAGGCTGCGATCGACGACAACCGGCGCGCGATCGACGAGGCGGCGACCATCGGGGCGAAGTGTCTCGTCCTCGTGGCGGGCGGCCTGCCAAAGGAATCGAAGGACCTGCGCGGCGCGCGCGAGATGGTGCGCGACGGGCTCGGCGAGATCCTCGACCACGCGCGCGCGAGCGGCGTGCCGCTCGCGATCGAGCCGATGCACCCGATGTACTGCGCCGACCGCGGCTGCGTGAACACCCTCGCGCACGCGCTCGATCTCTGCGACGAGCTCGCCGGGAAGTCGAGCGGCGACATCGGCGTCGCGGTCGACCTCTACCACGTGTGGTGGGACCCCGACCTCCAGCGGCAGATCGAGCGCGCCGGCGAGAAGCGATTGCTCGCGTTCCATCTCTGCGACTGGCTGGTGCCGACGACCGATCTCCTCTACGACCGCGGCATGATGGGCGACGGCGTGATCGACGTTCCGCTCATCCGCTCGTGGATGGAAGCCGCCGGCTACCGCGGCATGCACGAAGTGGAGATCTTCTCGAAGCAGAACTGGTGGAAGCGCGACCCGAACGACGTGCTCGGGGTCTGCCGCGCGCGGCATCAGACGGTCTGCTGAATGTCGAAGCACCGCATCGGCATCATCGGCCTCGGCATGGCACTGAAGCCCCATGCGCTCGGCCTCAAGGACCTGGCGGACCGGGTCGAGGTGGCGGCAGCGTTCGCGCCGTCGCGCGAGCGGCGTGAGCAGGCGGCGAAGGCCTGGGGCCTTCCGGTCGTCGACTCGCTCGCCGCGCTGCTCGGCGACCAGTCGATCGACGCAGTGCTCGTCCTCGCCCCGCCGTGGGCGCACACCGAGCTCGTCGCCCAGGCGGCCGCGGCGGGCAAGCACGTACTGCTCGAGAAACCGCTGGAAGTGAACGCGGCGCGCGCGACCGCGCTCGTGGAGACCTGCGAGCGCGCGGGGCGAATGCTCGGGATCGTCTTCCAGCATCGCTTCCGTCCGGCCGCGCTCGAGCTTGCCGGGCTGCTCAAGGATCGGGCGCTGGGCAAGATCCTGTCCGCGTCGGCAACCATCCGCTGGTGGCGCCCGCCGGAGTACTTCGCCCAGCCCGGGCGCGGCACGTTCGCCCGCGACGGCGGGGGCGTGCTGCTCACGCAGGCGATCCACACGCTCGATCTCCTGCTGCATCTCGTCGGGCCGGCGGCCGAGGTCGCGGCCTACGCTGACACGAGCCCGCTACGGAAGATCGACACCGAAGACGTTGTGGCGGCTGCCGTGCGGTACGCGAACGGTGCGTCCGGCGTGATCGACGCGACGACCGTGACCTATCCCGGCTATCCCGAGCGCATCGAGATCGGCGGGACGCTGGGCTCGGCCGTGCTCGAGGTCGAAAGCCTGACGGTCAACTACATGAGCGGGGAGTCGGTCGTTCGCGGCGGCGCGTCGGCGGGCGGCGGCGGCGCCGACCCGATGGCGTTCTCGCACGAGCATCACCGGCGCGTCCTCGCCGAGTTCCTCGACGCGATCGACGAGCGACGCGAGCCGATGAATTCGGGCCGCTCGGGGCTCCGCGTGCAGCGGCTGATCGATGCCGTGCTCGCCGCCGGGCGCGAGCGACGGGCGGTGACGGTCGAAGGGCGCTGAGCCGCGCGCTGGACCTCGGCGGCCGGATCTGCCCGGCTACGAGCCGGCTCCGGGCCCGCGGGGGGGTGCGGCGGGGCGCAGCCGGGACCGCTCTCCCACCCGTCTCATCGCCGTGGCATAGGCCGTGGCGATCTCCTCGTCGCGCGTCGACGAGAACCCGAGATCGACCAGCAGTCCGTCGCGCAGGGAGTAGATCCAGCCGTGGACGCTCACCGGCAGTCCCTTCCGCCAGCCGTCCTGGACGATCGACGTCCGGCACACGTTCACCGCCTGCTCGATGACGTTCAGCTCGCAGAGCACCGCGAGCCGGTTCTCCTCGTCGGGCGTCGAGTCGATCAGTGCCTCGTGCTTGCGGTGAACGTCCTGGATGTGGCGCAGCCAGTTGTCCGCCACGCCGATGCTGCGCCGGTGGAGGGCGTGTCTCACGCCGCTGCAGCCGTAGTGACCGACGACGATGATGTGCTTCACCCGCAGCAGGTCGACCGCGAAGTCGATGACGGTCAGGCAGTTGAGATCGGTGTGGACGACGACGTTGCCGACGTTGCGGTGGACGAACACCTCGCCCGGCGCGAGACCGGTGATCTGATTGGCCGGCACGCGGCTGTCCGAGCAGCCGATCCACAGGTACTCGGGGGTCTGCTGCTGCAGCAGGCGCTCGAAATAGGCCGGATCCCGCTCGGTCTCGAGCTGCGCCCACCGGCGGTTGTTCTCCATCAGACGCTGAAGCGATTCGGACATGTTCGCGCTCCGGGACGGTCGGGCCTGGTCGCGGCGGTCTTGCGCACCCCGGGAGCGGCCCGGATTCGGCGCGTGACGCCGTGCGGCGGCGCGGTAGAATCGCAGTTCCCCAGAACCCACGCAAGTCCGCAAAGGAGTCCAGTCATGAGCGAGCTCGCGAAAACCGCCAAGGCGATGGTCGCCCGCGGCCGCGGCATCCTCGCCGCCGACGAATCGACCGGCACGATCGAGAAGCGCTTCACGTCCATCAACGTCGAGAACACCGAGGAGAACCGCCGCGCCTACCGCGAGCTCCTGTTCAGGACGCGCGGGCTGGGCGATCACGTGAGCGGGGCGATCCTGTACGACGAGACCCTGCGCCAGAAGGCCGCCGACGGCACGCCGTTCGCCGCGGTGCTGTCGCGCCAGGGCGTGCTCCCGGGCATCAAGGTCGATTCCGGCACCGCCGACCTCGCGTTCTGCCCCGGCGAGAAGGTCACCGAAGGCCTCGACAAGCTCGCGAAGCGCTGCCAGGAGTACGTCAAGCTCGGCGCGAAGTTTGCGAAGTGGCGCGCGGTCATCACGATCGGGCCGAACATCCCGTCCACGACGTGCATCGCCGCCAACGCGCACGCGCTCGGCCGCTATGCTGCGATCTGCCAGGCGAACGGCCTGGTGCCGATCGTCGAGCCGGAGGTGCTGATGGACGGCGAGCACACGATCGAGCGCTGCGAAGAGGTCACCGAGTGGACGCTGAGCGCCGTCTACCAGGCGCTCTACGTCAATCGCGTGGCGCTCGAGGAGAGCGTGCTCAAGCCGTCGATGGTGATCTCGGGCAAGGACTGCCGCAAGCAGGCGGGGGCCGACGAGATCGCCGCGCGCACCGTCGGCGTGCTGAAGCGCACCGTGCCGGCGGCGGTCGCGGGCATCGCGTTCCTCTCCGGCGGGCAGGCCGACGAGGAGGCCACCGTGAATCTCGGGACGATGAACCGCCTGTTCCCGAACCTGCCGTGGCCGCTGACGTTCTCGTACGGGCGAGCGCTGCAGCAGCCCTCGCTCAAGGCGTGGAAAGGTGCGCCGGGGAACGTTGCACAGGCGCAGGCGCTGCTCGCGCACCGCGCGCGCATGAACGGGCTCGCCGCGACCGGCGAATACCGGCCGGACCTCGAGAAAAAGGCGGCCTAGCCGTGGCGCAGCGCCTGGTCGGCGTGGTGATGGGAAGCGCGTCCGACTGGGACGTGATGAAAGCGGCGGCCGAGCAGCTGAAGGGCTTCGGCGTTCCCTACGAGGCGCGGGCGCTCTCCGCGCACCGCACGCCGGAAGCGCTCGAGCGCTGGATCGCCGAGCTGGAAGGCAAGGGCGCGGCGTGCTTCATCGCCGCGGCCGGCGGCGCGGCGCATCTCGCGGGCGTCGTCGCCGCGAAGACGAAGCTGCCGGTGCTCGGCGTCCCGATTCCCTCGAAGCACCTGCAGGGCCTCGACTCGCTGCTCTCGATGGTGCAGATGCCGAAGGGCATCCCGGTCGCCACGTTCGCGATCGGCGAGGCGGGCGCGGCCAACGCCGCGCTGTTCGCGGTCGCGATGCTCGCCCTCGGCGACGCGGCGCTCGGCGACAGGCTCGCCGCGTTCCGGAAGAAGCAGGCCGACGCGGTGCTCGCCGCGAAGCTCCCCGACTGACCCCCTCAACCGACACGATGACCGACAGCGCGCTGTTCGAATCCAGCATCAAGAGCCTGCCGTTCCTCCACCGCGGGAAGGTCCGCGACCTCTACGCCGTCGGCGACGACAAGCTCCTCGTCATCCAGTCCGACCGGCTCTCGGCGTTCGACGTCGTGCTGCCGACCCCGGTGCCCGGCAAGGGCCGGGTGCTGACGGCGCTCTCGTACTTCTGGTTCGAGAAGCTAGCGGACGTCATCCCGAACCACCTCACCGGCATCGACCCGGAATCGGTCGTCGCGCCCGGCGAGCGCGACCAGGTCACCGGCCGGGCGATGGTGGTGCGCCGCTTCAAGCCGCTGCCGATCGAGGCGATCGCCCGCGGCTACATCATCGGCTCGGGATGGAAGGACTACCAGAGGACCGGAGCGATCTGCGGCATCAAGCTGCCCGCGGGCCTGCGCGAAGCGGAGCAGCTCCCGCACTCCATCTTCACGCCATCGACCAAGGCGCCGGTCGGCAAACACGACGAGAACATCCCGTTCGAGGAGGCGGTGAAGCTGCTCGGCGCCGAGCGCGCGAACGCGGTGCGGGAAGCGACGCTGCGGCTCTATACCGAGGGCGCCGACTATGCCCGGTCGCGCGGCATCATCGTCGCGGACACCAAGTTCGAGTTCGGCGTCGACGCGGCGGGCAAGCTCTATCTCATCGACGAGGTGCTCACCCCGGATTCGTCCCGCTTCTGGCCGGCCGATCAGTATCGCGTCGGCATCAGCCCGCCGTCGTTCGACAAGCAGTTCGTGCGCGACTGGCTCGAGGCGCAGAAGTGGAACAAGCAGCCGCCGGCGCCGGCGCTGCCCGCCGAGGTGCTCGCGAAGACCACCGAGAAGTACCGCGAGGCGCTGCGCCTGCTGACGGGCAAGGCGTGAGCGCCGTCCCGCCCGAGACCGCCGAGGCGGGTACCGCGCTCGCCCCGAGCGCCCCGCCCCCGCCGCCCCAGCCGACCAACGTCGTCGATGCCGACGAGGCGGCGATCGCGCGCGCGGTCGAGCTGCTTCGCGCCGGCGAGGTCGTCGCGTTTCCGACCGAGACCGTGTACGGGCTCGGCGCGGACGCGTCGAGCGCGGACGCGGTCGCGAAGATCTTCGCGCTGAAGGGCCGGCCGCAGACGCATCCGGTCATCGTCCACCTTGCCGACGCCGGCGCGCTCGATGCCTGGGCGCGGGAGGTCGCGCCCGGTGCCCGCAAGCTCGCCGCAACGTTCTGGCCAGGGCCGCTCACGCTCATCCTCAAGCGCGTCGACGGCGTGCTCGACGCGGTCACGGGCGGGCAGGATACCGTGGGCATCAGGATTCCCTCGCACCCGGTTGCGAAGGAGCTCCTCGCTGCGTTCGGGGGCGGGATTGCGGCGCCCTCCGCGAACAAGTTCGGCCGCGTGAGCCCGACGACCGCGATGCACGTCTTCAGCGACTTCGTGCACGCGGTGCCGCTCGTGCTCGACGGCGGCGCCTCCGCGGTCGGCATCGAGTCGACGATCGTCGATTTCTCGGGCGAGCATCCGCGGTTGCTGCGGCCGGGCGGTGTGCCGGCGGCGGCGATCGAGGCGACGCTCGGCGCGCCGCTTGCGCCGGCCGATGCCACGGCGCCGCGCGCGCCCGGCTCGCACGAGCTGCACTACGCCCCGCGCGCGCAGCTGAAGCTCGTCCGCCGGGTCGAGATGCTCGAGACGCTCGCTTCCCACAAAGGGCGGCGCATCGGCGCGCTCGCGCTCGAAGTGTCGGTGCCGCGGCTCAGCCAGGGGCTGCAGCGCGTGGTGCCGGTCGTGGCGGCGCAGTACGCGCACGAGCTCTATGGCGCGCTGCGCGCCCTCGACGCGCAGAACGTGGACGTGATCCTGGTGGAAGCGCCGCCGAAATCGCCGGCGTGGCAGGCGATCAACGACCGCCTCGCCCGGGCCGCGCGGCATGCGGCGGAGGGCGAGACGACTTAGGGCGCCGGGTCAGGGACGAGCGGCGCGCTTGAGCCGAGCCTCCGGCGAGCGCGCTGCCGCCGGCCTACGAGTACCTCGCGACCGATCGGCGCGGCCGCAGCACGGCTGCCGTGAACCGGCCCGCGCGCCGATGGGGCGCGCGATGCCGCTCAGACCTCGCCCCGCGGCATCGCCGCCGGCTGGCTCGCCGGCTTCGCCTTGCGCGAGAGGAGGCGCCCGAAGTTCTCGAGCGAGAGGAGGTGGGCGTAGATCCGCCCCACGATCCCCTTCTTGAACAGGTTCTTGTGCTGGGCGGCGTTGAGGTGCTCGAGCTTCTCTTCCTTGACGCGGAACATGCCGGCGAGGTTGAGCGCCTGCCCGTTCGCCGGCGTCGCCTGCATCGTGAACGGCTCGAGCAGCGCGTAGTCGGCGATGATCGCGCACATCTCGCGCGTGCGGTCGAGGTCGGCCTCGTACTCGCGGAGAAGGCGCTCGATCGGCGCCCACTTCTCGACCGGCTTGCCCTCGGCGTCGAACAACTTCTCGCCGTCGTCGGCGAGGAACGTCTTCTCGATGCAGATGAGACGGTTCTGCTGCTCGCTGCTGTTCATCGTGACGCGCGCCATGCAGAACGGGTAGCGGCGCACGTAGGCCGGCACGTAGCTCCCCGCCTCCCACGCGCCGCCGCGGACGAAGAGGTTCTCGTTCTGCGCGAGCCCCAGCACCGCGACCGCGGCGTAGCTCTTGCCCTGGTCGTTCGAGGTGAACACGATCGGGAAGTCGCGGGAGGCGACGCCGAACTCGGTGTAGCTCACCGGCATCGCGTTGGTGGTCGCGATGAACTCGGGGAGGAAGCCCGGCGCGGGCAGCATCACGCCGCTCGACTTGTGCAGCGGAACGATCTCGCGGTAGCCGAAGGGTGGGGTGATCTGCATGGCCATGGCGGGAGTCCGGTTGGCGGAAGCGGCGATCATAGCGAGCGCCGCGCGTGCGGGGCAACCGGCCCGGCGGCCTAGGCGCGACGGAGTTGCGATTTGGCGCGCCGGCCGCGGGCGCCGGGCGTGCGGAAATGCGCGGGAGGCGCTCGCGGCCCGCGCGCAGGGCGCGGGTTGTTCCGGCTCACCGTCGCGGGTAGAATCCCGCCTCTTCCGTGGGGTGGTAGCTCAGCTGGGAGAGCGCGGCGTTCGCAATGCCGAGGTCGAGGGTTCGATCCCCTTCCACTCCACCACCGGACAGAAAAAGGGCCCTCTCGCGAGGGCCCTTTTCGTCCTGGCGCTGCGTCGGGTCGCGCCCGCACGCTCGCGGGGCCGCCTAGAACTTCCCGCTCTGGTAGTCGTACACCGCCTGCCGGATCTCGTCGGCGGTGTTCATCACGAACGGGCCGTATTTCGCGACCGGCTCGTTGAGCGGCCGCCCGGCGATGACCACGAGCCGCGCGCCCTCCGGTCCCGCCGCTAGCTCGACTTGCTCGCCGTTGCCGAGCACCGCCAGTTCGCCACGCGCGACCTGCTCGCCGCCGACCCGCGCCGCACCCTCGAACACGTACGCGAACGCGTTGTCGTCCTCGGGCAGCGGCACTGCGAGCGAAGCGCCCGCCGGCAGCGCGACGTCGAGGTACAACGGATCGGTCGCGACCGCGCTCACCGGCCCGCTCACGTTTCGGAACCGCCCGGCGATCACGCGCACGCGAATGCCGTTGCCCGCGTCGACTTCGGGGATCTCACCCGGCGCGATGTCCTGGTAGCGCGGCGCGGTCATCTTGTCCTTCGCCGGCAGGTTGACCCAGAGCTGGAAGCCCCACATCAGGCCGTCCTCCTGCTCGGGCATCTCCGAGTGCACGATCCCGCGCCCGGCCGTCATCCATTGCACGCTGCCCGGCACGAGCAGCCCGGTGTTGCCCTTGTTGTCGCCATGGCGCATCCGCCCGGCGAGCATGTAGGTCACCGTCTCGAAGCCGCGATGCGGGTGATCCGGGAAGCCGCCGATGTAATCGGACGCCTCGTCGGAACGGAATTCGTCGAAGAGCAGGAACGGGTCGAGATCGGGCAGCGCGCGGCCGCCGATCACGCGCGAAAGGCGAACGCCGGCGCCGTCGCTCGAGCGCTGGCCGCGCACGACCTGGGTCACCGATCTCGTACCCGGTTTCGTCGCGTTGGTTTGCATGGTCGCATCTCCCGGTTGATTATCGCGTAGCACATGGGGGCGGCTCCGCCGTTTCGCAAGGCGCGTGCCGGGGCAGGGCCGGTGGCCCCTTTCGCATCAACCCATTAGACTCCGTTTATTCCCCGTTCGATCCACCGCAACGCTCCCGTGCCGACCGCAGCGGTCACCAGGAAGAATTTCTACAAGGACTCGGTCGCGCTGATGCGGATCTCGCAGACGGTGGGCGGCCGCGAGGGCCTCGCGCACGTATCGCTCCTCATGGGCACGCCGGCGAACAAGGACATCCTCGGCGAGGCGGGTCTCCTCGTCGCCGAGCTCGCGGGCGCAGCCCCCGCCGACCTCATGATCCTCGTCGAAGGCGAGCAGGGCGCGCTCGCGCCCGCCCTCGAGGCGATCGAGGCGGCGCTCGCCGGCGGCGAGGCGACGCCGCCCGCCGGCACGATCGAGATCGCGCCGCGCTCGATCGCGATGGGACAGGAGCGGCTCCCCGGCGCGACGCTCGCGCAGGTGTCCGTGCCCGGCCCGTACGCGGCGGCGGAGGCACTGAAGGCGCT
>Ga0335084_10001431_pt1 | contig 22342 bp, 22 predicted proteins | sample Lox_Sample_44_FD_206721 | JGI IMG/M metagenome (GOLD analysis project Ga0335084, IMG submission 206721) | Soil microbial communities from Loxahatchee National Wildlife Refuge, Florida, United States - Lox_Sample_4.4 | ecosystem: Environmental > Terrestrial > Soil > Wetlands | place: USA...
GCGAGATCTTGCTGCGCTTCTTCCAGGGCAGGTTGACCAGCGTCTCGATGTAGTTGCGCACGACCGTCGCCTCGGCAGACATCGGCGACATGAGGCGCAGCTTCTTCAGCTCGGCGTCGGCCTTCTTGCGCGCCTCCTTGGGCATGCGTGCGGCCTTGACGCGCTTCTCCATCTCCTCGAAATCGGCGCCGTCCTCGCCTTCGCCGAGCTCTTTCTGGATCGCCTTCACCTGCTCGTTGAGGTAGTACTCGCGCTGGCTCTTCTCCATCTGCCGCTTCACGCGGCCGCGGATGCGCTTTTCGACCTGCAGGATGTCGATCTCCGTCTCCAGCTGCGAAAGCAGGTGCTCCAAGCGGGCCTTGACCTCGAACATCTCCAGAACCTGCTGCTTCTGCTCGAGCTTCAGCGGCAGGTGCGCCGCGATGGTGTCGGCGAGTCGTCCGGCTTCCTCGATCCCGGCGAGCGAGGTGAGGATTTCCGGCGGGATCTTCTTGTTGAGCTTGACGTACTGGTCGAACTGCGCGATGAGCGCCCGCCGCATCGCCTCGATCTCGGTGACCTCTCCCGCGTCCGCGGGTACCGCGACGGCTTCCGCGACGTAGTGTGTCCGCATGTCTTCCACGCCCTGGATGCGCGCCCTCTGGCTGCCCTCCACCAGCACCTTCACGGTGCCGTCGGGAAGCTTCAGCATCTGGAGGATGTTCGAGATGCAGCCGATCTTGTACAGGTCTTCGGCGGCGGGCTCGTCCTTCGCGGCCGACTTCTGCGCGACCAGGAGGATGCTCTTGCCCGCCTCCATGGCGATCTCCATCGCCTTGATCGACTTGGGACGGCCGACGAAGAGGGGAATCACCATGTGCGGGAACACCACCACATCCCGCAACGGCAGCAGGGGATACTCGTTTGGTGCGGACACGATCTCGTCGGCCATGGGCTTTCTCTACAGAAGGGTCAAACGCTAAATTGGGGCGGGACGCCCCGCTTCAAGCCGCGCCCCGATCGAGGACGGCGGCCGTCGCTCAAGCGGTGCCCGCCACCTTAGGCGGTTCGGCGTAGATGAGGAGAGGCTTGCCCTCGCCTACGATGGTGTTCTCGTCCACCACTACCTTGCTGACGTTCTCCAACGCCGGAAGATCGAACATGATATCCAGCAGCACCTGCTCGAGGATGGAGCGCAGGCCGCGCGCGCCGGTCTTCCGCGCGAGCGCCTTCTTCGCGATGGCGTGCAGGGCTTGCGGCCGCACCTCCAGGTCCACTCCTTCCATGCCGAAGAGCTTCTGATACTGCTTGATGAGGGCGTTCTTCGGCTCCGTCAGGATTTGGATCAAGGCCTGCTCGTCGAGTTCCTCCAGAGTCGCCACCACCGGCAGCCGCCCGACGAACTCGGGAATAAGCCCATACTTTATGAGGTCTTCCGGCTCGACGGTCTTGAGCACCTCGCTGATGTCCTTGGCGCTCTTCAGGCTCCGCACGTCCGCCGCGAAGCCGATGCCGCTCTTCTCGGAGCGACTGCGGATGATCTTCTCCAAGCCGTCGAACGCCCCGCCGCAGATGAAGAGGATATTCGTGGTGTCGACCTGCACGAAGTCCTGGTTGGGGTGCTTGCGCCCGCCCTGCGGCGGCACCGAAGCGATGGTGCCTTCGATCAGCTTCAGCAAGGCCTGCTGCACGCCTTCGCCCGAAACGTCCCGGGTGATCGAAGGGTTGTCCGACTTGCGCGAAATCTTGTCGATCTCGTCGATATAGACGATGCCGCGCTTGGCCTTGTCCACATCGTAGTCGCAGTTCTGCAGCAGCTTCTGGATGATGTTTTCCACGTCTTCGCCGACATAGCCCGCCTCGGTGAGCGTAGTCGCGTCCGCGATCACGAACGGAACGTTCAGCAGCCGCGCCATGGTCTGCGCCAGCAGCGTCTTTCCCGAGCCGGTCGGGCCGACGAGCAGGATGTTCGACTTGGCGAGCTCCACCTCGTCGTTCTTCGAGAGGTGCTTCAGCCGCTTGTAATGGTTGTACACCGCCACCGACAGGATCTTCTTCGCAAGCTCCTGCCCGATCACGTACTCGTCCAGGATCCCGCAGATCTCGCGCGGCGTCGGCAGGTCGGACTTGGCCGGCTTGCCGCCTTTGTCCGCGGCGCTCTCCTCGCGAATGATGTCGTTGCACAGCTCGATGCATTCGTCGCAGATGAAGACCGACGGACCGGCGATCAGCTTTCTCACCTCGTGCTGGCTCTTGCCGCAGAAAGAGCAGTAGAGAAGCTTCTCGCCGCCGGTCTTTTCGGTCATCGCTTTCCTCCGCCCTCAGGCCGTCGCCGCCGCCGTCTCGGCCCGCGAGGCGAGGACCTTGTCTACCAGACCATACTTCACCGCCTCGTCCGCCGACAGGAAATTGTCGCGGTCGGTATCGCGCGAGATGCGCTCGACGCTCTGGCCCGTATGCTCCGCCATGATCTCGTTCAGGCGCTGGCGCAGGTACAGGATCTCCTTGGCGTGGATCTCGACATCCGACGCCTGACCCTGGAAGCCGCCCATCGGCTGGTGGATCATCACGCGCGAGTTCGGCAGGCAGAAACGCTTGTCCTTGTCGCCCGCAGCCAGCAGCAACGCACCCATGCTGGCGGCTTGTCCGATGCACAGCGTCGACACGTCGGGCTTGATGAACTGCATGGTGTCGTAGATCGCCAGACCCGCCGACACCGAGCCCCCGGGAGAGTTGATGTAGAAGAAGATATCCTTGTCGGGGTTCTCGGACTCGAGAAACAGCAGTTGCGCGACGATCAGATTGGCGGAAATCTCGTTGACCGGCCCGACCAGGAATACCACCCGCTCCTTGAGCAGACGCGAGTAGATGTCGTAGGCGCGTTCGCCGCGCCCGCTCTGCTCGATGACCATGGGAATCAGCCCCAGGTCCTGCGGCTCCTGACGGGACGCATGAACCCGTGGCTCGCCCGCCTGCCACAGCAGGCCGCTCATGTCGCGGCTCCCATCAGTGCTTCAAAGCCAATCGGCTGGTCCTCCACCTTGGCGCGCTCGAGAACCCACTTGACCACGTTCGCCTCGATCGCCAAGCCTTCGAATTCACCCAAACGCTGCGGGTCCGAATAAACCCATTTTACCACTTCGAATGGCTGCTCATAGGTCTGCGCGTGCTCGGTGACCAGCGCCCTGACTTGCTCCGGCTTGGCGGCGAGCGACTGTTCCCTCACCAGCTCCCCGACGATGAGGCCCAGCGCCACGCGCCTCTTGGCGCGCTCCTCCAGCGCACCCGGGTCGACGGGCAGCTTTTCCAGCTTCACGCCCCTGGCCTCAAGCTCGGCTCGAGTCTGCTGCACCATGCGCTGCACTTCCATCTCGACCAGGGACTTGGGCAGCTCGAGCGTCGTGGAGTCGACGAGCGCCTGCATCACCTTCTGCTTGAGCTCGCTCTCCACCCGCTTCCTGACCTCGAGCTCGACGTTGCTCCTCACTTCGTCTCGCATCTTCGCGACGTCGCCGTCGGCCACGCCCAGCGCCTTGGCGAAGGCGGGGCCGAGCTCGGGGACTTTGGGTTCTTCGACCTTGCTCACGATCACCTCGAAGGTCGCGGTCTTGCCGGCGACTTCCTTTCCCGCGTAGTCGGCGGGGAAGTTGACGGGAAAAGTCTTCTGCTCGGCGGCGCGGACGCCGGCGAGAGCGGACTCGAACTCGGGCAGCATCCGGCCTTCGCCCAGGACGACGGCCATCCCCGAGCCCTTGCTCCCGGGAAACTCGTTGCCATCGATGCGTCCGATGAAGTCCACGATAACGCGATCGCCCTTTTGCGAGGGCCTCGCAACCGTTTCCCAAGTGACGCGCTGCTTGCGCAGGATCTCGATGGTGCGATCGATGTCGGCATCGTCCACGGGATGAACCGGGCGCTCTATCTTTACGGCAGCCAGGTCGCCTAGCTTGATCTCGGGATAGACCTCGAAGGTCGCGCTGAAAGCGAGCTGCTTCGCGTCGCCGCCTTCCTTGCGCTCGATGCGCGGGTAGCCTGCGACTCTGAGATTCTTTTCCCGGACCACGTCGGTGAAAGCCTTCTGCACCGCGTCGCCGATGACCTCCGAGCGGATCTGCGGCCCGTATTGCTGCGCCACGATCCTGAGCGGCACCTTGCCCGGACGAAAGCCGTCCATGCGCACGGTGCGCGAGAGCTTGCGCAGCCGCTGCTCGACTTCGCGGTCGATCTCTTCGGCCGGAACCGCCATGCTCAGCCTGCGCTCCAGCTTGCCCAACGTCTCGATGTTCGTCTGCATTCCGAATACCCTGATGCGTGGTGCGAAGGAAGGGACTCGAACCCCCATGCCTTGCGGCGCTGGAACCTAAATCCAGTGCGTCTACCAATTCCGCCACCTTCGCGAGGCGGCACCCGCGGACTTCCGGATCGATCTTCCAACCCCGGCCCCCGCAACCTGCGTGCCATTCTACCGCAAGCCCCCTATACTGTCAGCCTAAGAGCCTGAAACTCTTTGAAAAATAGGGCAATGTCGGTCGGTCACTACGAAAACTTTCCAGTCGCCTCACTGCTCCTTCCGGAGCGCTTGCGCGGGCCGGTGTCGGTTATCTACCGCTTCGCCCGCTCGGCCGACGACTTCGCCGACGAGGGCGACCTGTCGGCATCCAGGCGGCTGGCCCTGCTCGAAGGCTATCGTGCGGAACTCGACCGCCTCGAGGCCGGCCTTCCGCCCGCGACGCCCCTGTTCCGGGAGCTCGGCCCGGTGATCGCCGCGCACCGCTTGCCCTTCGCGCCGTTCTACGACCTGCTCGATGCGTTCACGCAGGACGTGACCAAGCAGCGCTACGCCAGCTTCGCCGAGGTCATGGCCTACTGCCGCCGCTCGGCGGATCCCGTCGGCCGGCTGATGCTGTGCCTGTACGGAAGGTCCGACGCGGAAAACGTCGCCGCGTCCGACTCGGTGTGTTCCGCGCTCCAGCTCATCAACTTCTGGCAGGATATCGAGCTGGACTTCCTCAAGAATCGCGTCTACCTGCCGCAGGACGAGATGGAACGGTTCGGAGTCAGCGAAGCGCAGATCGCCGCTCGCGATGTGTCGGGCGGGTGGTGGAATCTCATGCGCTTCCAGATCGAGCGCGCGAGGGCGCTCCTTCTTTCGGGCGCACCGCTCGCTGCCCGCCTGCCCGGGCGCATCGGCCTCGAGATCGGCACCGTGGTCCAGGGCGGCCTGCGAATCTTAGAAAAGCTGGAGCGCGCGCGGGGGGACATGTTCCGGCATCGCCCGGCGCTGAAAACGCTCGACTGGCTGCTTGTCTTCTGTCGCGCAGTGATGGCGCGATGACTCCCGACGAATACTGCCAGAGCAAGGCCGCGAGCAGGTTTCACGAGCGCGACCTTCTTCCCGTACCTTATCCTCGTCCCGCCGGCGGACGAGGTTCCCATGACACCTGACGAATACTGTCAACAGAAGGCCGCGCAGAGCGGCTCGAGCTTCTACTATTCGTTCCTGTTCCTCCCGCAGGAGCGCCGTCGTGCGATTACCGCGCTGTACGCGTTCTGCCGCGAGGTGGATGACGCGGTCGACGAGCCGAGCGACCCGTCGGCGGCACGGGCTGCGCTGCAATGGTGGCGTGGCGAAGTCTCGCGCCTGTTCGCAGGCGACCCGCAGCACCCGGTGACGCGCGCGCTGGGGCCGTGGACCCGCGACTTCGGCATCGACGCGGCGCGACTGGGCGAGATCATGGACGGGCTGGAGATGGACTTGAACCAGACCCGCTACCTCGATTTCACCGGCCTGCGGCTCTACTGCCACCGCGTGGCGGGCGTTGTCGGCACGCTCGCCGCGGGCATTTTCGGCTACCGCAACGCCGCGACCCTCGAATACGCCGAAAGGCTGGGACTCGCGTTCCAGCTCACGAACATCATCCGCGACGTGGGTGAGGATGCGCGCAAGAGCCGCATCTATCTTCCCATGGACGAGCTGAAGGAGTTCGGCGTCTCGGCGGCGGATATTCTCGGCGCCCGGCATACGGAAAACTTCGCGCGCCTGATGCGCTTTCAGGCGGAGCGCGCGCGGCGCTGCTACGACGAGGCGTTCGCGATCCTGCCGCCCGAGGACCGCCAGGCGCAGCGCCCGGGTCTGATGATGGCGGCGATCTACCGTACCCTGCTCGACGAGATCGCCGACGACGGCTACCAGGTCCTCAAGCAGCGCATCGCGCTCACGCCGGTCCGCAAGCTGTGGATCGCGTGGCGCACCTGGGCCACGGTTTGAGCCGCGTCGCTGTCGTCGGCGCCGGCTGGGCGGGACTTGCCGCGGCTGTCACACTGGCCGAGCGCGGCGTTCCGGTCACGGTGTTCGAGGCCTCGCGCAGCGTCGGCGGCCGCGCGCGTCGCGTCTCCATCGACGGCGTCGACCTCGACAACGGCCAGCACGTCCTGATCGGCGCCTACCGCGAGTGCCTGCGGCTGATGCGGCTCGTCGGCGCGGACCCGGACAAGCTGCTCCTGCGCGTTCCGCTCGAGCTGCGCTACGCCGACGGCTTCCACCTGCGCGCGCCCCGCCTCCCCTATCCGCTCAATCTCTCCGCCGCGCTGCTTCTCGCCCGAGGTCTCTCCTTTGCAGATAGCGTCAACGCCATGCGCTTCATGGGGTCGCTCATGCGGTGCGGATTCCGGATCGAGCCCGACCGCAGCGTCGCGCGCTTGCTCGACGAGCACGGCCAAGCCGGCGCGCTGCGCACGCACCTGTGGGAACCGCTGTGCGTCTCCGCGCTCAACACGCCTGCGGCTGCTGCCTCGGCGCAGGTGTTCGTCAACATCCTGCGCGACGGACTGACCGGCTCGCGCGCGGCGAGCGATTTCCTCATCGCCTGCTGCGACCTCGGCAAGGTCTTCCCCGAGCCCGCCGCCGAGTTCGTCAAGGCGCGCGGCGGAGCCATCGAGCCCGGCGTTCTGGTCCGCCGCATCGCGCGCGCCCCGGGCGGATTCCGCATCAACGAAGCGCACGAGTTTTCCGGCGTGGTGATCGCTTGCGGCCCGCAGCACGCGGGTCAACTGCTGGTGCAGCTGCCCGAGCTGGCCGACGCGCTATCCCGTATCAACGCGTTCAGCTACGAGCCGATCGTCACCTGCTATCTCCAATACCCGGAATCGGTGGCCCTGCCCTCTCCGTTGCTGGGTTTCAGCGGCGGCATCCTCCAGTGGGTGTTCGACCGCGGCAAGCTCGGCGGCCCGAAGGGCCTGCTCGCGGCGGTGATCAGCGCGTCGGGTCCGCACGAAGAGCTCTCGAAGGAAGCGCTCGTTTCGAAGATACATGTCGAACTGCACGCGGCGCTCGCTGCCCTTCCGGATATGCTCGGGTCCCAAGTCATTACCGAAAAGCGCGCGACCTTCTCCTGCAGTCCGGGACTTAAGCGACCCGATGGAGCAACGGCCGTCTCCGGGCTGCTGCTCGCGGGTGACTACATCGCGAGCGAGTACCCGGGAACGCTGGAGGCGGCGGTCAGGAGCGGGGTTGCAGCGGGAATCAGGGCGAGCGCGGGAGCGCCGCCCTGACTGGAAGCGATCCATGACGCCCGGATCGGTAACGTCCAGCCCGCCACCTTACGGCTTCACGTCGAAGCCCCGTGATTTGAGCAGCGCGAGGGTTTCGGGCGAGGCGAGGAACTCGACGAGCGCCTTGGCCGCCGCGGGGTTCGGGCTACTCGAAAGCACGGCGGTCGCGAATCCGGTCACGCTCTGCAGGGCGGCTGGAAGCGGACCCACGATGTCCACGCCCGGAGTGGTCATGAGCTCCGGAATCTGCTGAATGGCGATGTCGGATTCGCCTTTGACGACGAATTCGGCGTTGGGAATGCCGCGGCCGAGTTTCGCCTTGGCATTGACCGCCTCGGCTATGCCGAGATCCTTGAGTATCTTCGCGAATATGGCGCCGCTCGCGCCCCCACCGGCCGGATCGGAGTAGGCGACGGATTTCGCCGCGAGCAGCGTCTTCCTGAATGCTTCGGGCGTGGAGATGTCGGGCTTGGGCGCGCCTTTCAGCACCGCGACTCCCATGCCGGAGCTCGCCAGCACGCGCGTTGTCCCCGAAACGATCTTGCCGCTCTTTTCCAGCGCCTCCACGCCGGCGGTGGTGCTCACGATCACATCGCCGGCTTCGCCCCCTCCGATGCGCTTGCCAAGCGCCCCCGAGGGCTGCAGCACCAGTTCGAGCTTGTGTCCGCGCGCCTCGAACTTGGGCTTCAGCTCCTGCCAGATCTCGGTGAGCGCGGTAGTGCTGAACACCTTCAGATCGGCTGCCCCGGCGGCACCTGCAGCGGTAACGAATGCGAGGGCAACCAATGAGCATGCGATGCGAGGTAGGCGGGTTTTCACGGCTCTCTCCATGGTGTTGTGAGTAGTGCAATGCAAATAGTCTAAGACAGTTGGCCACTATATCCCGATCGCCCGCAGATCGATCCTTCCCTTCCTCACCGGCGGGCACCAGTAGTACGCGCCGGTCACCGGGCGCGTAAACGTAAACAGCGCGTCGGCGATCCCGTCCTCGGCGCCGGCCATGCGCTTGAGCTGCGCCTCGAAGGCGTCGAGGGACCTGCCGAAGGCGACGAACACCAGCCCCGCGCGGGTCGCGTCCGCCCAGGGCATCGAGCGGCGAACGAGAAAGGCCTCCGGTGTAAAACTCTCCTGCGCGGTGCGCTTGACGTGCGCGGAGGCTGGCGCGCCGTCGAGCTCCTTGTTGTCCTTCTTGCGCCGCCCGACGGTGTTGTCCTGCTGCTTCTGCGGCATGGATGCGAAGCGGTCCAGGTCGTGCACCCACTGCTGCACGGCGACGAAGCTCGCACCGCCGATTCCCGCCTGCCCGTCGTTCACGATCGCAGCCTCGACCGCTTTCTTCCCTTTCGGATTCTCGGTGCCGTCCTCGTAGCCGGTGAGATCGAGGCCCCGGCCGTACTTGAAGGCGTCGATCGAGCCGGCCACCTCGAACGCCGGCGCCAGCATCTTTTCGATCGCCCGGGCCCGGAGCAGGATCTCGCCGCGGTCCTCTCCGCGCAGCCAGCACCACAGCGCGGCCGGCGTGGACGGGACCTCGACGCCTTCGCCTTTGTAGTGCGGAAACGGGCGCAGGCCTTCGATCTCCTTTTGCAGCGCAAAGGCGAGGAGCGCGCCGATGCCGACGACACAGGCCTTCCCGTCAGCGCTTGCGGCAAGCGAGCGCAGCTCGGTGTGCGGCCGCGCCCCCGGCTTCAACCCGAAGCTGAGGTAGCGCGCGTGCGGCGGAATCGGAGCGAGGATCCCGGGTTGCGCTGCGCTCATCGTGTCCCTTTCACTTCCGCAAGGTGCGAACCGCCTCGGCGACGCTCGCCACCACGACGATCTCGATGCCGTCCATCCTCTGCTTGGGCTGGTTCGCCCTGGGAATGATCGCACGGGTGAAGCCGAGCTTCGCGGCCTCCCTGAGTCGCTCCTGGCCGCGCGGCGCAGGGCGCACCTCGCCCGCGAGTCCGACCTCGCCGAACACCGCGACCTTCTCGGGGATCGGCTTGTCGGTGAGGGACGAGACGATCGCCAGCAGAACCGCGAGATCGGCGGCGGGCTCGGAAATGCGCACGCCGCCCACCGCGTTGACGAACACGTCCTGGTCGTAGCACGCGATCCCGGCGTGGCGGTGCAACACCGCGAGCAGCATCGCCAGCCGGTTCTGCTCCAGTCCCACGGTCAGGCGCCGTGGGTTGGGCGCATGCGCCGCGTCGACCAGCGCCTGGATCTCGACCAGCAGCGGCCGGGTCCCCTCCTGCGTCACCAGCACGCAGGAACCGGCCACCTCGCCCGCGTGCTGCGACAGGAAAATCGCCGAGGGATTGGAGACGCCGCGCAGTCCCTTCTCGGTCATGGCGAACACACCCAGCTCGTTCACCGCGCCGAAGCGGTTCTTGAAGGCGCGCACCAGGCGAAAGCTCTGGTGGGTGTCGCCTTCGAAATAGAGCACCGAGTCGACGATGTGCTCGACCACGCGCGGGCCGGCGATCGCGCCCTCCTTGGTGACGTGGCCCACCAGCACCACCACCGCGCCGCTCGACTTGGCGTAGCGCGCGAGCTGCGCCACGCATTCCCGCACCTGGGAGACCGAGCCGGGGGCGGAGGTCAGCTGCTCCGAGTACAGCGTCTGGATGGAATCCACGACCGCGATCTCGGGCTTGGCCTTCGCGAGCGTCGCGAGAATGCGCTCCAGCTGGATCTCGGCCAGCAGCTCGAGCCTGCCGGGGTCGAGCGCCAGGCGCCGCGCGCGCAGCGCGATCTGCTCCACCGACTCCTCGCCGCTTATGTATACAGCCTTGCGCGAGGCGCTCATCGCGGCGAGCACCTGCAGCATCAACGTCGACTTGCCCACGCCGGGGTCGCCGCCCAGCAGGACGACCTCGCCCGCCACGAAGCCGCCGCCGAGCACCCGGTCGAGCTCCTCGACCCCACTCCCCATGCGCGGAGATTCGCGCGCGCTCACCTCCGACAGGCGCCTGAGCTCCGAGCTCTTCGCCACGCCGGCAAAGCGGTGCTTGGACCCGCTCTCTGCGACGCCCTCGACCAGCGTATTCCAGGCGCCGCAGTGCGGGCACTGCCCCTGCCACTTCGGCGACTCGCCGCCGCACTCGGTGCAGGCGTAGACGCTCTTCACCTTGGCCATCACGCCGTCTCCGAGACCGGAACCCGCGGCGACAGCGCACACAGCAGCTCGTAGCTCACCGTCCCCGCGCTCGCCGCGACTTCGTCCGCCGAGAGCCCTTCGCCCCAGAGCGTGACCGGCGAGCCGACCGCGGCCTCCGGGATCCCGGTCAGGTCGGCGAACAGCATGTCCATCGCCACGCGTCCCACGGTTCGGGTGCGCTTGCCGCAGACCAGGATCGGCGTGCCGATGGGCGCATGCCGCGGATAGCCGTCGGCGTATCCGCAGGCGACGACGCCGATGCGCGTCGGCTGCGTCGCGGTGAAGGTGCAGCCGTAGCCGACGCTGTCGCCCGCGTGAAGCTCGCGCACCGCGATCAGCTCGCTCGACAGGGTCATCACCGGCTTCAGTCCGAGCTGCTCCGCGCTTTCGTCGGGAAACGGCGAGCAGCCGTAGAGCATGATGCCAGGCCTGACCCAGTCGGCGTGCGTTTCCGGGTAACGGAGGATCGCCGCGGAGTTGGCGAGGCTGCGGAGAAGGCTCAACCCGGCAGTCATCTCCTGGAAGCGCTCGACCTGCCATTTCACGCCGCGCTTGCCGTCGGCGTCGGCGAAGTGGCTCATGAGGGTGATGTCGCCCGCGCAGCGCTGCAGACGCGCGACCGCGTCGCGAAGCTCGCTTTCGGCGAAGCCCAGCCGGTTCATGCCGGTATTCAGCTTGAGATAGACGGAGATCTTCGCCGGCAGGCGGGCTTTCTCGAGCATCGCCAGCTGCTCCGCCTCGTGCACCACGGTGGTGAGCCCGTGCGTTGCGATCGGCTCGAGCTCCGTGGGCGAGTAGAAGCCCTGCATCAGCAGAATCGGGCGCTTCTCCCCCGCCCGGCGCAGCTCGAGCGCCGCGTCGATCTCGATCAGCCCCAGGCCGTCCGCCGCGAGGGCTTTCGCCGTGCGCGCGAGACCGTGTCCGTAGGCATTCGCCTTCACCACCGCCCAGATGCGCGAGCGCGGCGCCAAGCGTCTCGCCACGCCCAGGTTGTGGCGCAGCGCGGAGGAGTCGATGCGAGCTCGAATCGGACGCATGGCGCGGCTATTCAACCATAAACTTCCCGCGGGCGTGGTATAAAACGGCAGCCAACCCGACACACGCAGGAAAATCATGAATCGGGCTTTCTACACCATCATGGCGGCGCAGTTCTTCAGCTCGCTCGCCGATAACGCCTTGCTGATCGCCGCGATCGCGCAGCTGCTCGAGCTCGACGGCCCGGCGTGGATGGTGCCGCTGCTGAAGTTCTTCTTCACCGTGTCCTACGTGGTGCTCGCCGCCTTTGTCGGGGCATTCGCCGACGCCATCCCCAAGGGCACGGTGATGTTCATCACCAACACCATCAAGATCGCCGGCTGCGTGATGATGTTCTTCACCGACTACGTGGAATTCGCGGGGATCCCCGGATACGTCCTGGTGCTCGCGGCCTACGCGGTCGTCGGATTCGGCGCGGCGGCGTATTCCCCGGCCAAGTACGGAATCCTGACGGAGCTGCTGCCGGCGGAAAGGCTGGTCGCCGCCAACGGCTGGATCGAGGGGCTGACGGTCGCTTCGATCATCCTCGGAACGGTGCTCGGCGGGGCGCTGATCAGCCCGCGGATCGCGACGATGCTGCTCGCGATCGACGTGCCGCACATCGACACCGGCATCGAGACGCCGGCGGAGGCCGCGATCATGGTCATCTCGGTCCTCTACGTCATCGCCGCCGTATTCAACCTCTTCATTCCGGACACCGGCGCGCGCTACGGCAAGCAGCAGACCAACCCGGTGCTGCTGATGCGGGACTTCTACCTCTGCCTCACCATGCTGTGGAAGGACAAGCTGGGCCAGATCTCGCTCGCGGTGACGACCCTGTTCTGGGGCGCCGGCGCGACGCTGCAGTTCCTGGTGCTGCAATGGGGCGCGGTGCACCTGGGGCTGCCGCTCGACAAGAGCGCGATCCTCCAGGGAATCACCGCGGTCGGCGTGGCGCTGGGCGCTGTCGTCGCCGGGCGCTTCATCTCGCTGCGGCGCTCGCTCGACGTGCTGCCCGCGGGCGTGATCATGGGCGCGGTCGTGATGCTCATGATCTTCGTGTCGAGCATGCCGCTCGTCTATGCCCTGCTGATTTTCATCGGCGCGATGGCGGGCTTCTTCGTCGTGCCCATGAACGCCCTGCTGCAGCACCGCGGCTACGTGCTGCTTTCCGCGGGCCACTCGATCGCGGTGCAGAATTTCAACGAGAACATCTCCATCCTGGTGATGCTCGCCATCTACTCGGCGATGATCAAGGCCTCGCTGCACATCAACGCCATCATCCTCAGCTTCGGGGCGTTCGTCGTCCTCACCATGTTCGGCGTGATACTGCGGCATCGCTACAACCAGGCGAAAGGCGACTCGCTGCACCTCATCGGAATGAAGACCAGCGCCCGGCGCGGCTATCCTTGATTTCCGCGGTCGCGCCCCCAAGTTCCCTCGACCATGGGCGCGAATCCCCGGTTTGTTCTCGACGACGGCTCACCGCGTGCCGCCTCCTCCCCGGCGGCCGCCGCAAGCGACGACGTCCTCCTCGACGCCTACTCGGCGGCGGTGGTGGCGGCATCCGAGCGCGTCGGCCCGGCGGTGGTGCACGTCGAAGTCGCGCAAGCCTCGCAGGCGGGAAGCGCCGAGCCGCGCCGCGGTACCGGCTCGGGATTCGTATTCACTCCCGACGGATTCATCCTGACCAACAGCCACGTCGTCCACGGAGCGCGCTCGATCCGCGTGAGCTTCGCTGAAGGGACCAGCCGGGACGCGGATCTCGTCGGCGACGATCCCGACACCGACGTCGCCGTGATCCGCGTCGCGGGGCACCAGCTGCCCACGGCCGGACTGGGCGGCTCGCGCGGCCTGCGCGTGGGCCAGCTCGCGATCGCCATCGGCAACCCCTACGGCTTCCAGCACACGGTCACCGCCGGCGTGGTAAGCGCCCTCGGCCGCAGCCTGCGCTCGGTGACCGGCAGGCTGATCGATGACGTCATCCAGACCGACGCCGCGCTCAATCCGGGAAACTCGGGCGGGCCGCTGGTGGATTCCAGGGGCGAAGTGATCGGCGTGAACACCGCGATCATCCCCTTCGCGCAGGGGATCTGCTTCGCCACCGCCATCGACACGGCCAAGTGGGTCGTCGAGCAATTGCTGCGCTTCGGCCGCGTTCGCCGCGCCTACATCGGCGTCGCCGGCGCGACCATCCCGCTGTCGCGCCGCGCGGTGCGATTCCACGGACTGGGAGCCGGGGCGGGCGTTCGCGTCGAGTCGCTCGAGGCCGGGGGCGCGGCCGAGCGCGCCGGGGTCGAGCCCGGCGACATCATCATCGGCTACGACGGCGAGGAAATCGCCGGGGTCGACGAGCTGCATCGCCTGCTCGACGGCGAACGCATCGGCAAGGCGACGCGGGTGACGCTCCTGCGGCGCACCCGGAAGCTCGACCTGCCGATCCAGGCCGCGGAGATGCCGGCGAGAGCCTGAGGTCCTAGAGCACGACCGGCGTGTCCGGCAGCTCGTTGCGGTCCTCGCTCGACGGCGGGTAATGCTCGGCCAGCAGATCGCTGATCGCGCGAATGCCGATCACCGCGCCGCGCTCGAACTGCCCGCGGGCGAACTCCTGCTGCATCTCGCCGCAAATCGCCTCCCAGGCCGTGGTTCCCACCTTGGAATGGATTCCGCGGTCGGCAACCAGCTCGACGCGCCGGTCGGCGAGCAGCAGATAGATCAGCACCCCGGCGTTGTGCTTCGTGTCCCACACCCCGAGGCGCCCGAACCATCCGATCGCGCGCTCGCGCGACGCAACGCCGTGCACGATGTCCGCGAGCGGAAGCGCGCCTTCCACGGCGAAGCGCAGCTGTCCGGCGTGGCGGCGCTCCTCCTCGCCGATCACCTTCTCGATCGCGCGCAGCGACTCGGGCGGAAAGGCGCGCGCCACCGAACGATGATCGCTGAGAAGATGCCTGAGCAGGCGCTTCCATTCCATGGGCTTCACCACCTGCCCGAGGCGCCGCCGCCGCCAAAATCTCCACCGCCGCCGCTGAAGCCGCCGCCGCCCGACCAGCCGCCACCGCCGCCCCATCCACCGCCCCCTCCCCAACCGCCGCTCGTCCATCCGCCGCGGCCGCGACCGAAGCCGCTGACCAGCGTGATGAAGAATCCGACCAGTCCGCCGAGCACGGCGAAGAGCAGCAGGCCGGCGGCGAACCAGACGATCGCGCCGACGATCGCGCCGGAGACAGCGGCCCCCGCCACCCGCCCGAAAAGCCGCTTGAAGATCGCATCGCCGAGGACGAGTGCGACGAACAGCCAGATGATGGTCTGAAAGTCGATCGCCGGGCCGGCGCCCGGGCGCGGCTGCGGAGGCGGCAGGCTTTCTCCTTCGATCAATTTCATCAGCGCGTCGGTCCCGGCGGCGATCCCGCCGAAGAAATCACCCGACTTGAAATGCGGCGCGATGACCTCGCTCACGATGCGCTTCGCCAGCGCATCCGGCACCGCACCCTCCAGGCCCCGCCCGACTTCGATTCGCAGTCTCCGGTCGTCCTTGGCGACCACCAGGATCACGCCGTCGTCGACGCGCGCGCGGCCGATCTTCCAGGCTTCGGCGACGCGGATGGAATACTCCTCGATCGTCTCCGGCTGCGTCGAGGGCAGCATCAGCACCGCGACCTGGCTGCCCTTGGCGCGCTCGAAGTCGCGCAGTCTCGAGTCGAGACTCTGGATCTGCGAGGGCGAAAGCGTACCGGTGACATCGGTGACGCGCGCGTGCAGCGGCGGCACCGCGACCTCGGCCGCCGCGGGCAGCGCGAGCAGCAGCGCGGCGCCGGCCGCGATCGAAGCGAGCCAGCGTCTCGGCATCGGAGCTATTTCTTGCCGAAGTCGACCGTCGGCGGCTTGGCGATCGCCTTCTCGTCCTCGACCGCGAAGTTGGGCTTGACCTGGTAGCTGAACATCATCGCGGTCAGGTTGACCGGGAACTGGCGGATGAGGACGTTGTATTCCTGCACGGCTTTGATGTAGCGGTTGCGCGCCACCGTGATGCGGTTCTCCGTGCCTTCGAGCTGCGCCTGGAGATCGCGGAAGTTCGCATCCGATTTGAGCTGGGGATAGTTCTCGGCCACCACGAGCAGGCGCGACAGCGCGCTGCTCATCGCCCCTTGAGCCTCCTGGAAGCGGCGGAACGCGGCCGGATCGTTGAGCAGCTCGGGCGTGGCCTGGATGCTGCCGACCCGCGAGCGCGCCTCGGTCACCTGGGTCAGAACTTGCTGTTCCTGGGCCGCGAATCCCTTCACCGTGTTGACCAGGTTCGGGATCAGGTCGGCGCGGCGCTGGTACTGGTTGAGCACTTCCGACCAGGCCGACTTGACCTGCTCGTCTGAGCGCTGGATGTCGTTGTAGCCGCACCCGGTCAGCGTGGTTGCGACCAGAATCAGGAAAGCCGTCCAGAGTTTGCGCATTGATTTCCTCCAGAAAAGCGACCGCGCCTAGATTGAGGCGGCCGGCCGGATTACAAGCCTGCGATGGCCCGCCGCGCGAAGCACAGGTCTTCCCAGGCCTTGGCCTTGTCGGGCAGGTTGCGCAGCAGGTAGGCCGGATGGTAGGTCACGATGAGCGGCACGCCCTGGTAGCGGTGCAGCCGCCCGCGCAGGCTGGCGATGCTCGACTCGGTTCCGAGCAGCGTCTGCACCGCGAAGCGCCCCATGGCGAGGATCAGCTTCGGCTTGATCAACTCGAGCTGCCGCAGCAGGTGCGGCGAGCATTGCGCGACCTCGTAGGGCTCGGGGTTGCGGTTGCCCGGAGGCCTGCATTTGAGCACGTTGCAGATGTAGACGTTGTCGCCGCGCGAAAGGCCGATCGCCGCCAGCATGTTGTCGAGCAGGCGGCCCGCCTGCCCTACGAAGGGCTCGCCGCGCGCGTCTTCCTCGGCGCCCGGCGCCTCGCCGACGAGCAGCCAGTCGGCCTGCTCGTCGCCCACGCCGAACACCGTTTGAGTGCAGGTTTTCCTCAGGCCGCAGGCTTCGCAGGCGGCCACCGCGGCTTTCAGCTCCGGCCAGTCCATGCGCAGGATGCGCCCGGCGCGCTCGTCGGCGAGGTCGAGCTTGACGCTCCCCGTCAGACCGGGAACCGGATCGAAGCGCGGCGGCGCGGAGCGGCGCGGCGCGGCGGCGCTCGCCGGCCCCTCCGGCAGAGGCGGCGGAGGCGCTTCCGCTGCGCGCGTGCGGCCGCGCAGTTGCCACACGGGGCCGAGCCCCATCTCCTCCAGGTAGCGCTCGCGCTTCGCGTCCAAGAATCGGCTCACAGGTCGAGTGCGAGTACCAGCGCGTCCTCGCGCCCCTTGCGCGCGGGGTAGTAGCCGCGCCGCACCCCGATCTGCCTGAAACCGTATCCGGCATACAGGCGCTGCCCCACCACATTGGTGGGACGGACTTCGAGAAACAGCACCTTGGCCTTGTGCTCGCGCGCGAACTGCACCAGTCCGTGCAGCAGGCTGCGCCCATGCCCGCGGCGCTGCGCGTGCGCGGCGATGCTGAGGTTGAGGAGATGCGCCTCTCCCGCAGCGAGCATGAGCACCGCGTAGCCGATCACGCGCCTGCTCTCGCGGATGACCCAGCAGCCGTATCCCGCGCGCAGCGAATCGCGGAAATTGCCGAGCGTCCAGGGAAATTCGTAGATGCCCTCCTCGATCTCGAGCACCGCGCGCAGATCGCTCTCGCGCATCGGCTCGAATCCGGGTGCCGGCCGCAGCACCGCGCTCACTCGCGCTCCCCCGTCTTGCGCGCGACCTTGTCGCGCAGATAGACCGGCACCGCGGTGGCGGCGTCCTTCGCTTCTCCCGCGGCGAAGCGCGGTATCGCGAGCTTCAGCACGGCGCGCGCGCTGGGCGTGGCGTCGGACCGGATCTCGGAGACGCTGTCCCCGAGCCGGCTCGCCAGGCGCTCGCGGTGCGCGGCGAAGCCGTCGCCGCATCCCAGCCAGTCGCCCCCGGCCACCAGCGGCACCGCTTCGGGCCTGTACAGCCCGGGTCGCGAGACTTCGGTCCACCCCGAACCCGCCCTGCGGTAGGCGGCGTGATACACCTCGCCCATGTGCGCGTCGATGCAGGCGATGACTTTCTCGCCGGCGGAGTCCTCCGCCAGGCTGAGCAGCGAGCCCACTCCCACGACGCTGAGGCCGCGGGCGAAGGCGAGCCCCTGGGTGACGCCCGCGGCGATGCGCAGTCCGGTGAAGGATCCCGGGCCTTCGCCGTAGGCGATGCCTTCGATCTGCCCCAGCTCGAGCTGCGCCTCGGCGAGCAGGTCTTCCACCAGGCCGAGGACCGTCTCGGCCTGGCGCTGGAGCGCGGGCTCGCTGCGCGAGAACAACGCCGCGCCGCGGCTCGCAGCGACCGAGCAGGTGTCGGTGGAGGTGTCGATCGCGAGCAGATTCATGCGCCGAATTCTAGCGGATCGCGCACCCGCCGGCGCCCTTGACGTGCCTCGCGTCTGCAACCATCATTCCGCTACTCGTTCAAACAGGACTTCCCGGAGGAGACATGTGGCGCTTGCTTATTCCCATTGCGATGAGCCTGTCCGCATCCGCAGCGCTCGCACAGGACGCCTATCCGACCCACCCCATCACCATGGTCGTGGCGTTCCCGCCGGGAGGCGTCGCCGATATCACTGCGCGGCCGACTGCTTTCGCGATGGAAAAAGTGCTGAAGCAGCGCGTCATCATCGAGAACAAGCCCGGCGCGGCGGGTGCCACCGGAAACGCGTACGTCGCGAACGCGAAGCCGGACGGGTACACGCTGCTGATGGCACTGTCGTCGATCTCGGTCATCCCGGAGGCCGAGCGCCTCCAGGGGCACAAGCCGCCTTACGAATTGAACCAACTCGCGCCGATCGCGCTGATCTCCGCCGACCCTGTCGTCCTCGTGGTGCGCAAGGAAGCGCCCTGGACCACCGTGAAGGATTTCATCGAGGACGCAAAGAAGCGCCCCGGCAAGATCACCTACAGTTCCTCCGGGATATTCGGCGCGCTGCACATGCCTTACACCCTGCTCGAGCACGCCACCGGCATCACGCTGTGGCACGTCCCCTACAACGGCGGCGGACCGGCGGTGCAGGCCCTGCTCGGCTCGCAGGTGGACTCCACCGTGGGCGGCCCCGCGGCCATGATCGGCCAGATCAAGGGCGGGCGCTTGCGGCCGCTCGCAAGCTTCGGCAGCAGCCGGCTCGCCTCGCTTCCCGACGTTCCGACGCTGAAGGAGCTGGGCATCGACGCGGAGTACTTCATCTGGGCGGGATTGATGGCGCCGGCCGCGACTCCGCCCGCGATCCAGCAGAAGCTGCGCGACGCGGTGCGCCAGGCGGTGCAGGATCCTGAATTCCGCAACGCCATGGCAAAGGTCGAGACGCCCGTAAACTATCTCGACGCGCCCGAGTTCCAGAAATTCTGGGACGCCGACGCGAAGAAGCTCTCCGAAGCGGTGAAGCGCGTCAAGATCGTCGAGCAGAGGAAATAGCACGGAGATGGCCGCGGCACAAGGCAAGGTCATCATCACCTGCGCCGTCACCGGCGCGATCCACACGCCCTCGATGTCGCCGCATCTCCCGGTCACGCCGGAGGAGATCGCCGAGGGCGCGATCGGCGCGGCGCAGGCCGGCGCCGCGATCGTGCACCTGCACGCGCGCGAGCCCGCCGACGGACGCCCGACCCAGGATCCGGCGATGTTCATGCGCTTCCTGCCGAAGATCAAGGCGGCGTCGAACGTGGTGATCAATCTCACCACCGGCGGCGCGCCGACGATGTCGGTCGAGGAGCGCCTGCAGCCCGCGCTGAAGCTCAAGCCCGAAGTAGCCTCGCTCAACATGGGGTCGATGAATTTCGGGCTGTACGAGATGCTCGGGCGCTACAAGGACTGGAAATACGACTGGGAGAAGCCCTATCTCGCCGGCTCCGACGAGCGCATCTTCAAGAACACCTTCCGCGACATCGCCCACATCCTCGAATCCTGCAGCGGCAACGACACGCGCTTCGAGATCGAGTGCTACGACATCGGCCACCTCTACACGGCCTCGCACTTCCTCGACAGGAAGCTCATCAAGCCGCCGCTTTTCATCCAGTCGGTGTTCGGCATCCGCGGCGGCATCGGCCCGCATCCCGAGGACGTGATGCACATGAAGCGCACCGCCGACCGGCTGTTCGGCGACGCCTACCTGTGGTCGGTGCTGGGCGCGGGCCGCAACCAGATGTTCGTCGCGGCGATGTCGGCGGTGATGGGCGGCAACGTGCGCGTCGGCCTGGAGGACAGCCTGTGGCTGGGGCGCGGCACGCTCGCCAAGAGCAACGCCGAGCAGGTAAGCAAGATACGCCGCATCCTCGAAGAGCTCGGGCTTCAGGTCGCCACGCCCGACGAGGCGCGAGAGATGCTGAAGCTCAAGGGCGGCCGCAACGTCGCATTCTGAGAGGTCGCAACTTGGCAAACCGCTACAAGATCGCGGTCATCCCCGGCGACGGCATCGGCAAGGAGGTCATGCCCGAGGGCGTTCGTGCCGTCGAAGCCGCGGGCCGCAAGTTCGGCATCGAGTTCGACTGGGAGGAATTTCCCTGGAGCTGCGAGTACCGCGCCAAGCACGGCCGCATGATGCCCGAGGACGGATTGGCGACCATCCGCAATCGCGACGCCGTGTTCTTCGGCGCCTGCGGATTCCCGGGCGTTCCCGACCACGTCTCCCTGTGGGAGCTGCTCGTGCCGATGCGCCGCGGCTTCGACCTCTACGTGAACCTGCGGCCGGTGCGCCTGATGCCGGGCATCCAGTCGCCGCTCGCCGGCCGCAAGCAGGGCGACATCGACTTCTGGGTGGTGCGCGAGAACACCGAGGGCGAGTATTCCGCGATCGGCGGACGCATCTTCGAGGGCACCGAGCGCGAGACCGTGGTGCAGCAGAGCACCTTCACGCGCCACGGCACCGACCGGATACTCAAATACGCGTTCGAGCTCGCCCGCAGCCGCCCGAAGAAGCATCTCACCTCGGCGACCAAGTCGAACGGCATCTCGATCACCATGCCCTACTGGGACGAGCGCGTGCGCGCCATGGCTGCGCAGTACCCCGACGTCAAGACCGACCAGTACCACATCGACATCCTCACCGCGCACTTCGTGCAGCACCCGGACTGGTTCGACGTGGTGGTCGGATCGAATCTGTTCGGGGACATCCTCTCCGACCTCGGGCCGGCGTGCACCGGCACCATCGGCATCGCGCCCTCGGGCAACATCAACCCGGAGCGCAAGTTCCCTTCGGTGTTCGAGCCGGTTCACGGCTCGGCGCCCGACATCTACGGCAAGAACATCGCCAATCCCATCGGCCAGATCTGGTCGGGCGCGATGATGCTCGATCACCTGGGGCACAAGGACGCGGGCGCCGCGATCGTGCGCGCCATCGAGCGCGTGCTCGCCGAAGGCCCTCGCACGCGCGACATCGGCGGCAAGGCCTCGACCACGGAAGTCGGCAAGGCGATCGCCGCAGCGGTGTAGCTTACGGCTTGTGCGGGTTCGGCCGGCCGTAGATGTCGCGGCCGTGATCGGCGACGTCGCGCCGCAGCTGGCGGCGCTGCTCGGGCGTCATGCGCGCGTCGCGGTTGGCATCGCGCTGCTGCTGCCTCATGTCGCGCGCGGGCATTTGCTGCGGAGACGAGGGGCGTCCGGGACCGGCGTGACGGCCACCGCCCTGGGCGTGCTGGGCCGGCGTCGGCGAAACCAGCGTCACGAGCAACAGCAAAGCGACAAGAACTCTCACGATCCCCTCTCGAGGCACGAGCCGACGCTATATTAGGTCGCGTTTGTAAGGCATTTACGACGCCTGGTCCGAACATTGTAACAACTTGTTTCGGCACTTCGCCCCGCAACGCGCCGTTACGCTCGCGCTGCAACTGCTCTGCTCATCAGGTTACGATACGCCGATGACCGAGCCCAAGACAAGAATCCTGGTGGTGGACGACGATCTGCGGCTGCGCGACCTGCTGCAGCGCTACCTCAGCGAGCAGGGCTTCGCCGTGCACACCGTTTCGGACGCGGCCGGGATGGACAAGCACCTCGGACGCGAGCGCGTCGACCTGCTGGTGCTCGACCTGATGCTGCCGGGCGAGGATGGGCTGTCGATCTGCCGGCGGCTGCGCGGCGGCAAGAACTCGGTGCCCATCATCATGCTCACCGCCAAGGGCGAGGACGTCGACCGCATCGTCGGCCTGGAGATGGGCGCCGACGACTACCTGCCCAAGCCCTTCAACCCGCGCGAGCTGGTTGCGCGCATCAACGCCGTGCTGCGCCGGCGCGCGGCGCCGCTACCCCCGGGTGCGCCGGCAGTCGCGCCCGAGAAGGTCAGCTTCGGGAGCATGACGGTGAATCTCGCCACGCGCACGCTCGAGCGGGACGGCCAGTCGATCTCGCTCACCACGGGAGAGTTCGCCCTGCTCAAGGTGCTGGTGACGAACCCGAGAACGCCGCTGTCGCGCGACAAGCTGATGGAGCTCGCGCGCGGCCGCGAGTACGAGGTCTTCGACCGCTCGATCGACGTTCAGGTGTCGCGCCTGCGCAAGCTGGTGGAGAAGGACCCGGGGCATCCCGCCTACATCCAGACCGTGTGGGGATTCGGCTACGTGTTCGTGCCGGACGGCGCGCCT
>Ga0335084_10001434_pt1 | contig 22334 bp, 21 predicted proteins | sample Lox_Sample_44_FD_206721 | JGI IMG/M metagenome (GOLD analysis project Ga0335084, IMG submission 206721) | Soil microbial communities from Loxahatchee National Wildlife Refuge, Florida, United States - Lox_Sample_4.4 | ecosystem: Environmental > Terrestrial > Soil > Wetlands | place: USA...
CAGGCAGCGCGATCCGGCGAACCGCCAACAGGTCATCCAAAGAGAAGTGCAGGCCGACACCGAACATGAGCAGCATCACCCCGATCTCAGCGAGCTGACGAGACAGCTCGATGTCGGCGACGAAGCGGGTGTGGCCGGGCCGATGAGGATGCCGGCGATGAGATAACCCACCAGCACCGGCAGCTTCAGGCGCGTGGCGAGAAACCCCATGATCAGCGCAAGGCCCAAAGCGGCGGCAATCGTGGTGATCAGGTTAACGCTATGGGGCACGAGTCGGATCCCAAACCAATGCGCCTGAGCGGCGCGCGTTTCCAACAGCGCTAGCTGCGATAGAACGCTCGCACCTTATCGACCAGCAGCCGAACGACACGCCGCTTCGCAGCACGCCCCAGAGATGTTGACCGGCGCGCCTTATCTTCTTCCACTCCGGCGACAAACGCCAGGATCTCCTCGTTCACGCGTTCCGGCGCTTCCAGCGGCAGCATGTGTCCAGCATTGTCTACCACGCTGAGCCGCGAGCCAGGGATGAGGTCGATCAACTTCTCAGACACGCGTAGCGGGGTGACCATGTCGGAAGTGCCGCAAAGAACGAGGGTTGGAATGCGAACGCGCTGGGCCGCCTCCTCCAAGTCCATCGCTTGGGCTGCGGCCATGTCTTTCCTGACCGTCTCCGGCCGGCAGTTGTGAAGGTCCTTTAGTGCAAGGTGAACAGCGTTATTGGCGGCGCCGAGCGCGAACAAGAAGCTCCTCGCGCTCGAAAAGAACATCATCCGGTGGATTGGCGATGGCAGAGATCCCAACAGCGCTTTGAGGGCGCCACTGTGCTGCGGAGCTTTCGCGCAACTCGACATCAAGACCAGACCTTTGACCAGTTCGGGTCGGTGCGCCGCAAGCGCGAGAGCGACGCTGCCCCCGAGAGAATGACCCGCGACGAAGACCGGGCCGACACCCAGCGTGGTCAGCAACGTGCACGCGGCGTCTGTGTAGCCGCTCAGCGAAGACTCGGTGATCGGATCCGATGCCCCGTGTCCCGGAAGGTCGATCGCCAGAACTTGAAGGCTAGGACTCAGCCCCCGAAGCTGTTGGGTCCACGAACGCGCGCTCATCCCGGCGCCGTGAATCAGCAGGATAGTTTGGGCGGCTCCCTTTGCCGGGCTGCGCGCGATCAAGAAGGAGATCTCGCTTCCTTTCTCTCCTACATGCCTGCGCCGGCCATTCGTCTCGTAAAGCCGGCCAAGACGGCTCAGTTTCTTGAACATTTTCTGGTCAAGGCGGATATATGCGCCGCAGTATCACATATCATCTACTCTTATATCGACTTGACTCGACGTTGGTTTAGTGTTGATGCAGAGCAACAATCCCGGTCTGTTGGATGCCTTGAACGGGCACAAGTTCTCAGGGAGGCACGTCGGGACGCGTAAATGCTGGTCACCTGAGGCGATGCGATGGGAACGGGCTCGCGGTGAGCAACCGGCGACTGTTGCCTGGCGGCGTCGTGCCGCTTCGTTCCAGTGAAACGTCGGACTAGAGCTCGTCGGTAACCAGCACGCGGCCTTTGGCGCCGAGAACGGTCTCGCCGTCCCGATTCCTGATCCGTCCGCGCAGATCGACGATTTCGCCCCTCAGCTTTTCGTTTGGTGTCACCTTCACAACCAGCCACTCGAGGCGGACGGTCTCGTCTGCATAGACGGGCCGCCGAAAACGGACCCAGAACTCGAGGCCCACCACGTCGCCCTTCTTGGAAAAGTGGGAGGCGGTGAGGGCAAGAAGCAACGCAGTAGTGTGCGTCCCGCTGGCGATGACGCGACCGTAACGGGTGCGCGCGGCGAATCGTGGGTCATGATGGATGGGATTGTCGTCGCCAACCGAGTGCGCGAACGCACCCACGGTTTCAGGCGTAAGCGTTACCTCGGAGGAGAAACGCTCTCTCGGATAAGCCCTCACAAGGATCTCCTATCCTGCCTGGGAGCGGTCAACTGACGCGAGTCAGCACTTCGACCGGGTCGCCAGGGCGCACGTTGCCGGGCTCCACCACACGCATGTAGATGCCGCGCAAGTTACGCTGCCGCAACGACGTCATCGACACGAACCGAAGCGCATCCGGCCCGAAGCGGGCCTGGAATTTCCGGCAGCCGTTATGCGGGAACGGTGTGACCTCGAGCAGTGCGCTCCCGACTCGCAGACGAGTCCTTGCCGGCAGGTTCGAGGAAGAGAGATCAATGTCCAGGATCAAGTTGTCGCCGAACAACGTGAGCGGTTGTCCGTTGGCAATCAGCTTCGCGATTCCCGTCTCCATTACCGCGATCTGCATTTCCGGGTCTCTCTGCGGCTTTCGACCCCAGGCGTCCCCTGTCACGCCGGCATCGGTCGAGAGCTCGGCTTGATCCGGAATCTCGCGCCGCCCGCCCGCTGCGCGCCTAACGATCAAGGCGACCCGCCCTCGATCTGTCGGCGAGCGCGCCAACTCGCGGAGTTCTCGTTCCAGATCGCTCAGCGTCAGAAAACGGGAAGCGTCTCCGACGGAATCGGAATCCACCACGGTCGCTTGATTGATCACTTGCATGTCTCGCCATCCCAGTCAGCTCATGCCCAGGCATGACTGTACCCTACGAACGAGCTTTCGTGAACTTGGCGTGACAATGAGGAGAAGCCGGCAATACCGGACGCACAGCGAAGGCTCGCCAACGACTGCACGCAACGCCGTTGCCGGGCACTGGTCAAGCGCAGCCAGCCATCGCAACGAAGCTCAGTTGCGAGGCCGGCCGCGCTTCAAGCTAGACTCGTCTGCACACCGCCTCTACCACTCGCTTGATGCCATCAGGTTGCTTCACATCGACGGCAAAAGCATAGGCCTCCGACCCTCGTTGGGTGATGACGATGTTTACACCGTCGTTCTCCCACACCCAGGTGTTGCCGTGCCACCCGCTGGAGCTCGCGGCGTTGCGCTCCCCGGAGTTGTCGACGCCGCTGCGGACCCAACGCTGGGATTGCGGATCGTAGGACATGATGAAGATGCCCTTCCAGGCGTTGGGATGGTCCGGATTGGCGATCTCGTAGTAGCGCTCTATGTAGGTGTTGCCGTCGAAGTCGACGGTCTTTTCGACAACAGCCTTGAACCCGTTGCCGGACTCCACCTCTCGTGCATCGCACGCCCACGTTCCCACGCCATCTTTGTACGCGCCGAGTTCCTTCATCGCGTCGGCGCTGGCAACAAGCGGGGGCACAGCAAGCAGGAACGAGGCGGCGACAGTGGCCGCACGATACTTGTTCATTCGTAAGTCTCCCTTGTCTACGTATGGACGAATACCCTGATTGACCAACGGCGTTCTCGTGCAGGCCAGGGCACACCCTCGCACGACGCGCGAGCCGCGACAAACGGCGCTCGTTATTGTGTTACCTGATCATCGTGTGCGTCCAGTCCTCTGTGCGACGGAAACGCAACGTTCAGTCAGAACGCATCGGCCGATGTTACAGCGAGATTTCAAGCGTCAGCTTCGCACGCTCATTTGTAAGGTTGCGGTAAGGCGCACTCTGCCCTATTCGTGCTGAGAGTGAACGCGCGACGTCTCCAAAAGGCCATTTCAACTGCGACCGCAACCTGCCTGGGTCAAGAGGATGCCAGGATTTGCTTGCCCTCGATCGTGTAGACGAACCACTTGGCTTTCAGTCCGGCAGCCCCCATCATCTGGTCGACAAACTCGGAGGAGCAAGCATGGAGCGGCGTGGTTTCGGCCCCGGCCAGCGCGAGGTTGCGGTGATCGGTCAAGGGACGTGGTATATCGAAAACGCCAAACGCGCGTCGGCGGTCGCTGCTTTGCGCCGGGGACTCGACCTTGGGATGACTCACATCGATACCGCCGAACTCTACGGATCGGGCGTCGCGGAAGAGGTTGTTGCCGAGGCGATCGCGGGGCGGCGAGACGAGGTGTTTCTGGTTTCCAAAGTCCTGCCACAGAATGCTTCGCGGCGCGGGACGGTGACGGCATGCGAGCGCTCTCTCGCCCGGCTGCGGACCAATCGACTGGATTGCTATCTCCTGCACTGGCGCGGACGGCATCCCCTGGAGGACACATTCGCGGCCTTCGAGCAGCTTCAGCGGGAGGGCAAGATTCTGTCCTGGGGGGTGAGCAACTTCGATGTATCCGACCTCGAGGAGGCCCGCAAGGTCGCCGGCGATGGGCGCATCGCCTGCAATCAGGTCCTTTATCATCTGCAGGAGCGCGCGATCGAGCACGCAGTGATTCCGTGGTGCGAGAAGCACGGTGTGGCCGTCGTCGGCTACAGCCCGTTCGGTCACGGAAGCTTTCCGGTTCCGCGCACAGCCGGTGGCCGCGTCCTCGAGGAGATCGCGGGGACACACCGTGCGACCGCTCGGCAGGTCGCGCTGCGGTTTCTCGCGCGACGGCCTGGGCTCTTCACGATCCCGAAGGCTTCCACCCCTGAGCACGTTGTCGAGAATGCCGGTGCCGGAGACCTGCGCCTGAGCGAAGCCGAGCTCAAACGGATCGACGCAGCCTTCCCGCCCGGCCGCCAGCGCTCGCTACCAGTCCTCTAGAGGTGCTGAGTCCCGATGGCTGAACCGTTACTGATTCGCTGCCCGGTCTGCGGCACGACCAATCGGGTGCCGCCCGACAGGATAGAGCAGGGATTGCGACCCAAATGCGGGCGCTGCAAGAACCCCCTGTCAGTTCAAAACGAGCCGGTGATCGTCACCGATGCCACTTTCGCTGCCGAGGTCGAGGCTTCCGCGCTGCCGGTGCTTGTAGACGCGTGGGCTCCGTGGTGCGGGCCGTGCCGCTTCATCGCTCCCATCATCGACGAGCTGGCGACAGAGATGGCGGGCCGCGTGCGAGTGGCGAAACTCAACGTTGACGACAATCCGCAGACCACATCCCGCTTCGGCCTGCGCAGCATTCCAACGCTGCTGGTGATCAAAGGCGGCCGCGAGGTCGACCGCCTCATCGGCGTGCAGCCGAAGCAGGAGATCCTGCGGCGGCTGGAGCGCGCCATGGCCTGAGAAGCCCCGGCGCAGGTGAGGGGAGCCTCCCGACCGTCACACGGCTTCGTAGCTGAACCGAAAAGCGCCGTCGTGGCGCACAACGCGGCCGAAGGACGGTTCCGGAAAGTGTGTCGCGCATACCAGCGCACCGCTTTCGCAATGGCGCTCCAGAAAATTGCGCCGAGTGGTGCGCGCCAAGGCGTGGTCCGAGTCTGCCCGCATCTTCCATCCCGGCTCGAGGCACTGCACCGGGCTGTGGATGCAATCGCCGGTTATCACGGCGTGCGCATCTCGAGACCGGAGGCGGACGCTGACGTGACCCGTTGTGTGGCCCGGAGTGGGCTCCAGCCACACCTCGTCGTCGAGTGCAAAGTCGTCGGCGACGAACTGCACCTGGCGCGCTTCGATCACGGGCAAGACGCTATCGGCGATCTGGACCTGCGGGGTCTGACCGTGCAGCTTCTCCCACCACTCCCATTCTCGACTGGCGAAGATGTACTTGGCATTGGGGAAGGTGGGCACCCAGCGGCCGTCGCGTAGCCGCGTGTTCCACCCGATGTGGTCCCAGTGCAGGTGAGTGCACATGACATAGTCCAAGCTTTCGGGGGTCACGCCCGCTGCAGCGAGGCGCGGCAGGAAAGTGTCGAGGCGCTGCATGTGCCAGAACGGCCGCTGCACACGCGGCTTGTCGTTTCCGACACACGAATCGACGAGGATGGTGTGATGGCGCGTGCGCAGCAAGAACGCCTGGATGGTCAGAACGAGGTTGCCCGAAACCGGATCGATCGCACGCGGCTCCTGTTCCATCCATGTCCGGTGCCGCGCCCAATCCTCGGGGGTCGTCTCAGGGAAGAAACTCAGCGGCTCGAACTGTGTGCAGATGGACTCGACAACGCGATGAACGGCGATGTGCCCGACGGCAGCATGGTGTGACATGACGAGTCGTTCCGGCTGTCAGTGAATTGCGCTGTTCAAGAGGCCCGGTTCAGGCAAGCAGCGACTTCTCGACGGCCTGAAACAGATGTTCCAGCCCGAACGAGACGTCGGTGACGACGCCGTTGACGAAGAACGTGGGAGTGAGGCGCGCTCCACTGCGCCTGGCGCTCTCGACGTGCTCGTTCACGCGTTGACGGTAGACTTGATCCCCGAGCTCATAGTCGAAACGCTCGAGGTCCAACTCCAGCTGCTCCGCATAGCGGCGCAGGTCTTTGAGCTTCAGCTCCAGCTGGTGCTCGAACAGCATGGCGTACATGGGCCAGAACTTCTGCTGAGCGCCGGCCGCCTCGGCCGTTTCGGCGGCGAGCTGCGCGTGAGGGTGCACTTCGATCAGAGGAAAATGGCGAAAGACGAAGCGCACGCGGTGCTCGAAGTGCTTGAGCAACAGTTTCACTGCCGGATAAGCCTGACCGCAGTTCGGGCACTCGAAGTCGCCGTATTCGACCAGGGTGACACGTGCCGTGTCCGGCCCGAGGACGTGGTCTGTGTGGTCGACCGGTGCCGACAAGGTGAATGGTTCTGCGTGCTGGTTCATTCGACCGCGCCGAAGCAGGTACCGTAGCCTGCGGTTGATAGCAGGTCGGTGGCGGCCTTTCTGGAAGCCGATGTCTCCAGGCGGGTCATGCGTCTTCGAACTCCAGCCAGGTCTGGTCCACGTAGCACCAGCCCCATGTTTCCCCGGGCTCCAGCGAGCGCATCACGGGGTGGTGCGTAGCATGGAAGTGTTTGGTCGCATGCTTGTTCTTGGAGCTGTCGCAACAGCCCACATGTCCGCAGATGAGGCACAGGCGCAGATGCACCCACTCGTCGCCCATCTGCAGGCACTCCTCGCAACCGTCGGTCCGCGGGGTTACCTCACGGATCTGATTCAAATGTGTGCATTCAACAGGCATCGACAGACCTCCAGCGCGCAGCGGCTTTGGCATCCCACGCACGTCACCCTACATCGCCCCCATCTTGCCGGTCTTGCGGTTTCTTGCGCAAAGCGGGATAACCCTGCTCACGGACGAATCCGATTGGTCTCGTCAAAGTCGGCCTGAGTTTGCCGGCAGTTTAGCCGGATATGGCAGAGGCCGCGACTCAGTGCTGGAAGCTGGTCGTTCCTGGGCGGCCGGGCAGTTGCAGACTTGCAGTGCTAGCCGGGGTGCGCGCAATGACGTTGCCGCGGCGGACGACGGCGAGGCGGGTCGCGCGTAGCCGGATCGCTTCGACCGGATCGCGCGCTTGCAGCAGGACGAAGTCGGCGTGGCAGCCGGGCGCAACGCCGTAGCCTTCGAGGCCGAGAATGGCGGCGGGTGTCTCGGTGACGGCGCGGAAGCAGGCGCGCATCGCCTCCTGCCCCGTCATCTGCGCGACATGCAGGCCCATGTGCGCGACCTCCAGCATGTCCGCCGACCCGAGGCTGTACCAGGGGTCCATGACGCAGTCGTGGCCGAACGCAACCGGTATCCCTGCTGCGAGAAGTTCGGGGACGCGGGTCATGCCGCGGCGCTTGGGATAGGTGTCGTGCCGGCCCTGGATGGTGATATTGATGAGCGGGTTTGCCACCGCGCTGACCTGCGCCTCGGCCATCAGGGGGATGAGCTTGGAGACGTAGTAGTTGTCCATCGAATGCATGGACGTGAGATGCGAGCCGTTGACGCGGCCCTGCAGGCCGAGCCGTTGGGTGTGAAACGCCAGCGTCTCGATGTGCCGCGACATGGGGTCGTCGGTCTCGTCACAGTGCATGTCCACGCGCAGTCCGCGCCGCGCGGCGCGCTCGCACAGCAGCTTCACGCTTTCGGCACCGTCGGCCATGGTGCGCTCGAAGTGCGGAATCCCCCCTACCACCTCGACGCCGAGCTCCAGCGCGCGCTCGAGGTTTGCGAGCGCGCCAGGGAAGCGCAGCACGCCGTCCTGCGGGAACGCAACGAGCTGCAGATCGAGGTACGGGGCGACGCGCTTCTTGACCTCGAGCAGCGCTTCGACGGCGAGCAGCCGCGGGTCGCAGATATCCACATGCGAGCGGATCGCCAGCAGCCCCTTTGCAACCGCCCAGTCGCAATACGTCAGTGCGCGCTCGACGATGGCCTCGAACGTGAGCTGCGGCTTGAGCTCTCCCCACAGCGCGATGCCTTCGAGCAGCGTGCCGCTCTGGTTGACGCGCGGCAGGCCGTAGCTCAGCGTCGCGTCCATGTGAAAGTGCGCATCGACGAACGGCGGCGAGACGAGTTGCCCGGCGGCGTCGAGCGTTTCGCGCGCCTTGGCCGGAATGCCGGCGGCCACTTCGGTGATGCGTCCGTTGCTCACCGCGATATCGATTCTCTCGCGGCCGTCGGGCAGGTTGGCATTGCGGATCAGCAGGTCGATCATCTTCGTTCCTATCGCTCCCCTTTGCGGTACGGCTTCATCAGGGCTTGAGGATACGCCGCCTTGCGGGCCACCAGCGCGAGCGCGAGGATGGACAGCAGGTAGGGGATCATGAGGTACACCTGGTAGGGCAGCGTGGCGCCCGCGCTCTGCTGCAGCCGCAGCTGCAGGGCATCGAAAGCAGCGAACAGGATCGCGCCCAGCAAGGCCTTCCCCGGCCGCCACGACGCAAACACGACCAGCGCGACGCAGATCCAGCCGCGGCCGTTGATCATATTGAAGTAGAAGGCGTTGAACGCGGACAGCGTCAGGAACGCGCCCGCTATGCTCATGAGGGCGCTGCCTGCGACGATGGCTCCGATGCGCACGCCGCTCACGCTCAGCCCTTGGCCTTCGGCGGCCGCCGGATTCTCGCCGACCATGCGCACGGCCAATCCGACGGGCGTGCGGTACAAGACATACGCGATGAGGGGGACGATGGCGAGTGCGAGCAGCGTTAGCGGAGTTTGGGCGCTCAGCACCGGACCGATCACGGGGACGCCGTCGAACAGACGGGTCTCGCCGAACGGGGCGACCGTCGGCGGTGAGCTCACTTTCGGGAAGCTCACGCGATAGGCGTAGTACGAGAGGCTGGTGGCGAACAAGGTGATGCCCAGCCCCGTCACGTGTTGAGACAGGGCGAGCACGACGGTGAGCGCGCCGTGCAGTAGACCAAAGACCGCGCCGGTAGCCGCCGCCACGAGCACGCCGGTCCACAAGCCGGCGCCGTGGTACACGGCGAGCCAGCCCGCAAACGCGCCGGCCACCATGATGCCTTCGATCCCCAGGTTGAGCACCCCGGCCCGCTCGCAGAGCAGTACGCCGAGGGTCCCGAAGATGAGCGGCGTGGCGATGCGCAGCACGGCGATCCAGAACGGCACTGAGGCGACGATGTCGATCGTCTCGGTCATGACCAGCGCACCCGGTAGCGCGCGAGCATGGTCGCCACCAGCATGGAGAGCAGCGACACGGCGACGATCACATCCGCAAGGTAGGTGGGCACGTCGACGGCGCGGCTCATGGAATCGGCGCCGACGATGACCCCGGCGACGAACAGTGCGGCCAGAACCACACCCAGCGGATTCAGTCCCGCCAGCATGGCGATCACGATGCCGGAGTAGCCATAGCCGGGCGACATGTCCAGCGTAAGGTAACCGGCCCGCCCCGCGACCTCGCCCACTCCCGCGAGGCCGGCAAGCGCGCCCGACAGCAGCGCGGTTTTCAGCATCACGGTGTCGACCGAGATGCCGGCGAAGCGCGCACCCCGGGCGTTTGCGCCGACGGCGCGCATTTCGTAGCCGAAGGTGGTGCGGGCGTTGACAACCCAAAGCCCGATCGCCAGCACCACGGCCAGGATGAGGCCAACATGCACGCGCGATCGCTCGAGCAGCTTTCCGAACTCGAGCTCGGGGCGGATCGGAACCGATTGCGGCCAGCCCATGGCGCTGGTGTCCTTCATCGGGCCGTCCAGCATCATGGAGACGAACAGCAGAGCGACGAAATTCAGCAGCAGCGTGGTCACCACCTCATCCACGCCGAGCCGCGTTTTGGCGAGCGCGGGGATGAGCAAGAGCAAAGCGCCGGCCGCCATGCCGGCGACGATCATGAGCGGGAACAGGACGGGGGCGGGCAGAGCGACGGCGCTGCCGCCCACCGCCACCGCAGCGAGGGCGCCGAGATAGAGCTGGCCCTCGGCGCCGATGTTGTAGAAGTGCGCCCGGAATGCCGCCGCGCAGGAGAGACCCGTGAGCATGAGCGGCGTGGCGCGCGTGAGCGTTTCGCCGATCGCGAAGCGCGAGCCGAACGCGCTCTCGAACAGCAGCGCGTAGGCGCGGCCGACCGGCGCTCCGGCCCAGACGATCAGTCCGGCGCACGCTACCAGCGTGAACGCAACGGCGATGAAAGGCGAGGCCAGCGCGATCGCGATGGGTACCCGTGCCCGCGCCTCGAGCCGGACGTTAGGCATGAGCAGGCTCCCCGCCGCCCGCCATCGCCAAGCCGATTTGCGCCACCGTCCAGTCGTCGCGCGCGACGGACAGCACGCCGTGGAACATCACCGCGATGCAGTCGGCGATGGCAAACAGTTCGTCGAGGTCTTCCGAGATCAGCACGATCGCCGCGCCGCGCTCGCACGCCGCCAGCAGCTGAGTGTGGATATAGGAGACCGCGCCCACGTCCAGACCCCAAGTCGGCTGGTTCGCGATGATCACCTGCGGCTGGTTGACGAGGGCGCGCCCGAGGATCAGCTTCTGGATGTTGCCGCCCGACATCGACCTTGCCGGTGCGTCGAGGCCCGAGCAGCGCACGTCGAATTGCTCCACGATGCGCTGCGCCTGTGCCTTGGCGGCGTCGCGCTGCAGCCATCCCAGATGGGCGAAGCGGGGCTCGCGGTATCGCTCGGAGATGGCGTTTTCCCAGATCGCGAGGTCGCCGATGACGCCTACGGAGCCACGGTCCTCGGGCACCCGCCCCACTCGAGCCAGGACGAACGCGTGCGGGTCCGGCGGAATGCGTTGAGCGCCGATGCGAATTTCGCCCTGCACGGGTGGCAGCAGGCCGCACAGCGCGTCGGCGAGCTGCGCCTGACCGTTGCCCGAGACGCCGGCGATGCCGAAGATCTCGCCGCGCCGGACCTCGAAGTTCGCGCGCGCGAGCTTCCCGCCCGCGGCAAGCTCCTGCACCGACAGCAATACCTCCCGCGGGCTTTCGCTATGAGTCGCGGCTCGCACGGGTGCGTCCACTCGACGCCCGACCATGAGCTCGGCCAGCTCCGCCTTCGTCGTCGCCGCCGGATCCCGAATCGCAACCAGCTTGCCCTGGCGCAGGACGGCAACACGCTGGCTGGTCGCGATCACCTCTTCCAGCTTGTGCGAGATGAAGATGATCGACAGGCCTCTAGCGACCAGCGTCTTGAGCGTGGCGAACAGGGCCTGCGACTCCTGCGGCGTGAGCACCGCCGTCGGCTCGTCGAGGATGAGGATGCGCGCGCCGCGGTAGAGGGTTTTGAGAACTTCTACGCGCTGGCGCTCACCGACCGACAAATCGGCGATGCGCGCGTTCGCATCGACCGATAGCCCGAACTGCTTCGAAATTTGGGCCAGGCGGGTGCGCGCCTCGCGCCGCCGCGAAAACGGCTGCCACAGCTTCTCGGTGCCCAGCAGCACGTTGTCGAGCACCGACAGGTTATCGCCCAAAGTGAAGTGCTGGTGCACCATGCCGATGCCCGCGGCCAGCGCGGAGGCTGGATCGCCCGGCGGCAGCGGTCGGCCGAACACCTCGATGGTGCCCTCATCGGCAACATAGTGGCCGAATAGGATATTGACCAGCGTGCTCTTGCCGGCGCCGTTTTCGCCCAGCAGCGCCAGTACTTCGCCACCCGCGAGATCGAGCGAGATGGCGTCATTGGCCACCAGCGCACCGAAGCGCTTGGTGATGCCGCTGAGACGAAGGGCGGGCGGCTGTGACACAGTCTCGGTTGACCGCGAAGGGCGCCCTGGACCAGCGAGGCTCTACACCTCCCTCCCTCGCGCCAAGCGCGGGGGAGGGCTGGGAGGGGGCGGAAGGGAAGCGACCTTACATGGTCGACTTGGGCTCGCTCTCCACGATCTCGACGGTGAACGCGCCGTCCACGATCGATTTCTCCTTGGCCTTCACTTTCTTCACCACGTCGGCGGGCACCTTGTTCGCGAAGGTTCCCAGCGGCGCCAGCTCCGAGCCTTTGTACTTCATGGTGGAGTACTTGCCGTAGTCCTCGGCCTTGAACTTGCCCTCCTTGACGTTCTTGATCGCGAGGTTGATCGTGGGCTCCATGTTCCACAGCGCGGAGGCCACCACGGTGTCGGGATATTTGCTCTGCGTGTCGATGACATTGCCGATCGCGAGCTTGCCTCTCTCCTTGGCCGCGTCGGACACGCCGAAGCGCTCCGCATACAGCACGTCCGCGCCCTTGTCGATCATGGCGAATGCGGCTTCCTTCGCCTTGGGCGGATCGAACCACGACCCGATGAAGGTGACGAGGAACTTCACTTTCGGGTTGGTTTCCCGCGCGCCCGCCATGAAGGCGTGCATGAGCCGGTTCACTTCCGGGATCGGATAGCCACCCACCATGCCGATCAGGTTGGACTTGGTCATGCTGCCCGCAATCATGCCGGTGAGGTAGGCCGGTTCCTGAATGTAGTTGTCGAATACCGAGAAGTTAGGCTCCTGTGGTTTACCCGACGAGCCCAGCAGAAAGCTGATCTTCGGATAGTCCTTCGCGACTCTGCGCGCCGCTGCTTCCACCGCGAAGGCTTCGCCTACGATCAGAGTGTTCCCCTGCTCGGCATATTGGCGCATGACGCGCTCGTAGTCCGCGTTGCTGACATTCTCGGAGAACACGTACTCGATCTCGCCACTGGCCTTGGCCGCGCTCAGCGCTTTGTGGATCCGCGACACCCACTGCTGCTCCACCGGCACGGTATAGATAGCCGCTACCTTGAGCTTCTGCTGGGCCAGAGCCGGGCCCGCACCGAGAAATGTCGCAGCTGCCATCAGCGCAAACCCCGCGCCGAGCAGCCCCCTGCGTGTGAAGATCGACGTACGCATGTTCTGTCCTTCCGGTTGAATGGCGATGGGATGCAGCGGGCGGATCGATTTGAATGATTGCAGCGCACCCCCTCCCGTGCAGTCCGCCGCCGCCGCGATCGAGATAGTAGCGGATACCGACGCTGGGGTCATCCTCCTGTCCGGCTCGACCTGCAGTACACGTCCCAGCTGGAATGTGCGGTTCAGTTCTTCACGGACTCGCCGGCGTGGTCAAGACGGCTGACGAGCAGCTTGTCGACGCGATTCTGGTCCATGTCCACGACCTCGAACCGCAGGCCCCCGCTCAGGAACCGGTCCCCGACCTGCGGCACGCGCCCGAGCAGTTTCATCGCCAGCCCCCCGAGCGTACGGTAGGAGTGCCCGTCCTCGTCGGCCAGATCCTGGTCCAGCCCTATGGCTTCCTTGAATCGCTCGATGACCATGGCGCCGTCAACCAGCCAGGATCCGTCATCCCGCTGCACGATGTCGGGCTCGCCGGAGTCTTCGACGGTCGCCACGTCACCGACCAGCGCCTCCATGATGTCGTTCATGGTCACAAGACCCTGAACCTCGCCGTATTCATCGATCACCAGCGCGAGGTGCTGCCGGTGCTTCTTGAACGCGCCGAGCAGCTCGATCATGGTCAGCGTGTCGGGCACGAGCAGCGGCTTTGCGACGTTGCCCGCGAAATCGAGAGGCTTGCTTTCGAACGCAGCATCGAGCAGGGTCTTCGCGCGCAGGATGCCGACCACGTCTTGGAGACTGCCTCGGCAAACCACGAAGCGCGAGTGACCGCTGCGCAGCAGCTTTTCCCGATTGATCTCGAACGGTTCGTTGAGGTCGAAGAAGACGATATCGCCGCGCGGTGTCATGACGGTGGAGATCAACTCGTCGTCCAAACGAAAGACGCGCGAGACGATTGCCTGCTCGTGCCTTTCGAACACGCCGGCTTCCGCTCCCTGCTCCATGAGTACGTTGATCTCTTCCTTAGTGACTGGCGGTTCCCCCGAGGCGCGCACGCCCAGTAGCTTGAGGACAAATTCGGTGGCAAAGCTCATCAGCCGCACCAATGGAAACATCGCCTTCGACAGGACCTGCATGGGGCGCGCCATCGCGCTAGCGACGCCTTCGGGATTGATCAATGCGAGTCGCTTCGGCACGAGCTCGCCGAGGACCAGCGCACAAACGGCAATCCCGATCACGACAATCCAGAATGCCAGACTGCCTGCGTATGGCCGCAGCCACTCGACCTGCGAAAAGCTATCGGCAAGCCGCTCGGACAAGGTGGCCTCACCCAACGCGCCGGTGAGAATGGTGATCACCGTGATCGCGATCTGTGTGGTCGAGAGAAAATGCGCAGGCGAGTGCGCCAATGCCAACGCCGCGCTTGCGCCCGCGCGCCCCTCGTCACTCCATTGTTGCAGGCGCGCTCTGCGCGCGGAAACGACCGCCATCTCGGACAACACGAACACACCACTGATGAGGATCAGCAGCAGAAGAACGAGGAGTTCCATAGGTCAGCGGAAATCGGCCGGGCGGCTCGAGCGGCTCCGCCCTGCGCGTCCCTTTGGTCTCCATACGTTGAGCAGAATGTGGAGCTTGTCCTGCCTTTGTAGACGCTCGTCGGACAGGGCTTCGAGGAACTCGGACAGCCGCTTCGACTTCACGATGGTGTACAGGGTCAGGGCGAGGGTGGGGATGAACACCAACGCGAAGTAGAAGAGCTTGGTGACGAACGGATTGTCGGCCTCGGCGATGAGGTTCATGCCCAGGAAGCCGGTCGACACGGTGCCGATCAGCCCGAACGTGGTGACCACGGTCAGGCGCACGACAGTATCGGCCTGCCGGCGCAACTGATCGCTGTCCAGATAATGCGTCATGTCCAGGATCCGCCGTCGGGTCTGCTTATAAAGAGCCTGGGTGCCGAGATGACGCGTCCACATCGCGAACAAATCCCGTGCCTGTGCCTGGTCTGACACCGATTCGAACCAGTAGCGATGCGTGAAGCGCAGAAAGATTTCCATGGTCTGGCGGACGCTGCGCTTGAATGCCCGCACCGAATCTGGCCGCCGGATGTCCAGGCGGCTGAGCGCGACCCCGAGGCGGTCGGACAGCATCAGCAGGCTTGCCTTGTGGAAGTGGGCGATGAGGCCGAGAAGGAAATACTGGTGCCGGAACTGGCTGAGCACCCCGTTGACCGGGTCGGTGAGGAAAGGCTCCGCGGCGTCCCCAACGACCGTGAACGCGTGGCCGTTGCAGATGAAGCGGGTATCGCTCCAGTCGTGCTCTCGCGCTTCTTCCCAGTACCGGTCGTAACAGTAGCGGCTCTCGAAGTCCTGCAGGAACCGTTCTGAATAAGGCAGCGTTTGCGAGTCGCCGGGCCGGGTCACGAAGCCGAGACGGACCAGGTCTCCGCGCGTGAGTCGCGACTTGTCGTCGAGCGCCAGGAAACTCATGAGCGGCATGCGCTGATACTCGATCTCGCGATAGCGGATGGGGCCCTCCTCATCGGCGTGGTGGAGCACCAGTGGACGCAACAAATACTCCCAGTGAGACGCGACACACGGCACGCGGCGTTCACACACGAACTTGAGATAGCGCTCCTTGTTTTCGTAGTCGGAAACGGCCAGCACGGCACCGGTGCGAGACAGCCATTCGACGCGTTCCGCGCAATGTCCGCCGCGACCGCTCGCCTCCCAATGGGTCGGGTAAGCGCGACCGAACCGGTACAAGACCTCCAATGCCCGGCGCAGCGGCAGGTTCTTGCCCGCGATCTCGACCACCAGAATGGCGATGTCGATGTCGTAGAAGAAATAGAGGTCGACGTGGGCGATGCCGAAGGTCACGGGCTGGGGGTCGCCCGGTAAGGTGATCCGCGCCTGCGCGATATCGTCGCGGCGAAACACGCGGATCGGGGATCGTCCGTAGCCGGAGCCTTCGTCACCGTCGGTTCCTTCGCCGTAGAGAAACCGCTGCACATAGGGCAGGAAGGTCACGAGCTCCTTGTAATGGCGCTCGCCGAACTGCGTCGGATCACCGGTGAACTCGTCCACCACCTCTTTCCACACCGACGCGCACTCGGGCACCATGAGGCATTCCCAGTGCCTCTGCATCTGCGCGTTCTCGTCCCGAGGCAGCAACTGCACCGGCCACATCACCACCTCCCGGAACTGGGTGACGGTCGGCGTAAGAATGAGATCGGAGCTATTCATCGGGCGAGGCATGCCGTGCGGGGATCGTCAGCTGCGACTGTTTCAACCTGGCGCGCAACTCGGACCCGCCGCCGCTATGAGCTCAAGCGATAGCCTACCCCAGTTTCCGTGACGATGAACTTGGGCCGGGCCGGGTCGTCTTCGAGCTTTTGCCGCAGATGACCCATGTAGATCCTGGCGTAGTGAGCGCTTTGCTCGTGGGCCGGGCCCCAGACTTCGCGGCAGATGTGCCTGTGGGTGAGCACGCGGCCTGCGCTTGCGATCAGCAAGGCCAGGAGCCGGTACTCGATCGGCGTCAGATGAACCGCCTCGCCGCGCTTGCGTACGATTCGGGCGGCCAGGTCGACCTCGACATCACCGAAGCGAACGGAAGGTTTACCGGTGCTGCCGGAAGCCGACCGCCGACGCTGCGCTGCGCGAACTCTCGCCAGCAGCTCGCCCACGCCAAACGGTTTGGTCAGGTAATCGTCCGCGCCGGTGTCCAGCGCCTCGATCTTGTCCGTCTCGCCGGCGCGCGCGGAGAGCACGATGATGGGTATCTGGGACCAGCCACGCAGGTCGCGGATCAGATCCACACCGTTGCCGTCGGGCAGTCCGAGGTCGAGGATGACGAGATCGGGCTTGCGCGTCCCGGCCTCGATCAGACCTCTCTTCAGGGTCTCGGCTTCGAACACGGCCCAGCCCTCGGACTCCAGCGCGTCGCGCACGAAGCGGCGGATCTGCCGCTCGTCCTCGACCAGGACCGCCACCGGCTGCGGCTCGCTCATGGCTGGACCGCTGCCGCCTGCGATTGCTCCTCGATGCCCTTTGGCAACTCCGGCGGTGTCCCGAGCGGCAGCGTGAACGAGAAGCGCGCTCCGCCGTCGGCGATGTTCTCCGCCCAGATCTTCCCCTTGTGCGCTTCGACGATCGCGCGGCAGATGGCCAGCCCGAGCCCGACACCCGAGGTCGCGGACTCGCGTGCGCCGCGCACGAACTTCTCGAAGATGGCTTCCTCCTGCCCCTTCGGCAGCCCGGGGCCGTTGTCGGTGACTGTCACCAGCAGCAGGTTATTGGCCGATCGCATGGCGGCCAGCCGCACGGTGCTGCCCGGCGGCGTGTACTTCGCAGCGTTCTCCAGCAGATTGGACAGGACGCGCTCGATCAGCACGGCGTCGAACTCGATCAACGGCAGTTGATTGTCGAGATCGACCTCGACGCGATGGCCGGCGAGGATGGTCTGCGTCGATTTCAGCGCACTGCCCACCACCTCCTCGAACGGCTGCCATTGGAGGTTGAGTCTCACTTCGCCGCTTTGGATCCGAGCCATGTCCAGCAGGTTGTTGACCAACGCGCTCATCCCCCGCGCGGCCTCGCGTATCGCATCCGCGATGTTCTCCTGCTGCGGTGACAAGGGGGGCTTGCTCAATCTAAGGGAGTCGGCCAGGCCGAACAGGGCTGCCAGCGGTGTACGCAGATCGTGGGACAGAGCCGACAGCAGGGAATTGCGCAGGCGCTCCGATTCCATCTTGATCAGCACTTGTTGCGCAACCTCCACATAGTGAACGCGCTCCAGCGCGATAGCTACGAGGGCGGCGAAGGTGTCCAGTTGCCTGCGCTGCTCCGGGACGAGCAGCAGCCGCCGGCTGTCGGGGCGGATCGCGAGCACGCCCCGCGTCCGCATCGGGGCGCGCAGAGGCAGATAGAGAAACGCGTTTCCCGGGAGGGTATCGGTTCCGGCGCCTGCGGGCTGGGCCCGGTCGAAGGCCCACTGGGCCGTACCGAGATCGATGGCAAGCGCAGGGGTGGTGTGCGGCGCGTATACCAACCGGTCGGTGGGGTCGGGAAGCAGCAGCGCTACCTTGGCTCGGAAGGTTCGGCCGATGAAATCGGCAGTCGTCGCGACGACGTCCTCTGCCCGAAGCGGGCTCGACAAATCGCGTGCAAACTCGTACAGGGCTCGCGACCGCTCCTCCCGAAAAGAGGCTACGCGGGCCTGGTAGCGCAGCCCCGCGGTGAGCTGTGAGATGGTCAAGCCGACCGCGAGCATTACCGCGAAAGTGAGAACGTACTGGACATCGCTCACCGCGAAGGAGAGCCGCGGCGGCACGAAGAAGAAATCAAACGACACGACGCCCAGCAGAGTCGCCAACACCGCCGGGCCGCGACCAAACATCACCGCGATAACAACTACCGTGAGAAGAAATAGCATCACGATATTGGCTGGGTCGAAGTAAGGTAGCAGCCATGTCCCCACCAGCGTCGGCAGCACGCATGCGGCCGCGGCGAAAAGGTAGCCGAGTAGCCGCTGCCGGCTCTTGGCGTCGAAGTCGGGAGCCGCCGCGCCATCGTCCTCCCGTTCCTCAGGGGTGGCGCCCGTGTCGCCGCGCCCGATCTCGATGAGATCGACGTCGGGAGCCAGTGAGGCCAAACGCCGTCCGAAGTCAGGCCTCCAGGGGAGCAATGGATTGCGTCGGGCCCGGCCGTAGATGATCTTTGAGATGTTGTGACTGCGCGCGTAGTCGATGACGGCCCACGCCGCATCGCTACCCGAGAGAATTGCTGTGTTCGCGCCCAATTCCTGTGCCAGCTTCACGGTCTTCAGAATGCGCTCGCGCCGCGTGGAGGAAAGTCTCTGCAGAGCCGGTGTCTCGACGTACACCGCGGTCCACTCGACATTGAGCTGCGTCGCCAGCCGCGCTGCGCTGCGCACCGCACGCTCGCCGCCAGGGCGCGGGCCGATGCAGCAGAGGAAGGAGGCTTCCGTTTTCCATACTCGCTCGATGGCCTGCTTGGCCCGATAGGACTGAACGTCCTCCTCGACGCGGTCAGCCGTACGGCGCAGCGCCAGCTCGCGCAAGGCGATCAAGTTGCCTTTGCGGAAAAAGTTCTTCGAGGCCCGCTCCGCCTGTTCGGCGATATAGACCTTGCCAGCCTTGAGTCGGCCGAGCAGCTCGTCGGCGGGGATGTCGCACAGCATCACTTCGTCGGCGCGGTCGAAGAAGGTGTCGGGCAACGTCTCCCAGACGCGGATCCCGGTGATGCCGCCCACGACGTCGTTCAAGCTCTCGAGGTGCTGGACGTTGAGCGTGGTGAACACGTCAATGCCGCTGGCGAGAAGCTCTTCTACGTCCTGCCAGCGCTTGGGATGCCGTGAACCCTGGACGTTGGTGTGCGCGAGCTCGTCGACCAGGATGAGTTCCGGATGCCGGGCGATGGCCGCGTCCAGATCGAACTCCTTGAGCCGGTTGCCCTTGTATTCCAGCTCTTTCGGCGGCAAGACGGGGAGCCCTTCGAGCAGCGCGGCCGTCTCGCTCCGGCCATGGGTCTCGACGACGCCCACGACGACGTCGCGCCCTTCCTCCGTGAGCTTGCGCGCCGCCACAAGCATCGCGTAGGTCTTACCCACGCCGGCCGAGGCGCCAAAATAGATGCGCAGCTTGCCGCGCTTGGCTTGCGCCTCCTCCTGCTGAAGTTGTGCCAGCAGAGTGTCGGGGTCGGGTCGGTCTCGTTCGGCTATGGGCACGGCCTATCTCACCTCGTCACAGACGATGGTGATGCTGACGATTATATGCCAATGCGGTGTGGCGACCACGCTTGTGGAAGGCGCAACACTATCGCTTGGGATAGAGCTGCTGTAGAGCCAGGTTCAAAGCGAGGACGTTCACCCGTGGCTCGCCGAAGATCCCAAGTCCGCGGCCGGTCACGTGTTGCTCGAGCAACGCCTGGACTTGAGCCGGCGCCACTCCTCGTGCATGCGCCACGCGATCAAGCTGCAAGGCGGCGTTGGCCGGACTGATGTCAGGGTCGAGGCCCGATGCCGAGGCTGTCAGCATGTCGGCGGGGAGCAGCCTGCCCGCGAACTCCGGTTGGGATTTCTCCAAAACCTTGCGATCGGCCGCAAGCCGCTCCAACAGGCGCTTGCTGGTCGGGCCCAGGTTCGAGCCGGCGGAATTCGCCGCATTGTAGGGTGCAGGCACGGCCTTGCTCGGATCGTTTAAATCCGTGCCCATGGTCGCCGACGGGCGACCGTGAAACCACTCCGGCCCATTCCACTGCTGACCGATGATGCGAGAACCGAGGATGGTGCCGTCGGCGTTCCGCTTTAGGCTCCCGTTCGCCTGAAACGGCAAGATCCATTGCCCCAGTCCGGTGAGGGCCAATGGATAGAGCAGGCCGCACAGCGCGAAGGTCACCAGCGCAGCGCGCAGCGCATTGATCGCTATGGATAGCATGGAATCCGTCAAAGCAGTCCAGAAATCGACAGATCGATGAGTTTGATGCCGATAAACGGGGCGACCAGCCCGCCAGCGCCGTAGACGAGGAGATTCCGACGAAACATGTCTTCGGTACTCTTGGGCCTAAAGCGAACGCCGCGCAGCGCCAGCGGAATCAGGGCGGGGATGATCAACGCATTGAAGATCAGCGCCGACAAGACGGCGCTTTGGGGGGTTGCCAGACCCATGACATTCAAGGCCACGAGCCCCGGCAACGCGACGGTGAACATCCCCGGCAGGATGGCAAAATACTTCGCGACGTCGTTGGCGATAGAGAACGTCGTCAACGCCCCGCGGGTGATCAGCATCCGCTTGCCGATCTCGACGATGTCGAGCAGCTTGGTCGGATCCGAGTCGAGATCGATCAAATTCGCAGCTTCCTTGGCCGCAACGGTGCCGGAATGCATGGCCAGGCCGACATCGGCCTGGGCCAGCGCCGGCGCATCGTTAGTGCCGTCGCCGGTCATCGCCACGAGGCGGCCTTGCGACTGCTCGAGGCGAATGAGGCGGAGCTTTTCCTCCGGCCTCACCTCGGCGACAAAATCGTCTACGCCGGCCTCCGCCGCGATGGCGGCGGCGGTGATCGGGTTATCGCCGGTCACCATGACGGTGCGAATCCCCATCTTGCGCAACTGCGCCGTGCGTTCGCGGATCGCGGGCTTCAACACGTCGGACAATTCGATCACGCCCAGGATATCGCCATCGACGGCGACCGCCAGCGGCGTCGCCCCATCCTTCGCCACCGCATCGACGGTGGGTCTGAGATCCACCGGTTCCGGCGTGCCAAAAGTCTCGCGGGCATGCCGAACGACGGCGGCCACCGCGCCTTTGCGGATGCGCCGGCCATCGGGCAGATCTATGCCGCTCATTCGGGTTTCCGCGGAGAAATCCAGCCCCCGCGTGCCATCCAGGGCAGGTTCCGCTTTTGCACCCCGCCGTTGCGCAAACGCCACGACCGAGCGTCCCTCGGGGGTGGTATCGAAATGCGAAGCAGCGAGCGCCGCCTCAGCCAATCGCTGCTCCGGGCACCCGGACAGAGCGACGAATTTGGTGGCTTGGCGATTGCCCACCGTGATGGTCCCCGTCTTGTCGAGAATCAGCGTCTGCACGTCGCCTGCGGCCTCGACCGCCTTTCCCGACTTGGCCAGTACGTTGAAGCGCACCATGCGGTCGATCCCGGAAATGCCGATGGCCGACAGCAGCGCTCCGATCGTCGTCGGAATCAGCGCGACGACGAGCGCGATCAGGTCGGCAACGTTGATCTGCGCGTTCAGGTAAGAGGCCACGGGCGCCATGGCCGCGACGACGATGACAAATATCAGGGTCAGGATCGAAAGCAGGGCGCTGAGAGCGATCTCGCCGGGCGTCTTCTGCCGCTTCGCGCCCTCGACCAGATGGATCATGCGGTCGAGGAAGCTAGCCCCGGGATCGGTGGTGGCGCGAACCAGCAGCCAGTCCGAGATGATGGTCGTGCCCGCCGTCACCGAGGAGAACATGTCGGTGCCGGCCTCCTTCAGCACCGGCGCGGATTCGCCGGTGATCGCCGACTCGTTGACGAAAGCCACCCCCTCGATCACCTCACCGTCGGCGGGAATGATGTCGTTCTTCTCAATCCTGAACACATCTCCTTTGCGCAGCGCCGCCGCGGGCACCTCCTCAATCTGCCCGCCGGGCCGCAGACGCCTCGCTCGAAGCTCCACCTGGGTCCGGCGCAGGAAGGCGGCCTGGGCCTTGCCCCGGCCTTCCGCCAGCGATTCCGCGAGGTTCGCAAACCAGACAGTCAGCACCAGAATGAGCGTGACGACCCCGTTATAGGTGGACGTGGCGCTCGACGGACCGAACAGCGTCGGGTCGACGGTCAGGCATGCGGTCACGATCGAGCCCAGCCAGACGACGAACATCACCGGATTGCGGATCTGG
>Ga0335084_10001436_pt1 | contig 22320 bp, 21 predicted proteins | sample Lox_Sample_44_FD_206721 | JGI IMG/M metagenome (GOLD analysis project Ga0335084, IMG submission 206721) | Soil microbial communities from Loxahatchee National Wildlife Refuge, Florida, United States - Lox_Sample_4.4 | ecosystem: Environmental > Terrestrial > Soil > Wetlands | place: USA...
GAGATTCATCACATGGCGGATCACATGGAACTCGTCCGAGATGCCGTTGCCGCCATGCATGTCGCGGGCGGTGCGCGCGATCTCGAGCGCCTTGCCGCAGGAATTGCGCTTGATGAGCGAGATCATTTCCGGCGCCGCCTTGCCCTCGTCCTTGAGCCGGCCGACCCGCAGGCAGGCCTGAAGCCCCAGCGTGATCTCGGTCTGCATGTCAGCGAGCTTCTTCTGAATGAGCTGGTTGGCGGCGAGCGGCCTGCCGAACTGCTGGCGGTTGAGCGTGTAGTTGCGCGCCGCATGCCAGCAGAACTCGGCGGCGCCGAGCGCCCCCCAGCCGATGCCGTAGCGCGCATTGTTCAGGCAACCGAAGGGTCCCTTGAGGCCCGACACGTTGGGCAGCAGGTTTTCCTCCGGCACGAACACGTCCGCCATTACGATCTCGCCCGTGACCGAGGCCCTGAGCGAGAACTTGCCCTCGATCTTGGGCGTGGTCAGGCCCTTCATGCCGCGCTCGAGGATGAAGCCGCGGATCTGGCCGCTGTCGTCCTTGGCCCAGACCACCATCACGTCGGCGATGGGTGAATTGGTGATCCACATCTTGGCGCCCTTGAGGACATAGCCGCCCTCGGCCTTGCGGGCGCGGGTGCGCATGGAGCCCGGATCGGAGCCGGCGTCGGGCTCGGTCAGGCCGAAGCAGCCGACCAGCTCGCCCTTGGCCAGGCGTGGCAGATATTTCTGGCGCTGCGCCTCGGTGCCATAGGCATGGATCGGATGCATGACGAGGCTCGATTGCACGCTCATCGCCGAGCGGTAGCCGGAATCGACCCGCTCGACCTCGCGCGCGACGAGGCCGTAGCTCACATAATTGACGCCCGCGCAGCCATAGCCATCGATGGTCGAGCCGAGCAGGCCCAGCTCGCCCAGCTCGTTCATGATCTCGCGGTCGAAGCGCTCATGCCGGTTGGCCTCGAGCACGCGCGGCATCAGCCTGTCCTGGCAGTAGGTCCGGGCGGTGTCGCGGATCAGCCGCTCTTCCTCGGTCAGCTGCTCGTCGAACAGCAGCGGATCCTCCCACTGGAACTCGGGGCGGTGGGATTTCGAGGAATGGCTCTTCTGCTTGGCGCCGGCGGCGGTCATCGCGGGTCTCCTGCGACGGTTCGGGTCGGATGGAACCGGTCTCTTAGCATGAGTTGACGCCCAAGCCCATGCGGCCTGCAAGGCCGCGGGGGAAGGCCGCCGCGCTACCCGCGAAGCCCTTGGTTATGCAGCCATAACCCGCTCTACGCCGTGGCGGCCTGGCGTTGGCGCTGGCGGTAGCGGCGGACCTTGGCCCGCGAGCCGCAGACCTCCATCTCGCACCAGCGCCGGCGGTTGTTCTTGGTGAGATCGAGAAAGACCCAGCCGCAATGCTGCCCCGCGCACTGCTTGATCCGCGCGAGATCGGCCCCGGTGAAGAGCTCGGCAGCGGATCGCGCGAGCGGCCAGAGCGGGCGGTCGAGCGCAATCCGGGTGTCGGACCAGTCCCAGGCGAAGCCTTCGGTGTCGCGGTGCAGTGCCGCCTGGGTCATGGCGCGGGAGAGCTCCTGATTGAGGAGCGGCAGTGCATCGGGTGGCAGCGCCGCGTGTTGAGCCAGGGCGGATGCGATCGCATGGATCGCCTCGCGCAAGGCGAGGGCTCGGCGGAAGACCCGCGCCGCGGCGGCCGGTTGTTCCCGGGCGAGCGCCGAAAGGGCCTGGTGAAGCGGGGGAGGCAGGAGCCCTGCATGTTCACTCCAGACCAGCAGCAGTTCATAGCTGCGCAGATGCTCCTGATGGGAGGGGCTGCCCCGGCCGCTGCTCGTATTGGCAAAGTTGAGGCAGGGGCTGCCGGCGATCAGCGCCAGGCTTCCGGCACGGCTCGGCGGCTCCAGAATATTTTCCGGTTCGGTCTGCGGGCTGCGTTGCATCGAGGGATGATACCATCTAAAGTCACTTTGCTGGTAACATAACCGGGGCTGCAAGGCGAGCCCCGAAGCGCAGGGCGGGCGCGACCGATGGGCTTGGCGGGCATCCGACGCAGGGCAGTCTGGGCGGCTCTCTTCCTGTTGCCGCTGTTGGTGGTCTCGCTTCCCGGCAGCGCCCGGGCCGAGGGCGATGCGGTCTCCCATTGCCAGGACATGCTGCGTGCCTTCGATCGCGCGCCCCTTTCGATCAGCGTCGAGAGCAACGGCAAGGGCCTCGGCGAAGCCAATGTCGTGCGGATCGAATGGCACTCGGCGCAAGGGCCGGACAAGGACGGCTGGATCATCTGCTACTTCCTGCCCCGTCACAGCGAGGACGACGCCTGGCAGCTGCAACAGCTCGATACCAGCCATTACGGGACGATGAGCCGCTACGAGATCCAGCAGCTCTTCAAGCTCGAGCATCTCGAGGATCTGATCCCCACCGAGACCGAGCCGAAGGCGCCGACGACGCCTGTCTCCACGGCGCTCTATTTCCTGCAGCAAGGCATCAACGCGATCTCGCTCGGCTGCGTCTATGCGTTGATCGCGCTGGGATTCACGCTGGTCTATGGCATCTCGCGCGCCATCAACTTCGCCTTCGGCGAGGTTTATATGATGGGTGCTTATTTCATTCTCCTGACCAACGCGGTGGCGCTCTATCTGCTGGGCCAGACAGGCACGGGCGTGCTGCTGCTGATCCTGGCGGGGGGGCTTGCGGTCTCGGCGACTTTTGGCTGGGCCATGGAGCGCGTCGTCTTCCGGCCCTTGCGCAGCGCACCGTCGACGGTGCCCCTCATCGCCGCGATCGGCCTCTCCATCCTGCTCAAGGAATCGGTGCGGCTACTGCAGGGCGCCAAGACGCGCTACCTCCTGGTCGAGGAATTGCGGAGCTGGCCGCTCGTGACCGGGCACGGCTTCGACCTCTACGTCAATGAAGGCCACGTCATGGTCGCGGTCGCCACTCTGGTCATGTTGGGACTGCTCTGGTGGGTCAGCATGCGCACCCGGTTCGGGCGCCAGCAACGCGCCTGCGCCCAAGATCCGCATATGGCGCGGCTTCTCGGCGTCGACGTCGACCGCACCATCGCGCTGACCTTCATGATCGGGGGCACGCTGGCGGGGGCTGCCGGGATCTTCGCTGGCGCACAATACGGCGTGATCAACTTCCATATGGGCACGTTGATCGGATTCAAGGCGCTGACCGCCGCCCTGCTGGGGGGGATCGGCTCGCTCCCCGGTGCCGTGCTGGGTGGCGTTGTGATCGCATTCACCGAAACCTTCACGGCGGCGCTGGTGGGCTCGGCCTGGAAGGATATTGCCGTTTTCACCGTGCTGGTACTGGTGCTCTGGTTGCGGCCGGGCGGGCTGTTCGCAACCCTGAGATCGACATCGGCGGACGAGCGGGTTTAGCGCTCATGTCGTGGTCCATTGCCGCCGATGGCGTCGCCGGGATCGTTAACAATTGGCCGGGCGATCGCCGGGCCTTGCGACCGAATAGGGCACAGGGTCGCTTCCGGCCGGATCCCCCGAATTCAAAAACCCGCTTGCTGGGCTTCCCGGCACTGGGCTATAGGGGTCGAAAGGCCAATCGCGGACCCAACCGCTGGCATTACGATCAAAACAGGGACCGGCTCGAGAACGAGCGTGAGGGGAGCCTTACCGGCCAGGGCGCAGGATATCGCGCCCTTCAACCAATTCGTTGGCGGCCGCGCATGCGGCGCGCGCTGTGCGCGTGGCATGGGTGCGGGCCGCTCGCGATTGTCGGTGCGCCCGCCGCGAGCCGCCTGCGGGGTAGCAGAATGGAATATTTCCTTCAGCAGCTGATCAATGGACTCACGCTGGGCGGGGTCTATGGGCTCATCGCGATCGGCTACACGATGGTGTACGGCATCATCGGCATGATCAATTTCGCCCATGGCGACGTCTACATGATCGGCGCCTTCCACGCGCTGATCGCGTTCCTGGTGCTGGGGTATCTCGGGATCACCTGGGTGCCGCTGGCGCTCCTCATCGTGCTGATCGTCGCGGTCCTGCTGACGGCGGTCTATGGCTGGACCGTGGAGCGCGTCGCCTATCGGCCGTTGCGCGGCTCGACCCGGCTGGCGCCGCTGATCTCGGCCATCGGCATGTCGATCTTCCTGCAGAATTTCGTGCTGCTGCTTCAGGGCGCGCGCGGCAAGCCGCTGACGCCGCCACCGATCTCGGGCGGCTTCACCTTGATGGAGCGTGAGGGCTTCACGGTCGAGCTCAGCTATCTCCAGATCACGATCATGCTGATCACCGTGGCGCTGATGTTCGGTTTCACCATGCTCATCACCAGGACCTCGCTCGGCCGGCAGCAGCGCGCCTGCGAGCAGGACATGAAGATGGCCTCGCTCCTGGGCGTGAACATCAACCGCACCATCGCCACCACCTTCATCATCGGCGCCGCGCTCGCGGCCGTGGCGGGCTTGATGGTGACGCTCTATTACGGCGTGATCGATTTCTACATCGGCTTCGTCGCCGGCATCAAAGCCTTCACCGCCGCGGTACTGGGTGGCATCGGCTCGATGCCGGGCGCGATGCTGGGCGGCCTCTTGATCGGATTGATCGAGGTGTTCTGGTCCGCCTATTTCACGATCGAGTACAAGGACGTCGCGGCCTTCACCGTGCTGGTCATGGTGCTGATCTTCCGCCCGACCGGCCTTCTGGGCCGGCCCGAGATCGAGAAGGTCTGAGATCATGGCGGTAACGACCGAGACCCCTGCGGCTCTCGACCTGCAGGAGATTCTGAAGCGGGCCGCGCTGGCGGCCGCCGTCACTTTTCTTCTCGCCTGTGGCATTGTCGGCATCGAGACGGTGAGCTCGACCGGACAGCTCGTCTTCGCCACGCGATATACCGAGGTCTTCATCGCCGTCCTGGGCGTCTTCTTCGGATCGGTCGCGATCAGCCTGATCCGCGCCGGCCATCCGATTCCGGCGATGATCGGTTCGGGCGCTGTGACGATCCTGCTGGTCGGGGCGCTCCTGCTCGAGGAGAGCAGCTCGCTCGCGCATATGCTGCTGCCGTTCACATCCGTGACGGTCGATTGGGGCGCTGCCATCGTGCCGGCGGTGCTCTTCATTCGCGCGGCCCAGATCGCCCTGCGCGCGCGCGGCCGCGGCCGGGTCGCGGCCAAGCCGACCGTCGCCCAGCAGATGGGCGCCGCGGTGCGCCAGTTTATGCCGGTGATCGCGGTGGTGCTGATCGTTCTGGCGATCGCGCTGCCCTGGCTGCCGATGGGCGCGTCGAAGCGCAAGGTCATCGACATCTGCACCTTGGTCGTGACCTACATCATGCTCGGTTGGGGCCTCAACATCGTGGTCGGCCTGGCCGGCTTGCTCGATCTGGGATATGTCGCGTTCTACGCGGTCGGTGCCTACAGCTACGCCTTGTTCGCCGCCGATTTCGGCTGGAGCTTCTGGATGTGCCTGCCGATCGCCGGCATGCTGTCGGCGTCCTTCGGCCTGCTGCTGGGATTCCCTGTGCTGCGCTTGCGCGGCGACTATCTCGCGATCGTGACGCTGGGCTTCGGCGAGATGATCCGCATCATCCTCGTGAATTGGTGGTGGGTGACCGGCGGCCCGAACGGCATCAACAAGGTCGCCCGGCCGTCCTTCTTCGGTTTCAGCTTCGAGCGCACCGCGCCCAATGGCGGCATGACCGTCTATGACCTTTTCAGCAAGCTGCTGGGCACCGAGGTCGGGTACGATCCCTATTGGCGCGTCGTCTTCCTCTATTATCTCATCCTGGCGGCGGCGCTGGTGACCAACTTCTTCACGCTCCGGATCCGTAGGCTGCCGTTGGGTCGTGCCTGGGAGGCGCTGCGCGAGGACGAGACCGCTTGCCGGGCGCTCGGAATCAATCCGACCAACACCAAGCTGACGGCCTTCGCCTGCGGCGCGATGTTCGCCGGTTTTGCCGGCTCCTTCTTCGCGGCGCGGCAAGGCTTCGTCAGTCCGGAAAGCTTCGTCTTCATCGAATCCGCGGTGATCCTCGCGATCGTCGTGCTGGGCGGCCTGGGCAGCCAGGTCGGCATCGTACTGGCCGCCGCCGTGCTGATCGGCCTGCCCGAGCTGTTCCGCGAGCTCAAGGACTACCGCATGCTGGCCTTCGGGATCGGCATGGTGCTGATCATGATCTGGCGGCCGGGTGGATTGCTGGCCCATCGCGATCCGACCATCCTGTTGCACCCGAAAGGCGCTGGCGGCGGGGGGCGAAAGCCATGAGCGCCGCCGCGGCAACCCAGACGACGCCCCAATCGACGGCCGAGCCGCTGCTCAGGGTCGAGCATCTGACCATGCGTTTCGGCGGTCTGGTGGCGATCGACGATGTCTCGTTCGAAGCGAAGCCCGAGCAGATCACCGCGATCATCGGGCCGAACGGGGCCGGCAAGACCACGGTCTTCAATTGCCTGACCGGCTTCTACAAGCCCACGGTCGGCCGGCTCACGCTCAATGCGCCGCACGGGCGCTTCCTGCTGGAGCAGATCGACGGTTTCCGCATCGCGCAGCGCGCCAAGGTGGCTCGGACCTTCCAGAATATTCGACTCTTCCCGGGCATGTCGGTGCTGGAAAACCTGATCGTCGCACAGCACAACAAACTGATGCGCGCCTCGGGCTTCAGCGTTGCGGCGTTGATTGGCGTCGGCGGGTATCGTCAGGCCGAGCGCAGGGCAGTCGAGCTGGCGCGCCATTGGCTCGACAAGGTTCAACTGACCGACAGTGCCGACCAGCCGGCGGGTAGCCTGCCCTATGGCGGCCAGCGGCGGCTCGAGATCGCGCGCGCCATGTGCACGGAGCCGGTTATGCTCTGCCTCGACGAGCCGGCGGCCGGGCTCAATGCGCGCGAATCCCACGAGCTCAACGAGCTGTTGCTCTGGATCCGGGCCGAGCACAAGATCGGCATCCTCCTGATCGAGCATGATATGAGCGTGGTGATGGGAATCTCGGACCACATCGCGGTGCTCGATTACGGCCGCAAGATCGCGGACGGCTCGCCCGAGCAGATCCGCAAGGATCCAAACGTGATCCGCGCCTATCTGGGCGAAGCCGAAGACGAAGCGCTGCCGCCGGAAGTGGCCGGCGATCTTGGGCTGCCGAAGAAATGAGGGCGCGGCCATGAGCAACACGCAAACCATGCCCGCCACACCGGCTCCGGCGCCCGCCACGGCCATGCTGCAGATTCGCGGCGTTCATACCTTCTACGGCCAGATCGAGGCGCTGAAGGGCATCGATATGGACGTGCGGCAGGGCGAGATCGTCACCTTGATCGGCGCCAACGGCGCCGGCAAGTCGACCCTGCTGATGACAATCTGCGGCACGCCGGCGGCGCGCTCGGGCCACGTGGTCTTCGAGGGCCGGGACATCACCAAGCTCCCGACCTTCGAGATCATGCGGCTTGGCATCGCGCAATCGCCCGAAGGCCGGCGCATCTTCGCCCGCATGACGGTGATGGAGAATCTCCAGATGGGAGCTCTCACCGCGGACGTAGGCAAGTTCGCCGAGGATCTCGAGCGCATCTTCACGCTGTTCCCGATCCTGAAGAAGCGGCAGGGCCAGCGCGGCGGCACGCTCTCGGGCGGCGAGCAGCAGATGCTGGCGATCGGCCGGGCCCTGATGAGCCGGCCGCGTCTGCTCTTGCTGGACGAGCCGTCGCTGGGGCTGGCGCCGCTGATCGTGCGCCAGATCTTCGAAGTGATCCGCGACATCAACAAGACCCAGGGCGTGACCGTCTTCCTGGTCGAGCAGAACGCCTATCACGCGCTTCGCCTGGCGCATCGCGGCTATGTGATGGTCAACGGCCAGATCACCATGTCGGGCAGCGGACGCGAACTGCTCGCCAATACCGAGGTGCGCGCGGCCTATCTCGAGGGCGGCCACTGAGGAGAGGGAGAGGCGAATGGATTATGTTCTCGGCGAATCCGTCCCCGTCTTCATCGGGCTGACCGTCTGCCTGTTCGGCGGCGCCTCCTTCCTGATGGGCCAGGCGCTGGGCGAGACCTGGCGGCCAGCCTGGCAGAACGTGACCTATGGGCTTCTGCTGACCGTGGGCGAACGGCTGGCGGACAACTTCCTCTTCGCCGCCCGCATCGTTCCGCTGACCTTCTCCGATCTGGGACCCATCGTCGGCTATGTCAGCCATGCGATCGTGCTGATCGGGATCGCATTGACCGCCTATCGCGTGACCCGGGCGCGCAAGATGGTGACCCAATATCCCTGGCTCTATGCCCGGGCCGGACTCTTCGGTTGGAAGGAAATTTCCTGACCTGCCAGCGGCTTGAGGCGGCGTCCGGTTCCCCCCTCAGGAGGGCCGGAAACGAATTGCCGGGCCCATGGCGGGTGGTAGAATGTCATCAACCTGCAAGGTATGCGGAGATAACGACGGCTTTCTCGAGGGCTGCCGGCGGTCCACGCCGGAGCCCATCACTGCAACAGGGAGACCATTGATGCGTAAATTTACACTACCGCTGCTGGCGGCGGCGGCCGTTGCGGCGTCGCTTTCGGTGACGCCCGCTCGCGCGGACGACATCACCATCGCCGTGGCTGGGCCGATCACGGGCGACTTGGCCGAGTTCGGCGCGCAGATGAAGCGCGGCGCCGAGAAGGCCGTGGCCGACATCAACGCCGCGGGCGGCGTGATGGGCAAGCAGTTGAAGCTCGAAGTCGGCGATGACGCCTGCGATCCGAAACAGGCGGTTGCCGTTGCCAACGACCTGGTGTCGAAGGGCGTCGTTTTCGTGGCGGGCCACTTCTGCTCGGGCTCCTCGATCCCGGCCTCGGCCGTCTATCACGAGCAGGGCATCCTGCAGATCACGCCGGCCTCGACCAATCCGAAGTTCACCGAGGACGCCGCGACCTCCGGTTGGGACACGGTGTTCCGCACCTGCGGGCGCGACGACCAGCAGGGCTCTTTCGCCGGCGCCTGGCTCGCCGAGCATTTCAAGGGCAAGAACATCGCGATCGTCGACGACAAGTCGGCCTATGGTAAGGGCCTCGCCGATCTGACCCGCGCGGCGCTGAACAAGGCCGGGATGAAGGAAGTGCTCACCGAGAGCATCACCGCCGGCGAGCAGGATTACACGGCGCTCGTCAGCAAGCTCAAGGACGCGAAGGCCGACGTGATCTATTTCGGCGGTTATCACCCCGAAGCCGCGCTGATCGTGAAGCAGTCGCGCGAGCAGGGCCTGAAGGCACCGCTGCTCTCGGGTGACTCGCTCAATACCCTGGAGTTCGCCACCCTCGCCGGCAAGGCCGCCGACGGCGTGATGTTCACCAACGCCGCCGAAGCCCGCAACCTGCCGAGCGCGGCAAAGGTTGTCGAAGCCTTCCGCAAGGACGGCTTCGAGCCCGAGGGCTACACGCTCTCGACCTATGCCGCCATCCAGGTATGGGCCGGGGCCGTGAAGAAGGCCGGCGGCACCGATGCCGAGAAGGTCGCAGCCGCGCTGCGCGGCCAGGACTGGGATACGGTGATCGGCAAGCTCGGCTTCGATGCCAAGGGCGACCTGAAGAAGGCCACCTATGTCTGGTACGTCTTCAAAGACGGCAACTACAGCGAGATGAAGTAGTTCCGATCAGAACAACCTGACGGGGAAGGGCCCGGCGGCGACGCCGGGCCCTTTTGCTTTGCAGGACTGGATGTTGTCCCTTCCCCCGGAACGGGGGAAGGTTAGGAAGGGGGATGACGCGATGCCGGTACCGCGCAGCCCCCTCCCTGACCCTCCCCCGAAAGACGGGGGAGGGGACATGGTTGCGCCATCGCCCCGTTAACCATTCCAATGTCTCCCGGGCGGCTTCTTTGGCGCTGCCCGCGCCATATTGTGGTCCCCGCGAGGGTTTGCGGCGCCTTGGTTGTCAGCCGCCAGATGTGGTAAGGCTACCGGTCTTGCCAACCCCTGAGAGCAGCCTCGCGCCGATGCCGCAAGAGACCATCGCCATCGCCGCCGACCACGCGGGATTCGAGTTGAAGGAACTACTCAAGGCGGAGCTGACCGCCCTCGGCTTCCCTACGCTCGACCTCGGCACCGATGGGCCGGCCTCGGTCGATTACCCCGATTTCGCCGACAGGCTGGCGGCCGCTCTGAAGGATGGTCGCGCGGCGCGCGGCATCCTGGTCTGCGGCACTGGCATCGGCATCTCGATCGCGGCCAACCGCCACCGGCATATTCGCGCTGCCGTTTGCCGCGACACCACCAGCGCCAAGCTCGCCCGCCAACATAACGATGCCAATGTGCTGGTCTTGGGCGCGCGCCTCACCGGGCCCGAGGTCGCCAAGGACTGTCTCTGCACCTTCCTTTCGACCGATTTCGAGGGCGGGGAACGCCACACCCGGCGCGTCGGCAAATTGTGCTGACGCGCTCATCGCCATCATTGCGATCGAAGCTCTTCGCCTAGGAAAAAGGATATCGACCTGATGCCTCCCGCCGATGCCTCCGCTCAGATCCCCGGTTTCTTCACCATGTCGCTGGCTGAGCGCGATCCCGAACTGGCGCGCGCCGTCGGCGACGAATTGAAGCGCCAGCAGGACCAGATCGAGCTGATCGCTTCGGAGAACATCGTCTCCAAGGCCGTGCTCGAGGCGCAGGGCTCGGTCCTGACCAACAAGTATGCCGAGGGCTATCCTTCGAGGCGCTACTACGGCGGTTGCGAGTTCGTCGACGTCGCCGAGGCGCTGGCGATCGAGCGAGCCAAGAAGCTGTTCGCCTGCAATTTCGCCAACGTGCAGCCGCATTCCGGCGCGCAGGCCAACCAGGGCGTGTTCATGGCGCTGCTGCAGCCGGGCGACACCTTCATGGGTTTGAACCTCGCGGCCGGCGGCCATCTCACACACGGCTCGCCCGTCAACCAGTCGGGCAAATGGTTCAAAGTCGTGCCTTACAATGTGCGGCCCGACACTCTGCGCGTGGACATGGACGAGGTCGAGAAGCTCGCCAGGGAGCATAAGCCGAAGCTGATCCTCGCCGGCGGCTCCGCCTATCCGCGCTTCTGGGATTTCGAGCGCTTCCGCAGAATCGCGGATTCGGTCGGCGCCTATTTCATGGTCGATATGGCGCATTTCGCGGGGCTGGTCGCGGGCGGCGTGCATCCGAGCCCGTTGCCGCATGCCCATGTCGTCACCACCACGACGCACAAGACGCTGCGGGGACCCCGCGGCGGCATGATCCTGGCGCAGGACGAGGAGATCGGGAAGAAGATCAACACCGCCGTGTTCCCCGGCCTGCAGGGCGGCCCGCTCATGCATGTGATCGCCGCCAAGGCGGTCGCGTTCGGCGAGGCGCTGCGTCCGGAGTTCAAGCTCTACGCCAAGCAGGTGGTCGACAATGCCAAGGCGCTCGCCGAGACGCTGGTGGGCCAGGGCGTGGCCATCACCACGGGCGGCACCGACAATCATCTGATGCTGGTCGATCTCAGGCCCAAGAAGCTCACCGGCAAGGCCGCCGAGGCGAGCCTCGAGCATGCCGGCATCACCTGCAACAAGAACGGCATTCCGTACGATACGGAGAAGCCGACCATCACCTCCGGCGTACGACTGGGCTCGCCGGCGGCGACGACCCGCGGCTTCGGGGTCGTGGAATTCAAGGAGGTGGGCCGTCTGATCGGGCAGGTGCTCGACGGGATGGCGGCCCATCCGGACGACAACAGCAAGACCGAGCGCGAGGTACGCGCCAAGGTTCTGGAGCTCTGCCGGCGCTTCCCGGTTTATACCGGTCGGCGCTAGCCGAGCGGGCGCCAAGCGAAAAGGGGGGACTCGCGGATGCGCTGCCCGTTCTGCGGCAACGAAGATACTCAGGTCAAGGACTCGCGCCCGACCGAGGATGGATCGGCGATCCGGCGGCGTCGGCAATGTCCGAACTGCGGGGCCCGCTTCACCACCTTCGAGCGCGTGCAATTGCGCGAGCTGACGGTGGTCAAGAGCAACGGCCAGCGCGAGCCGTTCGACCGCGACAAGATCATGCGCTCGATGCAGATCGCCCTGCGCAAGCGCCCGGTGGACAGCGACCGCCTCGAGCGTGTCGTCAACGGGATCGTGCGGCGACTGGAAAGCTCGGGCGAGAGCGAGATCCCCTCCAAGGTGGTGGGCGAGATGGTGATGGAGGCTCTGAAGAGCCTCGATCAGGTCGCCTTCGTGCGCTACGCCTCGGTCTACCGCAATTTCCGCGAGGCGAAGGACTTCGAGGAATTCGTCGGCAGGCTCGGCGACGCGGATTGAGGATGGCGGCTGACGAGACGGGTTGAGGCCGCATACCCTTCATCGTCATCCTGGCGAAGGCCGGGATCCATGAACACCCATGGCGCAAGAATGGGCTCGGCCTGTGTTCATGGATGCCGGCCTTCGCCGGCATGACGTAGGAAAGCGGCGAACGGGCGGACATTGGCGACGACATCCAAACCCACCGACATCGACATCGCGCATATGCGCGCCGCGCTGACGCTGGCGGTGCGCGGGCTCGGGCGGGTCTGGCCCAATCCCGCGGTGGGCTGCGTGCTGGTGTCGCCCGACGGCCGTGTCATCGCCCGCGGCTGGACCAAGCCCGGGGGACGGCCGCATGCCGAGACCGAGGCGCTGCGCCGCATCGAATGGACGGCGAAAGGCGCTACCGCCTATGTCAGCCTCGAGCCCTGCTCGCATCATGGCAAGACGCCGCCCTGCGCCGAGACCCTGGTCGGCGCTGGCATCGCACGCTGCGTCGTTGCGATCGAGGATCCGGACCCGCGCGTGCAGGGGCGCGGGATCGAAAAATTACGCGCCGCGGGCATCCAGGTCACGGTGGGCACGCTGCGGGACGAGGCGGCGGAGCTCAATGCCGGCTTCTTTGCGCGCGTCCGGTCGGGCCGGCCGCTCGTCGCGCTCAAGATCGCGAGCACGCTCGATGGACGCATCGCATTGGCCAGCGGCGAAAGCCGGTGGATCACCGGCGAGGCCTCGCGCGCGCGCGTTCACTTGATGCGGTCGCAACATGATGCGGTTCTCATCGGCGGTGCCACGGCGGTCGCCGACGATCCGGAATTGACGGTTCGGCTGCCGGGTTTCGAGAACCACCAACCTGTCCGTATCGTGCTGGATCGCGATCTGACCTTGCCGATCTCAGCCAAACTGGTGGTTTCCAATAATGCCCAATGGACCTGGATCATGGTGGGACCGGGTGTCGCAGCTTCGCGGGGCGGCGCCCATCGTGCCGCGGGCGTCGATCTGATCGAGGTGCCGCTCGATCAAGATGGCGGTCTCGATCTCCGAGCGGCGATGGCGGAGCTGGGCCGCCGCGGTCTCACGCGCGTCCTGGTCGAGGCCGGCGGCCGGCTGGCGGCGTCCTTGCTGGCGCAGGGCTTGGTGGACCGGCTTTACTGGTTCCGTAGCGCCGGGATCATCGGTGGGGACGGAATTCCAGCCGCGGGCCCGCTCAGCCTTGCAAGGCTCACCGAGATGCCCCGCTTCCAGCGCATAGCAGTCGAGGCCCTGGGCGAAGACCTCCTGGAGAGCTATAAACGCCGCTCCTAAATTGGCGCCAGCCTCGAGCGATCGCGGGTCAAGTATGTTCACCGGCATCATCACCGATCTCGGCAAGGTTCGGGAGCGCAAGCCCGGCGCGGTGACGCGACTGGTTATCGAGACCAAGTACGACACCGCCGGCATCGAGCTGGGCGCGTCGGTCGCCTGCAACGGCTGCTGTCTGTCGGTGGTCGAGAAGGGACCCGATTGGCTCGCCTTCGAGGCGTCGAACGAGACCCTCGAGGTGACCACGCTCGGGGACTGGAAGGTCGGCAGCGCGGTCAATCTGGAACGGGCCTTGCGCCTCGGCGACGAGCTTGGCGGGCATCTGGTGAGCGGTCACGTCGATGGCGTCGGCAGGATCAAGGCCGTGCGGCAGGACGGTGCCAGCGTTCGCCTCACCGTGTCCGCGCCCAAGGCCCTGGCCCGTTTCATCGCTCCCAAAGGCTCGATCGCGATGGACGGCGTTTCCTTGACCGTGAACGAGGTCGACGGCACCGACTTCGGCGTCAATATCATCCCCATCACCTTGGAAGCGACCAACCTGGGCGCCGCCCATGAGGGCGACCGGGTCAACCTGGAAATCGATATGATGGCGCGCTACCTTGCTCGCCTTACGGAAAAGGATTTGGCATGAGCCAGCCCAAGCTCGAGCCCTGGCGGGCGACCTTCTCGGATCTCGTTTCGCCGACCGAGAGCATCATCGAAGAGGCCCGCAACGGGCGCATGTTCGTGCTGGTCGACGACGAGAGCCGCGAGAACGAAGGCGACCTCGTCATTCCGGCGCAGATGGCCACACCCGACGCGATCAACTTCATGGCCAAGTATGGTCGCGGCCTGATTTGCCTCGCCATGACGGGTGCACGGGTCGAGCAGCTGGGTCTGCCGCTGATGGCGCAGCACAACGGAACGCGCCACCAGACGGCCTTCACCGTCTCAATCGAGGCGCGCGAAGGCGTGACGACGGGCATCTCGGCACCGGATCGCGCGCGGACGATCGCGACCGCCATCGACCCCAGCAAGGGGCGCTCCGACATCGTGACCCCCGGCCATGTCTTCCCGCTGCAGGCGCGCGAGGGCGGCGTGCTTGTGCGTGCGGGCCACACCGAGGCCGCGGTCGATCTGGCGCGCCTCGCCGGCCTCAATCCGTCGGGCGTGATCTGCGAAATCATGAACGACGACGGCACCATGGCGCGGCGCGACGATCTGATCGCCTTCGCCCAGCGCCACAGCCTCAAGATCGGCACCATCGCCGACCTGATCGCCTATCGGCGCCGCCATGACCGCATCGTCGAACGCTCGATCGAGACCGAGTTCGAGAGCCGTTACGGCGGCAAGTTCCAGATGATCGTCTATGTCAACCGCGTGGCCTATGCCGAACATATCGCGCTGGTGAAAGGCGACATCTCGGCGCCGGGGCCGGTGCCGGTGCGCATGCACGCACTCAACGTTCTGGACGATGTGCTGGGCGATTGCACCGGCGGCAGGGGCGGGCAGCTCCAGGCCGCGATGCAAATGATCGCCGATCACGGCCGTGGCGTCGTCGTGATGATCCGCGAGCCGCACCCAACCAGCCTCAGCGAGCGCGTGCTGGCGCATCACAACCAGAGGAACGAGAGCATGGGCCAGCTGCGCGACTACGGCGTCGGCGCCCAGATCCTGATTGATCTTGGTGTGCGCGAGATGATCCTGATCTCCAACACCAAGCGGACCATCGTCGGCCTCGAGGGCTACGGCCTGACGGTCGTCGACCAGTGGCCCATTCCGCCGGCGCGTTGAGGAACCGTTACGATGGCGCGAACGACGGCTGCCAAGGGTTCCTCCGTCAAGGTCAGTCCACCGCATGTGCTGATCGTCGAATCACGGTTCTATACCCATATCTCCGATGAGCTGTTGAAGGGCGCCACCCAGGCGCTCGAGGCGGCCGGTTGCAGCTATGAGCGCGTCGAGGTTCCCGGCGCCTTCGAGGTGCCCGCCGCGATCCGCATCGTCTCCGAGGCGACGCACGGCGTGAAGCAGCCCTTCGACGGCTATGTCGCGCTCGGTTGCGTCATCCGCGGCGAAACCACGCATTACGACTATGTCTGCGGGGAGAGCGCGCGCGGCCTCCAGGAACTGGCGATCCGCCACGGGCTCGCGATCGGTTACGGCATTTTGACCGTCGAGAACGAAGCGCAGGCGCTGGCGCGTGCGCGCGTCGCCGAGAAGAACAAGGGCAAGGACGCAGTCAATGCCTGCCTGGCGCTGATCGCGCTCAAGCGCAAATACGGCGTCGATCGCGTCATCGAAGCCAATCAATGAGCGACCAGAAAACCGGCAAGACGGCGGCCGCGATCGATCCGCGGCGGGGCGCGCGACTGGCCGCGGTGCAGGCGCTCTATCAGGTGGCGCTGACCGACGCGGATCCGACCGTGGTGATCAGCGAGTTCATCCGCCATCGGCTGGGCAAGGCGATCGAGGAGGGCGGGGTGCCCGACAGCGATCCGCAGCTTTTCGCCGATCTCGTGCGCGGCGCCACGGCCATCAGCGACGAGCTCGACGACATGATCGCGGCGGTGCTTGATCCGGACTGGTCGATCGAACGGCTCGAGCTGCTGCTGCTGGCGGTCCTGCGCGCCGGCGCCTACGAGATATCGGCGCGGCCGGACCTGCCGGTGCGCGTGGCGATCAGCGAATATGTGGCGATCTCGGCCGCGTTCCTCGGGGATCGCGAGACCGGCCTCGTCAACGGCATCCTCGATCGGATCGCGCGCTCCTTGCGCCCCGACGAGCTGGGAGGCGATTCGCGTGGGCAGCGCGAAACTGCCGGGTGAGTTCGAGCTCATCCGACGCTATTTCGCGCCCCTGGCGGCCGCGACGCCCGCGGCTCTCGGGTTGGGCGACGATGTCGCCATCCTGACGCCGCGGCCCGGCACCGAGCTGGTGGCCAAGACCGACGGCGTCGTCGCGGGCATCCATTTCCTGCCCGACGATCCGCCCGATCAGATCGCGCGCAAGGTGCTGCGCGTGAATCTCTCCGATCTCGCCGCCAAGGGCGCCGTGCCGCTCGGTTACCTGATGACCTGCGCCTTCGACCCTTCGGTCGACGAGGCCTGGCTCGCCTCCTTCTGCGCCGGCCTCGCGGCGGACCAGGCCGAATTCGGAATCGGGCTCTTGGGTGGCGACACGATGAGCACGCCCGGACCCTTGACTCTCTCCGTCACGGCCCTGGGCGAGATCCCGGCCGGCCGGACGATACGGCGCAATGCGGCCAAGGCCGGCGATCTCGTCTTCGTCAGCGGCACGCTGGGCGATGCCGCGCTGGGCCTCAAGCGGTTGCGCGGTGCCCTCGCGGGGTTGTCGGCCGCGGAAGGCGACTTTCTCATCGACCGCTATCGCTTGCCCCAGCCGCGATTGCAATTGGGCCAAGCCCTGGTCGAGAGCGGTTTGGCCAAGGCGGGGCTCGATCTCTCCGATGGTCTGATCGCCGATCTGGGCCATGTCGGCGAGCAGTCCAACCTGGCGGCGGAGGTGGAGCGCACCACGCTGCCGCTGTCGCCCGCGGCGGCCCATGCCTTGCAAATGGACCCTGCCCTGATCTTGGAGATCGTGGCGAGCGGCGACGATTACGAAGTGCTGTTCACGGCACCGCCCGCGGCACGACCAGCCATCGAGGCGCTGGGCCATCGGCTTGGCCTCCGGATCACGCCCATCGGTCGGATGGTGGAGACGGCCGGCCGAGCGCCCGGCGCTGTGCGGCTCCTTGATGTGGACGGGGGCGAGATCCGTCTCGACCGCCGGGGATGGCAGCATTTCTAGATGCTTAAGCCATTGGCGTGGGGGCCCGCCCTTAGGCAAGTCTTAACCCAATTTTCAACGCCGCCGGGCGATGCTGGCCCAGCCATGAAGAAGCTGGTCCTCATCTTGCTGGTGCTGCTTCTGCTGGGCGGCGGCGGTGCCGCGGCCTGGTGGTTCTTCCTGCGCCAGCCCGCGGGGGACCCGCAGCAGGCGGCGGCGACCGCGCCAATCGCCTATCTGAAGTTGCCGGCCTTCACCGTTCCCGTGATCAGGGACGGCACGCCTCACGGGCTGATCACGGTGGAGATGACGGTCGAGCTCAAGGATGAGTCGCTTCGCGCTCATGCCGAGGAACGGATGCCGGTCCTGACCGACCGCCTGTTCGTGACGCTCTATGATCTGCTCGGCCGCCGTCTGATGCAGGAGCAGAACTTCAATCTCGATCTGGTGAAGGGCCGGCTCCTGATCGCGGCCGACAAGGTCATGGGCGAGCCCGGCGCCATCACCAACGTGACCTTCACCGCCGTCGAGACGCGCTTCGCGAGCTAGCCCCGCGGGACCTCTTCTAAGGTTCCGGCAGAGGATTGCCGTCCTGACAATCCGGCATGGCTGCTCCGCCGATCGCTCCCCTTGCTTCGTGTGCGCCGCCGCCGCATCCTCCCGCGGTCATGCTACCCGCAGCAACCCGCCGCAACGTTTTCATCCTCGCGCTGTGCCAGGCCCTGAACATCACCGGCCTGAGCCTGATGATCACCGTTTCCGCCGTGACGGGCCACAAGCTGTCGCCGGATCCGGCGCTCTCGACGCTGCCGCTCGGCCTGCAATTCACCGCGGCGATGCTGACGACGTTCCCGGTATCGCTCTTGATGAAGCGCGTCGGACGCCGGATCGGTTTCTCGGTCGGGGCCTTCGCCGCTCTTCTGGGCGGCGCCATCATGTTGCTGGGGGTGATGAAGGCGAGCTTCGTCATCTTCTGCATCGGCAATGCCTGCATCGGCATCGGCGCCGCGACCGCGCAGTTCTACCGGTTTGCCGCAGCCGACGCGGCTGACGAGACCTTCAAGGCCAAGGCGATTTCGCTGGTGATGGTGGGCGGATTGATCGCGGCGTTCCTGGGGCCGCTCTCCGCGCGCTGGTCGCGCCTCGCGGTCGAGGGCACCGAGTTTGCGGGCTCGTTCGCCGTCGTGATGGGGCTGGGCCTGGCCGCGCTGCTGCTTCTGCAGCTCCTGCGCATCCCGCGCCCGACCCTGGAGGAACGGCGCGACACCGGCCGGCCGCTGGCCGAGATCGCGGGCAATGCGACCTTCATCGTGGCGGTCGTGGGCGGCATGATCGGCTATGCCACCATGTCCTTCGTGATGACGGCATCGCCCCTGGCGATGATGGCGCATCACCATTCCTTCGACGACAACGCCTTCGTGATCCAGTGGCACGTCGTCGGCATGTTCGCGCCCTCCTTCTTCACCGGCCATCTGATTCAGCGCTTCGGCGTCCTGAATGTGATGCTGGCCGGGGCGGCGGCGCTGATCGGTTGTATCGCGACCGGCCTCTCCGGCACCGAGGTGGAGCATTTCTGGGGAGCCATGGTGTTGCTGGGGCTCGGCTGGAATTTCCTCTATATCGGCGCCTCCGCGCTGCTGACCGAGACCTACCGACCAGCGGAACGCGCGAAGGTGCAGGCGTTGAACGACTTCCTGATCGGCTTCGGGGTCTCGGTCGCGTCCCTGTCCTCCGGCGCGTTGCAGGCAGGCTTCGGCTGGCAAGTGGTTAATCTGGGGGTTCTGCCCGCGATCCTGGCGGCCAGCCTCGCCGTGCTGTGGCTAAAGCTGCGGCGGCGCGCGGCGGCGATGACGGCCGCTTCGTCCCAGGCCTGACCGCTTCCGCCGGCACGATCGCAACCCCTCTAGGCTGCGGCGGCCCCTGCGAAAAATGGCCGCAAACCGCGCCTTCCCGTGTTGCCTTGGGCCCTTGAATCCCCTATGGTCCGGCCCGCATTTTTCAGCCGCCCGGGCCAGGCGGCGGGCTGCCGATTCGCGCGCCGCCGCCGGTTTCTCCGGGCAAATTCCCTAGGGATGGAAGGACCAACCATGGCAACCACTGAATGGATCGTCGTCGCCTGCGGCGTGCTGGCGCTGCTTTACGGCATCTATGCCGCACGCTCGGTGATGGCGGCCGCGACCGGCAACGACCGCATGCGCGAGATCGCGGCCGCGGTGCAGGAGGGGGCCCGCGCTTACCTCAATCGCCAATACACCACCATCGGCATCGTCGGCATCGTGATCGTCGTGATCTTGGGCGTCACGCTGGGCCTCTGGCAGGCGATCGGCTTCGTCATCGGTGCCGTGCTCTCGGGTTCGGCCGGCTATATCGGCATGAACGTCTCAGTGCGCGCCAATGTCCGCACCGCCGAAGCGGCGCGCCAGGGCCTGAAGCCGGCGCTTGCCATCGCCTTCAAGTCGGGCGCCATCACCGGCCTGCTGGTGGTGGGTCTGGGACTGCTGGGCGTCTCGATCTATTACTTCGTCCTGCGCGGGATGGGCATGGAGCAGCGCCACATCCTCGAGGCTCTGGTGGCCTTGAGCTTCGGCGCCTCGCTGATCTCGATCTTCGCGCGTCTCGGCGGCGGCATCTTCACCAAGGGTGCGGATGTCGGCGCCGACCTGGTCGGCAAGATCGAAGCCGGCATCCCGGAGGACGACCCCCGCAATCCGGCGGTCATCGCCGATAACGTGGGCGACAATGTCGGCGACTGCGCCGGCATGGCGGCCGACCTGTTCGAGACCTACGCGGTCACGGTGGTGGCGACCATGCTGCTGGCCGCGATCTTCGTGGTCGATCCGGCCCAACAGAGCCAGCTCATGCTGTTCCCGCTCCTGGTCGGCGGTGTCTGTATCGTCGGGTCCGTGATCGGTACCTTCTTCGTGCGCCTGGGTTCGTCCAACAACATCATGGGCGCGCTCTATAAGGGCCTGATCGTCGCCGCCATCATCTCGGCCGTGCTCATCTTCGTCGTCATCCAGCAGCTCTTCGGCTGGGACGCGGCGCTCCAGATCGGCGATCGCACCGTCTCCGGCGGCGACATGTTCTATTGCTCGCTGGTGGGTCTCGCCGTGACCGGCCTTCTGGTCTGGATCACCGAGTACTACACCTCGACCGCCTATCGTCCGGTGCGCAGCGTCGCCAAGGCCTCCGAGACCGGCCATGCGACCAACATCATTCAGGGCCTCGCGGTGTCGATGGAAGCGACCGCCCTGCCGGTGATCGTGATCTGCGCCGGCATCATCGTGGCCTTCTCGTTCGCGGGCCTGTTCGGCATCTCGGTCGCGGCGACCACGATGCTGGCGCTGGCCGGCATGGTCGTGGCGCTCGACGCCTACGGCCCCGTCACGGACAACGCCGGCGGCATCGCCGAGATGGCCGACCTGCCGAAGGACGTCCGCAAGACCACCGACGCGCTCGACGCGGTCGGCAACACGACCAAGGCGGTGACCAAGGGCTATGCCATCGGCTCGGCGGCGCTCGCGGCCCTGGTGCTGTTCGCGGCCTATACCGAGGATCTGCGGCACTACTTCCCGAGCCTGTCGGTCGAATTCCGGCTGCAAGATCCGTTCGTGGTGATCGGCCTCTTCATCGGCGGCCTGCTGCCATTCCTGTTCGGTGCGCTCGGCATGATGGCCGTGGGCCGTGCGGCCGGGGCCGTCGTGGTCGAGGTCCGCCGCCAGTTCAAGGAAATCAAGGGCATCATGGAGGGCAAGGCGAAGCCCGACTATAGCCGTGCGGTCGACATGCTGACCAAGGCCGCGATCAAGGAGATGATCATCCCGTCGCTGCTCCCGGTGCTGGCGCCGATCGTCCTCTACTTCGTCATCAACGCGATTGCGGGGCAGGGCGAAGCCTTCACCGCGCTGGGCGCGATGCTGCTGGGCACCATCGTCACCGGCCTCTTCGTCGCCATCCAGATGACCTCGGGCGGCGGCGCCTGGGACAATGCGAAGAAGTACATCGAGGATGGCCATCATGGCGGCAAGGGCTCGGACGCCCACAAGGCCGCGGTGACGGGCGATACGGTCGGCGATCCCTACAAGGACACCGCCGGCCCCGCCGTCAACCCGATGATCAAGATCATCAACATCGTGGCCTTGCTGCTGCTCGCGATCCTCGCCGCCGCGTGACGGCCGCGACTTCGTGACCGTTGCCTCGCGCAGAAATGAAAAGCCCCAGCGGGACATCCCGCTGGGGCTTTGCTTTGAGCGACGGCCGGTGCGCCGCTGCAGCCGGGCCGGTCCCGGCGCCGGAGGGCTGCCGTCAGGGGCCGCTCGACCCCGTCGTATCCTTGTTGAAGCGGCCGAGGTTGCCCAGCAATTGCTGCATGATGGTCAACTCGCGGCCCAGCGTGGGCGTCACGCGCTCGCTCGGCGTGATCTGCTTGGCGTCCTCGAGGCCGATGATCTTCATGTCGTTGACCACGCCCGACTTGTCGAAGCTGACGACCAGCACCTGCTGGTCCTCGATCGCGGGCGTGAGAAAGGCCAGGGTCCGGGTACGGGTGCTGATATAGTACCACTTGTTGTCGTTGAAGGTGCCGACGGTCGAAGGCGAGCCCAGGATCTGGGCCACTTCGTTCTTGGTGTCGATGCCGGGCTGGATCTTCAGGACATTGTCGGCGTCCGGCAGGTTGCCACGCGTATCGATCGTGGGCGAACAGCCCGCAGCCAGCGCCGCCACGATGAGGCTCGCGACGCTCAGCGCAAGACGGCGGCAGTTGCCCATTCCCTCGACCTCTCGATCCCCTCGGCGGATTTCCGCCCGACGCGCCGCACCTTTCCACCGGCCCGGAATCCTGTCAACCGGCCAGACGCCGCTCCCCGTCATCGGCGGGGCCGGCGATGAGCTGGATTTCGCGCCTGTTCGGACGCAAGGCCGAGGCAGCTGCGGCCGAGCGGCTCTATGCCGCCATCGTCCTCCAGGCGAGGCAACCCGCCTTCTATCGCGAGGGGCAGGTGCCGGACAGCCTGGACGGGCGGTTCGAGCTGGTGGCACTGCACGCCTTCCTGGCCA
>Ga0335084_10001437_pt1 | contig 22315 bp, 24 predicted proteins | sample Lox_Sample_44_FD_206721 | JGI IMG/M metagenome (GOLD analysis project Ga0335084, IMG submission 206721) | Soil microbial communities from Loxahatchee National Wildlife Refuge, Florida, United States - Lox_Sample_4.4 | ecosystem: Environmental > Terrestrial > Soil > Wetlands | place: USA...
CAGGCGCTGGAGATCAAGAACACCGACGTGGCGCAGGAGCTGAACCTTCCCCCGGTGAAGATCCACTGCTCGGTGCTGGCGGAGGACGCCATCAAGGCCGCCATCGCCGACTACCAGAAGAAGCACGGCGCCGAGCCGTCCGCGAAGCCCGCCACCGTGAAGGGCGATCGGGACGAGCTGGTGGCCAAGGGCGTCCTCAAGTCGGGGCTGTAGGCGACGGGAGCGAGGGATGCAGCAGGCGACGCAGCAGGCGGCGAAGATCCAGATCAGCGACAAGGCGGCGGCGCGGATCCGCGCCCTCACCGCGGAGAAGAAGACTCCCTCGGGCGGGCTGCGCCTGGGCGTGAAGGGCGGCGGCTGCTCGGGCCTCTCCTACTTCATCGACTGGGCGGCCGAGCCCGCCCGCCTCGACCAGGTGTTCGAGCAGGACGGGGCCCGCGTGTTCGTCGACCCGAAGAGCGCCGTCTTCCTGGCCGGCACGACCGTCGACTGGCAGCAGACCCTGATGCAGACCGGGTTCGTGTTCCGGAACCCCAACGTCAAGAGCGCCTGCGGCTGCGGCGAGTCGTTCACCGTCTAGGGCCGACCCGTGGTAGGGAGTCCAACGCGCCGGGCGCCTTCCTCGCGCCGGCGGCGGGTCGTCCCGTCCTCGGTGGAGGGTTCCGGAGTGGCCGAGAGGTGCTGGAGCTGCGCGGCGGAGGTGAGGGCGGGCGAGCCGGGCTGCCCCGCGTGCCGCCGGCTCCAGCCGGTGGGCCGGCAGGAGGACTACTTCTCCATCCTCGGGCTGCGCCGCGAGTACGCCATCGAGCCCTCCGAGGTGGAGCGGCGCTTCCGGGAGCTGTCGCGCCGGTTCCACCCCGATCGCTTCGCCAAGGCCGAGCCGCGCGAGCGGCGGCTGTCGCTCGACTGGTCCACGCGGCTCAACGACGCCTACCGCTACCTGCGGGACTGGCGCCTGCGCGCCGCCTACCTGCTCAAGCTCGCCGGGACGGACGTGTTCGGCGAGGGGCGCACCTTCGCCGATCCCGAGTTCCTGGAGGAGCAGCTGGAGTGGCGGGAGGCGCTCGCCCTCGCCCACGCCGACGGCGACGCGGCCCGGCTGCGCGGGATCGCCGGTGGAGCGCGCGAGCGGCTGGGGCGGCTGGAGGCGGAGGTGGCGCGTTTCTTCGAGTACGAGGAGTGGTTCAGCGACCTGGTGGTGGACATCGCACGGCGCCTCTCGCGCGCCCGGTACTACGACAACATCGTCGCGGACGCCGAGCGGGCCCTGCCCCCGGACCGGTCCCCGGACGCCTGAAGGAGCCGAATGCCACGCGCCATCGGCATCGACCTCGGCACCACCAACTCGCTGGTCGCCTCGGTGGACGAGCGCAACCGGCCGCGGGTGCTGCCCGCCGACGAGGGCCGGCCGCTCCTCCCCTCCGCGGTCTTCTACGGCGCAGGGGGCGCCGTGGAGGTCGGGGCCTCCGCCAAGCGGCGCGCGCCGGAGCGGCCGGTGGACACGATCCTCTCGGTGAAGCGCTTCATGGGGCGCGGCTCCGCCGACATCCGGCCGGAGGACCGCGGCATCTACCGCTTCGAGGAGGGCGGCGCGGTGGTGCGGCTCGCGGTGGCGGGGGGCGGGCGGACGGTCTCGCCGGTGGAGGTCTCGGCGGAGATCCTGCGCGTCCTGAAGCGCCGCGCGGCCGAGGCGCTCGGGGGCGCGCCGGGCGGCTGCGTGATCACGGTGCCCGCCTACTTCGACGACGCCCAGCGGCAGGCGACCAAGGACGCGGGGCGGCTGGCGGGCCTGGAGGTGCTGCGGCTCCTCAACGAGCCGACCGCCGCGGCGCTCGCCTACGGGCTCGACAAGCGGATGTCGGGGACGTTCGCCGTCTACGACCTGGGAGGCGGCACCTTCGACATCTCCATCCTCCGGCTCGACGGCGGCGTCTTCGAGGTGCTCTCCACCGGCGGCGACACGCACCTCGGCGGCGACGACTTCGACCGGATCGTGGCGCAGCGACTCCTCGACGCGGGGCGCGGACCCGCCGCGGCGCCGCCCTCGCCGGCGGTGCTGCGCGGCGCGGTCGCGGCCGCGCAGCGGATCCGCGAGACGCTCACCTCCGAGGAGCGGGTGGAGGCCGAGGTCGAGCTGCCCGAGGGCGTCCGGCTCCTGGCCCGGCTCACCCGCGCCGAGCTGGAGGCGCTCATCCGGCCGGTGGTGGAGCGGACCACCGGGCCGTGCCACGCCGCCCTCCGCGACGCGGGCGGGGTGAAGGTCGACGGCGTGGTGCTGGTCGGCGGCGCCACGCGCACGCCGCTGGTGCGCCGCCACGTCCGCGCGCTGTTCGGCCAGGAGCCGCTCACCGACCTCGACCCCGACACGGTGGTGGCGCTGGGCGCCGCGGTGCAGGCCGACGCGCTGGACCGGGGCGGCCGGGAGGACGTGCTGCTCCTCGACGTCATCCCCCTCTCGCTGGGCGTCGAGATGATGGGCGGTGTGGTGGAGAAGATCATCCTCCGCAACTCCACCATCCCCGCCTCCGCCACCCAGCAGTTCACCACCTACGCCGACGGCCAGACCGGCATGATCGTCCACGTGGTGCAGGGCGAGCGCGAGCTGGCGCGCGACTGCCGCTCCCTGGCGCGCTTCACGCTGAAGGGGATCCCCCCCATGCCCGCCGGGATCGCGCGGGTGGAGATCACCTACGCGGTGGACGCGGACGGCATCCTCCAGGTCTCGGCCCGCGAGCTCACCACCGGGCTCGAGCAGAAGATCCAGGTGAAGGCGACCTACGGGCTCTCCGAGGAGGAGGTCGAGCGGATGCTGGTGGAGAGCATCGAGCACGCGGAGGCCGACGTCTCGGAGCGGTTCCTGCGCGAGTGGCGGGTGGAGGGGGACCGGATCCTGGTGTCGCTGGAGACCGCCTTCCGGCTCGACGGCGAGGTGCTCTCGGCGCCGGAGCGCGCCGCCATCGAGGAGCGGACGCGGGGGCTGCGCGAGGCGATCGCGGGGACGGATCACTTCGCCATCAAGGCCTGGATCGAGTCGGTGGACGCGGCCTCGAAGGAGTTCGCGGAGCGGCGCATGAACAAGCACATCTCGCAGGCGATGGCCGGACACCGCGTGGAGGAGTTCGCCGGCCAGATCGTCCAGAACCCGCGCGCCACCGGGTCGAGGGAAGACGACCTCGAGAACGCCTGATGCCCAGGGTCACCTTCCAGCCGTCGGGGCGGAGCGCCGAGGTGCGGCGCGGGTCGTCGCTGCTCGAGGCGGCGGAGGCCGCCGGCGTGGAGCTGCCCCACAACTGCGGCGGTGTCTGCGCCTGCACCACCTGCCACGTCTGGATCGAGCGGGGACTCGAGACGCTCAGCGCGATCGAGGAGCGCGAGGACGACCGGCTGAACGAGGCCTCGGGGCTCCGGCTCGAGTCGCGGCTCGGCTGCCAGGCGCGCGTGGGGGAGTCGGACGTGGTGGTGCGGGTGCCGGGGAATCGGATCGCGTCGTAGGTCGAGGTCGGGGTCGAGGTCGCAGTCGCGGTCGAGGAGGAGCGCCATGAAGTGGACCGACGTCCGCGACATCGCCATCGAGCTGGCCGAGCGCCATCCGGGCGTCGCGCCGCTGACGCTGCGCTTCACGGATCTGCACCGCTGGGTGACCGAGCTGCCCGGGTTCGACGACGCGCCGGATCACTCGAACGAGAAGCTCCTGGAGGCCATCCAGATGGCGTGGCTCGACGAGGTCGAGGACTGACCTACGCCGCCCACTTCAGCAGCGCCGGCGCGATCAGCCCGAGCGGCAGCACCTGGTCCACCCCGCCGCGCTCGATGGCCTCCTTGGGCATCCCGAACACCACCGAGGTCTGCTCGTCCTGGGCGATGGTGTGCGCGCCCACCTGCTTCAGCTCCAGCATGCCCTCGGCGCCGTCGTCCCCCATGCCGGTGAGGATCACGCCGACGGCGTTGCGGCCGGCGGCCTGCGCGGCGGAGCGGAACAGGACGTCCACGCTGGGCCGGTGGAGCGACACCGGGGGGCCCTCGACCACGTCCACGAAGTAGAGCGCGCCGCTGCGGCGCACCACCAGGTGGTGGTTGCCGGGGGCCACCAGCGCCCGGCCGGAGACCAGCCGGTCGTTGGAGCATGCCTCCTTCACCTCGATCCGGCAGGTCTGGTCGAGCCGCTTCGCGAACTGGCCGGTGAAGGCCTCCGGCATGTGCTGCACGATGGCGATTCCGGGCGCGTCGGGCGGCATTCCCTCGAGCAGCTGCCGCAGCGCCTCGGTGCCTCCGGTGGACGCGCCGACCACCACCACCTTGTGGGTGGTGTCGCGGATCAGCGGCGCGCGCGGCGGGACCACCGCGTCGGCGGAGCGCCGGACCGGCACGGGCGGCGGGGCCGGGCGGCGCTGCACGCGGGCCTGGACCGCCGCCCGCACCACCTGCACCAGCCGCTCGGCGGAGCCCTCCAGGAAGCCCTTCACCCCCAGGCGAGGCTTGGCGACGATGTCCACCGCGCCCAGGTCCAGCGCCTGGAGCGCGACGTCGCTCCCCGGCCCGGCGAGCCCGGAGCAGACCACCACCGGCAGCGGGTCGTCGGACATGATCCGCTGCAGGAAGGTGAGGCCGTCCATCCGCGGCATCTCGATGTCGAGGAGGATCGCGTCCGGGCGCTCGCGCCTCATCTTGTCGAGCGCGATGAGCGGGTCCGGAGCGGTGATCACCTGCATCCCGGCGCGCCCCAGGATCTGGCTCATCGCCTGCCGCACCACCGCGGAGTCGTCCACCACCAGGACCACGGTGGGCATGGGCGTCAGGGCCTCACGTCCGGCGCGCGGACGTAGACGGTGGGGAGGACGGCGCGGGCGCCGGCGGTGAAGCCGCCCAGGCTCTCGGCGTGCCCGAGGAAGAGGAACCCGCCGGGCGCGAGCCGCTCCAGCAGCCGGTCCACCACCTTCACCTTGGTGGCGCGGTCGAAGTAGATGAGCACGTTCCGGCAGAAGACGAGGTCGAACGCGCCGGCGGCGGGCCAGGCGTCGCCGTTCAGGTTGAGCCGCGCGAACTTGACGGCGGCGCGGAGCTCGGGCCCGGCCTTCATGAGGCCCTCCTGGCCGCCGACGCCGCGGAGCATGAACGCCTTGAGGTGGCGGTCCGGGATCTCCTTCGCCTTCTCGATGGGCCACACCGCCTGCCGCGCCCGGTCGAGCACGCGCGTGGAGAGGTCGGTGGCGAGGATCTCGAGGTCCCAGCCCGGCGAGAAGGCGGCGAGGAGCGACATGGCGAGCGAGTAGGGCTCCTCGCCCGTCGAGCAGGCGGCGCTCCAGACCCGGACGCGGCGGGGGCGCCGCCCCGCGTCGGCATCCTCCGTCCAGCGCGGGTAGACGCGGTCGGCGAGGAACTCGAAGTGGCGGGGCTCGCGGAAGAAGTGGGTCTCGTTGGTGCAGATGCAGTCGAGCATGCGGATGCGCTCGGCCTCGTCCTGCTCCACCACGTCGTAGTAGGCGCCGTAGGAGGTGAGGCCGAGCTCGCGCAGCCGCCGGGCCAGGCGACCGACCAGGAGGGCCTTCTTGACCGGCGACAGCCAGATGCCGGCCTCGCGGTTGATGAGCGCCTGGAACCGGAGGAAGTCGCGGTCGCTCACCCCCACGGGCGATCCGGGTGAGCCGGCCGCCGCCGGCCCCGGGCCGGGCGGATCGGGTGCCACCCGCCACCCCCCTGCGCGCGTCACGGGGCAGTCGAGGCGGGGGCGGCGGAGGCGGCCGCGGCGTCCGGCTCCGCCGCGGGCGCCTCGGTGCCGGCCGCCGGCGCGGGGTCGTCCGCGACGACCGGAACGGCGGGCGCCTCGGCCGGGATCCCCACCTCGCGGACGTGCGTCGCGAACTCCTGCTCGTCGGCGGAGATGACCCGGTCCACGTCGAGGAGCAGCACGAACCGCTTGCCGGCCTTGCCCATCCCCAGGAGGTGGTCCACGCGCACCTGGGTGCCGAAGCTGGGCGGCGGCTCGACGTCCTGCGGCGCGAGCTCGATGACCTCGCGGACCGCGTCGGACATGACGCCCATGACGGTCTTCTGCCCGTCGAGGACGGCCTCGACGATGAGGATGCAGGTCCAGCGCGTCAGCGGCGTCTCCGCCAGCCCGAACTTGGCGGCGAGGTCCACCACCGGCACCACGCTGCCGCGCAGGTTGATGACGCCGCGCACCGACCGAGGCGTGGACGGCACGCGCGTGATGGTCTCGTACTGGAGGATCTCCTTCACCTTCAGGATGGGGATCCCGTACTCGGAGCCCGCCAGCGAGAAGGAGAGGTACTGCTTGCGATCCGCCGCCTCGACGTTCTGGGACATTCGCTCCTCCGGTTCCGATCAGGCCTGCGCCGCCGCGGCGCGCTTCAGGGTCTCGCGCAGGATGCCGGCGATGTCCAGGATGAGGGCCACCCGGCCGTTGCCCAGGATGGACGATCCTGCCACGCCGGGGATTCCCTTGAAGAGGGTGCCGAGCGGCTTGATGACGGTGGAGCTCTCGCCGTGCAGCTCGTCCACCGCCACGCCGGCCGTCGACGCGCCGTGCTGCACCACCACCACGTTCTCCCGGGGCGGGCGTCCGCCGCCCACGCGGAAGTGCTCCCGCAGACGCAGGTAGGGCAGGGGCTTGCCGCGGACGTTGATGACGCCGGTGCCGGCGCCGTCCTGCGTCTCGTCCGCGGGCAGCTCCAGGCACTCCACCACCGCGTCGAGCGGCAGGATGAAGGTCTCGCCGCCGACGCCCACCCGGAAGCCCTGGATGATGGCGAGGGTGAGCGGGACGCGGATGGTGATGGCGGTGCCGCGGCCCGGCGCGCTCTCGACGGTGACCGAGCCGCGCAGGGCCTCGACGTTCCGGCGGACGACGTCCATCCCGACCCCGCGGCCCGAGATGTCGGTGACCGTCTCGCTGGTGGAGAGGCCCGGCTCGAACACCAGCCGCGCGATCTCCTCGTCGTCCACGCGCGAGGGATCCACGGCGAGCCCGAGCGCCGCGGCCTTCTCGGCGATGCGGCGCCGGTCGAGGCCGGCGCCGTCGTCCGACACCTCGATCACCATGCTGCCCGCCTCGTGGGCGGCGCGCAGCACCAGCCTGCCGCAGGGATCCTTCCCCTGGGCGCGGCGGACCTCGGGCGGCTCCAGCCCGTGGTCGAGCGCGTTGCGGACCATGTGGGTGAGCGGGTCGCGGATGTGCTCGATCACGGCGGTGTCGACCTCGACGTCCTCGCCCTCGACGACCAGCCGCGCCTGCTTGCCCTGCGCGGTGGCCAGGTCGCGCACCGTTCGCACGTGCTGGTGGAAGGTGGGCCCGATGGGCACCATGCGGGCCTTCATGATCAGCTCCTGGAGATCCAGGTAGAGCCGATCGGCCTCGCGGTGCGCCCCGAGGATCTCCTCGACGGAGAGGGCGGCGCGCCGCTCCAGCAGCTCGGTGAGGCGGCCGCGGGCGATGGCGATCTCGCCGGAGAGGTCCAGCATCCGGTCGAGCTTGCCGACGTCCACCCGCAGCGTGCGGCTCGACCGCTCCGGCTGCGGCCGGGACGCCTCGCCCGGCTCGCCGCCCTCGCCCGGGGGCGCCGGGGGGGCAGCGGCCTCGCCCCGCGCGGCGCGGGCGAGCCGCTCGCGGACGGCCGCCACCTGCTCCGCCGCCCCGGTGCGGCCCGCGGCGGCGTCGGCGGTGGCGGCGCGCAGCACGTCGACGGACCTGAGCAGCGCGGTGACGAGGGCGTCGCTCACGGTGAGCGTCCGCTTGCGCAGCCGCTCCAGCAGGTCCTCGAGGTCGTGGGCCAGGTCACGCACCGCGTCGAAGGCGACGAGCGAGGCCGCCCCCTTCACGGTGTGCGCGTCGCGGAAGGCCGCGTGGAGCAGCTCGTCGTCGCCCGGGTTCTTCTCCAGCGCCACGAACACCTGCTCGAGGTGGACGTAGGCCTCCTCCGCCTCGGCGAGGAACGTCGCCACCAGCAGCTCCCGATCGATCTCGATCCCGTCCATCGCGTCCTCGCTACAGCTGGCGCACCCAGGCCGAGCCGTCGTCCACGTGGAAGATGAGCTTGCGCCCCCGCGTCCCGCCCACGTCCCGGTCGAGGATGGGGATGCCGGCCTCGTCCAGCAGGCGCGCGGCGAGGATCGCGTTCTCCTCGCCCAGGTTGCGCGAGCCCCGGAACGCGCCGATGACCGAGGCCCCGCCGAACACCTTCGCCTGCAGCGCCGCGCGGCGCGCGCCGGCGGCGATCACCCGCTCCACCAGCTGCGGGATGGCGACGTTGCCGAAGCGCGCCGACTTCTCGCGCTCCACGTGGTGGGGGAGGAGGTAGTGGTTCATGCCGCCGACGCGGTTCACCGGGTCGAAGAGGCAGACCGCGACGCAGGAGCCGAGGATGGTGGTGATGGCGGTCGGCTCCGCCGCCACCGCGAGCTGGCCGGCGTGCAGGTAGATCTGGGCGCGGCCGCCGGCGGCGGGCGCGGAGCCCGAGGCGGTGCGCTCCGAGACGAGCAGCTGGTGCGGCACGTGCGCCACGATCACCCCGCCGCCGCGCGCGGGGCGCCCGCGCCGCCGCGATGGTGGAGGGCGAGCCCGGCGTGCGCGGAGAGCAGGTCGAAGACGGCCTGGTCCGAGGGGCCGAAGCTGGGCTTGTGCCCCAGCAGGCGGAAGATGGCCACCGTTCCCCAGACCTCGCCGCCGACCCGGAGCGGGATGCAGGCCGAGAGGTCGCCGTCCGCGGGGGAGGGCGCGCCTTCGCGCCCCGCCACGTAGAGGCGTCCGGTCCGGGCGACCCGGCCGATGGCGCCGGCGTCGAGCGGGACGGCCCGGAGCGGATCCGGGTCCACGCCGAAGGCGTGGACCACGCGCAGGGCGCCCTCCCGGTGCTCGAGGATGGCGAACTCCTCCGAGCCGATGACGTTGATCACGATCTCCTGGATCGCGGCGATGGTCTCCTCGCGCGTCTGCCCGGCGTGGAGCCGGTCGAGCGCGACGTAGAGCTGGGCCAGCTCGGAGCTCTGCTCCTGGACGGTGACGTACTCGTCGCAGATGCGCCGGTTCTCGGCCTCGATCTCGTCGAGCCGCGCGCGGAGCCGCTCGCGCTCCGCCTGCGCGTGCTCCACCGCCTCGCGCGCCAGGGCCAGCTCGGCGGCGAGCCGCTTCTTCTCCAGGTCGATGGCGGGGGACCCGGGGGACGGGTCGCGGGGCGCCGGCGCCGCGGCGGGCGCGCGGACCTCCGTGAGCCGCTCGTGGTTCGACTTGAGGGAGCTGATGAGCTCGCGCAGCTTGTCGTTCACCTGCTTGAGGTCGCGGCCGGTCTGCGCGCCGGGCGCGCCGTCCGCGGCGCTCTTGGGGATGCGGTCGTTCGGCATGGGGGGCCTACTGGCCGAGGCAGCTCCGGACCTTGGCGAGCAGCTCGAGCCCGTTGATGGGCTTGGTCACGTAGTCGTTGCAGCCGCTCTCGTACCCGGTCTCGACGCTCGACAGCTCGCCGCGCGTCGTCACCATGATGACCGGGATCTCCCGGGTGGCGTCCTCGGCCCGGAGCTTGCGGACGGCCTCGAAGCCGTCCATGCGCGGCATCACCACGTCCATGAGGATCAGGTCCGGCCGCTCGGCGCGCGCCTTCTCGACCCCTTCGACCCCGTCGCGTGCGGTGACCACGTCGTACTCGCTCTTCGACAGGATCATCCGCTCCATGAGGAGCACCGTGCTCGAGTCGTCCACGAGCAGGATCTTCTTGCGGTCCATCGTTCCTCCCGAGCGGAGCTTCCGCCGCGGATGTTTGCAAGCCCGGCACCAGCCGGGTGCGGGATTGGCGCTCCGACCGGTGTGCGATGTGTGTGCCGGTGATCCCGCTCGCCGCCGCCCGAATCCCGATGGATCACCGGCCGCTCGACGCCGCGGCGCCGCCCCCCGCCGCGCACCGGCGCCGCGGGGGAAGGAGACCGGCGCCGCGGGGAGGCTCGCGACAGGGGGGTTGCATGGACCCCGGGGGTGGCGCGTCTGGGGGTCGCGACGACCCCGAGGCCGAGGTCGCGGTCCGCGCCGCGGTCTCCCCGTCGCGCATACGGCCGGCATCGCCGTCTCAACACCGCGTGATCCCGGTGAGATCCACCCGGCGTGACGCATGCTCGAGGCGGCTCCGTGCTCGCCGCCCTCACCCTCGCCACGGCGCTGGCGGCGCTGGCGGCGCCTCGCCTCCGTCCGCCGGACGCGCCGCCGGAGGCGGAAGGCGCCGCCGACGCGCTCCGCGCCCTGGCGCGCGCGTCGGCCGGAGAGCCGCCGATCGGCGAGGTGCAGGAGGCGGCCGCGAGGCGCGCGGGCGGGACCGACGACCCCGACCTGGCGCGGGGCCGGCTCGCGGCGCTCCTGCCCCGCCTCTCGATCGAGGTCCGCCACGATCAGCGGAGCGATCGCGTGGCCGGACTGCAGGGCGCGGGAGAGGTGGACTACGTCCGGTTCGCGCCCGGGAATGCCATCTCCGTCCAGGCGACCTGGGAGCTGTCGCGGCTCGTCGAGCCGCACCCCATCTCCGAGGCCACCCGCGCGTCGTCGGACCGGATGCGGCGGCGCGACGAGGCGGTGAAGCGCGCGACCGAGCTGTACTTCGAGCGGCGGAAGCTCCGGCTGGCGCTGCTCCTCGATCCGCCCCGCGAGATCCGGGCCCGGGCCGAGGCCGAGATCTCGCTCGACCGGATCACCGCGGAGCTGGATGCGCTCACCGGCGGCCTCTACGCAGGGGGCCGCCCGTGACGATCCGCCGTGTGCGAGGGGCGGCCGGCGCGGCAGCGCTGCTGGCCCTGGCGTGCGGGCCGGCTCGCCCGGACCCCTTCGTGCGGATCGTCGCCGTCGAGCCGGCAGGGCCCGTCGACCCAACCGCCGCAGCGTTCGAGGTGACCTTCAGCGGCGCCGTGGACGCCGGCGGCGTCGCGGACGCTTCGCGCATCGCCCTCGTCCGGGAGGAGGACGTCCGCGCGGCCGCCGCGGCGGTGGATTCGGACGAGGGATCCTCCGGGCCGCCGGCCATCCCGGTCCGGGCGGAGCTGACCGGCGATGGCGTCCGCGCCCGTCTCGAGCCGCTCGCGCCGCTCGTACCCGACGCCGGCCACGCCGTGGTGGTCTCGTCCCGGCTCCGCGACACGTCGGGGCGCCCGGTCCTCGACCCGGACGGCAGGAGGCGCACCTTCGTCCACCTCTTCCGGACGGGCCCGGCGCCAGGCCCTCCGCCCGCGCCGGTGATCCTCGAGGTCCGTGCCCGCGCGGCGACACCCGAGGCGGGGGGCGAGTACGTGGAGATCGCGAACCTGGGCGCCGGGCCCCTCGACCTGCGCAGCTACCGGCTCGGAAAGCGGACGTCGTCGGGGACGCTCGCCACCTGCGCGATCGAGGCGCGCGACGGCGGGCCCGTTCCGCCGCGCGGGTTCGCGCTCGTGGCGGGAGGGGCCTGGGACGGGCGGTACGCCCTGCCCCCGGGCACCGCGCGCTACGCCTGTGGCGCGACGGCGCTCGCGGGTGGGATCGCCGACGGGCGCCCGCCCGAGATCCTGCTCCTCTCGCCCGGGGGCGAAGCCGCCTCCTCGCTCGGCGCCGGTGGCGTCGCGCCCATGTGCGACGTGGTCGAGCGGATCCACCCGCTCGGTCCCGACGCGGCCGGGAACCTGGCCTGCGCCGAAGAGGGGACGCCCGGGGCGTGCAACGCCGCGACGCCTTCGGGGGAGTGTCCGTGACCTGCCGATGGGGCCGGGGCGGGCGGCCCGACTCCGGCGCACATCGACGGCCCTTCACCCCGCGTTGTCCACGATCCACTTCCCCAGGAACTCGTCCTTGGAGATGTAGCCGTCGGCGCCGCACTCGGTGACGAGGCGCTGCACCTTCTCCTTGTCCTCGCCGGAGCAGAAGAGGACCTTGATCGACTTGAACATGTCGTTCTTCTTCACGAACCGGCAGAACTGGGCTCCGTCCACCTTGGGCATGTTGATGTCGAGGAGGATGAGGTCCGGGCGCGTGGCCCGCTTCAGGATGATCGAGGTCGCCTTCTCGGCGTCGGGGGCGTACTGGATCTCGAACCCCTTCAGCTCCAGCTCCTCCTTGAGCAGCCGGGCCACGATCTCCGAGTCGTCCACGATGAGGACGCGGCGCCGCCCCTCCATCGCGGCCTGCAGCCGGCGCGGCAGGTCCTCCGGCGGGTTCATCACCACGCAGCCGTCGAGGTGCAGCTCGCGGGCGGTCCGGGAGAGCTCCTCCGGCGGCGCCGAGCCGATGAGCAGCGCGCGTCCGGTGAAGCCGCGATCGCGCAGCAGGGCGGGGGCCTGCTTGGCGCGGGCCTGATCGACGAGGAGCGCGCCCGCCGAGGCGGCCTCCGGGACCAGGGCGTGCGCCTCCCGGTCCAGGACGACGCTGTGCCCCGCCGCCTCCAGGGCCATCCCGGTCATCTGGAGCACGATCTCGCTGTCGCAGCAGATGAGGATCTTCACGCCTGACCCGTGTTCGGGAGACACAACATACACCGACTTGCTCCCCCGTCCCAGCCTCCGCGATAATCCGCGCGGCATGCCGGGTCCGAGGGAGCAGCAGGCCGACGCGCAGGGAGGGGGCGGTCGCGCCGCCACCCCGCCGGAGGCGTGGTTCTTCTGCCTGCGGATCCTGGGGGGCCGCTACGCGTTCGAGGCGCCCCTGGTGACCGAGGTCGTCCGCCTGGGCCCGCTCACCCGCCTGCCGGCCGCGCCGTCCTTCCTCCCCGGGGTCTTCACCCACCGTGGCGAGGTGCTTCCGGTGCTCGACATCTCCCAGCTGGTCGGCCACAGCGCCGTGGCGATCCGCCCCAGCACGCGGGCCGCCATCGTCCACTGCGGGCCGTGGAAGGTGGCGGTGGTCTCCGACGCGGTCGAGGGGCTGGTCGCCATCCCGCGCCGTGCGCTGGAGCCGCCGCCCGCCGAGTCCACCGGCGTCGCCGAGTTCATGTCCGCGGTGGCCCGCGACCGCGCCGGCGCCATCGCCATCCTCGACCTGCCGCGCATGGTGGAGGCAGCGCGGGCCCGGGCGGTGCCGGCGGGGAGCGCGCCCGCGTGAGCGAAGCCAAGAGCGAGATCCTCATGTTCCAGGTGGGCCCGCGCGTGTTCGCCGCGGAGGTCTACGACGTCATCCGCATCGGGAGCGTCCACGACGTGCCTCCCGAGGACGTGGTGGGCGCCACCGCGCTCGGCGTCCCCTTCGCCCGCCGCCGCGGGATCGTGGTCGGCGATCACGCCGCCGGCACGGAGCGCGCGCTGGCCGTGGACCAGGTCATCGGCATCCGGAGCGTCCCCGAGACCGACGTCCACCCGCTGCCCGCCTTCGCCGCGGCCTGCCTCCAGTCGGCCGCCGTCACCGGGTTCGTCCTGGTCGACGACTCGCCGACCCTCCTCATCGATCTCCCCACCCTCGTCCGCGAAGGGCCAGCCGCGCCGGCGGACGCCGAGAGGACCTGATGCGCGACCCCACCGAACTCGCCCGGCGCAAGGGCGCCGGCCGCACGCCCGCCGCGAAGCGCCGCGGCGGCCAGGACGACGCCGCCCGGCTCACCGCGCTGCTCCGCACCTTCTCCGAGGGGCGGCTCGACGGCCGCGCCGATCCCGCCTCCTTCGCCGATCCGGCGCTGCGCGGCGTCGCCGAGGCGTTGAACGCCGCGGCCGAGCACGTGAGCCTGCGGATCAAGGACGCGGAGGCGCGGGTCGAGGCGGTGAGCGCCGGGGTGGACGAGGCCATCGAGGCCATGGTCCGGCTCGTCATCCAGGGCGACCTCTCCGGCACGCTGCGCCTGGGCGTCACCGACGCCGCGCTCACCCCGCTCATCGCCGGGGTCGGGCAGGTGATGGAGACCCTGAAGCGGTTCGTGACCGAGATCCGCGAGGCCGCGCTCCAGCTCTCCACCTCGTCGGCCGAGGTCCTCGCCGCCGCGACGCAGAACGAGTCGTCGACCAGCGCCCAGGCGAGCGCCATCCACGAGACCACCGCCACCATGGAGGAGCTGAAGGGCGCCTCGCACCAGATCGCGGAGAACGCGCAGATGGTGGCCGCCATCGCCGAGCAGACGCTCTCCGGAGCCCGCAACGGCGAGGGGCAGATCAAGGCCTTCATGGGCGCGATGGAGAAGGTGCGCCACAACGCGGTGGAGGTCGACGAGGCCATCGGAAAGCTCTCGCGCCGCGTCGAGCGGATCGGCACGGTGGTCGAGGTGATCGACGAGATCGCCGACCGCTCCGACCTCCTCGCCCTGAACGCCGCGCTGGAGGGCGCCAAGGCCGGCGAGGCGGGCCGCGGGTTCTCGATCGTCGCCGCCGAGATGCGGCGCCTCGCCGAGAACGTGATGGAGTCCACCAAGGAGATCAAGAACCTCATCACCGAGATCCGCGAGGCCACCCACGCCGCCAAGGAGGCGTCGGACGGGAACAAGCGGATGGCGGCCGAGGGCGAGAAGCTCGGCGGCTCCGCGGCGACCAGCGTGTCCGGGATCCTCACCGGGATCCAGGAGACGAGCGACGCCGCCCGGGTCATCCACCTCGCCACCCAGCAGCAGCGCACGGCCACCGAGCAGGTGGTGCAGTCCATGTCAGAGATCGAGGAGGTCACCCGGCAGGCGCAGGCGGGCTCGCGGCAGGCCACCGGCGCGGCCGCCGAGCTGACCAAGCTCGCCGAGCGGCTCGCGGAGCTGGTGAAGCGGTTCAAGGTGGAATAGGGCGCGGCCGCGCACCTCGCACCGGACACGCGGAATGGGCGTCTCGGAAGAGATCCGTCAGAAGCTGCTCCCGCGCTTCCGGGAGACGACGGTCGATCGCGTCGAGAAGATCTCCGAGTCGCTCCTGGCGCTGGAGCGCGGCCAGGCCGCGCCGGAGCTGCGCGAGGAGCTGGCGCGCGAGCTGCACACGCTCAAGGGCGAGGCCCGCATGATGGGCTTCGTCGGCATCTCCGGGGTGGTGCACGCCGCCGAGGACCTGCTCAAGGCGACGCCGCCGGGGAGCGCCGGCGACCGCGTGGACGCGCTGCTCAAGGCCTGCGACGCCATCCCCGCCATGCTGGAGGCGCCCGCCGACGGCGGCGAGGCGGCGCGGCGGCTGGCGGAGCGGCTCCGCGAGCTCATCGGCCCGGTGGACCCGGCCGCGCCCGTCCTCACGCCCTCGCCCGGGACGCTGCCCGCCGTCACGCCCGCGCCGGAGGCGGCGCCCCCGGCGGCGCCTGCGCCCGCGGGCGAGCGGCGCGGCGACGGCGCCGGCATCGAGCTGCGCGGCGATCGGCCCGCCGGGTCGATCCGCGTGGACGTGGACCGGCTCGACGAGATCGCGGCGCTGGCCGGCGACGTGCTGGTGGAGGGGGCGCGGGCCCTGCGCCGGACCAAGGACCTGAACGGCCTCTTCACCCGGTGGAACCGGCTCTCCGACCGCGTCATCGCGCTCACCGAGCAGCTCCGCCACGAGGCGCCCTCGCGGCTGGTGGACCAGATCGAGGGCGACGTCCACCTGCTCCGCTCCGACACCTTCCGCTTCGCCCGCGGCCAGACCGAGGCGGCGTCCGGCGCCCAGGCGCAGTTCGCGCAGCTCGCCGAGCGGATCGGCTCGGCGCGCCTCATCCCGCTCTCCGGCATCCTGGCCGCCTTCCCCCGCGCGGTGCGCGACATGGCGCGCGAGCAGGGGAAGGAGGTCGAGTGCGTGGTGCGGGGCGGCGAGACCGGCGTCGACAAGGCCATCCTGCTCTCGCTCAACGATCCCCTGGTCCACCTGGTCCGCAACTGCGTGGACCACGGCATCGAGCTGCCCGCGGAGCGCACCGAGGCGCAGAAGCCGCGCGCCGGGAAGGTGGTCATCTCGGCCCGCACCGACGGCGACCTCCTCGCCATCACCGTCGAGGACGACGGGCGCGGCATCCACCCGGCCGCCATCCGCGCGGCGGCGCTGCGCAAGGGGCTCATCGGCGAGCAGCAGGCGGCGAGCCTCTCCGCCCGCGCCGCGCTCGACCTCATCTTCCTGTCCGGGTTCTCCACGCGCGAGCAGGCGGGCGAGACCAGCGGGCGCGGCGTCGGCCTGGACGTGGTCCGCAAGAAGGTGACCGGGCTGGGGGGCTCGGTGGCGGTGGAGTCCGAGCCCGGCAAGGGGGCGCGCTTCACGCTGCGCATGCCCCAGTCGCTGTCGCTCATGAAGGTGCTCCTGGTCCGCATCGACGAGGACGTCTACGGCCTCCCGGCGGTGGACGTGGAGACCGTGGGACGGCTCGAACCGAAGGAGATCACCGAGGTCGCCGGGATCCGCGCGGTGCGCCACCGCAACCGGCTCCTCCCGGTGGTCGCGCTCGGCCCGCTCCTCTCGCTCAACGGCGGACCGCGCTCGGAGCGGCCCCTGGTCGCCTACGTGGTGCACGGCGCGGAGGGCGCCGCGGTGGTGGTGGACGGGCTCTTCGGCGAGCGCGAGGTCGCGGTCAAGGCGCCCGGCTCGTTCCTGAAGGGGATGCGCTTCGTGACCGGGGCCGCCGCGCTGGAGGACGGACGGGTGGCCCTGCTCCTCTCCACCCCGGACATCGTGACCGCGGCGCGGCGGCTGGCGAGCCCGGCCATGTCGCGCGGCCGCGACCGGAAGCGGCTGCGCATCCTCCTGGTGGACGACAGCGGCATCGCCCGCGAGGCGGAGGCGGCGCTGCTGCGCTCCCTGGGGCACGAGGTGGACGAGGCGGCGGACGGCGAGGAGGGCTGGCAGAAGCTCCAGACCGGCGGGTACCACCTGCTCCTCACCGACGTGCAGATGCCGGTGCTCGACGGGATCGACCTCACCCGCCGCGTCAAGGCGACGCCGCGCTTCGTGAAGCTGCCCATCGTCATCCTCTCCTCGCTGTCGGCGCCCGAGGAGCGGCGCCGCGGCGTGGACGCCGGCGCGGACGCCTACATCGTGAAGGGCGAGCTGGACGCGGAGGACCTCGCCGCCACCATGGAGCGGCTGTGCGGGGTGCCCTCATGACGCTGGGGTCCGACCGGCCCATCCGCGTGCTGGTGGCCGACGACTCCGAGCTGTTCCGGGAGGTGCTCTCGAAGGTGGTGGCCGCCGATCCGGCCTTCGAGGTGGTGGCGGTGGCCGGCGACGGCGACGACGCCGCGGCGATGACGCGCGAGCTCAAGCCCGACGTCATCACCATGGACCTCAACATGCCCGACGCCGACGGCTTCTCGGGCATCGCACGGATCATGGCGGAGACGCCCACGCCCATCCTGGTCCTCACCGCCAACAAGGAGGAGGCGGTCGGGTTCCGCGCCCTCTCGCTGGGGGCCCTCGACATCCTGGAGAAGCCGGCCGCGTCGAGCGACCTCGACGACTACGGCGAGGCGCTGCGCTCCCGGCTGCGGCTCCTCGCCGGCGTGAAGGTGATCCGTCACCTGCGCGGGCTGCGCGGGCGCCACCCCGCCGGCCCGCGCGCCGCGGCGCGCACCAACCTGGTGGTGGTCGGCGCCTCGCTGGGCGGCCCGCGGGCGCTGGCCACCCTGCTGCGCGGGCTGCCCACCGACTTCCCCGCGCCCATCGCCGTGGTGCAGCACATCGCGGACGGGTTCACCGAGGGTCTCGCCGGCTGGCTGGCGCAGGAGTCGCGGCTCGACGTGCGCGAGGCACGGGACCGCGAGGCCCTCGCGCCCGGGCGCGTCGTCCTCGCCCCCACCGGCCGTCACCTGGTGGTGGCGGAGGGGATGGCGTACCTCTCCGACGCGCCGGCGGTGGACACCTTCAAGCCGTCGGTGACCCCGCTCTTCCTGTCGGCGGCGCGCGCCTACGGCGCACGCGCCTGCGGCGTCCTCCTCACCGGCATGGGGCGGGACGGCGCAGAGGGCATGAAGGCGCTCAAGGAGGCGGGCGCCCCCACGCTGGCGCAGGACGAGGCCACCAGCGCGGTGTTCGGGATGCCGCGCGCCGCCATCGAGCTCGGTGCGGTGGATCGCGTCCTCCCCATCGAGGACATCTCCCGGGCCCTCCTGGAGCTGGTGCGATGAGGACCGTCGGCTCCGAGCAGCTCGGCGACCTCGCGGCGCTCCTCAAGGAGCGGGTGGGGCTGCACATCCGACCCGACGGCCAGTCCGCGCTCAAGCTCGCCGTGTCGGCGCGCCTCGACGAGATGGACGGGGAGCTCCACGACGCGCGCGGCTACCTGGCGCTGCTGCGCTCCGAGGGCGGCGACGAGGAGCTGCGGCGGCTGCTCCCCCTGGTCACGGTGGGCAAGACCAGCTTCTTCCGCGACGAGCGGCAGTTCGGGGCGCTGCGCGCGCTCCTCCCCGGCCTGCTGGCGCGTCCCAAGGGCGGCGGGCGCCCCGTCACCGCCTGGTCGGCGGGCTGCGCCACCGGCGAGGAGCCCTACTCCATCGCGATGTGCGCCGGAGAGGCGGGGGCCGGCCCCGAGCACGTCGAGATCCTCGCCACCGACGTGAACCCCGAGGCGGTGGCGGCCGCCGCGCGGGGGAGCTTCGACTCGCGGCGCGTCCGCGACATCCCGGCGGAGATGCTGGGGCGCTACTTCGACCCGGAGGGCGATCACTTCCGCGTCCGGGCCAACCTGCGCCGCTACATCGCCGCCATCCGGCCGCACAACCTCGTCTCCGCCCTGTTCCCGCGACCGACCGAGGGCGGCTGGGACCTGATCTTCTGCCGGAACGTCATCATCTACTTCGACACGCCCACCACCCAGCGCGTGCTGCAGGCGTTCCACGACGCGCTGGCGCCGGGAGGGTACCTCTTCCTCGGCTACTCCGAGTCGCTGTTCCGGCTCTTCGAGGGGTTCGAGCTGACGGAGGTGGCCGGGGCGTTCCTCTACCGGCGGCCGGAGGGCGGCGCGGCGCGGGGCCCCTTCACGACCCCGCGCCCGGTGGTGCCGGTCCCGCGCGATCCGCCGCCGGTCCGGCACGTCGAGGTGGCGGCCGAGGCGCCGCCGCCCGGGCGGCAGCGGGAGGGCCGCCGGGGAAGGAGCGAGCGCGGGCACGCCACCTTCGCCGCGACGCCGCCGTCCGGCACGCTCCTGCTCGCGCCCCAGGAGTTCCTCGACGGCGCGGTGGCGCTCTTCTCGGACGGGCGCTTCGGGGCGGCCCGCGAGCTGCTGGAGCGGCTGCTGGAGCGGAGCGGCGAGGACCTCGCGGTGCGGCTCACCCTCGCGAACCTCTACGGCGTGCTGCGGCAGCCGGACCTGGCGCGCCGGTGCTACGTCGCCGCGCTCGCGATCGAGCCGCTCTCCGCCGAGGCCCACCTCTTCTACGGCATCCACCTGCTCTCGGCCGGGGAGAGCGATCCCGCCGCGCTGGAGCTGTCGCGCGCGCTGTTCCTCGACCCGGACCTCTCGCTCGCGCACTACTTCCTGGGGCGCTGCCGGGAGGCGCAGCGGGACCTCGCCCGCGCGCGGCTCGCCTACCGAAACGCCATCGAGGCGCACCGGCGCCGCCCGGACGGCAAGCGGCAGGCCTTCCTCGGGTACTATCCGGACATCCCGGAGGACGGCGCGGCCTTCGCGCGCGCCGCCCAGTACGCGCTCGCCGCGCTGTAGGACGAAGGGGACGATCCGCGGGGCGGATCGGGAGACGACATGGCCGAGAAGAAGCGCATCCTCCTCCTCGACGACTCGACCATCACGCTCGAGATGGAGAAGGCCGTGCTCGAGGACCGCGGCTACAAGGTCGCGATCGCCTCCAACCTGCTCGAGTTCCAGTCGCAGCTCGACGCCTTCCAGCCCGAGATCATCCTCACCGACCTGATGATGCCGGACATCTCCGGCAAGGACATCGTGCGGGTCCTCAAGCAGGACTTCCACACCGAGAAGATCCCCATCGTGCTCTTCAGCTCGAAGCCGGACGACGAGCTGGCCGAGATCGCCGAGCAGGCGGGCGCCGACGGGTTCCTCTCGAAGTCGCACGGGATCGACAAGCTCGGCGACATGGTGGACGAGATCGTCGACTCGATCCTCTGGTAGCGCGACCGGTCGGGGCGACCCCGGCAGGAGGCCGCGAGTGACCGGGACCGGGCGGAGGGTGAGGCGGAGAGCCTCGCCCGGAGCGACCGGGGGTCCGGGGGGCCGCCGCCCCCCAGCAAGACCTCTGCCTTGAAACCCGGGCGATTCGCGTGCACCCTCGCCCTGGAAAGGCCCGCTTCCCAGCCGCCTGCGGGAGGAGCGCTCCATGTCCGGCCACAACCGGTGGACCAAGATCAAGCACAAGAAGGCGGCGGCCGGCGCGGCGAAGGGGAAGCTCTTCACCAAGCTCATCAAGGAGATCACGGTCGCCGCCCGGATCGGCGGCGGCGACCCGGCCGGCAACGCGCGCCTGCGCGCCGCGATCGACGCGGGCAAGGAGGCGAACATGCCGGCGGACAACATCACCCGCGCCGTCAAGAAGGGGACCGGCGAGCTGGAGGGGATCGCCTACGAGGAGATCGTCTACGAGGGCTACGGGCCCGGCGGCGTGGCGATGATCGTCGAGTGCCTCACCGACAACCGGAACCGCACCGCGGGTGACGTCCGCTCGACGTTCGCCAAGGGCGGCGGGAACCTCGCCGCCGAGGGCGCCGTCGCCTGGAACTTCGAGCGGCGCGGCGTCGTCGATCTCCGGCCCGGTCCCACCGAGGACCAGGTGATGGAGGCGGCGATCGAGGCCGGCGCGGAGGACGTGGTGAACCACGGCGCCGAGGGGTTCGAGGTGCGCACCCACCCGAACGACCTCCACCAGGTCTCCGCGGAGCTGGAGAAGCGGTTCGCGCTCGGTCCCCGCCGCATCACCTGGGTGCCGAAGGACACGGTGAAGCTCCACGATCCCGACAGGGCGCGCGCCATGCTGAGGCTCATGGACCTGCTCGAGGAGCTCGAGGACGTGCAGAACGTGCACGCCAACTTCGAGATCGAGGACCGGCTCATGGAGCAGATGGCATGAAGACCACGCCAGCCGGCGCGGGTCACCCTCCGGCGGGAATGACCCCGTACGAGGTCATCCACCGCAAGCGCGACGGGCACGCCGTCCCGGCCGAGGAGATCGCGGAGCTGGTGCGTGGGTTCACGGCAGGTGAGATCCCGGACTACCAGATGGCCGCCTTCTGCATGGCGGTCTTCTTCCGGGGCATGGGCGACGGCGAGGTGGGCGCCCTCACCGAGGCGATGCTGCGGAGCGGCGACGTCCTCGACCTGTCCGACATCCCGGGCGCCAAGGTGGACAAGCACTCCACCGGCGGCGTGGGCGACAAGGTCTCCCTGCCGCTGGCGCCGCTCGCCGCCGCCTGCGGCCTCCGGGTCCCCATGATCTCCGGGCGCGGCCTGGGCCACACCGGCGGCACGCTCGACAAGCTGGAGGCCATCCCCGGGTTCCGCGTCGACCTCCCGGTGGAGCGGTTCCGCGTGCTGGTGGGCTCGGTGGGCGCCTGCCTCGTCGGCCAGACGGCGCGGCTCGCTCCGGCCGACCGGAAGCTCTACGCCCTGCGCGACGTGACCGCCACGGTGGAGTCCATCCCCCTCATCGCCGCCTCGATCATGTCGAAGAAGCTGGCGGAGGGGATCGACGCGCTGGTGCTCGACGTCAAGGTCGGCTCGGGGGCGTTCATGAAGCGGCTCGACGACGCCCGGGCGCTGGCGCGGACCCTCCTCGCCATCGGCCGCGGCATGGGGAAGCGCGTGTCCGCGCTCCTCACCGCCATGGACCAGCCGCTGGGACGCGCCGTTGGAAACGCGCTGGAGGTGGAGGAGTCGATCGCGCTGCTGCGAGGAGGTGGTCCCGCCGACCTGCGGGCCCTCACCGTGGAGCTGACCGCGGAGATGCTGCTCCTCGGCCGCGCCGCCCCGGACCGCGAGGCGGCGCGGGCGAGGGTGGAGGGGGCCATCGCGGACGGCCGCGGTCTCGCCAAGCTGCGCGAGATCGTCGCCGCGCAGGGGGGCGATCCCCGCGCCGTGGACGACCCGGCGCGGCTGCCGCGCGCGCCGCGGGTCCAGGCGGTGCCGGCGCCGGCGTCCGGGTGGGTCGAGGCCATCGACACCGAGGCGATCGGGCTCGCCGCCGTGGCGCTCGGCGCGGGGCGGGCGCGGGTCGAGGACCGGGTGGATCCCGCGGTCGGGCTGGTGGTCGAGAAGAAGCTCGGCGACCGCGTCGAGCGCGGCGAGCCGCTCGTGCAGGTCCACCACCGCGAGGCCGGCGCGCCCTTCGAGCGCGTGGCGGCGCGGGTCGCCGCGGCATACCGGATCGGCCCGGCGGCGCCGCCGGCCGGGCCGCTCGTCCTCGAGCGCATCGAGACGAGCGGAGGGCCAGGCGGATGAGCCTGGCCCCCCTCCAGCCCAGAGGTCGTGGAGAGTCCGAGGGCAAGCTGGAGCGAC
>Ga0335084_10001438_pt1 | contig 22314 bp, 20 predicted proteins | sample Lox_Sample_44_FD_206721 | JGI IMG/M metagenome (GOLD analysis project Ga0335084, IMG submission 206721) | Soil microbial communities from Loxahatchee National Wildlife Refuge, Florida, United States - Lox_Sample_4.4 | ecosystem: Environmental > Terrestrial > Soil > Wetlands | place: USA...
GCGCCGGCACGCGCGACGTGGCGAGCCGAGGCGGGGACGAAGCCGAAGGGCCAGCGGCAAGGTACTCGCCAGCGTCGTTCGATGACGCGGAGCGGTCCGGCCCTTCTCGAACCGTGGCCCCCGGCGCGTAACTGTGCTGCCGCGCCGGCTTCGCCGGCCGCGGCATACCGGTCGCGCGTGCCACGGACGCCACACCCTCGCGCCCGAGCCAAGACGTAGTCTTGGCTCGGACTAGAATATTTCGGCGAGGCTTTCGGCGACCGGGCGCACGCGCAGCCCGAGTCGCCGGAGGTCGTCGTCGACCGGCACCTGCCGCAAGCCCTTCAAGCCGAGCAGGCTCTCGCTGCGCAGCGGGGTCGGCACGCCCAGGCGCTCCAGGCTCCTGACCCCGAGGAGTGCCGGCCCGAACGGGAGCGGCACGAACACGCAGCGCACGCCCATCCGCTCGGCCGCCATGCGCAGGACGTCGCGGAACGCGCGCGGCGCCGGCTCGGCGACGTTGACGGCGCCGGTGACCCGCCGCTCGATGCCGAGGGCGATCGCCTCGCAGACGTCGTCGACGTGCACCGTCTGGAGCGGCTGACGCCCGCCGCCGAACAGCGGCACGACGTGCACCTTCTGCATGAGATCGCGCATGAGGCCGAAGATACCGCCCCCACCCCGCGCGAGGATGGTGCCGGGACGCACGACCAGGTCGCGCGCCGGATCGAGCAGCGTCTCGGCGACGTGCTTGGTGCGACCGTACTGGTTCGGCGCATCGGCCGCGGCGGCGACGCTCGACACGAATACGACGCGGCCCACGCCCGCGCGGCGGGCGGCGTCGACGAGGCGCCGCGTCCCCTCGACGTTGGCGCGCTCGGCGCGCGCCGGGTCGGTCTCGCGGGTCGCCCAGGCCGCGTGCACGAGCGCGTCGGCGCCGGCGAGCAGTTGGTCGTCGACGGCATCGGGAAGCTCCAGCCGTCCGGTGCGGATTGCCGGTGGGAGGGATGCCGCCTCGGGGCGTCGCACGAGTGCGCGCACCTCCCAGCCCCGCGCGCTGAGCGTGCGGCAGAGGTGGCCGCCCAGGAATCCCGACGCTCCGGTGACGACGACGGCGGGCACGAGTCAGGCCCGCTTCCGCGCGACGGCCCGCAGCAGCACCGCACCGGCGATCGCCTCCACGACCGCCCGGACGCCCGCGGCCCCGACCTTGAGCATGAGCGCCACCGGACCCACCTGTCGGGGCAGGAACTCGTCGGCGTGCTCCGGCGTCGTCTCGAGGATGGCCGCCATGACGAGGATCTTGCTGCGCAGCGCCCCGCCGGGACGAGAGAGACCCGACGCCCCGTCGAGCATGCCGACGCTCCACGGGTGGGCCTGCGCGAAGGCCAGCGCCGCGGCGTCCTCGGGCGCGAGCGGCTCCGTGAAGAGAGTCCGGTTCGCGGCGACGTAGCGCTCGACGACCGCCGGCTCTGGCTCGCGTCCCACGAGATAGCGCCCGAACAACCGGGCTTCGGCGGCGAGCACGTCGGGCTCCACGCGGGACGTTTCGCACGATCGCGCGGGGCCCGCAACGCGACGGAGGCCCTTGCACACATAGTTAACCCATGTTAACTATCGGTCCGGATGCCCGCCACGCCGCCCATCACCGACGTGCACGACGCGATCGCCAGGCTGCAGCGCCTGACGGACCTGTTCCGCGAGCGTCGCGCCCAGCTCGCGGAGGACGCGGGTCTCACCGAGCAGCAGTGGGAGGTGCTCGAGCGCATCGCGACCGAGCGCTTCATGCCGTCGCTGTTCGCCCGTCATCGCGAATCGAGCGCGGCGGCCGTCTCGCGCCTGATCCGCCAGCTGATCGAGAAGAAGCTCGTCTCGGTGTCGGTGTCGCCGAACGACGGGCGGCAGCGGCAGTACGTCCTCACCGCCAAGGGGCGCCGCACGCTCTCCGCGCTGGGCGCGAACCGCGCGGCCGCGATCGAGGCGATCTGGACGACGCTCGATCGCGAGGCGCTCGCCACCTTCACGCGGGTGAGCGACGAGCTCATCCGCCGCATCGAGACGTACGCCGAGCGCACGTAGCACGCCAGGAGGAAGCATGGGACAGACGCTCTACGAGAAGGTCTTCGACGCGCACGCGGTCCGGCGCCTGCCGTCCGGTCAGTACCAGCTCCTGATGGGGCTGCACCTGATCCACGAGGTCACCTCGCCGCAGGCGTTCTCCATGCTCCGCGAGCGCGGCCTGCGAGTCCTCTACCCGCAGCGGACCTTCGCGACCGTCGATCACATCATCCCGACCCACAGCCAGGCCCGTCCGCTCGCCGACCCCATGGCCGAGGAGATGCTCCAGCACCTCGAGCGCAACTGCGCCGACTTCGGCATCCAGTTCTTCGCGCCGTCGTCGGGCTCGCAGGGCATCGTGCACGTGATCGGACCCGAGCTGGGCCTCACGCAGCCGGGCATGACGATCTGCTGCGGCGACTCCCACACGTCCACGCACGGCGCCTTCGGTGCGATCGCGTTCGGCATCGGCACGTCGCAGGTCCGCGACGTGCTCGCCACCCAATGCCTGGCGATGGAGAAGCTGAAGGTTCGCCGCATCGAGGTGAGCGGCCGGCTGCGGCCGGGCGTGTACGCGAAGGACGTGATCCTCTCCATCATCGCCAAGCTCGGCGCGCACGGTGGCGTCGGGTATGCGTACGAGTACGCCGGCGAGGTGTTCGACCGCTTCTCGATGGAGGAGCGGATGACGGTCTGCAACATGTCGATCGAGGGCGGCGCGCGCTGCGGGTACGTGAACCCCGACCGCTCGACGTACGAGTATCTGAAGGGCCGCCGGTTCGCGCCGTCGGGCGCGGCCTGGGAGCGTGCCGTCGCCGCGTGGGATCAGGTCCGCTCGGATCCCGACGCGCGTTACGACGACGTCGTACGGCTGCGCGGCGCGGACATCGAGCCGGTCGTCACCTGGGGCATCACCCCGGCGCAGTCGACGCCCGTGGGCGCGCCCCTCCCCGACCGCAGCCGCTACCCCGAGGAGGAGCGCGATCTCGTCGACGAGGCCTACCGCTACATGCAGCTCCGCCCCGGTGCGCCCGTGCGGGGCGCCAAGATCGACGTCGCCTTCATCGGCTCGTGCACGAACGGGCGCCTCTCGGACTTCGAAGAGGTCGTGCGCCACATCCAGGGTCGCAGCTTCAAGGTGGCGCCGCACGTGAAGGCGCTCATCGTCCCGGGCTCGCAGGCCGTCCGCCAGGAGCTCGTGCGGCGCGGCTACGACCAGATCTTCCGCGACGCGGGGTTCGAGTTCCGCGAGGCCGGCTGCTCGATGTGCCTCGCCATGAATCCCGACAAGCTCGAGGGCACGCAGCTCTGCGCGTCGTCGTCGAACCGCAACTTCAAGGGCCGGCAGGGCTCGCCGACGGGACGCACGCTTCTCATGTCGCCCGTCATGGTGGCAGCGGCGGCCATCGCCGGCGAGGTGACCGACGCGCGCGAGCTGTTCGAAGCCACCCTGGGAGGCACGAATTGACATGAGCCACGCCAAGCGCACGATCATCGAGGCACCTGCCATCGCGCTCCGGGGCCACGACATCGACACCGACCGCATCATTCCCGCGCGGTTCTTGAAGTGCGTCGTCTTCGAGGGGCTCGGCGAGCACGTCTTCGAAGACGACCGCCGCCAGGAGCGCGGCCGGCCCGGGCCGCACCCGTTCGACGATCCGCGCTACGCCGAGGCGCGCATCCTGCTCGTCGGGCGGAACTTCGGCTGCGGCTCGTCGCGCGAGCATGCGCCGCAGGCCATCATGCGATGGGGCCGCGGCATCCAGGCGATCGTCGGCGAGTCGTTCGCGGAGATCTTCTTCGGCAACTGCGTCGCCAACGGCATCCCCTGCGTCACGGCCGACGAGCGGGCCATGGCCGCGCTCATGGAGCGGGCCGAACTCGAGCCCGGAATGCCCTTTCAGCTCGACCTGGCGTCCATGCGCATCGTCGCCGGCAACCTCGTGTTCCCGGTCGTCATGCCCGGCGGCGCCCGCTCGCAGCTCATGGAGGGACGCTGGGACACGACGGGCGAGCTGCTCGAGGGCAAGGACGCGACGGCCGCGGTCGCAGCGAAGCTGCCCTACTTCCGGGGGTGGGTCTGACGTCCGTGCGGGCCGTCGCCAGCCATCCGGCGCGGCTCACGCTCCGCTTCCTCCTGCCGGTCTTGGCGGCGATCGTGGGATCGCTCCTCACCGCCGTCCCGTGGCTCGTCGTCACGCTCGAGCGCGACCAGGTCACGACGCTGGTCACGCGACTCGAAGGCGACGCACACGTCGCGGCGGCCGTCCTGCCGTGGACGCGCGGCACGGCGCTCGATCGCGCCTGCGCCGAGCTCGCGGGGCGCCTCGACGCGCGCATCACGGTCGTCGCGCCCGACGGCGTCGTGCTCGGCGAGTCTTCGCAGCCGTCCGAGAAGCTCGTGAACCACGCCGATCGTCCGGAGATCCAGGCGGCGCTGCGCGACGGTCAGGGGCACTCGGTGCGCCGCAGCGAGACGATCGGACGGCGCCTCCTCTATGCGGCCTGGCTCCAGGAGCGGGGCGACGAGCGGCGCGTCGTCCGGATCGCCGTGCCGATCAGCTCGATCACGGAGCACCTGCTCGGGCTGCGCGGCCCCGTCTTCACCGGGCTCGCCGTCGCGGCCGGGCTCGGCTTCCTCGTAGCCTGGCTCCTCTCGGGCGCGATGCTCCGCCGCATCCAGCGGCTCGTGCGCTTCGCGGCGGCCCTGGCGCACGGCACCCCGCCGCCTCCCCTCGGCCCCGAGCGCAACGACGAGCTCGGCCTGCTCGAGGCGCGGCTGGCCGAGATGGCGCGCGACGTGAACGCGACCCTCGTCAGCGTGCGCGTCGAGCGCGAGCGGCTGGAAGCCATCCTGCGCGGCATGGTCGAAGGCGTGCTCGTGACCGATCTCGACGGCCGCCTCGTCCTCCTGAACACGCGGGCGCGCGAGCTGCTGGACCTTCCCCGCGACCTCGATCCGGCGGGGCATCCGCTGGTCGAGTTGGTGCGCGATCCCGGGCTCGCCGAGCTGCCGCGCGAGCTCGCCGCGGGCGTGAGCGTCGTCTCGCGCGACGTCTCGCTCGGCGGCGGCAGCGGACCGGTCGTGCAGGTGAACGGCGCGCGCCTCACGGGCCAGGACGGGAAGCCGTTCGGCCTCGTGCTCGTGCTCCACGACGTCACCGAGCTGCGGCGCCTCGAGACCGTGCGCCGCGACTTCGTCGCCAACGTCTCCCACGAGCTGCGCACGCCGCTGACGGCGATCAAGGGCTACGCCGAAACGCTCCTCGGCGCCGCCGGCGACGATCGGGCGACGGCGCTGCGGTTCCTCGAGGTCGTCGACCGCCACTCCGAGCGGCTGGGCCGTCTCATCGACGATCTCCTGACGCTCTCCGACCTCGAGTTCGGGCGCACGCCATTTCGCCGTCGCCCGATCCCGGTCGGCCCGGCGATCGACGACGTGCTGCAGATCCTGGCCGAGCGTGCGGCGCAGCACGGCGTCACGATGACGTCGGACGTCGCCCCGGATCTGCCACTCGCGTTCGCCGACGGCGACCAGCTCCGCCAGGTCCTCATCAACCTCGTCGACAACGCGATCAAGTACTCGACCGAGGGCGGCCGCGTCGTCGTGAGCGCGCGGAGTGGCGACCTCGGCGGCGCACCCTCGGTGGTGCTGGCGGTCGCCGACACCGGCATCGGCATCCCGAGCCAGGATCTGCCCCGCCTGACCGAGCGCTTCTTCCGCGTCGACAAGGCACGCTCGCGGGAGCTCGGCGGGACGGGGCTCGGGCTCGCGATCGTGAAGCACATCGTGCAGGCGCACGGCGGGCGGCTCATCATCGAGAGCACGCTCGGCCAGGGCACGACAGTGCAGATCGTGCTGCCCGCCGCGACGTCCGACGGCCGCTAGACCTACCCGCTCGGGCTCGTGCAGTCGCAGCTCGGAGGTTCCCCATAGGGTTCCGAGCCGTCTGCCGTCAACGCGAGCGCTGGTTGCCTTCCCGGCGACGGCCGGGCTAGAAGCCGCCCCCGGATGCTTCGCCGTCTCCTGCCGCGCGAGGACGATTTCTTCGGCCTCTTCGAGCAGCATGCCGCGCTCACGGTCGAGGGAGCGAAGGAAATGCAGCGCCTCGTGCAGGGCGGCCAGAACACGCGTGTCCTCGCCGCACGCATCAAGGAGATCGAGCACGAGACCGACGTCATCACGCACGACTGCGTCGAACGCCTCCACAAGACGTTCATCACGCCGTTCGACCGCGACGACATCCACCGGCTGATCACCCGGATGGACGACGTGATGGACTATATCGAGTCCGCGGCCGTCGCGGTCATGCTCTACGAGCTCCAGGAGATGACCGTCCCCGCGCGCGAGCTGGCGGCCGTCCTCGTGCGATCGACCGAGGAGGTCGCCATCGCCGTCGCGGGCCTGAAGAACGTCAAGCAGTCGCAGACGATCCTCAAGGCCTGCATCGAGGTGAATCGCCTCGAGAACGAAGGCGACGAGATCCTGCGCAACGCGCTCGCCGGCCTCTTCCGCGAAGCGAAGGATCCCCTGCTGGTCCTCAAGTGGAAAGAGGTCTACGAGGCGCTCGAGAACGCGACCGATCGCTGCGAGGACGTCGCCAACATCATCGAGGGCGTCGTCCTCGAGCACGCCTGATCCATGACGCTCGTGGTCGCCACCGTCGTCCTGGTGGCGCTCGCGTTCGACTTCGTCAACGGCTTCCACGACGCCGCGAATTCGATCGCGACCGTCGTCTCGACCCGCGTCCTCGCGCCGCGCTACGCGGTGCTGTGGGCGGCGTTCTTCAACTTCGTCGCCTTCCTCATCTTCGAGACCCACGTCGCGAACACGATCGGCAAGGGGGTCGTCGATCCGAGCGTGATCGACACGCCCGTCGTCTTCGCCGCGCTCACCGGCGCCATCGCCTGGGATCTCATCACGTGGTGGTTCGGGATCCCGTCGAGCTCCTCACACGCTCTCATCGGTGGGCTCGCGGGTGCCGCGGTCGCAAAGTCCGGCGCGTCGGTCCTCGACACGGCGGGGCTCACGAAAATCGGCCTCTCGATCGTGCTCTCGCCGTTCATCGGGCTGGCGCTCGGGTTCTGGCTGATGGTCGCGGTGTTCTGGATCTTCCGGCGCTTCACGCCGGCGCGCGTTGACGCGTGGTTCCGACGCGGGCAGCTCGTCTCCGCGGCGCTCTACAGCCTCGGCCACGGCGGCAACGACGCGCAGAAGACGATGGGCATCATCACGGTGCTGCTGTTCGCGAACGGCTACCTCGGCCAGACGTTCCACGTCCCGCTGTGGGTCGTCCTAGCGTGCCACGCGGCGATGGGGCTGGGCACGCTCACGGGCGGCTGGCGGATCGTGCGGACGATGGGCCTCAGCATCACGAAGCTGAAGCCGGTGGGCGGCTTCTGCGCGGAGACGGGCGGAGCGATCACCCTCTTCCTGGCGACAGGGCTCGGCATTCCGGTGTCGACGACGCACACGATCACCGGTGCGATCGTCGGCGTCGGATCGGTGCTGAACGCGTCGGCCGTCCGGTGGGGCGTGGCGGGGCGGATCGTCTGGGCCTGGGTCCTCACCATCCCCTGCTCGGCGTTCATCGCCGCCCTCACCTGGGCGCTGTTCCACTAGCCGGTCGCGCGGAGTCCTTCGCTAGGAGCGAACCTCGTAGCCCATCGGCAGATTGATCTGCTTCGGCTCGAGATAAGCCTCCAGGCCTTCGGGGCCCAGCTCGCGACCGATGCCGGAGGATTTGAAGCCGCCGAACGGGGCGCAGAACTCCATGGCGAAGCCGTTGACGGTGTAGGTGCCGGTGCGAACGCGGCGTGCGACGTCGAGGCCGCGACCGACGTCGGCGGTCCACACGGAGCCGGAGAGGCCGTAGTCCGAATCGTTCGCGATGCGGACGGCGTCGGCCTCGTCGTCGCACGGGATCACCGCGAGGACGGGGCCGAAGATCTCCTCCTGCGCGATCTTCATGCGGTTGTCGACGTCGACGAAGACGGTGGGCTCGACGTACCAGCCCTTGGGAAGGCCCGCCGGGCGGCCGCCGCCGCACGCGACCTTCGCGCCTTCCTTGCGTCCGATCGCGATGTAGCCTTCGACGCGATCGCGCTGCCGAGCCGCGACGAGCGGGCCGCAGAGCGTCGTCGGATCCATGGGATCGCCGAGCTTCCACTCCTTCACGGCGGCGACGAGCGCGTCGGCCACCTCACGGTAGCGGCGGCGCGAGACCAGGATGCGCGTCTGTGCCACGCATGCCTGTCCGTTGTTCATGAGCGCACCGGGGAGCAGTCCCGCCATCGCGCTCGGCACGTCGGCGTCGTCGAGGAAGATGGCGGCCGACTTTCCCCCCAGCTCGAGCGTCACGCGCTTCAGCTGCTCGCCGCAGATGGATGCGATGCGGCGGCCGGCCGCCGTGCTGCCGGTGAAGGCGATCTTGTCGACCTTCGGATGGCGCACGAGGTGCTCGCCCACCTCGCGCCCGGCGGGCACGATGTTCACGACGCCAGGCGGGATCTCCGCGGCGCGGATCGCGTCGGCGAGCAGGATCGCGTCGAGCGGCGTCTCGGGGGCGGGCTTCAGCACCACCGTGGCTCCCGCCGCGAGCGCGGCGCCGAGCTTCAGGATCGTGACGAACAGCGGAACGTTCCACGGCACGATGCAGCCGGCGACGCCCACCGGCTCGCGGCGCACGAGGCACGGGCCGAGCATGCCGGCGCGCACCTGCTCGAACGGGTACTCGCGCGCCAGGCGCACGTAGTAGTCGAGCACCATGTTCGAGGCCATCACCTGGGCCATGTGCGAGAACGAGATGGGTGAGCCCATCTCCTGCGTGATCGTCATGGCGAGCTCGCCGGCGCGCTCCTGGAGACCGGCGAGCAGCCGGGCCATGGCGTCGGCGCGCTCGGACGGCGTCATGCGCGGCCAGGGTCCGCGATCGAACGCGTCGCGCGCCGCCGCGACGGCGCGATCGATGTCGGCCTCGCGTCCCTCGGGAACCCGGCCGATGACTTCTTCGGTCGCCGGCGAGACGACGTCGATCGTGTTGGACGTGGCGGGAGCGACCCACTCGCCGCCGATGAAGAGCTGCTCGTGTACCTGCATGCGCGAACATATGCCGGGGCGCCCGCCCCGGGGTCAACGGCGCACGGGCTTAGGCAGGCGGAAGGCGGCGTAGAACGCGACCAGCCACCCGCCCATGAACGCCGCGTAGGCGCCCAACCCCACGACCAGCGGCATCGAGGTCATCTGCCCGCCGCCGTGGAGGTTCGCCCGCAGCGCGAGCTCCTCGGCGAGCGCCAGCACCAGTGCGGTCGCGACGCCGAGCCACGAGAGCCATTCGCCGATCCGCTCGACCGACGCCTCGCGCCGCTCGGGCGCGAGCCAGTAGTCCTTGTTCGGCAGGTTCACGAACCGCACCGGCACGCGGCGCAGGAACGCCGGCATGCCGACGAAGACGACGACCAGCAGCGCGAACATCGTCACGTTCGTGGTGACGAACGCGTCACGCGCCATCCAGCCGTTCGGCCGACCCGCGCCGTCGAAGTGCGACGCGACGCGTTCGGGTAGCGCGCTGCTCGCCAAATACGTGCGTCCGACCGAGCAGGCGGCGATCAGTACCAGCGCGACGTTGCCGAGCCCCATGCCTCCCCTCCTCCTTTACCCTCGTCCCGGAGCCTTGTATCGAAATCGGGCGCCGACGTCAGGGAGGTAGATGACCATGGCCTGGGATTTCGAAACCGAGCCGGAGTTCCAAGAGAAGCTCGACTGGATGGACACCTTCGTCCGCGAGGAGGTGGAGCCGCTCGACCTGGCCTTCCGCGAGCCCGGCGCCGCCTACGATCGTCGCAACCCGGTCTACAAGAAGATCACCGATCCGCTGAAGGCCGAGGTGAGGCGGCGCGGGCTCTGGGCCTGCCACCTCGGGCCCGACCTCGGCGGCCCCGGCTACGGCCAGGTGAAGCTCGCGCTCATGAACGAGATCCTCGGCCGCTCGAACTGGGCGCCGAACGTCTTCGGGTGCCAGGCGCCCGACTCCGGCAACGCCGAGATCCTCGCACACTACGGCACGCCCGAGCAGAAGAAGAAGTACCTCCAGCCGCTCCTCGACGGCGACATCGTCTCGTCGTTCTCGATGACCGAGCCGCAGGCCGGCGCCGACCCGAAGGAGTTCAAGTGCCGCGCCACGCGCGACGGCGACCAGTGGGTGCTCGACGGTGAGAAGTACTTCTCCTCGCATGCCGACCTGGCGTCGTTCCTGATCGTCATGGCCATCACCAATCCGGACGTGCCGGTGCATCAAGGCGCGAGCATGTTCCTCGTTCCGCGCGACACGCCCGGCCTCAAGTTCCTGCGCATGGCGGGGCTCGGCGGCGAGCCGCTGGGCCACGGGCACCATCCGCACCTGCGCTACGAGCACTGCCGCGTCCCGGCCGAGAACCTCCTCGGCGGCGAGGGGCAGGCCTTCACGATCGCGCAGACGCGCCTCGGCGGCGGCCGCATCCACCACGCCATGCGGACGGTGGCGATGGTGAAGCGCTCGCTCGCCATGATGTGCGAGCGCGCCCTCTCGCGCCGCACGCAGGGCGAGCTGCTGGCGCAGAAGCAGATGGTGCAGCAGTACGTCGCCGACTCCTTCATCCAGCTGGAGCAGTTCCGCCTCCTCGTCGTCTACACGGCGTGGCTGATCGACAAGGGCCGCAAGAAGGAGGCGCGCACGTACATCGCGGCCGTGAAGGTGGGGATGGCCGAGGTGCTGCACGACGTCGTGCGGCGCGCCCTCCACGTCCACGGCGCGCTCGGCTGCTCGAACGAGATGCCGCTCGCCGGCCTGTGGATGGCCGTGCCGGTGATGGGCATCGCCGACGGCCCGACCGAAGTGCACAAGGTGACGGTCGCGAAGGCGGTCCTCTCGCAGCACAAGGCATCGCCGGGCCTGTGGCCGACCGAGTTCCTCCCCGATCGCGTGGCGGCGGCGCGAGCCCGCTTCGCCGAATACCTCGAGCACGAGGCGGGCAACCAGTGAGCGCCGAGACCGATCGCACCACGGGTCTGATCGACGCCGAGGCGCTCGCGCGCTGGATGGACGCGCGGAAGCTTCCCGGCTCGGGTGAGCCCCTCACGGCACGCTTCATCACGGGTGGCGCCTCGAACGAGCTGTTCGAGATCCGCCGTGGCGATGCGCGCCTGGCGCTGCGACGGCCGCCGCGCAAGGTACCCAAGGGACGCAACGAGACGATGCTGCGCGAGTACCGCGTGCTCGAGGCGCTCAAGGACACCGACGTGCCGCACTCGCGCGTGCTCGCCGCGTGCGATGATCCGGCGGTCACCGGCGCCGCGTTCTATCTCATGGAGTTCGTCGACGGCTGGTCGTGCATGAGCACCGACGGCTGGCCGGCGCCGTTCGACACCGACCTCGAGGCCCGCAAGGGGCTCGCCTACGAGCTCGTCGATGCGATCGGGAAGCTCGCGTGCGTCGACTGGAAAGCGCGCGGGCTCGAAGGGTTCGGGAAGCCGGACGGCTTCCACGAGCGCCAGGTCGACCGCTGGCTCGCGCATCTCGCCGCCTGCAAGTTCCGGGAGCTGCCGGGCATCGACGAGGCGGCGGCGTGGCTGCGCCGCCACAAGCCGCGCACCTATCGCCCGGGCATCCTGCATGGCGACTACCAGTTCGCGAACGTCATGTTCCGCCACGGCGCACCGGCGCGCATGGCCGCCATCGTCGACTGGGAGATGGCGACGATCGGCGACCCGCTGCTCGACCTCGCCTGGGTGGTGATGGGATGGCCCAACCCGGACGAAGATCGCAGCGGCGCCGGCTACGTCGACTACACGGGCATGCCGTCACGCGAGGAGCTGCTCGAGCGCTACGCGAAACGCTCGGGCCTGCCGGTCGACGAGATGGACTACTACGTCATTCTCGGCCGCTTCAAGCTCGCGATCGTGCTCGAAGCGGGCTACGCGCGCTTCGTGCAGGGCGGCGCCGACAATCCCAAGATGGCGATGTTCGGCGACGTCGTGCTCGACCTGGCGAGGAAGGCGGGCGACCTGTCCCGCACGACCCGGCTGTGAGCCCTGGCGCCGAGGCCGTCGCCCCTGTCGCGACGCGCCATGGCGTCGCCGGACGCCCCCCGGACGGGGGAGTTTGCGGCGCGGCGAAAAACTGCTTTACCTCGCCCGGTCAATTTTCCGATCGAGGGGGACCCTGATGATGCGTGAGCTCGTGCTCCTAGTCGCTGCAGCGATGATCTCGACGGCGCTGACTACTTCGGTCGCGCGCGCCGAGTTGAGTCCCGGCGAGACGCTCGACGCGAGCAGCTACCAGAAGGCGGAAGGCCTCCTGCCTCCCGAGATCCTGCGCCACTACAAGGACGGCGAGTACATCAACAAGATCGCCGAGTGGCCAGCCAGCCGTTACAACTGGCCCCCAGACTTCAAGGCCGCGACCAAGGCGAACGAAGGCAAGTTCACGGTCAGCCCGGTCGGCACGATCCTCGACAAGTCGACCGGGAAGCAGCCCGAGTACATCATGGGGCACCCCTTCCCGACCATCGATCCGAAGGACCCCGAGGCCGGGGTCAAGATCCTGTGGAACTTCTTCTATCGCACCTGGTACTTCGGCAACCTGCACGCGGAGTCGCAGGTGAACTGGGTCAGCCCGACGGCGCTCGAGCGCCGCAGCGACCAGGATGTGTACTTCGCGTACTACGACGGCGTTCCGGACGACGAGAAGAACCCGAACCCGCAGAACTTCCTCTCGCAGTCGCTGACGGTCGCAAAGACGCCCGCCGACCTCAACGGCACGGCGTCGCTCACCTGGCGCTACCGTGACGCCGACAAGCACGACTCGGTGTGGGCCTTCGTGCCGGCGCTGCGTCGCGTGCGCGCGGTCTCGCCGGCGAACCGCTCCGACGGCTTCCTCGGCTCCGACATGAGCCAGGACGACGGACCGTTCTTCGACGGCAAGGCCGAGGACTTCGAGTGGAAGCTGAAGGGCGAGACCGATCAGTACCGGCTGGCCGAGTCGCTCAACCTGGCGGGCAAGGCCGAGAGCCGCTGGGTCGACGGCAAGGGCTGGGACACGGTGTGGCCGGACATCCCGTTCATCGGCTACATGGATCCCAACTGGAAGGGCGTCGCCTGGGCGCCGACGGGCAACGCGGTGCTCGTCAAGCGCCACGCCTACGTCGTCGAGGGCACGCCGAAGGACAAGTACTACCTGTTCGGGAAGCTCGAGCTCCTCATCGACTCGGTCACCTTCCAGGGTTTCTGGAACCGCAAGTTCAGCTGGAAGGGCGAGCTGCTGAACACGCTCCAGATCATGGGCTGGGACCCCCTGCCGTTCACCCGTCCGAGCGGCAAGGTCGACTACAACCAGGGCTCGAACCAGGCCTTCCAGACCGCCGAGAACCTTAAGCTGAACCGCGCCACGGTGGCCGGCGTCAAGTCGAGTCCCACGGCCGGGTTCTACGGCCGGATGAAGTTCAACCCGTCGCTGTTCGACGTCGACGCGCTGGCACGGTCGGGCAAGTAGGTTCGTCGCATCATCACGCCCCGCGTCCCTACGTCCCCTCCTATATCTGGATGTGGGTGCCGAGGTCGACGACGTCGTTCGGCGGGATGCCGTAGAAATCCGTGGGTGAGCGCGCGTTCCTCGCCATGAACGTGAAGAGCGCCATCCGCCAGCCCGGTAGCCCGATTGCGGACGCAAACCCAATCTGAGACAAGCCACGACCCCGATGTCGTTCCTGCTGGCGGTGCTGGTGGCGCTGTGGGTGGGCTATGCGGCCTTCGGCCGGCGCTGGCGCATCGAGCCGCGCCTGGGCGTGGCGCCGCCACGCGTCGCGTTCGCCGAGCCCGTCGTCGCCGTCGTGCCGGCGCGCAACGAAGCGGCCGAGCTGCCGCGCACCCTGGCGGCCCTTCTCGGGCAGACGCACGCCGACCTCCACGTGGTGCTCGTCGACGATCATTCGGACGACGGCACGGCCGAGATCGCGCGCCGGATCGCCGACGAGCGCGGCGTGCCCGAGCGCCTGACGGTCGTGCCGGCCCCCGATCTCCCGCCGGGATGGACCGGCAAGGTGTGGGCGCAGCATCAGGGCGTCGCGCAAGCGCGGGCGCGCGGCGCCCGCTGGGTGTGGCTCACCGACGCCGACGTGCGCCACGATTCCGACGTGCTCGAGCGCCTGCTCGCGACGGCCTATCGCGAGACGCGCGACCTCGTCTCGATCATGGCGCGCCTGCGCTGCGCGACCGTGTTCGAGAAGCTCCTGATCCCCGCCTTCACGTACTTCTTCGCCATGGTGTACTCGTTCCACCGGACCCGGGACGACCGCGCTGGCGACGCCGGTGCGGCGGGTGGCTGCGTCCTCGTACGCGCCGCGCTGCTCGAACGCGTCGGCGGCATGGCGGCCATCCGCGACGCCGTGATCGACGACTGCGCGCTGGCTCGCGTCTGCAAGGATGCGGGCGGACGCCTCTGGCTCGGATACCATCCGGGCGTCGAGTCGACGCGAGGCTACCCGACGCTCGCCGCCATCTGGAACATGGTGGCGCGCAGCGCCTACACGCAGCTCCGCTACAACCCGCTCATCGTCGCAGGCGTCGTGATGGGTCTCGCCTACGTGTTCTTGCTGCCGGTCGGGGCCATCGTGTTCGGTCCCTGGCCGCTGCGGGTCATGGGGCTCGTCGCGTACGCGGCGATCGCGTGGACGTACCGTCCGATGATCGACTACCTCGGGTGCGAGCCGCCGTGGGCGCTCGCGCTGCCGCTGTCGGCGACGATGTACGCGGCGATGACGGTGTCGTCGGCATGGCATCACCATCGCGGTACCGGCGCGGTGTGGAAGGGGCGCGCCTATCGCGTCACGCGCGGTCCCGGCACGGGCGGCGAACGTGACGCCCGCGCCTGACGCCCCGTTGCGTCGTCCGGGCGTCGCTGCTCTACCCTGCGCACCCATGCCCTTCACCGGCTTCGGCCTCGACCCCTCGATCCTGCGCGCCGTGCGCGAGCTCGGCTTCATCCGTCCGACACCCATCCAGAAGGACGCGATCCCGCTCGCGCTCTCGGGACGCGACGTGCTCGCCTGCGCCATGACCGGCAGTGGCAAGACCGCCGCCTTCCTGCTGCCCATCATGCAGCGGCTCCTGCCCAAGCGCCGCGGCACGACGCGGGCCCTCATCCTCACCCCGACGCGCGAGCTCGCGGCCCAGATCGACGCCGACCTCGGTGAGCTGGCGGTGCACACCCCGCTCACGGGCGCGGCCGTGTTCGGCGGCGTCGGCATGGGTCCGCAGGAGCACGCGTTGCGCAGCGGCGTCGACATCCTGGTCGCGACGCCCGGCCGCCTGCTCGACCACTTCCGCCAGCCCTACGCGAAGCTCGACGGCCTCGAGGTGCTGGTGCTCGACGAGGCCGACCGGATGCTCGACATGGGCTTCCTGCCCGACATCCGTCGCGTGCTGCGCCACCTCCCGGCACGCCGCCAGACCCTCTTCTTCTCGGCGACCATGCCGCAGCCGATCGTCGCCCTCGCGCGGGAGATCCTGCACGACCCCGCGACCGTGAACCTCGAGCGCAAGGCGGCGCCCGCGGTCGGGATCACGCAGGCGGTCTACCCCGTGCCGCAGGACCTCAAGAGCGCGCTGCTGCTCGAGCTGCTGCGGCGCGGCGAGATGAAGACCGCGCTCGTCTTCACGCGCACGAAGCACCGCGCCAACCGCCTCGCCGATTTCCTCGGCAAGCGGCACGTCGCCTGCGATCGCATCCACGGCAACCGCTCGCAGGCACAGCGCACGGCCGCACTCGCCGGCTTCAAGGCGGGGCGCTTCCCCGTCCTGGTCGCGACCGACATCGCGGCGCGCGGGATCGACGTCGAGGCGCTGAGCCACGTCGTCAACTTCGACGTCCCGAACGTCCCCGAGGACTACATCCACCGGGTCGGACGGACGGCGCGGGCGGAGGCGACGGGCGATGCGTTCACGTTCGTATCGCGCGAGGAGGAGTCCGATCTTCGCGCCATCGAGCGGGCCATCGGCAGGAGCCTGCCGCGCGTCACCCTGCCCGGCTTCGACTACACGACGAAGCCGGCCGAGCGGCTCGAGATCCCCGTGCACGAGCGCATCGCCGCCATCCGTGCGCGGAGAGCCGACGAGCGGGCGCGGGCGCGATCGAACGCGGAGCGGCGCGGACACCCCCAGGCTCCCGCGTCGCCGGCCGCGCCGCGCGCTCAGGCAGGCGCGAAGCCGGGCCGCGGGCGCGTCCGGCGCTTCCGTCCGAGCCGCTGAGAACGCCCGTGATTTCAATGGTGAAACCCACCGGCGACCCTCCGACGGCCGGCTGAGATCGACACTCGGAGGGTGCCCCGGCATCCTCGAACCATGAGGTGGTTGGTGGTGGCGGCGGTGGTGGGGCTCGTGTGTGCGCGCGCGGTTCCGTCGCGTGCGGACTCGCTCTCGAGCATCGGCAGCCCGAGTCCGGACGAGACGTTCGACCTCGATTCGTCGTTCGTCACCGGGATCGACCAGATCACGGACTTCCGGTGGCTCCCCGACGGGCGGGTCGTGATCCTCTCCAAGACCGGGACCGCGTACGTCCGGCCGGCGGGCGGCGGCGCGATCGTCCCGGCGGGAAACTTCGCGGTCGACTCGTCGAGCGAGAAGGGGTTGCTCGGCGTCGCGGTCGATCCGCAGTTCGCGACCAACCATCGGCTCTACTTCTACTACTCGGCCAACGGCTCGGCGCCGGTCCCCGGCAACGATGCCAACCGGCACCGCGTCGTCGTGCGCGTGCTCTCGGCAACGAACCAGCTCGGACCGGAGACGCTCCTGCTGCAGAACCTCTGTGGCCCCGCCAACCACGACGGCGGCGCGCTCGACATCGGCCCCGACGGCTACCTGTACGTCGGCGTCGGCGACACCGGGAGCAACTCGAACACCATCCCAGAGCCGCCGTACACGCCGTCGAACTTCTACCCCACGTGCCTCTCCGACGATCCGACGGCGCACGGCGCGGGCAACGGGAAGGTCCTGCGCATCGGGCTCGACGGCAGCATTCCCGCGACGAACCCGCTCGTCGGTGCGACCAACGTCTCCGCCTGCGGCCCGAGCCCCGGGGTGGCGATCGATCCCGGAGACGTGGGTCCGCCGCGCACCGAGGTCTATGCCTGGGGCTTCCGCAACCCCTTCCGGCTGTGGGTCGATCCGCAGACCGGCAAGGTGTGGGTCGGCGACGTCGGCGAGATCTCGTACGAAGAGGTGAACATCCTGCAGCCCGGCCGCCATCATGGCTGGCCGTGGCGCGAGGGACAGCACGGCTGGCCGCTCGACAAGTGTCGGGACGTCCGCGTCGGCACCACCACCGGCGGTGCGCCGATCCAGGACCAGGACTGCGTCGAGCCCATCTACTACTGCCGCCACGGGGGAACGGGCGGCCTCGACCAGAGTGTCGACGGCGGATGCGACGCGATCACGGGTGGCCTCATCGTCGACAGCTGCGACTGGCCGGCGCCGTACCAGGGCCGCTACGTCTTCGGCGACAACGCGAACGGAAGCCTCTACTCGCTGACGCCGAACGCGACGCGCGACGGCATCGTCGGCCCGCGCCGCGACTTCGGCTCGGTGGCGCCCGACCTTCCGGTCTCGATCCGCACCGGCAACGACGGCGCGCTCTACGTAGCGGTGTACCCGAACGGCGGATCGAGCCGCATCATCCGCATCTCGCCCAAGGCGCCGGTCATCTGCACCACGACCACGACCAGCACGACGACGACCACGCTCGCCGACCCGTGCGCCGGTCTCGCCGGCGCGGCGCTCCTGGTCTGCCAGCTCGACGCCGCGAGCAAGGCGTCGCTCTGCTCGAGCGGGCAAGTCGACGCCACGCTCGGCAGCGTCGTCCACGCGCACTACGGCAATGCCGCCGTGCTCGTGCAGCGCGCCGGCGCCAGCACGCGGGCACGCCAGACCAAGAACCTCCTTCGTCGCGCCGACCGGCAGCTCCGCACGCTGCTCCCGCGCCTCCGTCGGGCTGCACGGCGGGGCGTCCTGGACCCCGCCTGTCGCGCCGAGATCGAGGGGCGAATCGCCACGTTCCGCGCGGCGATCGCGAGCCTGGCGCCCGCATGAAATTCCCGCGATCGGCTTACCTTCGACGTGCGCGTTCGGTATACCAGCCACTCCGCGTGGTGGGTGTGGTGTCGGTCCAGCGATCGTTCGTGGTGGCGGCTCTTCTCGGTGGGGTCCTCGCGGGGGCTCCGGCGGCGCACGGCAAGGCCGAGATCCCATGTCGGGGCGGTCGCTTCCTGTTCCAGCTGAACCAGGTGGTGGGCGGATCGCCGGCGGACCGGCTGGTGGCGATCGCGGTCGATCCCTCCGAGATTGCGATGAGCATCGGCTGCAAGCCGGTCCGGCCGGGCTTCAGCGGAGTCAGGAACACCAGCCGGATCAACGCCTCGTGGCCGCCGTGCAGCGGCATCGCCAATCGCTCCGGAAGGCCCGCGCGCGTGAAGCTCGTGAAGGGTCTCATCGCGGGGCCGACGTGTGACCGGTTCACCGGCACGCTCGTGGTGACCAATGGCCGCCCCCGCCGCCGTCCCTTCGTCGCGACGCTGTCGACGTGCAACGACGGGCGCCTGGACACCGAGGGCGGCGAGCAGTGCGACGGATCGCTCGGCTGCGCGGCCGACGAGCACTGCACCGACGCCTGCGTGTGCGAATCGTCGTCGCCGACGACCACGGTCGTCAGCTCGACGTCCACTAGCTCGACGAGCACGACCGCGCCGCCGCCGACCACCACGACGACCTCGACCACACGCACCACGACGACGGCGCCCACGACCAGCACGACGCGCACGACGACCACCACGACGTCGGCGCCCACGACCAGCACGACGCGCACGACGACCACCACGACCACCACGACGTCGACGCCGACGACCAGCACGACGCGCACGACGACCACCACGACGTCGATACCGACGACCAGCACGACGCGCACGACGACCACGACGACCTCGCTCGCGCCGACGACGACCACCACCACGTCGCGTCCGCCCACCACGACCACGGTGCCTGGCGGCGGGGGCTGTACGGAGATCCTCGGCTTCTCGCAGACCGGGATGGTGTGCCTCGATCCGCCGGATGGCGGCGGCGGGTTCTTCGCCGTCGTCGGACACGGCACTTATCAGGTCCGGGCCTGCGCCAGCGCCGGCCTCGCGTGGATGGACCCGAACTATCCGGGCTGGGGGACGACGTGCCCAGGGCAGAGCCGCCCGGCGCTCAACGCGCCCTGCTCGCCGGGTCTGCCGATCGATCGCGTGCTGTTGACCATTTCGATCCCTTCCGGCATCCCGACCGTCGCCGAGTGGGTGTCCGACATCCGCACGGAGATCGCCGTCATCCGCACGAAGTACGCGGCGCTACGCCAGATCATCCTGCAGCCGGTCGTCGGCGGCCCGAACAACAGCGTGTGCCAGTTCGGCGGTAGCGACGTCCATGCCTCCGTGATCCATCCGGCGATCGACCAGGCCATCGCGATCGTTGCGCAGGACGCCGCCGACCTCGCGATCGGCTACTCGCCCGAAGTCGACTCTTGTAGCGACTACATCGACAACACGGGTCATCTCGGCACCGACGCCCGAACGCGCATCGGCCGGAAGATGGGCACGTACTACGCCGGAGTGCCGGCGCTGACGACCGCTCGCTGACGTGGCAGATCGACGACGCGCGCTGGCAGATCCGCTTCAAGTGCGGCGGCGCGGCCCCGGTCACGCCGTCCGGCCGACGGCCGTCACTCCGCAAGGCGTGCGCGCCTCGTTCAATTGCTCGTAGCGCCACGGGCGGGACGAATCCGCCCGCCCGAGTCATCCGTGGCACACTCCGGGGACGAACGTCCGCCGATTGGGCGAATTTCGCGGGCACGACCCTTGCGATGAGGGGATCTCGATGCCTTCCGACAAGACCCCCGACCTACGTGCCGAGAACGGACGCCGGGCGCACGGCGAGATCCTGGTGGCTCGCCGCTACCTGAGCCACGGGTTCCTCGATGCGGCCATGCGCATCCTCGCGCGCAACACGGCCCAGACGACCGCCGACGACTGGACGCAGCTCGTCGACCACCTGCTCGAGCGCGGGCGCGTCGACGAGGCGGTGCACGCCTGTCAGACCGGCGGTATCCCGCTCCCGCGCCAGCAGCTGATCACGCTGGGCGACCGGCAGCTCCGGCGCAAGGACGTCGACGGCGCGATCCACTACTACGAGCTGGCGAACGCCGACCACGATCGCTGGGCGGGGCTGGTCGACGTGCTGACCCGGCTCCCCGGCCGGGAGCTGCACGCCATGGAGATGGCGCAGCGCCATCTCGTCCCGAGCGAGCCCGCCGAGCCCGCGCTCGCCCTCGCCCTCGCCGCGTCGGCATAAGACCGACTCGCCCTCGCCAAGCCGCCGCGGCTCGTCGTGCGTACCTCGCAGTGCCGCGCCGGCTTCGCGGGCTGCGGCATGGCGGTGGCGCGTACCGCCCACGCAACACCCTCGCCTCCGGCTCCGACCCACGACGCAGTCTCGGGTCGGGTTCAGCCCTTGCACGAGAGCCCGCCGTCGACCGGCAGCACGACGCCGGTGACGTAGCGGGCTTCGTCCGAGGCGAGGTAGAGCGCCGCGTAGGCGACATCCCACGCCTCGCCCATCCGCTTCATCGGGACGGCCTCGTCGCGCCCCCGCACGAGCCGTTCGCGGTCGATCCCGATCCGGCGCACGACGTCGTCGATCGCCATCGGCGTGCGGATGAGACCCGGCATGATGGCGTTGGCGCGGATGCCCCGCGGCGCGTACTGCATCGCGATCGACCGTGTGAACGCATTCACGCCGCCCTTGGACGCGTTGTAGGCGAGCATCGGGAACGGCGCGAAGCGGATCGCGGCCAGTGACGACACGTTGACGATGGCGCCGCTCCCCTGCGCCTCCATCTGCGGCAGCACGTGCTTGCAGGTGAGGAACATGGCCGTGAGGTTCACGTCCAGCACGCGCCGCCACTCGTCCTCCGCGAGCTCGACGGGACCGCCGAGGCTCCCGATCCCGACGTTGTTGTGCAGGACGTCGATGCGGCCGTAGGTGGCAATGCACGTCTCGGCCATCCGCCGGCAGGCGTCGGACCGGGTCACATCGGCCTCGATGACCGATGACATTCCGCCCTCGGCGTCGATCGCGCGCTTGGTGTCGGCCGCCGACGCGCCGTCGCGGTCGACGAGCAGGACCTTGGCGCCCTCGCGAGCGAACACGAGCGCGGTCGCACGGCCGTTGCCGATCGTCTCGCCGGCGGTCTGCCCCGCGCCGACGACGATCGCGACCTTGTCGTGCAGGCGCTCGCCCATCTGCTCAGCGATCGCCGCTGCGACGGCTGATGCCCGAGGCGTGGCCGGGCGCGCCGGGCGAGGCCTTCTTCGCGCCGCCACCCCCACCGCCGTCGGCGTGCCCGGACTCCTCCCCGACGATCTCGATCTCGCCCGCTTCGATGAGCTTCTTCACCGCCGGATGGTCGGCATCGTCCGAGGCGATCTGCCCGGTCTTGAGCGGGCTCAGGTGGAGCTTCTTCCCGCGCGGCAGCGGAACGGCGAGTGGCTTGTGCGTCTTGTTGCGAACGGTCTTCATCGCGAAGTCCTCACGCGCGTAGCTCGCGGTCGGTGAACGTGAAGCGGGCCGCGCGGGTCACGCGCACCATGGCGGCCTCCGGCGGCTCGGCCGCCGGTGCGGCGTCGTGCTCGACGACGACGTCCCAGGCGAGCCGCGCGCCACCCGGCGGCGACGCAGGCTCGCAGCGGGCACGCGGATTCACGCCCCGCACCATCGCGTCGAGCCCCGGATGCGACGCCGGGCCGAGCAGGCCGAGCCATCCATAGGGGTCGCCCTCGGCGAGCGCATCGCAGTCCTCGATCCACAAGCGGCCACGGTCCGGGGACCGCAGCTCGAAGCCGAGCCGCATGTAGCCCGGGAGGAATCCCGGATGGAGCTGCAGCACCTTCAAGATGGCCTCGGCGCCGTCCGGCGCGATACCCATCGCCGCCTGTACGCGCCCCGACGCGATCGTCCCCGCCCCGACCCACTGCGCCGTGCCGACGCGCACCGCCATCTCGTCCCCGCCACGCTCGGCCACCGCCATGAGCAGCGTGCGAATGAGCAGATGGTTCTGCATCGAGAGCTCACGACACACGCGCACCAGCGCGGCGTGCGAGAGGTGCTCGAGCTGGAAGTCCGGGTCGAAGGCGGTGCGATAATCGCTCCAGCCGCCGGGC
>Ga0335084_10001439_pt1 | contig 22301 bp, 26 predicted proteins | sample Lox_Sample_44_FD_206721 | JGI IMG/M metagenome (GOLD analysis project Ga0335084, IMG submission 206721) | Soil microbial communities from Loxahatchee National Wildlife Refuge, Florida, United States - Lox_Sample_4.4 | ecosystem: Environmental > Terrestrial > Soil > Wetlands | place: USA...
TCTCGAGCTTCTCAGGCTTGACGCCGAGGACCTGGCCGCGGAACGCGTACTGCTTCGGGGCCGTGCGGCTGCAGGCGGCAGAGACGACGATCAGGCCCAGCGCGATCCACGACAGCGCGACGCGCCGTCGCCCGATCGTTCCATCACCCAAGACCATCCCCAATCGCCCATCCCCACTCGCTCAATTCACCACCCATCCGTCTTTCAGCTCGATCACCCGGGATCCGTACGATGCGTTCGTCTCCGAGTGCGTGACCTGCACGATGGTGGTGCCCGACTCGTTGAGGCGCTTGAAGAGCTCCATGATCTCGCGGCCCTGACTCGAGTGCAGATTGCCGGTCGGCTCGTCCGCCAGAATCACCTTGGGATTGGCGATGACGGCGCGTGCCACGGCAACGAGCTGCTGCTGGCCGCCTGAGAGCTGATTCGGATAGAGATCTTTCTTGCCCACGATGTTGAAGCGATCGAGCACGTCGCAGACCATGCTGTCGCGCTCGGCTTTCTTGATGTCGCGGTACGACAGCGGCACATCGAGGTTCTCGTAGACGGTCAGGTGGTCGAGCAGATGGTAGCTCTGGAACACGAAGCCGATGTGCTGCTTGTGCAGGCGCGCGCGATCCTTCGGCCCGAGCCGATGCACGGGCTGGCCGCCGAAGTAGTAGTCGCCCGTCCACGCGCTGTCGTGCATGCCGATGATGTGCAGCAGCGTGGACTTGCCCGCGCCCGACGGCCCCATGATCGACACGAACTCGCCGTCCTTGATGTCCAGCGTGATCCGCCGCAGCACCCACGTTCGGCTCGCGCCATGCGCGTACGACTTCTCCATGTTGCGCAGGGAGACGAGCGCCTCGCCGCCGAGCGGTTCGGCGTCGGCAGGTGCGGGTGCGGGCGCGGGTTGAGAGCTGCGGGAGAACAAGGCCATCGGCGACTCCTTCGATCCCCTCGATTGTACTTAGAAACCGGTGTTCGATTCCGGAGCCCGCGGTCGCGCCATTCGCCGGGGGCGGCGCCATTGGCCGAGGGGGCGCCGCCGCTGGCCGGAAGGGACGGGACACCCCCGCTGTCCGCTCGTATTGTGAGGTGGAACGCGGAGAGACGTTATGAAGCGCACGCAATTCTGGCTCGTAGTCGTGGGGGCGGCGGGGCTCGTTTCGAGCGCGCTCGCGGCGAGTCTGCTCTGGTTGCTCCTGACGCATCCGGTCACGGTCGCAGCCTACCTGGGACGGGGCCTGTGAGCGCGTCGGACTCCGTGCGCCGGTCGGAAACGGGGGAGGCTATGGCGGAGGGCTCTTCGAAGGTCGCGGTGGGCGTGTTCCTGATCGTTCTCGGGCTGGTGGCGCTCGCCGGGCGGCAGCACTTCATTCCGGTCGTGGGATTCGGGCGGCTGTGGCCGCTGATTCTGATCCTCCTCGGCTTCGGACGCTTCGCCGCCAAGACCGACGACGGCAAGCATCGCGGCGGCCTCTGGTTCATGTTCATCGGCGGACTGTTCCTGCTGCACACCCTCGACATCGTGCGGATCGACCAGTCCTGGCCGCTCTTCATCGTCGCGGGCGGGGTGTCGATTCTGTACGGCCGGCGCGAGCACCGGGGCGCCGCCGGAGATCAGCGGTGACCCAGCTTCCAGGAAGCCAGCCGGGTCGTCGAATCACGGCGCAGGCGGTCGTCGGGATTGGCATCATCACGTGGGGCCTGCTCCTGACGGCCGCGAATGTCGGCTGGCTCGACCTCCGCGAAATCTGGCGCTACTGGCCGCTGATCGTCATCGCCGCCGGTCTGACGCGCTTCTTCAACGCGTGCACCCTGTCGGGCCGCGTGACCGGCGGCATCATCACGTTCGTCGGCGCGTGGTGGCTCGCGGACAATTTCGATCTCGTCTCGGTGCACGTCTGGGACTGGTGGCCGCTGCTCTTCGTGCTGATGGGTATCATGCTGATCCTGCGCTCGGGGCCGGCGATCCGGGCCAACCGCGGCGTGCCCACGTCGACCGACGAGACAATCAGCGCGTTCGCCTTCTGGTCAGGCGTGCGGCGCCGCGTGGCTTCGACGGTCTTCAGGCGCGCGGATCTCACCGCGGTGATGGGCGGCATCGAGCTCGACCTGCGCGGCGCGGGCACCGCCAACGGCGAGGCGGTGATCGACGTGTTCGCGATGTGGGGCGGCATCGAGCTCCGCGTGCCGCCCGACTGGAGCGTCTCGAACCAGGCGCTCGCCATCATGGGCGGCGTGGACGACAAGAGCGCCGCCACGGCCGACGCGCGCCACCGGCTGATCGTGCGCGGGCTGGTGATCATGGGCGGGGTTGAGATCAAGACGTAGGGCAGAGGGCAGAGGGCAGAAGGCAGAAGGCAGAAGGCAAGGCGGAGAGGGCAAACCAGCGGCATGGCGACTGTGCTCGGCGACCGGCTGCGATTGCAGTTCCACCTGGCGGCCTGGGCGCTCGTGGGCGGCCTGCTCGGCGTCCTCGTCCATGCGCTGATGGGCGTCGACTGGCTCCGTGCCCTGCTCTTCGGCGCGCCGCTCGGGCTGCTCGCGACCCCCGTGTCGTTGTCGGCGACGTACCTCTGCCGAGCCATGCCGCTGCCGGGGACGCCGACGCTGCGGGTGGCGGCGACGTCGGTGACCGCGGCGATCGTCACCGCTGGAGTGTGGGCGGCGATCGGACGCGGCTGGTGGCAGGTCCTCGTGCGATCCGATCCGACGCTCGCCTCCGCGCCGGTCGCGCCGCTCGCGGCGCTGCTCGTCGGCCTCGGCGCGCTTGCCTACCTGCTCGCCGTCGCGGTGGAGTATCTCGCGCAAGCCTCCGAGCGCGCCTCGGAGGTTGCGCAGCGTGCGCTCGAGCTGCAGATCGGTCAGCGCGAGGCCGAGCTCCGGGCGCTCCGCGCCCAGGTCGACCCGCATTTCCTGTTCAACAGCCTCAATTCGATTGCCGGCTTGATTGGCGCCGACCCGGACCGGGCCCGGCGGATGTGCCAGCTGCTGGCCGACTTCCTGCGCGACAGCCTGAGTCTCGGCGGCGCGGCGCGGATCCCGCTCGGGCGCGAGGTCGCGCTGGCCGAGCAGTACCTGCGGATCGAGCAGGTGCGGTTCGGCGAGCGGCTGCGCGTACAATCCATCGTCTCCGCCGACAGCGGAGGCGTCACCGTGCCGCCGCTCATCCTGCAGCCGCTCGTCGAGAACGCCGTGCGCCACGGTGTCGCCACCTGCCTCGAGGGCGGGGTGATCGGCATCAGCGCGGAGCGCGCCGGCGATCGCGCCGTGATCGTGGTCTCGAATCCCCGCGATCCGGACAGCGCGCGCAAGGGCACCGGCCTGGGCCTCGACATCGTCCGCCGGCGGCTCGCGGCGGCGTTCGGCGACCGCGCGGCGCTCGCGATTGAGGCGGCGCCCGAGGCCTATCGTGTGTCGGTCACGCTGCCGGCCGACGAGGCGTCGGCATGATCGAGGCCCGTCGGCTGCGCGTCGTGATCGTCGACGATGAGGAGCCGGCGCGGCTGGCGCTGAGGCAGGACCTGGCGGCGCAGGAGGACGTCGAAATCATCGCGGAGTGCGCGAACGGGTTCGAGGCGGTGAAGGTTGTCAGCGAGAAGGCGCCGGACCTGCTGTTTCTCGACGTGCAGATGCCCAAGCTGACGGGCTTCGAGGTGCTGGAGCTCGTGGGGCGCGAGGTGCCGGTCGTGTTCGTCACGGCCTACGACGAATATGCCTTGCGGGCGTTCGACGTGCACGCCGTGGACTACCTGCTGAAGCCGTTCACGCGGGAGCGGCTGGCGGAGGCGCTCGCCCGGGCCCGGGCGCGGACGGCGCCGGCGCCGGCGCCGGCGGTGCTGCGCGACGCGGCGCGGCCGCCCGGCACCCCGCTCGATCGCGTCGTGATTCGCGACGGCGCGAACGTGCACGTCGTGCCGGTGGCGAAGATCGACTACGTCGAGGCGCAGGACGACTACGTCGCGTTCCGGACGGGCGGGAAGGCGCTGCTGAAGGAACAGCCGCTCTCGGACGTCGAGGCGCAGCTCGATCCGCGGCGCTTCGTGCGGATCCATCGTTCGTATCTGCTCAACATCGACCGGCTGGCGAAAGTGGAGCTCTACGCGAAGGACAGCCGGATCGCGATCCTCACGGACGGGACGAAGCTGCCGCTGAGCCGGGCCGGCTACCAGCGGCTTCAACAGCTGTTGTGAGTCGGCGGCGGCCGCCGTGGGGCGCGCCGAGCGCGCGCGGAGCTTGACACGGTTCGGCGGCTTGAGTTAACTATCCAGTTAGTTAAGAATGGCCGCCACCCGCCCGGCCCTCGCCGACGCCCCCTCCACCCGCGATCGCCTGCTCACGGCCGCGACCGAAGAGTTCGCCGCCCGCGGGTTCGACGGCGCGAAGGTCGACCGCATTGCCGCGCGCGCCCGCGTCAACAAGGCCATGCTCTACTACTACTTCCGCTCCAAGACCGCGCTGTATCAGGCGATTCTGCTCGACCTGTTCAGCGGCGCCGCCCGCGCCGTCACAGCCGTCCGCGAGCGTGGCGGCCCGCCCGAGGTGCAGCTGCACGACTTCATCGAAGCCGTCGCCCTGGCCGCTCTCGGCCGTCCCCAGTTCCCGCCCATGTGGCTCCGCGAGATCGCCGATGGCGGCCGGCACCTCTCGCCGCCGATCGTCGCCAGGATGCGCTGCGTCGTCGAAACGCTCGGCGCGATTCTCGCCGACGGCCGGGACGCCGGCGTGTTCCGCGACGTCAATCCCTTCATTACCCAGATCGCCGTCGTCGCGCCGCTGCTGTTCTTCGCCGCCACCGGGCCCGTGCGGGAGCGACTGCGCCCGCTCGTGCCGAAGCAAGTGGCCGACGCGCAGCGCCAGGAAGTGGTGAAGCACGTCCTGGCCACGACGCTCGCGGCCGTCGCCGCGGCGCCGGCGCATGAGTCCCCCGTGTCCTCGTCAAGGAGAACGCGACCATGACCCGCCTCCTGGCCAGCCTGCTGGCCGCTTCGCTCCTCGTCTCCACCGGCTGCCGGAAGGAGAACGCCACGGCACCGCCGAAGGCGAGCGGCTACGTCGAGGCGACGGACGTGAAGGTCGCATCGAAGGTGCCCGGCCGCGTCGCCGAGGTTCGCGTCGTCGAGGGCGCGCGCGTCACGGCGGGGCAGGTGGTCGTCACCTTGCAGACGACCGACGCTGATCTCGCGATGGGTCGCGCGCACGCGGAGCGCGATCAGGCCGTGGCCCAGCTGCGGCTCCTCGAGGCCGGCACGCGGCCCGAGGACATCCAGCAAGCCGAAGCCCAGGTCGCGGCGGCGAACGCCGATCGACTCGCCGCGGCGGCGGAGCTCTCGTCCGCCCAAGAGGACGAAACGCGCTTCGAGCAGCTCCTCCGCCAGCGCGCCGGATCGCAGAAACAACGCGACGATGCCGTGGCACGCCGGCAGCTGGCGGAAGCGCGGCTGCGCGCCACCGACGATCGCGCGCGCGCCGCGAGCGCGACGTTGGCGCGCTTGAAGGCCGGCGCCCGGCCCGAGGAGATCGACGCCGCCAAGGCGCGTGTCGCGGCCGTCGACGCGCAGATCGCCACGATCGAGCACGATCGCGCGGAAGCCACGATCACGGCGCCCACCGAGGGCATCGTGTCGTCCCGGCTCGTCGAGCCCGGCGAGCTCGTCGCCGTCGGCACGCCGCTCGTCGTCATCGTCGATCTCGATCACGCGTGGGCGGACGCATATGTCGAGGAGCCGCTGGTGCCGAGCCTCAGGATCGATCAGCCCGCCACGGTGATTACGGACGCGGGGGATCGGCTGCCGGGGCGGATCACGTTCATCTCGCCGCAGGCGGAATTCACGCCGCGCAACGTGCAGACCACGTCGGAGCGCGCGAAGCTCGTGTACCGCGTGAAAGTGACCGTGGACAACCGGCAGGGCGTGCTCAAACCGGGCATGCCTGTCGAGGTCGAGCTCACCGGTCTTGGTCACCAGGGCGGCCGGCCATGACGGCGGCCGATCACGCGGTCGAGTTCGAGGACGTCCGCAAGTCCTTCGGCGCCACGAAGGCGGTGGACGGGCTCAGCTTCGCCGTCGCTCGCGGCGAGATGTTCGGCGTCATCGGGCCGGACGGCGCCGGCAAGACGACGAGCCTCCGGCTGATCTGCGGGCTGCTCGCGCCCGACGTGGGCCGCGTCCGTCTGTTCGGCGTGGAGCCGTTCGTGGATCGGCGGACCGCGACGTCGTCGATCGGCTATCTGTCGCAGCGGTTCAGCCTGTACGGCGATTTGTCGATCGACGAGAACGTCGCGTTCTTCGCCGAGATCCACGGGGTGCGCGACTTCGCGTCGCGGCGCGCGCGGCTCCTCGACCTTACGGGCCTCACGCGGTTCCGCGACCGGCTGGCCGACCACCTGTCGGGCGGCATGAAGCAGAAGCTCGCGCTCGCGTGCACGCTCGTGCACGAGCCGCGCATGCTGGTGCTCGACGAGCCGACCACGGGCGTCGATCCGGTGTCGCGGCGCGAGTTCTGGAAGCTGCTGGCCGAGTTCCTCGGCGAGGGGCTCACGATCATCATGGCGACGCCGTACCTCGACGAGGCCGAGCGCTGCGGCCGGGTCGCGCTCGTCAACCAGGGCCGGCTGCTCGCCCTGGAGGATCCGAAGCGCCTCATCACGTCGATGCACGGCACCATCCTCGAAGTCGTGGCGACGCCCGTCCGGGATGCGCTCCACGCCCTGCGCGAGCGGCTCGGCCGCGAGCGCGTGCAGCTGTTCGGCGACCGGCTGCACGTGCGCGTCGAGGCGCCGGGCGACGCCGGCGGGGTCGCCGCGGAGCTCGAGCGGGCGGGGTTCGCCGGCGCCCACGTGCGCCCGATCGTGCCGACGCTCGAGGACGTGTTCATCGAACAACTGGCCGGGACCCGATCCTGAAAAAGGAAGGAACGATGCGCGCGACGCTGACAAGTGCACTGGCCATGACGATGTGGCTGCTGGTGCCGTCCGGCGCGGCGGCGCAGACGCCGCTGTCGCTGTCGCTGGACGAGGCCCTTCGACGAAGCGTGGGCCACGACCCGCGGCTGGCCGAGGCCCGGTCGAAGGAGCTCGCGGCGGCCGACGAGGTGACGTCGAAAGAGACCCTCGGGCGCCCGATGCTGACGACGTCCGCCGGCTACCAGCGCAACAACCACGTGCCGCCGTTCGGGGCGCCCGGGCCGAACGGCACCATCAACATCATCTTTCCCGACATTCCGAACAACTACCACGCTCGCGGGGAACTCGACGTGCCGCTGTACACGTGGGGACGCGTCGGTGCCCAGGTGGATGCCGCGCGGGCGGAGGTGCAGGCCAGCACGGCGGACCTCAGCGCGACCGAGCAGGGCGTGCGCCTCGACGTGGCGCGCGCGTACTGGGGGCTCGTGACCGCGCGTGAAAACGTGCGCGTGCTGCAGGAGGCGCTGGACCGCGAGGACGCGTGGGTGGCCGACGTCAGAGCCCGCGTCGACGCCGGTGTGCTCCCGCCCAACGATCTGCTCTCCGCGCAGGCGCAGCGCGCGCGCGAATCGGTCGGGCTCATCCAGGCGAAGAACGACGCCGCCGTCGCGCAGATTGCCCTCGGCCTGCTGATTGGCGCCGGCCCGGACAGCGCGATCGAGCCGACGACGAGCGTCAACGAACCACTGCCGGGGGTGTCGGCGCTCGAGACCGAGACCGCGGTCGCCTTGGCCGGGAGCGCGCGCGAGCAGCGGGGCGAGCGGCTCAGTCTGCAGGCGCGTCGGGCCGGGCTGTTTGCCGGGGCAACGGCCGATCCAGCCGGCCCGGCCCAACTTGCGCTTCGTGCCACCCAAGGACCAGTGGGACGTGTCGTGGGACCTGGCCGTCAACTTCCTGTGGCCCCTGTGGGACAGCGGCCGCGCGAAGGCCGATGCCGCGACGGCGACCGCGCAGGCCGAGGCCGTCGGTCACCGTATCGAGCAGTTCGACGCGCAGCTGGCGCTGGAAGTGCGGCAGTGTCTGCTCGACCTCGCGTCGAGCCGCGCGGCGCTCGCGGCCTCGGACGAGGGCGTCGCCGCGGCGGCCGAGGCGCACCGCGTCGTCGCCGAACGCTTCAACGCGGGCGTCGCGACCAGCACCGACGTGCTCGACGCACAGCTCGCGCTCGTCCAGGCCGAACTCGATCGCACGCGCCTGCTCGCCGGCCTGCGCGTCAACGAGGCGCGGCTGCTGCGCGCCGTGGGCAAGCTGTGAGCGGGGACGCCGTCATCCGGGTCGAGCATCTGTCGCGCAAGTTCGGCGACTTCTTCGCCGTGCGCGACCTGTCGTTCGACGTGCGGCGGGGCGAGGTCTTCGGGTTCCTCGGTGCGAACGGCGCGGGCAAGTCGACCACGATCCGGATGCTGTGCGGGCTGCTCAAGCCCACCGACGGCCGGGCGGAGATCGCGGGCCGGGACGTCGGACGCGATCCTGAGGGAGTCAAGCGCCAGATCGGGTACATGTCGCAGCGGTTCTCCCTCTACGAGCTGCTGACGGTCGATCAGAACATCCGGTTCTACGGCGGGCTGTACGGCCTGGACCGCGCGCGGCTGGAGGCGCGGCGCGCGTTCGCGATCGAGATGGCCGGCTTGAGCGGCCGCGAGCACGAGCTCGCGCGCAACCTGTCGGGCGGCTGGCGGCAGCGCCTGGCGCTCGGCTGCGCGCTCCTGCACGAGCCGCCCATTATCTTCCTCGACGAGCCGACCGGCGGCGTCGACCCGGTGTCACGCCGCGATTTCTGGCGGCTCATCGACGACCTGTCGCACGGCGGTACGACGGTGCTCGTCACGACGCACTACCTGGACGAGGCCGAGCGGTGCGACCGCGTCGCGATCATCCACGCGGGGCGGCTGGCCGCGATCGGGACGACGTCCGCCCTCAAAGCGCGCTTCGACGACCGGCCGATCTACGAGATTCGCGCGAGCGATCCGGTCGCCGCGATGACGACGCTCGACGCGCTGGCGAGCGTCGAGAAGACGAGCCTGTTCGGCACCGCCGTGCACGCGGTCCTGCGCGATCGCGCGACCTCGGCCGCGGATCTCACGCGCGCGATCACGGCGGCGGGCCTCACCGTCACGGGCATCAGTCCGGTCATGCCGTCGCTCGAGGACGTGTTCCTCGACGTCGTCGACCGGCTCGAGGCGGAGCGGGGCGCATGAGCCGGGCGTGGGCGGTCGCCGTCAAGGAGATGCGGCAGATCGTCCGCGACCGCCGGACCTCGCTCGTGCTGCTGTTCCTGCCGGCGTTCTTCCTGTTTCTCTACGGCTACGCGCTCAACTTCGACATTCGCCACGTCGCGCTGGCCGTCGAGGACCGCGACCAGTCGGCCGAAAGCCGCGAGCTCGTCGCGAGCTTCGTGCGGTCGACCTACTTCGACGAGGTCGCGCGCGTGCGCTCCGACGCGGACATCAACGACTTGATCGACCACGGACGCGTCCGCGCCGTGCTCGTCATTCCCGAAGACTTCGCGCGGCGCATCCGCGGGCGCGAGACGGCGACGGTTCAGGTCATCCTGAACGGTGACGACGCCACGACGGCGACGACGGTGCTGGGCTACGCCGACGCGGTGCTCCTCGAAGCCGCGGCGGAGTTCGGCGCCGGCGGCCGGATCGCGATTCTGGGGGTCCAGCCGCGGGTCTGGTACAACCCCGAGCTTCGGAGCACGCTGTTCCTCGTCCCGGGGCTCATCGCGTACATCTCGATGATCACGGCGGTCGTCTCGACGGCGCTGTCGATCGTGCGCGAAAAAGAGAACGGCACGATGGAGCAGGTGCGCATGGCGCCGATCTCGACGCCGGCGTTCGTGATCGGCAAGACGATGCCGTACCTGCTGCTCTCGCAGGTGTCCGGCACGCTCGTCATCATCGCGTCGATGATTCTCTTCGACCTGCCCGTGCGCGGGAGCTGGATCGACCTGTCGATCGTGCTGGCGGTGTTTCTCGTGGGCGCCCTGGGCACCGGCATTCTCGTCTCGACCGCCGCCGACACGCAGCAGGTCGCGCTGCAGGCGGCGATGCTCATCGCGTTCCTGCCGACGTTCATGCTCTCGGGCTTCATCTTCCCGATCTCGAGCATGCCGGTCTTCCTCCAGTACATCACGACGGTCGTGCCGGCGCGGTACTTTCTGGTGGCGCTGCGCGGCGTCGTGCTCAAGGGACTCGGCCTGGCCTCGCTCTGGCAGCCGCTCCTGGCGCTCGCCATCTACGCGGTCGTCACGCTGGGCCTGTCGGCAGCGAGGCTGGCCCGGCGATGAAGCAGCGGATTCGGACGCTCGTCGTGAAAGAGTTCCTGGAGCTCCGGCAGACGCCGCGCCTGTTCGGCCTCGTGCTGATCGCGCCGATCCTGCAGATGGCGATGCTCGGCTATGCCGCGACGACCGACGTCAAGCACGTGCCGATCGTCGTCGTCGACGGCGATCGATCGCCGTTGAGCCGGGAGCTGATCGAGCGGTTCGCGGCGTCGCCCAACTTCTCGATCGTGAAGGAGGAGCTCGATCCGCGTGACGTGGACGACGACCTCGCGCGTGGGCGGGCGTGGCTGGCGATCGTGATTCCGCACGGCCTCGCGGCCGCGATGGACGGGCACGGACCGGCCAGCGATCGCGTGATTCAGGTGCTGGCCGACGGCACGGACTCGAACTCCTCGGGTGTGGCGATGGCCTACGCCTCCGGGCTGGTGAGCCAGTTCAATCTGACGTGGCTCGCCGCGCGAGGCGCGCCGGCCAGCGCGATCGACGGCCGGCTCCGCGTGTGGTTCAACCCGGAGCTCGAAAGCCGCTTCTTCATGCTGCCCGGCGTGCTGGCGCTGTTGCTGCTCGTGATCACGGCGAACCTGTCGTCGATGGCGATCGTGCGGGAGCGCGAGCTGGGGACGCTCGAGCAGCTCAACGTCACGCCGCTCGGGCGGTGGGAGCTGATCCTCGGCAAGCTGCTGCCGTACGCGCTGATCGGCGCGATCGACGTGTTCCTGGTGCTGGCCGTCGCGGTGTACTGGTTCGCGGTGCCGCTGCGCGGGAGCGTGGCCCTGTTGTTGGCCGGCAGTTTCGTGTACTTGATCTGCACCCTCGGGCTTGGATTGTTCGTGTCGACGATTTCGTCCACGCAGCAGCAGGCGATGATGACGTCCACGTTCTTCTTTCTCGTGCCGATGGTGTACCTCTCCGGCTTCATCTTCCCGATCGAGAACATGCCGCGGGTGATCCAGTGGGTGACGACGCTGATCCCGCTGCGGTACTTCCTGGTGATCGTGCGGGGCATCTTCCTCAAGGGCGTGACGTTTCGCGTGCTCTGGCCGCAGTTCGCGGCGCTCGTCGCGTGGGGCGCGACCGTACTGACGCTGGCGGCGTTCAGATCACACAAGCGCGAGTAGGGGGACGGGGCTTTTTTCCACAGAATAGGCCTGGCGGGGGACGGAGCTGCTCGGGCAGACGCCCCTTGCAGCTCCGTCCCCGATCTGGCCTATTCTGTGGGAAAAAGCCCCGTCCCCCTACGGCCATGCGCGTCCACGTCGGCACCTCCGGCTACAACTATCCTGAGTGGCGAGGCACGTTCTATCCCCAGGACCTCCCCGCCAAGGAGATGTTCGCCTACTACTCGGCGCGATTCCGCACGGTCGAGATCAACTACACCTTCTACCGGATGCCGACGACGAAGCTGACGACGGGGTGGAGGGAGCAGGCGCCCGAGGGATTCTTGTACACGCTGAAGGCGCCGCGCCGGATCACCCACGAGCAGCGGCTCAAGGACGCGGGCCGATCGCTGGCGTCCTTCTGCGAGAGTGCACGGGTGCTCGGCCCGCATCTCGGCCTGCTGCTGTTCCAGCTGCCGCCGACCTTCAAGTGCGACCTCAGCCGGCTCGAGGCGTTTGTGAAGCTGCTGCCCGCCGACCTGCGCGCGGCGTTCGAGTTCCGGCACGAGTCGTGGCACAGCGAGGACGTCTTCGGCCTGTTGTCGGCGCACCGCGCCGCGCTCTGCATCGCCGACTTCGGCGACAAGACGACGCCGCTGCGTGCGACGGCGACCCACGGCTACCTGCGGCTGCGGGACGAGGGCTACACGCCGGCCGATCTCGACCGCTGGGCGGACTACGTCGCATCCCAGGCCGCGGCGTGGGAGGACGCGTTCGTCTACTTCAAGCACGAAGAGGAAGGGAAGGGCCCCGAGTTCGCCCGCGCGTTCGTCGACCGCCTCGCGCCGCGCGGCCTCACGCCCGCACCGCCGCGGTAAGAAACTCGATCGCCCGCGTCTCCGCCCAGTAGCCGTCGTCGCCGTCGCCCGGGTCCGTCACGAACCCGCAGTGTCCGCCGTGCCGCTCGATGCAGCGCGTGATGAACGGGTTGCCGGCGACTTCCGGCGCGTCGAACTGCGCCGGCGGGACGAAGGGATCGTCGACCGCGGAGATCACGAGCGCAGGAACGCGGATGCGGTCGATTACGCGCATGGCGCTCGCGCGGTGGTAGTAGTCGGTGGCGCCGGCAAACCCGTGATAGGGAGCCGTGTAGATCTCGTCGAACATGCGGATCGTCCAGATCCGTCCGAGCGGCCGCAGGTCGAACGACCCCGGCCAGCGCGCGACCTTCCGCCGCATGCGCGCCTTGAGATGCCGGACGAAGTTCCACTCGTACGGGATGTTCACGCGCCGTTCGATCGCGCGGACGCAGCGGTCGAGATCGATCGTCGGACTGATCGCCGCGACGGCCCGGACCGGCAGATCCCGATGGTCGGCCAGTTCCCCCGCCAGCTTCATCGTGAGATTGCCGCCGAGCGAGTAGCCGACGACGCCGAACGCGCGCAGGCGGTCGCTCGCCATGAGACTGCGCATGACCGTCCGCGGATCGTCCGTGAGGCCCGAGTGGTAGAGGCCGGGCGTGAGGTGCTCGGTGCCGCCGCAGTTTCGCTGGTTGAGCAGCACGGCGTTCCAGCCGCGGCGCCACGCCTTGTCGGCGAGCCCGCGCATGTAGTGGGCCTCGCTCGATCCCTCGAGGCCGTGGAGTGCGAGGAGCGTCGGCGCGCTGGTCCGGTCGAGCTGCCAGTAGCAGTGCGCGAGCACCTGCGTGTCCAGCGTGACGCGAATCAGCCGCGCGTCGGCCGCCGGCAGCGCGGGAAACCGGCGCGCGCGCGCCCACGCGAAAATCGTCATCGCGTGGCCGCTCGCGAGCCAGCGGCGAGGCACGAAGGGCGCCGCGGTGACGCGCGGCAGGGCGGTGGCCGTCATCGGAGGTCGTAGACGACGAAGTCGGCGTTGCGGTACAGCACCGGCAGATCCAGCGGCCGGGTGCGCTGGTCGACGAGCACGTCGAGATGGGCGCGCGCGGCCAGCGCGCGCAGCGCGGCGGCATCCATGCCCGCGAAGTCGCCGAGCGCCGCGGCGCGCTCGCGCACCCGCATCGCCACGTCGCGATCGTACATCGCCATCGACGCATCCTTGCCCAGCTCGAGCCACGTGTCGCGGTGGGCCCCGACGCGCACGCTGAGGCCGTACTTCCACGCGTGGCCGGGGTCGGCCAGCACCTGCCACGCGGCCGGCTGCGTCCGGAGCCACGCGAGGGCCTGCACCCACGTCGTGGCGGGCAGATCGATCTGCACGAGCTGCCGGTCGGCTTCGACGCGCAGCACGTACGCGCCGCGCGCCGACGCGGCCACGGCCAGGGCGGCGACGATCGCCGCGCGCACGCGCGGGCTCGGTCGCCGGTCGATCAGCCACCACGCGACGTACGCGATCGCGAAGAAATCCGCCAGCCAGAACACGCGGTTGATCTGCAGCTGCACGGCCAGCGCGAGCCGCGCCATCGTCAGGGGCACGGATGCGAGAAACACGGCGACGAGCGCGAGCACGCCGGCGACGAGCGCGTCCTCGCCGGCGACGAGCGCGCCGTCGCGCCGCCGCTGCCGGTAGATGAGCCCAATCACCGCCGGGTACGCGAGATTGAGCAGCCACGCGTAAGCGGGCCACCCGGTGGGGAAGAGGTAGTCCTTGTCGGCGAGGACGCCGAGCCAGTCGGCGTCCATGATGCGCGCGCGTCCGGCCAGCGGCCCCGTCACGAGCAGCCAGATCCCGCCGGCGAGGCCGACCGCCAGCGTCAGGATGATCGGACGCCGCCAGGCCGGCCGTGCGACGAACGTCGCCGCCGACACGACGATCGCAAACCACAGGGCGGTCGTGGGATGCATGACTCCAGCGAGCGCCGTCCAGCCGGCCGCCCAGGCCACCCGGCCGCGCAGACACACGGCACACGCGGCGACACCGCACACGAACGCGATCATGCGCGGGTGCATGTAGCCCTCGAGGGAATTGGCGCCGGTCTTGGCAATCCGATGACGGAGCGTCAGCAGGACCAGGAAACCCGCCGCCGCCCACCAGGACAGTCCGAGCCGCCGCGCGAGCACCAGCGAGGCGGCGAACAGGCCCGCGGTCGTCACGACGTACGTCACCCCGAAGACCGCCGGCAGGTCCGCGCCCGTCGCGCGCGCGATGCCGGCGAGCAGATGGACCGATCCGAGGAACTTCGACTGCACGTCGAGCAGCGCCGTGTCGCGCGGGAACAGCGTCGGGTCGACCAGCTTCGCGACCGCCGGCTCGTAGTACGCCTGATCGGAAATGCCGAAGCGATACCCGCCCGAGTTGGCCGTGGCGACGAGGCCGAAGACGACGGCCGACGCCGCCAGCGCAATCCAGCCCTTCACATCGTCTCGTCGGCCGAGGGGCCGTAAATCGGCGGGAGCGGCACGTTCTGCATGCGGAGGTAGATGCTCAGCTGTCCGCGATGATGGATGACGTGGCTGAGGAGAAAGCTGCGAAAGGCCGAGGCGCGCGGCATCGACATCACGACGCGCCCGCCGTGCGTGAGCGTCCATGGTGCGGCGAGGTCGGCGTCGTTGCAGTTGACCAGCCCGCGTCGCACTTCCGCCACGTGTCGATCGAAGAGGTCGAGCACGTCCGCGCGTGTCGCGCGCGCCGGCGTGGACTGGCCGTTGGTCCCGGGCATGTCGTGCTTGTCGTGATTGAGGATCGCCAGGCCCCAGTGCGGCAGCACGGCGATATGCGTCGCCAGGCTGCCCAGGCCGAAGGCCTTGTCGTGCGGCTTCCAGTCGAACGCCGCGTCCGGCACGCGCTCGAGCAGGCGACGTGTGATCGCCATCTCGTGATCGAACTCCGGCAGCAGCCAGTCCTTGAGCGTCATGGGCCGCGCGCGGCGCGCGCCTACTGCCGGCCGCGCCCGAAATCCACCTTCGGGACGGCCTTCGCGTCGGCCGGCGCCTCGAAGTACGGATATTCCTTGAAGCCGAACATCTTGGCCGTCACGTTCGCCGGGAACTGGCGGCGCGCCGTGTTGTACTCCTGGACTTTCTCGTTGTAGCGCATGCGCTCCTGCGCAAGGCGATTCTCGGTGCCCGCGAGCTCGTCCATCAACCGCGCGAACTCGGCGTCCGACTTGAGCTGCGGATAGTTCTCGACGACGACGAGCAGGCGCGAGAGCGCGCTCGATTCGGCGTTGGCCGCGGCGATCTTGTCGGCCGGCGTCTGCGCGCCCGCCATCTTCGCGCGCGCGTCGGCGATCGCCTGGAAGACCGTCTGCTCCTGCTGCGCGTAGCCCTTGACGGTCTGCACCAGGTTCGGGATCAGATCGTTGCGGCGCTGCAGTTGATTCTCGACCTGGCCCCACTGCGCCTTGATGGCCTCTTCCTGCGCCGTGAACTTGTTGTAGGAACAGCCGGCGCCGAACCAGACCGTGCCGGTCATGAGCGCGAGCCCCAGGACGCGTTGTGTCCACCGCTGTGTCATCGTCGTGCTCCTGCCTAGTCACTGTACTGCGGCGGCTCGCGCGGCGCTACCACCCGCCCGACGCGCCCCCGCCGCCGCTGCTGCCGCCGCCAAACCCTCCGAACCCGCCTCCGCCGCCCCCGAACCCGCCCCCGCCGAATCCGCCGCCGCCAAATCCGCCGAGACCGCCCGACCATCCGCTCCACGGCCCGCCCCAGCGGCGCCGGCCCACGAACGGCGGGCCCGAGCTCCGGCGGATGATCTGCAGGATGACGATGATCAGAATGACGATCACGATCGGCGGAATGTGGAACGACGGCTCGCGCTCGCGCGACGTCACCGTGGGCACGTCCTGGAGCGTGACGCCGCGCTTTTCAGCGATTCGCTGAATGACGCGGTCCGTGCCCGCGAGCAGCCCCGGGCCGTAGCGCCCCGCGCGAAACTCGGGCAGCATCTGCTGTCGAATCGTGTCGCCGGAGAAACCGTCGGTGATGAATTCCTCGAGGCCGTAGCCGACCTCGATGCGCACGCGCCGCTCGGACACGGCGAGGACGATGAGCACGCCGTTGTCCTGGCCCTTCTGGCCGATACCGGCGCGCTCGAACAGGTGCACCGCGTAGTCCTCGATCGACCCGTACGGCGCGAACGAGTTCACCGTGACGACGACGACGGTGTCGTGGCTGGCGGTTTGGAGGGCGCGGATGTGACGGTCGAGCGCCTCCGCGCTGTCGCGGTCGATGACGTGCGCGAAGTCGTTGACCGGCGAGGTGAGCCGCGGCAGGTCCTGGCCCCGGACCGGTGAAGCCGCCGCGAGCGCCAGCAGCAGGCTCGCGATCGGTGCGACCCGCGTCACGGCGTCCGCCACGCGTCGACGAACGACCACAAGCGCTCCGCCGCGGCGAGATACTCGGAGAGCCGCCGCACGACCTCGCGCCGCCGCTCGGGCGCCGTCTCGAGCGCGAGGACCGCCGCCACGAGGTCGGCAGGAAGCGCCAGCCGCCTGGCCGCAAACGCCGCGAGGCCGGCCGTGTCGTGCGCCCGCTCGCCCTCGAGTGCCGCCACGTGCGTGAGCAGGCGACGGAGCGGCGCGGCGGAGTGCTCGACGAGTTCCTCGACGCGATGCGCGTGGCCGCCGGCTTCGAGCCAGCCCTGCCGCAGGTGGATGAGCAGCCCGCGCGCCTGGACCTCGCACGCCCGTCGGAGGTCCTCGCGCTTGATCTCGACGCCGGCGAACGGATCGTGCCCCGCGATCACCACGTGGCTGTCGAGGATCGCGGAGTACTCGAGCGGAAACGTGTCCAGCGACCGGCGGAACTCGTCAGGCGTCATCAGGAGCGGCGCCGCCAGGCCGTCGCGACGCCACGCGTCGGCGAGCGTCGCGCACGCGTCCAGATCATCGGCCGCGAGCGTCCGTACGAAAGCCACGCTCGACCCCGGTCCGTACGCGACGAGCGCGACGAGCCGATCGCCGAAGATGCGCGTCAGGTCCGCGGCGAGCCGCGCGAAGGCACGCCGTGACGACCCGGACAACTCAAGCGGCGTCATGCGTCCGATAGAATAGCTTGTGCGCCTGCGCGTGTTGAAGGTCGGCTGTTTCGGCGGCGGGACGGGCCTGCCGAGTCTGCTGGGCGGCCTCAAACAGAACCCGTGGGCGGACCTCCACGCCGTCGTGACGATGTTCGACAGCGGCGGCTCGTCCGGCCAGCTGCGCGATGAGCTCGGGGTCCTGCCGCCGGGCGACGTGCTGCGCTGCGCGCTGGCGCTCGCGCGCAACGAGCGTGAGGCGCGCGCCATCCTCCTCGCCCGGCTGCCGATGTTCGAGCACGGCCGGCTCGCCGGCCACACCGGCGGCAACCTCCTGCTCTCGATGATGGAGCAGTACACGGGCGACTTCCTGGTCGCGGTCGACGGCCTGCGTGCGCTGCTCGGCTGCCGCGGCCACGTCTGGCCCGTGACCGTCGAGCGCGCCTCGCTTTGTGCCGAGTACGCCGACGGATCGACGACGCGCGGTGAGGTCGAGGTCGACGCGGGTCAGGCCGGCGGCCTCGCGATTCGCCGGGTGTGGATCGACCCGCCGGTCTCCGTGCATCCGCGGGTCGCCGACGTCATCCGCTCGCTCGACGCCGTCATCATCGGTCCGGGCAGCTTCTACACGAGTCTGCTCCCGATCCTGCTGGTGAACGGCGTGCGCGACGCGCTGGCCGCGGTGCGGGGACCGGTGATCTGCGTCGCGAATCTGCTCACGGAGGGCCGGGGAATGTCCGGGTTCACCGCGGGCGACGCGGTGACGCGCCTGTCTGAGACCATCGGGCGGCCGATCGACGTCCTCGTCTTCAACGTGGGCGCGCCGAGCGACGAGGTCCTCGCGCGCTACGCTCGCGAGCACAAGGCGCCGCTCGCGCTCGGCCACGTCCCGTCCTCGTGTCAGGTCGTCGAAGGCACGTTCTGGCGCCGCCCCATCGCGCGGCACGACCGTCGCCGGCTGCGCGCGGCCATCTGGGCGGTACTGTCGGATCAGCTGCTGATGAAGAAATAGATCAGGACGAGCCCTTGTCTCGCTTCGCCGTCCACGTCGCGTCGCCCAGCCCCTCGATCGTGGCCGTACCTTTCATCGACTCGCCGTCGACCGCGACCTCGCCGCTGAACGACATCGTGACGTCCTGGCCCTCGGCGTTCATCTGGAACGAGAACTCCAGGGCGCGGCCCTTGAGCGTCCCCTGCAGCGGGAACGTGCCGTAGCGGCCCGTGTACGTGCCGGTGACTTTCTCGCCGTCCTGCTTCAGGTCCAGCGCAGGCGTCGCCTGTCCGATCGACAGATCGAGCGTCATCGCCCACTTCCCGGCGATGTTGATCGGCTTGGCGGGCGTCGGCGTCGGGGTCGGCGTTTGCGCCAAGGCCACGAGCGACGCCGCGACGAGCAGGAGACTCGCTAGGATCGTTCGAGCGCGCATGGTGCTAGCCCTTCGAGCGCGTGGCATGCCAGGGCACCTGGCCCTGACCGAAATCCAACGTGCCGGCGAGCGAGCCGTCGTCCTTCAACGCGCCGGTGAAGTAGACCTGCATCGAGCCGCCGCCGCCGTCGACCGACACGCTGAACGACAGCTTGTTGTCGGCGTACTCGCCCTCGATCGGGTAGGTTCCCTGCGGGCCCGCGATCGTGCCGGAGACCTTCTTGCCGTCGAGTTTCATCTCGATGAACACCTGCATCGTCCCCTGATCGGAGTCGATCGATCCGTCCCACTTGCCGGCCACGGTGGGCGGGGTTTTCGCGTCGGGCTTCTGCTCGGGCGCGGGCGTCTGCGCGGGCGGCGTGGACTGCTGCTGTGCGGCCGTGCCGGCCGAAAGGGCCGCCGCGGCGATGAGCGTCAAGGCACCGAGTAGCATCCTGTGCTTCATACAGTCTCCTGAGTCCTAAGCGTTCCTCCGGCGGGCCTTCTTCGTGCCGCGCGCAGGCCGGTTCCGCTCGGCCCGGAGCGCCGCGGCTTTTTCGATGACCTCACGAAGCATAGCACCGGTTGCGCCCCCGGCCGGCCGGTTGGTCTGCCAGATGGCCGGGTGGTCGTCGGCGAGGATCTCGTGGAAATCCTCGCCGCTCTTGACGCTGAGGGGCGCGAAGGTCGCGATGTCCAAGTCGCCCGACCACTCGTCGCGGTGCTTGATGAGCAGCCAGCTCTTGCCCTCGCCCCGGTCGCCGCCGTAGCCGCGCGTCCGCACGAGCGCCCACTCGCCCTTGAGCTTGTAGCCGTCGAGCGTGAACTTCATGTCGCCCTTCGCGAGCGCGGCGTCGACGTCCTCGTTGGCCGGCGTCCACGTCCCGCGGTCCCAGAGCATCACGATGCCCGCGCCGTAGCCTTCGGGAATCACGCCCTCGAACGAGCCGTATTCGATGGGATGATCCTCGACCTGCATCGCGAGCCGCTTGACCTTGGGGTCGAGCGACGGTCCCTTGGGCACGGCCCAGGACAGCAGGACGCCGCGGTGCTCGAGGCGGAAATCGTAGTGGAGGTGGCTCGCGAGGTGCTTCTGCACGCAGAAGTACCGCGCGCCCTTTTTCCGCGGCGCCGGCGACTTCTTCGAGCGGCCCCGGGGCTCGGGCGACTTGTCGAAGTCGCGCTTGCGGCGATATTCGTCGAGGGCCATGTCAGAAAAAATACACCGGGAGTATTTTTGAATTTCGCAAGAACACTCCCGGTGTATGGCTCACTTCACGCCGTGCATGAGCTTCGTGACGAGCGGCGCGGCGAGGAACAGCACCACGCCCGCGCCGACCAGCGTCCAGAAGCCGAACGTGTAGCCGCTCAGCGCCGACGTCGTCGTCATGCCGCTTTCGCCGCTGACCGAGCTGGCGAAGATCCCGGCCAGGTTGTTGCCGATCCCGGTCGACAGGAACCAGCCGCCCATGCCGAGGCCGACGAGCCGGACCGGCGCGAGCTTGGTCACCATCGACAGCCCGATCGGCGAGAGGCACAACTCGCCGACCGACTGGATCCAGTACACGGCGGTCAGCGTCCAGAACGGGATCTTGTTGTCGGCGCTGACGAGGCTCGACAGCGCATACATGAGCAGCAGGAACGCCAGGCCGTTGAAGATCAACCCCAGCCCGAACTTGCGGGGGATGGACGGATTGGCGCTGCCCATCCGCACCCAGATCCAGGCGATGATCGGCGCCAGCACGATGATCGCGACCGAGTTCACGCTCTGGAACCACGCGGTGGGGAAGACCCAGCCCCCGAGGTTGCGGTTCACGATCTCGTCGGCGAGGAAGGTGAACGAGCTGCCCGCCTGCTCGAAGAACATCCAGAACAGGATGTTGAACGTGAAGATGAGCATCATCGCGATGACCTTGTCGCGCGCGACGTGCCCCTCGCGCACGCCCTCCACCACCAGCATCACCGCGAGCACGATGAACAGCACCGTCAGCGCGTACTGAATGATCTGCGCCCCGGCCGCCAGCAGGAAGTAGTAGCCGGGGATCATCGCGAGGGCGCCAATCGCGACCAGCACGATCGACTGCAGGCCGGCCTTGTCGGGCGCCGGTGCGCCGATGCCCTGGAGCCGGGCGCGGCCGATGTAGAACCAGACGAGGCTGACGAGCATCCCCACGCCCGACGCGATGAAGACGACCTTGTACGCGGGCGCGGCGTCGCTGCCGAACACCGATTGTGCGAGCCACTGGGTCACGATCGGGGCCGCGAACGCGCCGGCGTTGATGCCCATGTAGAAAATCGTGAAGCCGCTGTCGCGGCGCTCGTCGCCGACGGCGTACAGCTTGCCGACGATCGTCGAGATGATCGGCTTGAACATGCCGTTGCCGACGATGATCGTGGCCAGACCGAGCTTGAAGACGCTCGCGTCCGGCAGCGAGATCATGAACAGCCCCGCGGCCATGAACACGGCGCCCGTCAGGATCGACCGTTGATAGCCGAGGATCTTGTCGGCGATGTAGCCGCCGAAGATCGCCGCGGCATAGACGAGGGCGAGGTACGCGCCGTACGTGCGGTTCGCGTCGGCCTGGCCCGTGGACGAGCCGCCGTGGAACTGCGCGACGATGTACAGCACGAGCGCCCAGCGGATGCCGTAGAAGGCGAACCGCTCCCAGAACTCCGACATGAAGAGCATCCACAGGGGCGAGGGATGCCCGAGGACTTGCGTGAACGTCGGAATCGCAGCTTCGGCGCGAGGCGGCGTGGCGGCACTGCTCATGCGGGTCCCTCCAGCTGGGTGCGGGTCGACGTGCGGATCAGTGCGACTCTGGCGTGTAGCCCGGCGGAAGTGCCGCGCCCTCGCCGAAGAAGAACTCCTCCATGTGCTTCGCGACGAGCTGCTGCGCCTCTTTCTGGAACGGGAGCAGCCGGTACTCGTTCAGGATCATCTTCATCCGCTCTTCCCACAGCTCCCAGGCTTCGGCGGACACGTGCTCGTAGATGCGCTGACCGAGCGGGCCGGGCCACGGCGGGGCGTCGAGCCCGGGCAGATCGCGCTGCAGCTTCACGCAGTGCACGATGCGTCGTTCCGAGTGGTCGCCCGCGGCCATCGAGATACTCCCGTGTCGTCTGCCCGACAAATCTTACTGGAGAAATGACACCGGGAGTATTTTCCGGTCGCGGGGAGGGAAAATACTCCCGGCATCAGTTCTCTGCCCCGGCGTCTCGTGGCGCGTGTTATCACTAGGTGGTGGGACGTCGGTCGGCGGCGTGGCGCGTGGCGGCGTGGGTCGGGTTGAGCCTCGCCTGCGCGCCGGCGATCGCCGGCGCGCAGTACTTCGGTCAGAACAAGGTCCAGTACCGCACGTTCGACTTTCAGGTCCTCAAGACGCAGCACTTCGACCTCTACTACTACCCCGAGGAAGCCGAGGTCGCCGGCATCGTGTCCCGGATGGCCGAGCGGTGGTACACGCGGTACTCGCGCTTCTTCGACCACGACCTCCGCAGCCGGCAGGTCGTCGTGCTCTACGCGGCGCCGTCGCACTTCCGCCAGACCAACGTCATCGAGGGCCTGATCGGCGAGGGCACCGGCGGCGTGACCGAAGCGCTGAAGCGCCGCATCGTGC
>Ga0335084_10001442_pt1 | contig 22272 bp, 22 predicted proteins | sample Lox_Sample_44_FD_206721 | JGI IMG/M metagenome (GOLD analysis project Ga0335084, IMG submission 206721) | Soil microbial communities from Loxahatchee National Wildlife Refuge, Florida, United States - Lox_Sample_4.4 | ecosystem: Environmental > Terrestrial > Soil > Wetlands | place: USA...
TTGAACGCGCTCGACTACCTGATGAAGCCGGTACGCGCCGCGCGCCTGGCTGCCGCGCTGAAGAAGTCGCGGGCGGCGGGTCCCGTGCCGCGCGCGCGCCTCGCCCGCGTGTCACCGGCCGCGCGCGAATTCTTTTCCGTCGCCGAACGCCACCGCATACAGCTCGTGCCGGTCGCCGAGGTGGTGTACCTGAAGGCGGAGCTGAAGTACGTGACGCTGCGCACGCGCGCGGGCGAGCACCTCATCGAGGAGCCGCTCGTCGATATCGAGCGGGAGTTCGCCGACCGCTTCGTGCGCGTGCACCGCAACTGCTTGGTGGCGCGCGCCGCGATCCGCGGCTTCGAGCGCATCGCCGGCGGCTCCGAAGAAGAACCGCACTGGAACGTGGTGCTGGACGGGATCGACGAGCGCCTCGCGGTGAGCCGGCGCCAGTGGCCTGCGGTCAAGGGCGTGCTGCCGGAGGCGACGCCGTGACGGCTGCGAGCGAGCTGCGCATCGCGACGCGCCGCAGCCGCCTCGCGCTCTGGCAGGCCACGCACGTGAAAGAGCGCCTGGAGGCGATGCACGGCGGGCTGCGCGTGTCGCTCGTGCCGCTGTCCACCCGCGGCGACGAGCTGCTCGAGGTGTCGCTCGCCAAGGAAGGCGGCAAGGGCCTGTTCGTGAAGGAGCTGGAAGCCGCGCTGGCCGAGGGCCGTGCGGATCTCGCGGTCCATTCCATGAAGGACGTGCCGGCGGAGCTGCCGCCGGGATTTGCGCTCGCCGCCATTCTCGCGCGGGAGGATCCGCGCGACGCGTTCGTCTCGGCGCGCTACGAAAGCGTCGCCTCGCTGCCGGCGGGCGCGGTGCTCGGGACCTCGAGCCTGCGCCGCCAGGCGCAGATCGCCGCGCGCCACCCTCGGCTCGACATCCGGCCGCTGCGCGGCAACGTGGACACGCGCATCGCGAAGCTCGACCGCGGCGAGTACGCGGCCATCGTGCTTGCGGCGGCGGGCCTGAAGCGCCTGGGGCTTGAAGCGCGCATCCGCAGCTACCTGAGCGTCGAGGAGAGCCTGCCCGCGGCGGGCCAGGCTGCGCTCGGCATCGAGTGCCTCGCGTCGCGCGCGGATGTCGCGGTCCTGGTCGGCGCGCTGCGCGAGCCCGTAGCGGAGGCCTGCGTGCGCGCCGAGCGCGAGGTCAGCCGTGCGCTTGGGGGCAGCTGCACGATTCCGCTGGGCGCCTACGCCGAGTCGAGCGCGGGCAGGCTGCGCTTGCGCGCGCTGGTCGCCTCTCCGGACGGCAGGAGAGTGGCGCGCGCGGAGGGCGAGGGTGAAGCGGCCCGGCCCGAGGAGCTCGGTCTGCGCGTCGCTGCGCTCCTGCGCGAGCGCGGCGCGGCCGACATCCTCGCCGAACTCGCGGCATGAAGCCGCGCGGCGCGCCCCTTTCCGGCAGGCGCGTGGTGATCACGCGGCCGAGCGGGCAGGCGGCGGGCCTGGCCGGGCTGATCGCGGCCGAGGGCGGGGACCCGGTGGGCATTCCCGCGATCGAGATCCGCGACCTCGCCGATCCGGCGCCGCTGCACGCGGTGGCGGACCGGCTGGAATCCTTCGACCTCGCCGTCTTCGTCAGCCGAAACGCGGTGCGCAAGGCGCTCGAGCTGCTGCGCGCGCGGCGCGCCGGCAGGCCTTGGCCACCGCGGCTGCGCGTCGCCACGGTCGGGCAGGGCAGCCGCGCCGAGCTGCAGGCGCAGGGCTTCGCGGACGTGATCGCCCCGCCCGCGCAGTCCGACAGCGAGGCGCTGCTTGCGTTGCCCGAGCTCGCCGACGTGCGCGGCAAACGCGTCGTGATCTTTCGCGGCGACGGCGGGCGCAAGCTGCTGGGCGACGTGCTCGAGGAACGCGGTGCCATCGTGGAGTACGCGGAGTGCTACCGCCGCGTGCGGCCGGAGGAGGGCGAGCGGCTGCGCCGCGAATGGACGCAAGGCATCGACGCGGTGACGGTGTCCTCGGGCGAGGGCCTGGCCAATTTTCTCGCCATGCTGGGCGAGGATTCCGTACGGCGGATGTCCGGCATCCCGCTGTTCGTTCCGCACGCGCGCGTCGCCGAGGAGGCGGCACGGCGCGGACTGGCCGGGGCCATCGTCGCGGGACCCCGCGACGCGGAGGTGGTCGCGGCGCTGGTTGCACATTTCGGCGCCGCGGGATAATACGCAACGCATGGGTGAACCGACGCCATCGCCAGCTTCGTCCGCGGACGCTTCGCCGCGTGCCGCGCCGCGCGTGTTCGCGGTGGCGCTCGTGCTGCTGGGGGTCATCGTCGCGGCGCTCTGGCTGGACACCCGCGGCCGCATCGGGGCGACGCAGGAGGAGCTCGCCCGGCGCCTGCGCGACATCGAGAGCGAAAGCCGCGAGGCGCGCTCGCTCGGCAGGCAGGCGCAGGAGGGCCTGCGCGAGGCGCAGGCCAAGATCGGCGCGCTCGAGGCGAAGCTCGCCGAATCGCAGAACCAGCAGGTCGCGCTCGAGGCGCTCTATCAGGAGCTCGCGCGCAACCGCGACGAGTGGCAGCTCGCCGAGATAGAGCAGGTGCTGGCGATCGCGCAGCAGCAGCTGCAGCTGTCGGGCAACGTGCGCGCGGCGCTGCTTGCGCTGCAGCTCGCCGAGAGCCGGCTGTCGCGCGCCGACCGGCCGCAATTTCTGCCGGTGCGCCGCGCGCTCGCGCGCGATATCGAGCGCCTGAAGGCGCTGCCGGCGCTCGACGTGCCCGGCCTGTCGCTCGCGCTCGACCGGCTGGCGGCCTCGGTGGACGGGCTGCCGCTCGCATTCGAGGAGCGCGTCGAGCGGCCGGCGCGGGCGAAAGCAGCACGGCCGGGAGACGCCGCGCCGGCGGACGGTTTTTTCGAGCGCTTTGGCGGCGAGATCTGGCGCGAGCTGCGCCAGCTCGTCGTGGTGCGCAGAATAGACGCGCCCGAGCCGCCGCTGCTGCCGCCCCAGCAGGCCTGGTTCCTGCGCGAAAACCTCAAGCTGCGCCTGCTGAACGCGCGCCTCGCGTTGCTGACGCGCGACGAGGCGGGCTACCGCGAGGACCTGCGCACGGCGCAGGCCTGGATCCAGCGCTACTTCGATGCGCGCGCCAAGGGGGCGCAGGCGGCGCTCGCGCAGCTCAAGCAGCTGTCCGCCGCCTCGGTCAGCTTCGAGCCGCCGAGCATCGCCGACAGCCTGGAGGCGGTGCGCGCCTTCAAGACGCGCCGCGAGCGCGGCAGCTGATGCCCGCGCCGGGACGCAGCGCATGATGCGCGCGCTGTTCTGGCTGCTCGCGGTGTTCGCCGCGGCGGTTGCGCTCGCGGTCGCCGGGCGCTTCGGCGAGGGCTACGTGCTGTTCGTGGTCCCGCCCTGGCGCATGGAAGTCTCCATGCTGCTGGCCGTGCTCGCGCTGCTGGCGGCTTTCGGCGCGGCTTACGTCGCGGTCCGGTTGGTGAGCCGCACGCTCGAGCTGCCGGCGCAGGTGCGCGCCTACCGGGAGGGACGCGAGCGCGCCCATGCGCAGGGCGCGCTCGCCGCCGCGCTGCTGGGCTACTACGAGGGCCGCTATGCGCGCGCCGAAAAGGAGGCCGCGATCGCCTGGCAGGCGGGCGCTTCGCCCGGGGTCGCGGCGCTGATCGCCGCGCGCGCCGCGCACCAGATGCGCGAGTTCGGGCGGCGCGACGAGTGGCTGGAGCGCGCCGAGGCCGCCGGCGAGGCGCTGCACACGGCGCGGCTGCTGACGCGGGCGGAGCTTGCGCTCGAGGAGCGCGATTTCACGGGAGCGCGCGACGCGCTGCGCAGCCTGCGCGGCTCCGGCCCGCGGCACATCGCCGCGGCCCGCATGCAGCTGCGTGCCGAGCGCGGCGCGCAGGACTGGGAGGAAGTGCTGCGGCTGGCGACGCTGCTCGACAAGCGCGGCGCGCTGCCGCCCGCGATCGCCGAGGAGCATCGCGTGCAGGCGCAGATCGAGCTTCTCGCGCGCACCGCGGGCGACCGCGGCCTGCTGGAGGCGCGCCTGCGGCGCATTCCGGCCGGGGAGCTCGCGCATCCCCGTGTGGCCGCGGCGGGCGCGCGGCGCGCGTCGGCGCTGGGCAACGTGGCGCTGGCGCGCGAGCTGATCGAGCGCGCCCTGGCGGCCGAATGGAGCGGCGCGCTCGCGCAGCTCTACGGCGAACTGCCCAAGATGGAGCCGCAGCGAAGGCAGGACGAGGCGCGCGCGCGCATCGAGCGCGCGGAACGCTGGCTGCGCGAGCACGCGCAGGACGCGCAGCTGCTCGCCGCGCTGGGGCGCCTGTGCATGGCGGCGGAGCTCTGGGGAAAGGCGCAGAACTACCTGGAGGCGAGCCTGTCGTTCGGCGAGTCGCGCGCGGCGCACCAGGAGCTGGCGCGCATCGCCGAGCGCGACGGCCGTACCGCAGATGCGCAGAAGCACTTTCGCCGCGCCGGGGAGCTGCCGTGATCAGGCTTGTCCGCTGCCTTTTGCTTTCACTTTCGATTTCTTTCCCCGCATTCGCCCAGACCTATCCCGCGAAACCGATAAGAATCGTCGTGCCGTTCCCGGCGGGCGGCATCGCCGACATCTACTCGCGCCTCATCGGCGCGCGCTGGACCGAGTCCTGGGGCCAGCCGGTGGTGGTCGAGAATCGCACGGGCGCAGGCGGCAACATCGCCGCGGACCTCGTGGCGAAATCGGCGCCCGACGGCTACACGCTCGTGATGGGCAGCATCGGCACGCACGCGGTGAACGTGACACTGTTCTCGAAGCTGCCCTACGACCCGGTGCGCGACTTCGCGCCAATCGCGCTCTGCGTGGACGCCGAGGGTTTGCTCGCGCTGAACCCGTCGGTGCCCGCGGCGAACGTGCAGGAACTCATCGCGCTCGCGCGCGCGAAGCCCGGCGCGCTCAGCTACGCCTCGGCGGGCGCGGGCACCGCGAGCCACCTCGCGGGCGAGCTCTTCAAGTCGATGGCGAAGGTCGACCTGCTGCACGTGCCCTACAAGGGCAACGTGCCCGCGATCACGGATCTCCTCGCGGGCCAGACCTCGCTCATCTTCGCGACCATGCCGACCGTGCTGCCGCACACCCGGGCGGGCAGGCTGCGCGCGCTCGCGACCACGGGCGAAGCGCGCGCCGCGGCGACGCCCGAGCTGCCGACGGTGGCCGAGACGCTGCCCGGCTTCGTCGTCAACAACTGGGTGGGCCTGTTCGCGCCCGCCGGCACGCCGGCCGACATCGTCGCGCGCCTGAACGCCGAGACGCGCAACTACATGCAGTCGAAGGAAATCACCGCGCGGCTGACCTCCGAAGGCGCGCGCTTCGTGCCGATGACGCCCGAGCAGTTCGGCGCGTTCGTCAAGGCCGAAATCGCCAAGTGGGCGCCCGTCGTCAGAGCGTCCGGCGCCAGGGCGGAATAGCCCGCTAGACCCAGTCTCTTGGCTTCAGGAAATCCGTGTACAGCTTCGCTTCGGGCGAGCCGGGCGCGGGGGACCAGTCGTAGCGCCAGGTCACGGCGGGCGGCAGGGACATGAGGATGGATTCGGTGCGGCCGCCCGATTGCAGGCCGAAGAGCGTGCCGCGGTCGTAGACCAGGTTGAATTCTACGTAGCGCCCGCGCCGGTAGCACTGGAACGCGCGCTCGCGCTCGCCCCAGGCGAGGGCGCGCCTGCGCTCGATGATCGGCGCGTAGGCGGTGACGAAATGGTCGCCTACCGAGCGCACGAGCGAAAACGCGGTGGCGAAATCGGGCTCGGCGAGGTCGTCGAAGAAGATGCCGCCGATGCCGCGCGGCTCGCCGCGGTGCTTCAGGAAAAAGTACTCGTCGCACCACTTCTTGTAACGGCCGTGGCGCTCCGCGCCGAAAGGCTCCAGCGCGCGCTTGCAGATGGCATGGAAGTGCGCGGCGTCCTCCTCGAAGCCGTAGTAGGGCGTCAGGTCCATGCCGCCCCCGAACCACCAGGCGTCGCCGGCGGCGAGGAACCGCACGTTCATGTGCACGGTCGGGCAGTAGGGATTGCGCGGGTGCAGGACCAGCGACACGCCCATCGCCTCGAAGCTCCGGCCCGCGAGCTGCGGTCGCGCGGCCGAGGCGCTCGGCGGCAGCTTGCCGCCGCTGACGCGCGAAAAATTGACGCCGCCGCGCTCGAACAGCTTGCCGTCCTCGATGACGCGCGTGACGCCGCCGCCGCCCTCGGCGCGCTGCCAGCTGTCCGTGGCGAACGGCGCGCCGTCCAGCTGCTCCAGCGCCGCGACGAGGCGCGCCTGCAGCGCGGTGAAGTAGTCGCAAACGGGTCGGGTGTCCACGCGGCTAGGATTTTCTTTGCAGGGCCCGGTGACCGATATCTTTGCGGTATTGCATGCCTTCGAAACGGATGGCATCGACTGCCGCATAGGCGCGCGAGCGCGCGACCTTCAGCGAGTCGCCGAGTGCGGTGACGCAGAGTACGCGCCCGCCGCTGGTGACGAGCTTGCTGCCCTCGAGCCGGGTGCCGGCCTGGAAGACCCGGCATTCGTCCGTGCCCTTGGGCAGGCCGTCGATTTCGTCGCCCTTGCGCGGATCGTCCGGGTAACCGGCGGCGGCGAGCACCACGCCGAGCGCGGGGCGGCGGTCCCAGTCGGCGGCCGCGCGGTCGAGCCTGCCCTCCAGCGCATGCTCGATGAGCGCGAGCAGATCGGACTTGAGCCGCAGCATGATGGGCTGCGTCTCCGGGTCGCCCAGCCGGCAGTTGAATTCCAGCGTGCGCGGGTTGCCCGCCTTGTCGATCATCAGGCCCGCGTAGAGAAAGCCGGTATAGGGCGTGCCGTCCTTCGCCATGCCGGCGATCGCCGGCTGGATGATTTCGCGCATCACGCGCGCGTGCAGCTGCGGGGTCACCACCGGCGCGGGGGAGTAGGCGCCCATGCCGCCCGTGTTCGGACCCTGGTCGCCGTCCTTCAGCCGCTTGTGGTCCTGGCTGGTCGCAAGCGGCAGCGCGTGCGCACCGTCCGCCATGACGATGAAGCTCGCCTCCTCGCCCTCGAGGCACTCCTCGATCACCACGCGCGCGCCGGCGTCGCCGAGCCTGTTCTGAACGAGCATCAGGTCGATGGCGGCCTTCGCCTCCGCCGCCGTCGCGGCGACCACCACGCCCTTGCCCGCGGCGAGGCCGTCCGCCTTGACGACGATCGGTGCGCCCTCGCGGTCGACGTAGGCCTTCGCCTCGGCGGCGCGCGTGAAGGTGGCGTGTTTCGCGGTCGGCAGGCCGTGCCGCGCCATGAACCGCTTGGCAAAGTCCTTCGAGGCCTCGAGCTGCGCCGCCGCGCGCACGGGCCCGAAGATCCTCAGTCCGGCCTCCCGGAACTCGTCGACGATGCCGGCGGCCAGCGGCGCCTCCGGGCCGACGACGGTAAGGTGGATCTGCTCCTTCTTGCAGAAGGAAATGAGCCGGCCGACATCCTCGACCGGCAGGTTCTCGAGGCCGCTCTCGCGGGCCGTGCCGCCGTTGCCCGGCGCGACGTAGACCTTCTGCACGCGGGGGCTCTGCGCCAGCTTCCACGCCAGCGCGTGCTCGCGCCCGCCCGAGCCGATGACCAGGAGCTTCACCGCGCCCGCTTCATCAGTGGCGGAAGTGGCGCACGCCGGTGAACACCATGGCGATGCCTCGCTCGTCCGCGGCCGCGATCACCTCGTCGTCGCGCACGCTGCCGCCAGGCTGGATCACGGCCACGGCGCCCGCGTCGATCACCGCGTCGAGGCCGTCGCGGAACGGGAAGAAAGCATCGGAAGCGACGACGGAACCAGCGATCTCCAGGCCGGCGTGCTTCGCCTTGATCGCGGCGATGCGCGCGCTGTCGACGCGGCTCATCTGGCCGGCGCCGACGCCCACCGTTGCGCCGTCACGGCAGAACACGATGGCGTTCGACTTGACGAACTTCGCCACCTTCCAGGCGAAAAGAAGGTCGGCCCACTGCGCCTCGCTCGGCGGCTTCTTCGTCTTCACGACCAGGTCCTTGCGCTCCAGCGCCTTCGCGTCGGTGCTCTGCACGAGCAGCCCGCCGCCGACGCGCTTGAAGTCGTGCGCCTGCGCCTCGTGCGAAAGCGGCACTTCCAGCACGCGCAGGTTCTGCTTCGTGGCGAGGAATTCGCGCGCGGCGGGTTCCACGCGCGGCGCGAGGATCACTTCCGCGAACTGCTTGCCGATCTCCTCGGCCGCCGCGCGCTCGAGCGCGCGGTTCAGGGCGATGATGCCGCCGAAAGCCGAGGTCGGGTCGGTCCGGAAGGCCTTGCGGTAGGCCGCGAGCGCGCTGGCGGCGACCGCGACGCCGCAGGGATTCGCGTGCTTGACGATCACGCAGGCCGGCTCGGTGAAGCTCTTGACGCATTCCCAGGCGGCGTCCGCGTCCGCGATGTTGTTGTAGGACAGCTCCTTGCCCTGCAGTTGCGAAAACGCGGCGAGGCTGCCGGGCGCCGGCTGCGCATCGCGATAGAAGGCCGCGCTCTGGTGCGGGTTCTCGCCGTAGCGCATGTCCTGCCGCTTGAAGAACTGCAGGTTGAGCACGTCGGTGTACGGCTGGCGCCGGTCCTGCGCGTCGAGCGAATAGAGGTAGTTCGCGATCGCGCCGTCGTAGGCGGCGGTGTGCGCGAACACTTTCTTCGCCAGGCGCAAGCGAGTCGCCGGCGCGACGCCGCCGGTGGCGCGGATCTCCTCCAGCAGCTGCGCGTAGTCGGCCGGGTCGACCGCCGTCGCGACGCCGCCGTAGTTCTTCGCTGCCGCGCGCAGCATCGCCGGCCCGCCGATGTCGATGTTCTCGATCGCGTCCTCCAGCCGGCAGTCCGGGTCGGCGACGGTGGCCTGGAACGGGTAGAGGTTGACGGCGACCAGGTCGATCGGCGCGATGCCCGCCTGCTCGATCGCCGCCATGTGCTCGCGCAGCTCGCGCCGCGCGAGGATCCCGGCGTGGATCTTCGGATGCAGCGTCTTCACGCGGCCGTCGAGCATTTCGGGGAAGCCCGTGTGCGCCGAGACCTCGGTGACGCGGATGCCCTCCTTCTCGAGCAGCTTCGCCGTGCCGCCGGTGGAAAGGATCTGCACGCCGAGCGCCGACAGCGCGCGCGCGAACTCGACCACGCCCGTCTTGTCGGAGACGCTGATGAGCGCCCGCACGACTTTCACGTCAGGGTCATCCCGGCGCGAGCGTCACGCCTTGATCCGCAGCTGGTGGATCTTCTTGCGCAGGGTATTGCGGTCGATGCCGAGCATCGCCGCAGCGGCGCTCTGGTTGCCTTCGGCCTTGCCGAGCACCGTCTCGATGAGAGGCCGCTCGATGTTCTTCAGCACCATGTCGTAGATGGCGGTCGGCCGCTCGCCGTCCATGTCGCGGAAGTAGCGCTCCAGCGAGCGCTTCACCGCCTCCGCGAGCTCGTTGCTGCGCGTCACGCCGCTTGGAGGGACGACAGGGCCCCTCCCCCATCGATGTCCTCGAAGAACCGGCCCACGGCGGCGAGCTGCTCGCGCGCACCGAGGATCTCGTTCGCCGCCCGGCGGAACGCCTCGCCGCCCGGCAGTCCGCGCACGTACCAGCCGATGTGCTTGCGCGCGATGCGCACGCCCATCTCTTCGCCATAGAGCGCGTAAATGCCCTCCAGGTGCTCGAGCGCGACCGAGCGCATTTGCGCCGGCTTGGGCGCGGGCGCGCGCGTGCCGTCGCCCAGGTAGGAGAGGAACTCCCGGAATATCCAGGGCCGGCCGTGCGCGGCGCGCCCGATCATGATGCCGTCGGCGCGCGTGTAGTCGAGCACGCGCCTGGCCTCCTCCGGCGTGGCGATGTCGCCATTGGCGATCACCGGGATGCGCACGCCGGCCTTGACCTCGGCGACGGTGTCGAACTCGGCGCGGCCGCGGAAGCCGCAGGCACGCGTGCGCCCGTGCACCGCGAGCAGCCGGATGCCGGCATTCTGGGCGATGCGCGCGATGCGCAGCGCGTTGCGGCGCGACGGATCCGGCCCCGTGCGGATCTTCAGCGTCACCGGCACGTCGACGGCCGCGACCACCGCCTCGAGGATGCGCGCGACCAGCCCTTCGTCCGAGAGCAGGGCCGAGCCGGCGGCCACGTTGCAGACCTTCTTCGCCGGGCAACCCATGTTGATGTCGATGATGTCCGCGCCCTCGGCCGCATTGATGCGCGCGGCCTCGGCCATCATCTGCGGATCGCTGCCCACGATCTGCACCGATACGGGGCCGGCCCCGCCGCGCGGCTCCCCTTCATGCGCGCGCCGCAGCCGCGACTTGCGCGTGCCGCGCAGCTCGGGACGCGCCGAGACCATCTCGGACACCGCGAGGCCGGCGCCGAAGCGCCGGCACAGCGCGCGGAACGGCTGGTCCGTGACGCCCGCCATGGGTGCGACGAACAGGCCATTGCGCAGCACATGCGCGCCGAGTTGCATCAGGCTCTAGTGATGGACGCGTTGCGAGGGGAGCGAATTCTAGCGCGTTCCGCCGCGGAAAAACATCCGCGCTGTTGCGTTTTTCAAACAGCGAGCGGCTACGGCAGCGCGGAAGCGCCGTAGATCATGCGGCGCGCAAAAAAACGCCGCGCCGGCAGGCAAATGTCCAGCGCGGTTAATGCAAAACCTCGCATCAGCGCGCCGAGCGGATCGGCGCCGAGGAAGGCCCCGGCGAGAAAATCCGTGACGCGCACGGTCGCCGCCGCATCCAGTCGGCGCAGCGCCGCGAAGCGCTGCAGCGTGACTGCATCGCCCGGGTCCGCGGCGCCATGCAAGACCTGCGCCAGATCCCAGGCGTCGCGCAGCGCGAGATTCAGTCCCTGCCCGGCGACCGGATGCAGCGTCTGCGCGGCATTGCCGATGAACGCGGCGCGCTCGCCGACGCGGCTAGGGCGCACGCGCAGCGCAAGCGGCACGCGGCTGCGCTCGCCGGCGGCGGCAAATTCGCCGGCGCGCCTGCCGAACGACTTCGCCAGCGCGGCGAGGAACGCCGCGGGCGGCGCCTCGCAGAGCTCGCGCGCGCGCTCCGGCCGCGTGCCCCAGACGACGCCGTAGCGCCCGCCCAGCGGCAGCAGCGCGAGCGGGCCCTCGGGCGTGAAGCGCTCCCAGGCCGTACCTTCGGCGGCCGGCCGCGTCGTGACCAGCGCGACTACCGCCTCCTGGCCGTAATCCTTGGCCGCGACTTCGTCCGGCGTGCCCTCGGCGTGGACCGTCAGCTGGCCGTCTGCGGGCGCGTCTTCGACAGGGATGTTCCTCTGCATGAGCAGCGCGAAGAGCGTGTCCTGGAGAACGCCGTAGTCCAGGACGTAGCCAAGCGCCGCCACGCCGGCGTCGGCGGCGGACATGCGCGTGCGGCCGAAGCCGCCCTGCTGAGAGACGTGGACCGTCGTGATCGGCGTCGGCGCGAGCGACCGCCAGGCGCCGACGCGCTCGAGGATCAGGCGGCTGGCGTGCGAAAGCGCGAGCGGGCGAAATGCCGGACGCGGCGGCGCGGCACCCTCTTCCTTGCGCCTGCCGCCGAGGACGACCGGCCGCCCGTCCCCGTGCAGCAACAGGGCGAGGACGCAGCCCGCCGGACCTGCGCCACGGATGACGACCTCAGCGCGCATCGCTCGACCCATCTCTTTTCAAGGCTTCGATGTCGGCGATGCTCTTCGGGGTCTGCCGGGTGATCACGTCGCACGCGCCGTCGGTCACGAGCACGTCGTCCTCGATGCGAACGCCGATGTCGCGCAGGCGCTCGGGCACGTCTTCCGCGGCGCGGATGTACAGCCCCGGCTCGACGGTCAGCACCATGCCCGGCACGAGCGAGCGCCACTTGCCGGCGCGCTTGTAGTCGCCCGCATCGTGGACGTCCAGGCCCAGCCAGTGGCCTGTGCGGTGCATGTAGAACCGCTTGTAGGTTTCCTTTTCCAGGGCTTCCTCGAGGCCGCCCGGCAGCAGCTTGAGGTCGATCATGCCCTGCGCGAGCACGCGCACGGCCGCGTCGTGGGGCTCGTTCCAGGCCGCGCCGGCGCGCACCTTGGCCATCGCTGCGGCCTGCGCGGCCAGCACGATCTCGTAGACCTCGCGCTGGGCGGCGGTAAAGCGCGCGCCGACCGGGAACGTACGCGTGATGTCCGAGGCGTAGCCGGCCAGCTCGCAGCCCGCGTCGATCAGCACGAGCTCGCCGTCGCGCAGCACGTCCTCGTTCGACACGTAGTGCAGCACGCAGGCGTTGGCGCCGCCGGCGACGATCGGCCAGTAGGCGGGGAACTGCGCGCCGCTGCGGCGGAATTCGTGCAGCAGCTCGGCTTCCAGCTCGTATTCGAAGCGCCCCGGTCGCGCGGCGCGCATGGCGCGCTGGTGCGCCGCCGCCGAGATCGCCGCGGCGCGCCGCATGACGCCCAGCTCGTGCGCGTCCTTGACGAGCCGCATCTCGTCCACCAGCGCCCGGACGTCCTGCACGCGCTCGGGCGCGGCGACGCCCGCGCGCGCCTGCGCGCGCACAGAGTTCAGCCAGCCGATCGCGCGCGCGTCCCAGGCCGGATCGGCGCCCACCGGGAAGTAGAGCGCCGGCTGGTCCGCGAGCAGCCCGGCGAGATGCGCGTCGAGCTCCGCGATCGGACGCGCCTCGTCGAAGCCGAAGCGCTCCTGCGCGTCCCTCGGCCCGAAGCGAAAGCCGTCCCAGATTTCGCGCGTTTCGTCCTTTTCGCGGCAGAAGAGCAGGCTCTTCGGCTGCGCACCGGCGGCGATGACCAGCACGGCTTCCGGCTCCGGGAATCCGGTCAAATAGTAGAAGTGGCTGTCGTAGCGGTAGGGGTAGTGCGTATCGCGGTTGCGCACGCGCTCGGGCGCGGTCGGGATCACCGCGACGCCGCCCTGCATGGCACTTGCGAGCCGTGCGCGGCGCGCGGCGTGCAGGGCCGGGTCCAAGTCGTTCGGTTTCATCGCCTGTCCAGTCGCGCGTTCAGTTCCGCCAGCCGTTCGGGTGTGCCGACGTCGCTCCAGCGGCCTCGGTAGAGCTCGCCCGAGACCTCGCCGCGCCCGGCGGCCGCGCGCCACAGCGGCGCGAGCGGCGCCTTGCGGCCGGCGGCGAGGCCGTCGACCAGCCGCGGCGAGAGCACCGATATTCCCGCGTAAGTGTAGCGCGGCGCCGCTGCATTGCCGACCAGGCCGCGCTCGAGCGTGAAGTCGCCTGCCGGATGCCAGGTCGGGTTCGGCACCAGGACCAGGTGCGCGAGGCGCGGCCCGAGCGGGAACTCCCGCAGGCGGGAAAAATCGAATTCGCACCAGATGTCCGCGTTCACCAGCAGGAACGGCGCCTCGCCGAGCAGCGCGCGCGCCTGCGCGATGCCGCCGGCCGTCTCCAGCGGTTCGGCTTCACGCGACCAGGCGATGGCGATGCCCGCCTGCGCGCCGTCGCCGAAGCGCGCGACGATCTGCTCGGCGAGGTGCGAGACGTTGATCACGGCGCGCTCGAAGCCGGCGCGCGCGAGACGCGCGAGGTGGCGCCCGAGCAGCGTCTCGCCGCCGGCCTCGAGCAGCGGCTTGGGCGTGCGCTCGGTGAGCGGGCGCAGGCGCTCGCCGCGGCCCGCCGCGAGGATCATGACGTTCATGCGATGGCGAGCGTATCCAGCAGGCGTGCGAGCGGGGCCAGCTCGCGGTAGCGCCGGCAGGTCGCGACCAGGTACCCGAGCACGCGCGGGATGTCGTCGAGGTAGCGCCGCTTGCCGTCGCGATGGCAAAGGCGCGCGAAGATGCCTGCGACCTTTAGCTGGCGCTGCGCCCCCATCCACTCGAAGTCGCGGAAGAACTCGCCGAAGTCGGCGCGCACCGGCAGGCCGGCCGCGCGCGCCTTTTCCCAGTAGCGCACCGCCCAGTCGATCACCTGCGCCTCGTCCCAGCTCACGTAGGCATCCCTCAGCAGCGAGACCAGGTCGTAGGTGATCGGGCCGTAGACCGCGTCCTGGAAATCGAGCACGCCGGGCGGGGGATCGGCCAACATCAGGTTGCGCGAGTGATAGTCGCGGTGCACGAACACGCGCGGCTGCGCGAGGTTGTTGGCGAGCAACACCTCGAAGGCCGCATGCAGCACTGCGAGTTCGCCCGGCGCAAGCTCGCGCCTGAGTTCGCGCGCAAGGTACCAGTCGGGAAACAGATTCAGCTCGCGCTCGAGCAGCGCACGGTCGTAATCCGGCAGCGCGCCGGGACGGCTCGCCAGCTGGATGCGCAGCAGGGCATCCAGGGCGGCAGCGTAGAGCGGCTTGGGATCGTGCCGCCGGTTCAGCGCGTCGAGATAGGTCTCCACGCCGAGGTCCTCCAATAGCAGGAAGCCGGCGTCCAGGTCCTGTGCGTGGATTGCCGGAACGTGCGCGCCGGCCGCTGCGAACAGCGCCGCGACCCGCAGGAAGGGCCGGCAGTCCTCCTTGTCCGGCGGCGCGTCCATGGCAATGAAGCTGCGACCATCGCCGAGGCGCAGGCGCCAATAGCGCCGGAAGCTCGCGTCCTCCGATGCGGGAACGAGCTTGCAGCTGTGCGTCGGGAATTGCGCGCCGAGCCAGCGCTCGAGCTCGACGAGTCTGAAATCCATTGCGATTTGCGCGGAATTATGACACTTTTCACTCTCAAAAGATGGTCCGATCGTTCCCTCGCGCGCGTCCCGGTTAGCCCACCCGCTCATTCCATCGATGCAGCGATTCCCGGCCCGTCTCGCAGTGCTGATCCTCCTGCTTTCGGGCGCGACGCTGGCCTGGTCGCAGGCGCCGGGGAAAGCGGCGAAGCCGCGGGGCCCGACCACGATCGATGCCGACCAGCTCGAAGGCATCTCCGAGCTCGAAGTCACCGCGCGCGGCCGCGTCGAGTTCAAGCGCGAGGACCTGACGATCTACAGCGAGTTCCTGCGCTACAACCAGGAGTTCGGCCGCGTCGAGGCGGACGGCGGCGTGCGGGTGCAGCGCGGCATCGACCGCTTCTTCGGGCCGCGGTTGCGCTACAACACGCAGGACGACACCGGCAGCTTCGAAGGCGCGAGCTTCATCGTCAACGGCGAGACGACGACGACGCGCGGCAAGGGCGAGCGCGTCGATTTCCTCGGCAGGGACCGGTTCCGCCTGGTCAACGGGTCAATGACGTCGTGCCAGCCGGACAAGGAGGACTGGCGCATCGAGGCCGGCGAGTTCGAAATCGACAACGACAAGCGCGTCGCGACGATCCACGACGGACGGGTCAAGTTCTTCGATACCACGATCCTGCCGATCCCCTACGGCTCGGTGTCGCTGGACAACCAGCGCAAGACCGGCTTCCTCGCGCCCTACTGGTCGCAGAACTCGCGCCGCGGCCTGGAGCTTGCGGCGCCGTTCTACTGGAACATCGCGCCCGAGCGCGACCTGACGCTCATCCCGTCGGTGATGACCAAGCGGGGCGAGCAACTGAAGGCCGAGTTCCGCTATATCGACCCCTCCTACCGCGGCGAGGCGCACTGGGAGTACATGCCGAACGACAAGATCCTGCAGACCTCGCGCGGCGCGTTCTCGATCATGCACACGCAGACGCTGCTGCCCGGGCTGGTGACCAACATCGACGCGAGCAAGGTGTCCGATGCGCGCTATTTCGTCGACCTGGCTTCGCAGGTGCGCCAGGTATCGACCGGCAACCTGCAGCAGATGGGCCAGCTGAACTACAGCGGCTCCCTGCTCGGCACGGGCTATTACGTGAATACGATGGTGCAGACCTGGCAGACCCTGCAGGACCCGCTCTCGCCGACGACGCCGCCCTACGCGCGCCTGCCGCAGGTCAATTTCGGCACGGCGAAGAGCGACATCGGTGGGCTGGTCGACCTCGTGCTGCCGGGCGAATTCGTGCGCTTCCAGCATGAGACGCTGGTGGACGGCTCGCGCACCTCGCTCAACCCGACCCTGGCGATGCCGTTCCTCGCGCCGGGATATTTCGTGACGCCGAAGATCGGCGCGCGCTTTGCGAACTACCAGCTCAAGCAGACCGCGGTGGGCCAGCCCGAACACCAGAGCCTCACGCTGCCCTGGGGGAGCCTCGACGCGGGCATGGTCTTCGACCGGGAGCAGAAGTGGCTCGGCCAATCGCTCACGCAGACGCTCGAGCCGCGCCTGTACTACGTGTACGTGCCGTTCCGCAACCAGAGCCAGATCCCGCTGTTCGACACCGGACTCGCGGATTTCAACTATGCGCAGATCTTCAACGAGAACCGGTTCTCCGGCGGCGACCGCTTCGGCGACACGAACCAACTGACCTATGCGGCGACGTCCCGCCTGCTGACCGCCAACGGACAGGAAATGATGCGCGCGACATTCGGGGCGATACACTATTTTTCGGACCAGCGGGTCGGCCTCACGCCGACCTCGGTGCTGCAATCCAGTGGTAGTTCCGACCTGCTCGCGTCGCTGGGCGGGCGCTTGAGCCAGGCGATCAGTTTCGACACCGGTATCCAGTATGACCCCAACAAGACGCAGATCGACCGCTCCAGCGCGTCGGTGCGCTATTCGCCGGAAATCGCCAAGGTGATCAACGCCAGCTATCGCTACAACCGCGAGACCAATTTGCGCCAGACCGACATCAACGGCCAGTGGCCGGTGGCGCCGGGCTGGTACGCGGTCGGTCGCTGGAACTATTCGTTCGCGGACAAGCGTACGCTGGAGGCCATCGCGGGCTTCGAATACAATGCGGGCTGCTGGGTGGCGCGCGGCGCGGTCCAGCTCCTGCAGGCCGCCACGGCGACGACCTCGAGCGGGTTCTTCTTCCAGCTGGAGTTCAACGGCTTCGGCAGCATCGCCGGATCGGACGAGATCATCTCGATGCTCAAGCGCAGGGTTCCCGGCTATTCGATCACCAATCCGGCGCAGACCAACCTGATTCCGCCGAGCATGCAGCAGCGCCTGCCGTTCGAGCAGGTGTATTAGTCAACTTTCAGGATGCGAGTCCAGGCGGCATTGACGGCGCTGTACTTCTGCGCAGCTGCGCTCGCGCCGTGCCCGCGGGCGCAGGCGCAAGCGCAGTTCCAGGGGCAGGTGCCCCGCCCGGACAAGCCGGCGCCGGAATCCGGGCGGGCGCGCGCGCCGGCGCGCGTGGAGACGATCGACCGCATCGTCGCGGTCGTCGGCAAGGAGGTCGTGACGCTGTCCGAGCTGAACGAGCGGCGCGAATTCGCGGAGCGCCAGCTGCGGCGCCAGGGCACGCCTCTGCCCGAACGCTCGCAGCTGGAGCGCCAGATTCTCGACCGGCTGATCATCGACAAGGCCCAGCTGCAGCTCGCGCGCGAGGGCGGCATCCGCATCGAGGAGCTGCAGCTCGACCGTGCCATGGAGCGCATCGCCGAGAACAACAACATGTCGCTGACGGCCTTTCGCCAGGCGCTGGAGAAGGACGGCGTGCCGCTCGACCGCTTCCGCGAGGAGGTGCGCGAGCAGATCCAGCTGCAGCGGCTGCGCGAGCGCGAGGTCGACGACCGCATCGAGGTGAGCGACGCGGAGATCGACCAGTTCCTGGCGGAGGCGAAGTCAAGCGGCAGCGCGCGCAGCGAGTTCAACCTCGCGCACGTGCTCGTGCGCCTGCCGGAGCAGGCGAGCCCGGAGCAGATCGAGGCGGCGCGCAAGAAGATCGACAAGGCGCGCGCCGAGGCCGTGGCGGGCACCGACTTCGCGAAGCTCGCGGCGAGCTACTCGGACGCGCCCGACGCGCTGCAGGGCGGCGCGATGGGCTGGCGCGCGGAGGACCGTCTGCCGGAGATCTTCGCCAACGCGGTGAAGGGCATGAAGACGGGCGAAATCAGCGCCGTCCTGCGCAGCCCCGGCGGCTTCCACCTGCTCAAGGTCCTCGAGCGGCGCGGCGCCGAGGACGACGCGCCGGTGCAGCAGACGCGGGCGCGGCACATCCTGATTCGCACGAACGAGGTGGTTTCCGAGGCCGAAGCGCGCCGGCGCCTTGCCGACCTGCGCCAGCGCATCGTCACCGGCGGCGCCGACTTCGGCGAGCTCGCGCGCGTGAATTCCGTGGACGGCAGCGCGACGCGGGGCGGCGAGCTGGACTGGCTGCTGCCGGGCGATACCGTGCCCGAGTTCGAGCGCGCCATGGACGCGCTCAAGGTCGGCGAGATCAGCCAGCCGGTCAAGTCGCCGTTCGGCTGGCACCTGATCCAGGTCGAGGAGCGGCGCGCCGCGGGACTCACGCCGGAGCGCCGCCGCATGCAGGCGCGCCAGGCGATCAAGGAACGCAAGTCCGAAGAAGCCTACCAGGACTGGCTGCGCCAGCTGCGCGACCGCACCTACGTCGAGGTCCGCCTGGAAGACAAGTGAAGCCGGGCGCGGCCCGCGGATGACGGCCCGCAAGCGCTTCGGGCAGCATTTTCTGCGCGATCCCGGCGTGCTGCGGCGCATCGTCGAGGCGATCGACCCGCTGCGCGGCGATGCGATCGTCGAGATCGGGCCCGGCGAGGGCGCGCTTACGCGGCCGCTGCTGGAGCGCGTGGACCGGCTGAGCGCGATCGAAATCGACCGGGACCTGGCCGCGCGGCTCGCCGCCGAGTTTCCTCCGGCAAGGCTTTCGCTCCAGTGCGCCGACGCGCTTGCGTTCGATTTCTCCGCGTTCCCGGACGGCGTGCGGATCGTCGGCAATCTGCCCTACAACATTTCGACTCCGCTGCTGTTCCACCTCGCGGGATTCGCCGACCGCGTGCGCGACATGCACTTCCTGCTGCAGAAGGAAGTGGTCGACCGGATGGTGGCGAAGCCGTCCACGCGCGCTTACGGGCGACTGTCGGTGACGCTGCAGGTGCGCTTCGCGATGCAGAAGCTCTTCAGTGTCGCACCCGGCGCCTTTCGCCCGCCGCCGAAGGTGGATTCGGCCCTCGTGCGCCTCGTGCCGCTGCCGGGCGTCGCGATACCGGAGAACTTCGCCGAAGTGGTGCGGCGCGCCTTCAGCGCGCGCCGCAAGACGCTGCGCAACGCGCTGCCGTTGCAAGCGGCGGATTTCAGGGCGCTCGGTATCGATCCGCAGCTCAGGCCGGAGAATCTGTCTCCCGCCGACTATGTGCGTATCGCGTGCCGCGTGAACGACGTGGGCGCTATTGCGTCTGTTTGAGCGACGGCAGCTCTTGCCGGGATTCCGGTTCCGGCGGCCGCACCGAGCTCTCCCCCTCTATGACCCGCGGTTCGCGCCTGCCGATGGCACGCTGCGTCCAGAGCACGCGCAGCACGGCGGCGCCAAGCAGCAATCCTGCGACGGCCAGGGCGAAGGTCAGGACGAAGAACGCGATCCCCAATACCAGGGCGGCGATCAGGGCGACCAGCAAGCGACCCCAGAAGGAGCCGGGCAGCAGCTGGATGCGTATGGAATACCGGCGCATCAGGACCCGGAGGTCATTTCCTCTCGATGAACTCGATCTTGTAGCCGTCGGGGTCCTGCACGAAGGCGATCACGGTGGTGCCGCCCTTGACGGGGCCCGCCTCGCGGGTGACGGTGCCGCCCTTGGCTTTCACGGCCGCGCAGGCCTTCGCGACATCGGGGAATTCGATGGCGATGTGGCCGAAGCCGGCGCCGAGGTCGTACTTGTCCACGCCGTAGTTGTAGGTGAGCTCAAGCACGGCGTTCCGGTCCTCGCCGCCGTAGCCGACGAAGGCAAGCGAGTATTTCTGCTCCGGGCGGTCGGTGGTGCGCAGCAGCGTCATGCCGAGCACTTCGGTGTAGAACTTGATCGAACGCTCGAGATTGCCGACGCGCAGCATGGTGTGCAGGATTCGCATGTGGAGGCCTCAGATTCTGGGAAGGGTGGCAGCGGCGCGCTCGATGCGATCGCGCGCTTCGCGCCAGTGAGGATACAGCCATTCCACCAGCGCCCAGAAGCGTTCCGAGTGGTTCAGCTCCACCAGATGCGCCACTTCGTGCGCGACCACGTAATCGGCGAGCTCGGGCTCGAGGTGAACCAGGCGCCAGGAGAGCCGGATGCGCCCGCTCGCCATGCACACGCCCCACTGCGTGCGTGCGTTCGAGAGCGCGAGCGGCGGAGGGGGCAGGCTCACGCGCCCCGCAAAATGGGCGACGCGCGGGGCGAGCGCCGCCAGCGCGCGCGCCTTGAGCCAGCCGAGCAGCAGGCGCCGCACCGCGCCCCGGCGCTCCGGGTGGGGCAGGCTGAGTTGCAGCTCGGCGCCGACCAGGCGCGCGTCGGCCTTTGCCTGCGCCAGGGCCAGCACCACCTCGCGGCCGTGCAGCGGCAGCGTTTCTCCGTGCTCGCCGAAGATCGTGCGCGCGGGGCCGGCGGCCGCGCGATCGTCGAGCTTGCGCAGGATCCAGCCTGCCTTTTCATGCAGGAAGCCTTCGACTTCGCGCCAGGGCGCGCGCAGGGGCGCGCTGACGGCGAGGCCGTGCTCGCTCACCTTGATGGCGATCGTGCGCCGGCGGCGCCGCTGGAAGCGGAACTCGACCGGCCGGCCTCGAAGCAGCGCGATGCGCCGCGGCGCCGCGTCCGCGTGCGGCGGCTCGTCAAACAGCGCAAGCTGTTCCTGCTCCTTCAGTGCTAGCTGTCCAGTGTTCTCTGCTGCGTTTCGATCCACATCTCCGCCAAGGCGTTGATTTCTTCCGGGTCGCGTCCCCTGCTGTCGATCGGCGGCCCGATCCGCACCGTCACCCTGCCCGGGAACTTGAGGAAGGAGTTGCGCGGCCAGAGCCGACCCGCATTGTGCGCCACCGGCACGACCTGTGCTCCGGAGTGCGCCGCCAGCCAGGCGCCGCCGAGCTGATATTTCCGCTTCCCGCCGGGTTTCACCCTCGTGCCCTCGGGAAACACCACCACCCAGAAGCCCTGCTGCAGGCGGACCTTGCCGCGGCGCGCCATCTGGCGCAGGGCCGAGAGCCCGCGCCCCCGGTCGATCGCGATCGGGCTCATCAGCGCCAGGCCCCAGCCGAAGAACGGCAGCCAGAGGAGCTCGCGCTTGAGCACGTGCACCTGCGGCGGGAAGATCTGCTGGAAGGCGAGCGTTTCCCAGGCGGATTGGTGCTTGGCGAGGATCACCGACGGGGCCTTCGGCAGGTGCTCGCGGCCCTCGACGCGCCAGCGGATGCCGCACAGGCCGCGCAGGCACCAGAGCATCAACCGCGACCAGCCCGAGATGATCCGATAGCGCAGCATGCGCGGCAGCGGCGCGGTGGCGAGAGCGAGGATCGCGTAGGGCGGAGTGACGATGAGCAGCGCCAGCCAGAACAGGGCCGAGCGCAGGACGATCATGGGGGCGGGGTCACGGCGCGAGGCGCGCCGCGATCGCGGCCAGGTCGGGGACTACCTCGGTGCCCTGCGGAAGGCCACCGGCGTCGCGTGTCTGCTTGCCCTTGCCCGTCAGCACCAGGTAGGGCTTCGCGCCCACCGCCGCGGCCGCCTCGACGTCGCGCAGCGAGTCGCCGATCACCGGCACCCCCGCCAGCTCGACGTCCATGCGCGCGGAAATCTCGCGCAGCATGCCCGGCTTGGGCTTGCGGCATTCGCAATTCGCGTCGGCCGCGTGCGGGCAGAAGAAGATCGCGTCGATGCGCCCGCCGGCGAGGTTGACGACGCGGTGCATCTCGGCGTGGATCGCGTTCAGCGTCGCCATGTCGAACAGCCCGCGCGCGATGCCCGACTGGTTGGTCGCCACCACGCAGCGCCAGCCGCTCTGCGTCAGGCGCGCGATGGCCTCGATGCTGCCGGGAAGCGGCCTCCACTCGGCCGGCGACTTGATGTACTGGTCGCTGTCCTGGTTGATGGTGCCGTCGCGGTCGAGGATCACGAGCTTCATGAAGGATGACCTGCGGTCATGTAGGATGACCTGCGGTCATGTGGCGAGCTTGGAGATGTCGGCCACCCGGTTCATCGATTCGCGCAGGTCGCGCAGCAGCGCGAGCCGGCTGCGGCGCAGCTTGTCGTCGTCCACCATCACCATCACTTTGTCGAAAAAGGCGTCCACCGGAGCCTTGAGCACGGAAAAACTCTTCAAGTAGCCCGTATAGTCGCCCTTCTCGTAGAGCGCCTTGGCCTTGGCCGAAGCGGACTGGATCGCCTCGTACAGCGCCTTCTCGGCCGGCTCTTTGAGATGGCCCGCGGTCCCGTCCAGCAATTCGCCTTTCGCCTCGGCCTGCTTGAGGATATTGGCAACCCGCTTGTTGGCCGCCGCGAGGCTCTCGGCCTCGGGCAGCGTCTGGAAGACCTTCACCGCCTCCAGTTGCAGCGGCACCACGGCCAGGTTGACAGGATTCTTGCTCAGAACGGCGTCGACCTGCAGCGTGGAAAAGCCCAGTTCCTTGAGATAGCCGGCAAAGCG
>Ga0335084_10001443_pt1 | contig 22268 bp, 21 predicted proteins | sample Lox_Sample_44_FD_206721 | JGI IMG/M metagenome (GOLD analysis project Ga0335084, IMG submission 206721) | Soil microbial communities from Loxahatchee National Wildlife Refuge, Florida, United States - Lox_Sample_4.4 | ecosystem: Environmental > Terrestrial > Soil > Wetlands | place: USA...
GAGCAGGCGCGCGCCTACGGCGAGGACATGCGGCGCACGATCGAGGCGATCGACCGCTGCCGCCATCCCGTGGTCGCGCAGATCCACGGCATCTGCGTGGGCGGCGGCCTCGAGATCGCGGGGCTCGCCGACATCCGCATCTGCGGCGAGTCGAGCCGCTTCGGCGTGCCGATCAACAAACTGGGGCTCGTGATGGCCTATGCGGAGATCGGCTCGCTCATCGCGCTGGCGGGCGAGGCCAACGCGATGCAGATCCTCCTCGAGGGCCGCGTCTTCGACGCGCAGGAAGCGAGGCAGATGGGGCTCGTCACCCGCGTGGTCCCCGACGACGCGGTGGAAGACGAGGCGCGCGCCACCGCGCAGCGCATCGCCGAGGGCGCGCCGCTGGTGGCGCGCTGGCACAAGAAGTTCGCGCGGCGGCTGCGCGACCCGCGCCCGCTGACGCCGCAGGAATACGACGAGGGGTTCGCCTGCTTCGGCACGGAGGACTTCCAGGCCGGCTACCAGGCGTTCCTCGCCAAGCGCAAGCCGGAATTCAAGGGCAAATGACGAAGAAGGACCGGCGCTGCCCCTGGTGCCTCGGGAGTCCCGAGTACATGGCCTACCATGACCGCGAGTGGGGCCGGCCGGTGCACGACGACCGCGTCTTCTTCGAGTTCCTCACGCTGGAAGGCGCGCAGGCGGGCCTCTCGTGGTCCACGATCCTCGCCAAGCGCGCCAACTACCGCAAGGCGTTCGCCGGGTTCGATCCGCGCAAGGTCGCGCGATTCACGCGCACCCAGGTCGCGAGGCTCCTCGAGGATCCCGGCATCGTGCGCAATCGCTTGAAGGTCGAGGGCATCGTGCGCAACGCGAAAGCTTTCCTCGCGGTGCAGGAGGAGTTCGGCAGCTTCGACGCCTACGTGTGGCGGTTCGTGGACGGCAGGCCGGTGAAGAACCGGCCGAAGTCGCTGAAGGACGTGCCGGCCACCTCCCCCGCATCCGACGCGCTCTCGAGGGATCTCAAGAAACGCGGGTTCACGTTCGTGGGCTCGACGATCATGTACGCGTTCATGCAGGCCACGGGCCTCGTGGACGACCACATCGTGGGATGCCCGTCCAAATGAAGGGCCCGCTGGAAGGCATCAAGGTCGTCGAGCTCGCCCAGATCATGGCGGGCCCCACGTGCGGCATGCTGCTCGCCGACATGGGGGCGGACGTCATCAAGGTGGAGAAGCTCCCGGGCGGCGACGACACGAGGAGCTACACCGAGCCCTCGCTCGCCGGCGAGTCGGCCGCGTTCATGATGCTGAACCGCAACAAGCGCGGCATCGCGGTGAACCTCAAGAAGCCCGGCGGGCTCGAGGTCGTGAAGCGCCTGCTGGCCGGCGCCGACGTGGTGACCGAGAACTACCGCAAGGGCACGCTCGAGAAGCTGGGCCTGGGCTACGACGTGCTGGAGAAGCTCAATCCCCGCCTCGTCTATTGCGCCGTATCGGGATACGGGCGCACCGGGCCCTACGCCGACAAGGGCGGCTTCGACCTGATCGCGCAGGGCTTCGCCGGGATCATGAGCATCACGGGCGAGCCGGGCCGCCCGCCGGTGAAGAGCGGCACCTCCATCGCCGACATCAACGCGGGAATCCTCGCCGCCCTGGGCATCGTCTCGGCGCTCGTCGCGCGCGCCACCACGGGCCGCGGCCAGATGGTCGAGACCTCGCTCATGGAGGCCGCCATCCAGCAGACCTACTGGCAATCGGCCATCTTCTTCGCCACTGGCGTGAGCCCGGGCCCGTCGGGGTCGGCGCACATCCTCACCGCGCCCTACCAGGCGTTTCCCACGAAGGACCGCTGGATCAACGTGGGCGGGGCGAACCAGGCCAACTGGGAGCGCATCGTGAAGGTGATCGGCGCCCCGGAGCTCGCCGCCGACCCGCGCTTCGTCAACAACGGCGAGCGCATGAAGAACCTCGCGGCGCTCACCCCGCTCATCGCGGAGCGCCTGCGCACGCGCACCTGCGCCGAGTGGATCCGCGCCTTCGAGGCCGAAGGCGTGCCGGTGGGCCCCGTGAACAGCATCGGCGACATGCTGGGCGACGAGCAGGTGCGGCTGCGCGAGATGGTGGTCGAGGTGGACCACGCGCGGGCCGGCCGCATGAAGACGCTGGGCACGCCCATCAAGTTCTCCGGCACCGGCACCTCGGTGCGGCGTGCGGCACCCCTGCTGGGCCAGCACACGCGCGAGGTGCTCGAGTCGCTCGGCTACTCGGGCGGCGAGATCGAGGCGCTCGACCGCGAAGGCGCGGTCCTCCTCGCCCGCTAGCGGCTGTCCGAAAGCGTTGGAAACCGGGCCGACCCCGCGGCGGCCCCTGGTATAACGTATCGCCCCATGCCGTCGATTCCCATCCTCATCGTCCTCGCGCTCGCCGCGCTCGTGACCTCCTTCATCTCGGGCATCCTCGGGATGGCGGGCGGCATGATCCTCATGGGCGTGCTGCTCGCCCTGATGCCGCTTCCGGTGGCGATGATGCTGCACGGGATCACGCAGTTCGCCGCCAACGGCTGGCGCGCCTTCATGTGGCGCGACAAGGTGGATTGGCGCATCTTCCGCGGCTACCTCGTGGGCACGCTCATCGTGCTCGCGATCTTCGCCGTCGTGAGGCTCGTGGTGAGCAAGCCGGTCGCGTTCATCGTGATGGGCCTCACGCCCTTCGTGTCGCTGGCGCTTCCCGAGAAGCTGCACCTCAACGTGGAGCGCCCCTGGCATCCCTTCGTGTGCGGCACCATCTGCATGGCGCTCTCGCTCATGGCGGGCGTGGCCGGGCCCATCCTCGACGTCTTCTTCGTGCGCTCGAAGATGGGGCGCCACGCCGTGGTCGCCACCAAGGCGATGACGCAGAGCCTCACGCACGTGCTGAAGATCACGTACTTCGGCGCCTTCCTCGCCGTCGAAGGGGGCAACGTCCCCCCGGCGCTCGCGGCCGTCATGGTGCTCCTCGCGTTCACGGGAACTTCCGTGTCGCGGCATGTGCTCGAGCGGATGAACGACCGGTCGTTCCGCCAGTGGACGCGCTGGACCGTGATGTCGCTGGGGGCCTTCTACCTCGCGAGCGGAACCTGGTCGCTGCTGCGCGGCTAGAGCGCCCGCAACTGCGCCGCCGCCCGCAACGTCTCCAGGGCGTGCCCGGGATCTAGGCGAAGTTGACCGCGGTGGTGTTGGCGCCGCAGAGGACGACGCCGATGCGCTTCTCGCCCCGCGGGCGCCACGCGCCGGACACCAGCGCCGCGAGCGCGGCCGCGCCGCCCGGCTCCGCGACGATGCGCAGCGTCTTCCAGAGCAGGCGCTGCGCATCGCGGATCGCGTCGTCGGTGACGAGCACCGTGCCCGCGAGGTAGCGCTGCGCGAGGGGAAACATGAGCGTGCCCACGCGCTTGGGCGCGAGCGAATCGGCGGCCACGCCGCCCGCCGGGGCATCGACCGGTTCGCCCGCCTCGAGCGCGCGCGTGAGCGTGGGCGCCGCCTCGGGCTCCACGCCGATCACCGGCAGGCGCCCCTGGTACCAAGCCGCGATGCCCCCCACGAGCCCGCCGCCGCCCACCGCGACCAACAACGCGTCCAGCTCCGGCGCCTGTTCCTCCAGCTCGAGGCCCACCGTGGCCTGCCCCTGCAGCGTCTCGTATTGGTCGTACGCGTGGATCGCCGTCGCGCCCGAGCGCGCCACGAACGCCTCGCTCGCCGCGAGCGCGTCGTTGTAGCGATCCCCGCCGACCTCCAGGCGAGCGCCGTAGCCGCGGATCTGCTCGATCTTGGCGGGCGAGGCCACGGTCGGCACGAAGATGGTGGCCGGATGCCGCGTCTTCATCGCGGCGTAGGCGACCGCCGCGCCGTGGTTGCCGCCGGACGCGGCCACCACGCCCGCGGGCCCGATGCTGCGCGTGAGCATCTGGTTGAAGGCGCCGCGCGTCTTGAACGACCCCGCGTGCTGCAGGAACTCGAGCTTGAAGACGAGCTGCGCGCCGGGAAGGCCGAAATCGGCGCCGTCCACCTCGAGCACCGGCGTGCGGCGCACGTGCGGCGCGATGCGCGCCGCCGCCGCGCGGATCGACGCCCCGTCGAGCGATGGGGTCATCTTCGGGTCATCGTTCAAGCCATCCTCCCTTCAATCGCGCACGTCGGGCTCGAAGAAGACCCAGCGTACCTCGGCGAAGCGCGCCTTGAACGCCGCCTCGATGGCGTTGATCGCCTCGGCGAGCGCATCGACGCCGGGCTGCGGGCGCATCTTCGCCTTCACCGCCACCATCACGTCGCTGCCCATGTGGAGCGTGAGCACCTCGAAGACGCGCTCGACGGCCGGCTGCGCACCGAGGAACTCGACCATTTGCCGGCGCACCTGCGGCTCCACGCCCTGCCCGATCAGCATCGCCTTCACCTCGATGCCCACCGCCACGGCTACCACGATCAGCAGGACGCCGATGGCCATGCTGCCCAGGGCATCGTAGAGCACGTTGCCCGTAAGCCACGCCGCGAGGACCGCGGCGAACGCGAGCGCGAGCCCCAGCAGGGCCGCCAGATCCTCGCCGAACACCACGACGAGCTCGCTGTTGCGCGTCTCCCGCAGCCACGCCCAGAGGCTGCGCGCACCGCGCACCTTGTTGGCCTCGCGAAGCACGCCCCACATGGAGACCAGCTCGGCGCAGAAGCCGAAGCCCAGCACGCCGAGCGCCACGAGCGGATACGAGAGCGGCTGCGGCGAGCGCAGCTTGGTCCAGCCTTCGTGCACGGAGAACAGGCCCCCCATGCTGAACAGCATGATCGCCACGAGGAAGGACCAGAAGTAGGTCTCCTTCCCGAAGCCCAGGGGATACTCGGGCGTGGGCGGCCGGCGGGCGAGCCGCAGCCCCAGCAGCAGGAGCAACTGGTTCGCGCAATCGGCCGTGGAGTGCACGGCCTCGGCAAGCATCGCGCCCGAATCGGTGACGGCCGCCGCGCCGAACTTGGCGACCGCGATCGCGAAGTTGGCGCCCAGGGCATAGACGATCGCCTTCGTGGAGTCGGCCGAAGCCATCCGCCTAGCGGCCCCTCACCGGGCGTTGCGCTGCACGAAGTCGGCGAAGCGATCGAGGAACTTCGCGAACAGATCCCGCGTCGCGTCGTTGGCGACCTTGCCGCCCGCCTCCACCATCTTGTCCACGTAGCCCACGTAGAGCTCCGGCGCGGGCATCATCGGCATGTCGAGGAACACCACGCTCTGGCGCACCTGGTGGTTCGCGCCGAAGCCCCCCAGCGCGCCGGGCGAGGTGCTCGCCACCGCGCACGGCTTGCCGTTGATCGCGGCCTTGCCGTACGGGCGCGAGCCCACGTCGATGGCGTTCTTGATCGCCCCGGTCATGCCGCGGTTGTACTCGGGCGTCACGAAGAGCACGGCCTGCGCCGCGCGCAGCTTGTCGCGGTAGGCGGTCCACTCGGCGGGAGGCGCGTCCGTCTCCAGGTCCTGGTTGTAGAGCGGCATGGCGATCTCCACGATCTCCATTTGCAGCGACGCCGGCTGCATTGCGCAAAGCGCCTGGGCGACACGGCGGGAAAAGGCTTCCTTGCGCAGGCTGCCGACCAGCACAGCGACGCGATACGTGGCCATCGATGATGCCTCCTTGGCTTGCGGGGATGCTGCCGCGGGATGGTAGCGCTTCGGTATGATGGCATCTTCCCACGCCGCATCCCCGCCGTGCTGATCACCCCGCCGTCCTTCCAGTCGCTCTCAGCGCCGATCGCGCACGACTCGCCCCGCACCTACGTGTTCCGCAGCTACGACCTCCTGGTCCGCGACGACGACGCCGGCGCGCTGCCGGATCCCGCCGCGGTGAAGTCGCTCGGCATTCCTGCTTCGAACGTATTTCCCGTGGGCGTGTTCCGGACGGAGTACTGCTGCGCCGCGTGGGTCGAGAAGTCCGCGGCCGCCCCGCCCGGCTTCACCTTCAGGAGCCTGCGGGCGCTCTTCGCGCACCTCGACGAGGAAGAGCTCTCCGTCGCGGGGCGCGCGCTGCAGATCGCCGACTGGGCGCGCAACCATCGCTACTGCGGCGCGTGCGGCAAGCCCATGGTCGCGGTGACCGGCGAGCGCGCGATGCGCTGCGAGTGCGGGCACACGGCCTATCCGCGCATCGCGCCGGCGATGATGGTGCTCGTCAAGCGAGGCGAGGCGATCCTCCTTGCGCGCAACGTCGCGGTGCCTCCGGGCGGACGCATGAGCGCGCTGGCGGGCTTCCTCGAGCCGGGCGAGTCGGTCGAAGACGCCATCCATCGCGAGGTGCGCGAGGAGGTGGGGCTTTTCGTGAAGGACCTGCGCTACTTCGCGAGCCAGTCGTGGCCCTTCCCCGGCTCGCTCATGATCGCCTTCACCGCCGAGTACGCGGGCGGGGAGATCGTGGTGGATCCGCGCGAGATCGCCGAGGCCCACTGGTTCGGGCCCGGCGACAAGTTCCCGGACCTTCCGCCCGCGCAGTCGATCTCGCGCGCCCTGATCGAGGCGAACCTGCCGCGCCGCTAGGGCGCGACGTCCGCGTCGGTCACGCCGCTTTCCCTGAGCGCGCGCGCGACGAACCCCGAGCGCTTCATCTCCTCGATGAACTCGCCGAGGTAGCGCGCCGCGGCATCGCGCCCGCGCGGCACTCCCGAAGCCTGGCCGATCACCATGAAGCGGCCCTCGACCACGCGCAGCGACGGATCGGCCGCGGCCGCCTTCACGAGCGGCTGGCGCACGCCGGCCGCGGCATCCAGATGCTGCGCGCGAAAGGCCTCGATTGCGTCGAGGGACGTGGGGGCGCGAACGAGCTCGGCGTTCTTGAGCTCCCGCGTGAGGAAAAGGTCGTAGGCGGTCTTGTTCCCCACCGCGATGCGCACGCCCTTGCGGTCGAAGTCCTCGATGCGCTCGAGCGGGGAATCCTTGCGCACGAGGTAGGTCCCCTCGATCTGCACGTAGGGTTTCGAGAAGGCGATATCGCCCGCGCGCGCGGGATCGACCGCGAGGAACGCGACATCCCACGCTCCCGCCTTCACGGCGTCGGCCATCTTGCCCGCCGTGTCGTAGGTCACGTAGGAGATCGGCACGCCGAGGCGCTGCGCGAGCTCGCGCGCGAGCGAGGGGCCCACGCCGCGCGGCGCGCCGCCCGCGGGGTCCTTCTGGGCGATCACGATGTTGCCGAAGTTCACGCCCGCCACCAGCGTGCCGGACGGGGCGAATTCCCTGCGAAGCTCCGCGGTCACCGCCATGTCAGATGCGCGACACGTAAGGATTACCCCGAATATAAAAGCGAAGCAGGCGCCGCGCCCAATGTCCCGCATAGTCCACCCCGATGCGCGGCCGGCGCGCGATGCGAAATTTGCCGGCGTCTCCCGGATCGCAAAGATACAGGATCCCGCCTTCGAGGTCCTCGCCGTGCCTGCGCTTGTCGATGCCCATCGCCTTGCACAGCAACCCGGGGCCCTGCGTGCGGCCCTCGACGTTCGCCACCGGCTCGAGCGCCCGCAGCAGCACGGCGCTCGCGTGGCCCTCGGCCTCGGTCACCACGTTCATGCACCAGTGCATGCCATAGATCAAGTAGACGTAGGCGTGGCCGGGCGGGCCGAACATCACCTTCGTGCGCGGCGTGAGGCCTCGCGCGGAATGGGCCGCGAGGTCGTGGGGTCCCAGGTACGCCTCGGTCTCCACGATGCGTCCCACGCGCTCGACGCCATCCACCACATGGACCAGGTGCTTGCCGAGCAGCTCGCGGGCCACGAGCTGCGTGTCGCGATCGAAGAAGGCGCGCGGCAGGCGCTTGCCGGCGCTCATAAAAAAAGCCCGGCGCACCAGGACGCCGGGCTCAAGCCCTTGCCGTGGGAGGCTACGGCAAGTCTCCACGGGCCATCGTGCACTTCCATGCTTTCGGCAGCCTTTCCCGGCGGCCCGGAGCGCGAGAATTTACGTTTCCAATTGTTAGGAGAGCGCACTACGTCAGGGCGACGTACTCCTCGTCGCCCTGCTGGGTCCTCTCGAACCGCAGGAAGTCGTAGTAGCCGCAGCGCGAGCTGTCCGGATACTTGCGGCAGACGCCCGGCCGGGCTTCGTACACCGTGCAGCGGCGCTTTTCCTGGTCCAGGAACATGCAGGCCGAGTCGAAGATCTTGTCCTTGCGATGGCGCAGCATGCGGATCTTGCCCTTCGCGTCGGGCTTGGTGAAACGTTCCTCGGCCGCGGCATGGGACAGGTCGAAGTGCCGCGCGAGGCGCGCGATGTCGCGCTGCGTGATCTCGATCTCGGCATACGTGCAGCAGAACGCAGGGCACTTCGCGCACGAATAGTTGACGCGGACGGGAACCGGAAAGGGTTTCTTCATCGTGATGGGTTGGCGGTAGCCGGGCGATTGTACCGCGCCTGGTGCCCGCCCCAACGACGAATTCGCGCGAGCCCCGCTAGAAAGGCTCGCGCGTGATCGCCTTGGTGGTGACCTGCCCGTCGATGCTGTAGGTGAGCGTGGCCGCCGAGGCGGAGCCGAACTGCATCGTCATGGTGCCCACCGGCGTCGCCTGCACGCTTGCGGGATCGAACGCCGCGCCGTAGAGGACGCCGCCCGCGGTCGCAGTCGTGCGGTAAAGCGTGCCCGTGTAGGTGTTGGCCGAGCTCCACGTGCCGCCCGGCATGGCGTACCACACGGGCTGCCCATATTGGCCGTAGCTGTAGAGAAGCGCGAACACCGTGCGGTATTGCTGGTTCACGGTGAGCCCCCAGCCCGACTCCGAGGCGTTCCACCAGAGGTCCGCATAGCTCGTGACGGGCGTGGGATCGGGAACGCCGAAGTCCTCGCGCTGGATAGCCTTGGTGCCCGAAATGCCGTCCACCGTGAAGCTCAGCACCGCACGATCCGCGGCCTGGAAGCTCAAGGTGGCCTTGCCGACCATCACGGGGGTCACTTGCGACGTGTTGAACGGGCCGCTCGAGGACGGGCCGCTGGTGCGGTAGAGGTTGCCGGTGATCGACGTGGGAGAGGTCCACGTGCCGCCGGGCATGACGAGCCAGGAGGAATTGCCGGCGCTGTTGTAGGCATACCAGGCGGCGAAGAACGACGAGCCGTGCTGGGTGATGTCCAGGCCCCAGCCGGATTCCGACGGGTTCCACCACATCGCCGAGTAGTCGGCAGCCGGCGTGATGGGAGGCGGCGGCGTGCTGCCGCCGGAGGTGCCGCCGGTCGAGGCGCCCGAGAGGATCGCCCCGAGGCCCGCGTGGTACGCGGTGTCGAAGCGCCCGTAGACATCGGGGTCGCCCACCCCGCAGGTGCTGGAGGAGCCGCCGTAAAGCTGGCCGATCAGGTAGTGGCCGGTCTGCGTGAACAGGCCCGAGCCGCTGCTGCCCGGCTCCGTGAGCCCGCTCGACCAGGTCGACTCGACGAACGTCCCGGTCGAAGACGACGCGGCGTTGCAACTGAAGCTCTCCGAGCCGGAAGACGAGCAGCGCAAATAGCCGGAGAGCGTGCCGAACGAGATCTTCTGCAGGTCGCCGCCCGGATGGTGGATGCCGGCCACGCCGGCGCCCATCGGCGTGGCGCCCACGCTCCAGCCCGCGTACACGGCCCCGCCGGGCGGCGCGTTGGCAAGGCGCAGGAGCGACGTGTCGGTGGACGTGGTGTTGTAGACCAGTGTCGCCCCGCCCGGGAGCGCCTGCGTGGCGCCTCTCACGCCGCTGTCGCACGCGGTGGAGCGCCAGAACCAGTAGCTCACCATCGACGAGGCGGCCGACTGGTTGTTGATGCAGTGGTTGGCGGTGAGGAAGAAGGGAATCGAGGTAGACGTGTCCGTATCCGCGATGAGCGTGCCGCTGCACAGGTAGCCCGAGCCGCCGTCCTGGAAGAGGATGCGCGCTTCGGAATTGCTCTCGTTCGCCCACGCGGGGTAGCACATCACGTCCAGCTCGCAGGTGGCCGACGACTTGGCGACCGCCTCGGCGAAATGGTTGGCAGGCGAGCCCACCAGGTGCGAAATCGTGGGCGCGGCGAGGTCCAGCTGCCCGGGCCCCTGCCCCGCCGGCAGCTCCACCTCGACCACGAGCGTGTCGCCCTCGACAGGCGGCGACCAGAAGAGCAGCGCATCGGCGGAAAGCTCGCCCGCCTTGAGGTTGCGGCCCACGCGTTCCTGGATTTCCCCGGCGCTCGCCTCGTACACCGGGCCCGAGGGCGCATAGAAACGCACCCTCGTTTCCGCGGGAATCGCCTTCACGCGCAGTCCCACCCGCAGCGCGAGCGCGCCGGGCGAGCTCACGCTGAATGCGCCCACCTGGGCACCGGATTCGAGCGTCTTCCACTGCATGCGCGCCGCGTTGGCGTGGCCGTCGGCGAGCGCTGCGACCTCGCGGCCGAACCCGACCTGCAGCGGAACGCCGGCGCGCGGAGCGGCCATGGCCTTGTTCACCGCGGCAGGCGCAGGCAACGTGACGGAGAGGATCTGCGAAGCGTCGGCGCGGCGCACCAGGGGCCGCGCTTCCACGGAGACGAACGGCTGGATCTCGGCCTCGACCCGGATCTCGCCGTCGCCGGCTGGCGACGGTTCGTGCGCATGGGCCGCGAACGCGACGAAGAAGCACGCGAGCGTGGCGCGGGCGATGCGCGCGTCAGGCAACGGCATTGCGGGCCTCATTCGCCGCTCTTCGTGCCCGCCGTCTCCGCGGCGATCTCGTCGTCGGCGAGCGCGCGGTTGTAGATCTTCACTTCGTCGATCATGCCGCGGTATGCGCCGTAGCGCTCCGCCCCGGTGCCCAGCCTCAGCGTGCGCAGGTCCGCGAACCCGGGCGCATCGCTCCAGGACATGGCGCGTGCGGCCAGGTGCCCGTCCACGTAAAGGCGCATGCGATCGACGAGGAAGCGGTCGTACACGATCGCGAGGTGCGTCCACCGGTTGCCCGGGATGAGGGTCGCGCTCCCGGGCGGGGCCACGCGCACCTCGCCCACCCGCGCCACGGGCCGGTAGCGCAGCGCGTCGGTCTGTCCGAGGCCATCGCCGGCGCCCGGGCGCGAGCCGAGCAGCTCCATGGACAGCGAAACCGATTGAATTTCGGGGCGCCCGCGGTACTCGCGCTCCAGCTCGACCGTGGCCACCGTCTGCAGGTTGCGCCCCTTGAGGTACGGGTTCACCCAGTTCTCGCGCTTGATCCACAGCTCGAGCGTGAGGCCGCTGCGCGTGTCGAAGCCGCGCGGGATCTCCACGTCGAGCCAATCGCCGCTGCCGCCCACCCAGAGGCCGCTGCCCGACACGCCGGGGCGCGCGATGATCTCGTCGCCCTGCACGCGCGTGAGGTATTCGTCGCCGGGGAAGCGGCGGTCGAAGCTGAGGAAGAGCGCCGGGCCGCTCACCGGGGTCGCACGGTCCTGGTGCAGCTGGATGCCCACCCAGATCACCGCGCCCAGCAGCGGCGCGGCGATCGCCACGAGCGTCGTGTGGCCGAGCGCCGGCAGCGCCCGCCCGAACGTGTAGAGGCAGCCCGCGAGGCACGCCGCCGTGACCACGCCGAGCACCCCGTAGAAGACGACCGTGCGCACCGCCCTTTCCACCTCGAGCGGCAGCGTGATGGGAATGTCGAGCGCGATGCCTTCCGGCCCGACCGCCACCATCATCCACACGCAGGCGAGCACGCAGGCGGCGAGCGCGCCCGACACGGCCGCGTTCGCGTACGTTCCGTTGAGCGTGAAGCCGCCCGAGGAAGCCGCCACGCGCAGCGGAATCACGCCGCTCGCGACGAAGCACAGGGCCACGGTGGCGACGACCCAGCGCGGCGCGCGGAAACCCTCGTCGTCGCCGAACAGGGCGAACGCGAGAAGCGCGATTCCCACGGCGATCACCGATCCGCCGAGGACCAGGTCGCGCCTCGCACCGGGAGTCATGGCAAGGGTCATGGAGGGTTCCGGTGGCGCAATGCTACCCCGCCCGGAGGTGCTTGCGGAAGAACTCCAGCGTGCGCGACCAGGCGAGCTTCGCGGCCGCCTCGTCGTAGCGCGGCGTGGTGTCGTTGTGGAAACCGTGGTTCGCGCCGGGATACAGGTGCATCTCGTAGCTCACGTGGCTCGCCTTGAGCGCCGCCTCCCACGCGGGCCATCCCGCATCGAGGCGCTCGTCGAGGCCCGCGTAGTGGATGAGGAGGGCCGCCTTGATGCGCGCCGTGTCCTCGGCCGAAGGCTGCCCGCCGTAGAACGGCACCGCGGCGGCGAGCTCCGGCATGCGCGTGGCGAGCATGTTGGCCATGCTGCCGCCGACGCAGAAGCCCACGGCGCCCAACTTGCCGTTGCATTCGGGGCGCGCGAGGAGCCAGGGCCCCGCCGCCATCATGTCCGCGTTGCGCTTCTTCGGATCGAGCGAGGCGAACATCTTCATCGCCGCCTCCTCGTCGCCCGCGTAGCCGCCCAAGGGGCTGAGCGCATCGGGCGCGAAGGCGACGTAGCCCTCGGCCGCCAGGCGCCGCGCCACGTCCTCGATGTACGGATTGAGCCCGCGGTTCTCGTGGTAGACCACGATGCAGGCGGCCTTGACCGCGCCCGCGGGACGCACGAGGTAGCCGCGTACCGTGCCCGAGCCTGCGGGCGATGGATAGGTGACGTACTCCGCCTTGATGCGCGGATCATCCTTGCGCACCTGCTGGGCCCACGCGTAGTTGGGGCGCAGGCTCTCGAGCATCGCGGCGGCCGTCACGCCGCCCGCGGCGTACTTCCCGGCGCGTTCGAGAAATTCACGCCGGCCGATGAAGCCGTGCTGGTAGCCGTCGAAGAGGTCCAGCACCGCCTGGGGGAAATCGCTCGCCTTCCTGCGCTGCATGGCCGCCCCGGTGGATCCAAAGGAGGAATCCTACCGCGAGCCCGGGCGCCGGCCGCGAAGGGTGCGGCGGGGTCCGCTCCTTCCTACACCGTCTGCGCGTCGCTCGTCACCACGCGGTTGCGGCCCGACTGCTTCGCGCGATAGAGCATCGCGTCGGCGCGCTCGATGAGGCCGTGGGCGTCGTCGCCGTCGCCGCACTCTGCAACGCCGAAGCTCGCCGTCACGTTGATCTCGGTGCCGGCATGGGTGAAGCTCGTGCGCTCGATCGCGACGCGCAGCCGCTCGGCGATCGCGGCGGCGCGCGCAAGGTCGGTGTCAGGAAGCACGATCACGAACTCCTCGCCCCCGTAGCGCGCGACCCAGTCGACGCGCTGGCGCATCGCTTCCTTGAACACTTCCGCCACCCCGCGCAGCACGGTATCTCCCGCCGCGTGCCCGAGCGTGTCGTTCACCTTCTTGAAATGGTCGATGTCGCTCACGATGATCGCGAGCGGATAGCCGCTGCGGTGGCGGCGCAGCGTCTCCTCGGCGAGCCGCGCGTCGAGGTGGCGGCGGTTGAAGCACCCGGTGAGCGCGTCGGTGACCGTGAGCGCGCGGATCTCGTCGAGCGCCGCCTGGAGCTGGGCGGTGCGCGACGCGACCTGGGCGTCCAGGTTGGCGACGTGGCCCTGGATGCCGTCCTGGAGCTTGCGGAAGCCCTCGGCCACCAGGTCGATCTCGTCGCGCCACGGCCGGGGCTTGCGCTCCAGCGCGAGCGGCGTGGTGAGCCGGTCGGGCGTGAGCTCGGCGGTGAAGCGCGCAAGCCGCCGCATGGGCTGCTCGACTTCCATGCGCAGCATGAGCGCGATAAGCGCGCACAGGGCGAAGCCCAGGGCGGCGTAGCCCCCCACCAGGAAGCCGACCTTGCCCGCGACGTGCCTGTAGAGCGTCTGCGGATTGGCGGAGACCTCGAGGCGCCCGATGCTGCCGATGCGCCCGTCCGGATAGGGAATGTCCAGGGACCGCGCGTTCGCGTCGCGAAGCACGGCGCTGCCGGCCTCGAAGCGGTGGCCGGTGCGCTCCGACAGGCGCACGTACGAGATCTCGGGCTGGCCCGCGATGTGCGCGAGCTGCCGGCGGATCGCCTCGGGCTCGATGTCCCACAGCGAGACCGAGAGCAGCGGCACGTTGGTCTGCGCGATGTTGGCGATCGCCCGGTCGAACGCCTCGCGCTCGTCGCGGATCGTGAGGCTCGCCTGCACCGCCGCCGCCACCACGGCGCACGCCACGGTCACGACGACGATGCGGCGAACCAGGGACGAAGCGAGCGGGCGGAAGGCGTCCATGCCCTCTAGCGCAGCAGCTGGGCGAAGCCGAAGTCGTAGCGCTTCAGCTTCGGGTTGAGGGCCTTGCTGTAGCGCCGGAAGCCCACCGAGTCGAAGTTCTCGCCGTAGCGCGCCATGAAGACCGCGGCGCTCCTCGCGTCGAAGCTGGCGAACATGGGGCTGTCGAGCTCGAGGCCCTCGTCGCGGAAATCACGCCCGTGCGCGTAGTCGTAGAGCATCACCACGGCCCACGCGCCGGTGATGAAGTGCCCGCCCGCGAGCGCCGTGAGACGGCCGCTCGCCAGGGCGTCCATCGCTTCCTTCGACGTGTTCACGCCGCTGAAGAAGGCGTCCTTGCCCGGCACGCCGCCGCGCTTCTCCAGCGCCTGCATGGCGCCGAAGGCCATGAGGTCGTTGCCGGCCCACACGAGGCGTGCCTCGGGATAGCGTGCGAACAGCCACTCGGCCTGCTCGGCCGCCTTGTCGCGCGCCCATCCGGCGTACACCACCTGGTCGACCACCACGTCGTGCGACTCGGCCACCGCCTTCTGCATGCCATCGTTGCGCCGCACCGAAGAGGGCGTGGTGCGGTCCCCGGCGATGGCGATGAGGTGCAGGCGCCCGTCGGCCGCCCTCGCGTTCGCCTTGCGCCCCTGCGCGATGAGCGCCCTGGCGGTCATGTAGCCCGCGTCCTCGGCGTGCGGCTCGAGCGAGCCCAGCCACCCCTTGTACTTCTCGCGCGGGCCGAGGGTCTCGCCGCGGCCCTCGGCGGGAATCGAGCTGAACGCGAGGAAGGTCTTCACGCCCGCCGCGTCGAGGATCCTCACGATCTCGGGGCCCGTCGCGTTGTCGTTGGAAAGGATCACGAATTCCGGACGCGCCGCGGCCGGGCGCGCCGCGATGTCGCGCGCGAATTCGATCGTGCGCATGTGGTCGCGCTGCGCGTAGAGCACCTCGAGCTTCACGCCCAGGTCGCGCGCGGCCGACTCCATGGCGTGCGCCGCCGTCACCCAGTAGACCTCGTCGGACTTGCCGGGATTGATGAACACCATCGTCTGGGCGGCCGCCTGCGCCGCGAATGCCAACGCGGCGGCGGCGAGGACACTGCCGATTCGGGCCTGCATGCGCGGAACTCCGATTGCCTTGTTTTTCACTGCTTCGACTCTAGGGATTCCCCCCGGAAACCCCCATGCCGCACCTCACAAAAGCACCGCGCCCACCGTTGCAACTGCAACGACGCGCGGGCGGCCCAGCTTGCCATATCCCGCCCTGACGCGCGAGGGCGGCGGCCAGGATGCGCAGCAGCATGGATCTCCCCTTCCGAAATGGGAACTTGCCCCTTGAAGCGCCGTCCGTCCGCCGGTTTTAGGGTTTCTTAAGGACGCCGGGCCCCCGTGCCGCCCAAAGTGGCGTCAAAGGAGGGCGTCATGGAAACGGAAGTGAAGGTGCTGCGAATCCTGCTGGTGGAGGACGACAAGGCCGACCGCGAGAAGACCCTCGAGGCGCTGCGGCGTTTCAAGCTCGGCTACGAGGTGCGCTTCGTGAGCGGCTGCCACGAGGCGCTCGATTACCTGCTCGGCCGCGGCCGTTTCCACGAGCGCCGCCGCCATCCCCTGCCCGACCTCGTGCTGCTCGACTTCAGCCTGGCACCCATCGACGGCATGCGCGTGCTCGAGCGCATCCGCGCGGTGGACTGGCTGAAGGCCACGCCGGTGGTCATCCTGTGCAGCACGCCCGAGGAGCGCGAGCGCGCCGTCGCGGGCGCCGCGCAGGCCCAGGCGTGCGCCATGAAGCCGGTCTCGCCCGACGACATGCGCTCGCTGCTGCGCATGACCTACCCCACGATGTTCGATTACGCCGCGATGCGGCTGGAGTGAACCACCAGCCCGCCGTGCTCGCGCAGGGTGTGGAACTGGATCTTCGGCCAGATCTCGCGCGCGGCCTTGAGCTCGGCCTGGTGCGCGTATAGCACCGCCGGCGCATCGACCACGTCGTGCGCCACGCGGAAGGCGTTGGCGTCGATGAAGCGCTGGAGCTCCGCGGGTTCCCCGGCGGTGATCCATCGCGCCAGCCTGAAGTTGCTGGCCGTCATGCGCGCCTGCGCGGCGTACTCGCCCTCGAGCCGGTGCGCCACCACGTCGATCTGCAGCTGGCCCACGGCGCCCAGCAGGAGCGGGCCGCCCTGCACCGGCCGGAAGACCTGGATCGCGCCCTCCTCGCCCAGCTGCTGCAGGCCCGTGCGTAGCTGCTTCGTTCGCATCGGGTCGGCGACCTCGACCGTGTAGAAGATCTCCGGCGCGAAGAACGGCAGGCCCGTGAACTGCAGCGTCTCACCTTCGGTGAGAGTATCGCCCAGCTGCAGCACGCCGCGGTTGGGCAGGCCCACGATGTCGCCGGGCCAAGCGTCGTCGAGCACGTCGCGCCGCTGCGAAAGGAAGGAGACCGCGCTCGCGGTCTTCACTTCCTTGCCGGTTCGCACGAGGGTGAGCTTCATGCCGCGCTCGAAGCGGCCCGAGGCCACGCGCACGAAGGCGATGCGGTCGCGGTGCGCCGGATCCATGTTGGCCTGGATCTTGAACACCACGCCGGTGAACTTCTCCTCGTCCGGCGCCACGCTCCTTTGCACCGCGGGCTTCGGCCCGGGCGGGGGCGCGAGCTCGACCAGCGCGTCGAGGATCTCCTTCACGCCGAAGTTGTTGATGGCCGAGCCGAAGAAGACGGGCGTCTGCTTGCCGGCGAGGAATTCCTCGCGGTGGAACTCGTGCGAGGCGCCGGCGATGAGCTCGATCTCGCCGCGGGCCTCGGCGAACACCTCGCCGAAGCGCTTCTCGCTCTCCGGGTTGCCGATGCCCTCGATCACCTCCTCGTCGCCCGCGACGCGATCCTCGCCCGCGCGGAACACGCGCATGCGGTCGTTGCGGATGTCGAAGACGCCCGCGAAGCGCTTGCCCATGCCGATGGGCCAGGTGAAGGGCACCGTGGGCATGCCGAGGATCTTCTCGATCTCGTCGAGCAGGTCGAGCGGCGCCTTGCCCTCGCGGTCGAGCTTGTTGATGAACGTGATGACCGGGGTGTTGCGCGCGCGGCAGACCTCGAGGAGCCGGATGGTCTGCGCCTCCACGCCGTTCACCGAGTCGATCACCATGAGCGCCGCGTCCACCGCCGTGAGCACCCGGTAGGTGTCCTCGGAGAAGTCCTGGTGGCCCGGCGTGTCCAGCAGGTTCACGACGTGGCCGCGGTACTCCATCTGCATCACCGAGCTCGCCACCGAGATGCCGCGCTGCTTCTCGATCTCCATCCAGTCGCTGGTGGCGTGGCGCGTGGCCTTGCGCGCCTTCACGCTCCCGGCGATGCGGATGGCGCCGGCGAAAAGCAGCAGCTTCTCGGTGAGCGTCGTCTTCCCGGCATCGGGGTGGGAGATGATGGCGAAGGTGCGGCGGCGCGCGGCTTCCTGCGCGATTCGGGATTCTTGGGTCATCGGCACGAATTTTACGGGAATAAACGCCTGCCCACGCGGTTGACATGGCTGTCGTCGGTGTGCAACCAGGGCAAGGCTTGCCGGTGCTGCTACCGGATGACGTAGCGCGAGGACGAACCCAGTAGCCGGCAGGCCTGCGCGACCATGTCCTCGACGACCCGTGCTGCGGGCGGCGAGTCCTTGATGATTCCGGAAACCTCGCCCATGAGCACGCCGGAGTTCTCGACGTCGCCGGCCTTGAAGGCGTTCCAGAAGCGCTCGAACTCGACGTCGATCACTTCCTCCATCTCGCGCTCGCGCCCATGCCATTTGTCGACGAAGGCGTTCTTCAGGACGCGGATGACGAACTCGGGATTGGGCCAGTAGCGCTTGCGGGCGACGTCGACCGACCTCGACTTCACCGTCGCATCGCCGTCGGCATTGACTATCGCTTGGCGAAATCCTTCCGGGGCTTCCGACTCCCGGCTCGCGACGAAACGCGTTCCTACCAGGACGCCCTCCGCGCCGAGCATGAGTGCCGCGGCAAGTCCACGACCGTCTCCGACGCCACCGGCCGCGACCAGGACGGTGTCGGGCGCATGCTTCGCGAGATAGTCCGCGGCCTCCGGAACGAGCGTGAACAGCCCGCGGTAGCCGCTGTGACCGCCGGCTTCGCAACCTTCGGCGACGATGATGTCGGCTCCGGCATCGACCGCTTCGCGCAGGTATTTCATGCCCTGCACCTGGCAGATCAGCGGCACTCCCCGCGCCTTGATGCGCGAGGCGTGCGGCTCGACGTCCCCGAAGGAAAGCATGAGCGCCGCCGGCTCCCTGGCAAGGACCAGGTCGAGCAGCTCCGGGCTTCTTGCCATCGACCAGGTGATGAACCCGCATCCGACCCGCGCCCGTCCCGCCGCGGCGAACTGCCGTTCGAGCCACTCGGCGTCACCGTAGCCTGCGCCGATGAGCCCGAGTCCACCCGCCTGCGACACGGCCGCCGCGAGCCTTCCTCCCGCGAAGACGTTCATGGGCGCGAGGAGGATGGGATGCTCGATCCCGAGCTTCCCGGTGAGCCTCGTCTTCAATCGCATCGGGCGCCCGCTACTGGGAGGTCACCAGGTCTCCGCGCACCGGCTGGTTGCCTTCGGCGGTCGCGAAGGTCGCGAACGCGACCTTGTCCTCGACGCTGGTGACTTCCAGCGTGCCGAGCGTCACCCGTTTCACCGCCAGCACCTCGCCGGTGGCCGGATCCGTGAGCCGCTGCATGATGCGCTGCACGGTGAAATGGTCGCCGGCCTTCACGCCCGAATTGCGGCCCGCGTTGATCACCGCTTCCTTGCCGTCGTAGTCCACGAGCAGCGCATGCCACGGCTCGCGCGCGGCGGTGGAGATGATCTCGGCCACCGCGCGGTCGATGGCCTTGCGCGAAGCTTCGCCAAGCGGCGTGTTGTCGAACTGGTCGCCGCCCATGTTCATCGCCTTGTAGTCCACCGAGGCGTTGAACGAGGTCTGCGAGATGGGCTCCTTCACCTTCACCGTCTGCACGACCTGCGTGGTGGAAGTGTCGATGATGCGCAGGTCGAACGCCACCGCGCCCTCGGCGTGCTTGCCGCCCAGCAGCGACGAGAGCGGGTTGCCCTTCACCGCGCCGCCGATGCCGATGTTGAAGCTGCCGCCCTTGTCTTGCACGCCGAACTCCGTCACCGCGCCCACCACCACGAACTGCGCCGCGGCCACCTGCCCGAGCTTCGGTCCCGTCTCCGGGTTGGCGACGTTGTTCGACTTGAGCTCCTGTTCGAAGATGATGCTGCCCATGCTGGCGCGCTCGAGCACCACGAACTGGCCCGACTGCTGCAGCGCCGTGGTGAGCATCGCCGCGAGGCCGCCGCCCACGTCCCACGAGCCGTAGGCGGCGTCGAACTGCGAGTTGGACTGGAACTTGTCCACCACGACGGCGCGCTTGGGCCCCGGCAGCGACGGCTCGGCGGCAAGCGCACAGGCAGCCGCAAAGCCGAGGGCGAGGGCCGCGAGGCCCTTCATCGCGCGCGCCCTCACCGGCAGATCACGTTCACGCGGCCGATGTCGCCGAGCCCCGTGCCCTTGGCGTCGTAGGGCCAGACGTCCCAGCTTCCCGTGCCGCCGACGCACAGCTGTGCGGGCGTGGCGAAGTTGTAGTTGCTTCCCGAGGTCGCCTGCCCGCTCACGGTCACGATCACCTGCGCCGCGGTCGCGCTCGGCAAGCCCACCTGGTAAGGCTTGAACGTCACCTTCGTGATGGGCTGCGTGAGGTTGCGCGACAGGCGGATCGTAATGATGTCGCCCGGGTGCACGGTGCAAGGCGACACCGCGGCCACGCTCCCCGAGTTCACGAAGCACGGCGCGAACGCCGCGGGCCCCGGCGGGGGTGGAGGCGGCGTGGTGGTGGGCTTGGGCGCGCCGCCACCGCCGGGCGCGACGCCCGCGCGGCAATCGACCGTGAAGCGCCCGATGTCGCCCTGCGGCGTGTTCGCCGTGTCGAACGGGAAGAGGTCCCAGCTGCCGCCGTTGCCGATGCACAGCTGCTTGGGCACGTCGACCTCGTAGAAGCTGCCTGGGGCCGTCGCGTTGCCGCTCACCGGTGCCAGCACCTGCGCGCCCGTCGCTCCCGGGATCCCGGTGACCTGGTAGGGCTTGAACGTGATGCCCTTCAGCGGCTTGGCGATCGCGCGGTTGAGGCGGAGGGTGATCTTCGTGCCCGGCGCGCCGGCGCATGGCTCCATCGAGGCGATGGAGCCCGCGTTGCTCATGCAGGGCGTGAAGTTCACCGGCGGCGTCTTGCCTCCACCTCCGCCCCCGGCGCCACCCGTCCCGCCACCGCCCGGCGCGGGCGTGCCGCCGGCGGGGCCGCCGCGCGTGCCGCGGATGATGGCGAAGCCGATGTTGTGCGACTGGCTGTTCTGCGACCACGTGGCGGGATCGGAATCGATGAGCTGGTACGTGCCGGCCGGAAGCGTGAGGTTCACGTCGGCGAGCCAGTTCACGTTCGGCACGTTGTTCGTGCCGGGCGTGCCGCGCGCGGGGAACGGCCCGTACGTCGGGAAGCCGCTCGCGTTCTTGAGCGTGAGCGTTCCCGGCGCCGCCCCCTTCGCGTTGTTCCAGTGGTACGTCTGCAGCTGCGTGATGTGCAGCGGCGTGTAGCTGATGAGGAGCACTTCGCCCTTCGCCCCGTTCTGCACGGCGCCCGTGTTGGTGTTGTTGAAGAGCTCGGTCACCGGGCCCGTCGGCGTCGGCACCGGCGGCGCAGGCGGCACCGGCACCGTCCTCCCCGGGGGCGGGACGACCGGCGGAGGCGCGGCCGGCGGCGGGAGCCTGCCCGGCGTCGTCGAGACCACGGGCGGCGGCGGTGGCGGCGGCGTGGTGGAAGACACCTGCTCGCCGCGGATGATCGCGAAGCCGATGCCGCGCGTCATCGCGTTCTGCGACCACGTCCCGGGATCCGAGTCGATCAGCTCGTAGGTGCCGATAGGCAGCGTCAGGTTCACGTCAGCTATCCAGTTGACGTTGGGCGCGTTGCCCTGGCCGGAGGTCGCCTGCACCGGGAACGGGCCGTAGGTGGGGCCCGACATCGAATGCAGCGAGATCGTGCCGGGCCGCGCGCCCATCCCGTTGTTCCAGTGGTAGGTCACGAGCTGCGTCACGTGGACGGTGACGGGCGTCATGAACATCGGCCGGCCGGTCGCCCCGTTCAGGACGCCGCCGGTATTGGTGTTGTTGAAGAGATCGGCCGCGTGCGCGGACAGGGAAACGAGCGTCATGCCGGCGAGCGCCAGCATGCGTGCGACCAACGCCATGGAACACCTCCCCTTTAGAGATACCCGGATGGCCTGCGAGTGCGCTGCCGGGGAGCTTACTCCAAGGCACGGGTATGCTGCGGCCATGCGTCGCTTCGCTCCCGTCGCCTGGATGGCGGCGCTGGTCCTCGGCATGCTGGTGCACGGGCCCATCCACCAGCCGCCCGGCTATCACGACTTCGCCGACCGGCGCGCGTGGCTGGGCGTGGCGAACGCCTCCGACGTGCTCTCGAACGCGGCTTTCCTCGCGGCGGCGCTTTGGGCGTTCGCGCGCCTCTTCGCGGTCCCGCGGGCGCAGCGCTCGACGGCGTGGCGGGGCTTCTTCGTGTTCGCGATTGCGATCGCGCTCACCGCGGCGGGCTCGGCGTACTACCACCTCGCGCCCGACGATGCGCGCCTGGTGTGGGACCGCCTGCCGATCGCGCTGGCCTGCGCGGGCCTGCTCGCCGCCGTGCATGCGCAAACCCACGCGCGCAGTCCCGCGGCGCTGCTCCCGGTGCTGGTGGTCGCCGCGATCGCATCCGTGGAGTGGTGGAACGCGACGCGGCTGCAAGCCGGTGGCGACCTGCGGCCCTATCTCCTCTTCCAGGCCGCGCTCGTGCTGGTTCCCCTCTGGCAATGGATCCACGGCTCGCCCCGCGCGGAAAGGATCGCGTTCGGCGCCGCCATCGTGCTCTACGCGGCCGCGAAGGCCTGCGAGGCTGCGGACCAGCCGATCTACGCGGCGCTCGGGTTCGTGAGCGGCCATACGATCAAGCACCTGCTTTCGGCGGCGGCGGCACTCGCGATCGCCGGGCGTTTCGACCCGGGCCCTACTCCTCCTCGCTGAGGTAGTCGCGCACGCGCTCGGCGTCCGTCCCCACGGCCTT
>Ga0335084_10001444_pt1 | contig 22261 bp, 20 predicted proteins | sample Lox_Sample_44_FD_206721 | JGI IMG/M metagenome (GOLD analysis project Ga0335084, IMG submission 206721) | Soil microbial communities from Loxahatchee National Wildlife Refuge, Florida, United States - Lox_Sample_4.4 | ecosystem: Environmental > Terrestrial > Soil > Wetlands | place: USA...
TGACGCGCGCCGAACAGTAACGCCCGAGCTGCTCGGCGACGCGGTGTTCGCCGGCAGCGTCGACGAGGTGGTGGCCGAGGTTCGCGCTCTGGTCGACGTCGGCCTGCGCCACCTGGTGATCTGGAACGTCGGCCCGCTGGCGACCGGCGCCAGCGCGGGCGGGCTCCTGCAGCTGGCGGTGCTGATCCGCCGGCTGCGCAAGCTGCCGCTCGCAGGGCGCTAACGGGCCGTCACTTCGCCGTCAGGGCCAGCAGGGCGCGCTCTTCGTCCACCAACCGCTCGCAGACGGCGAGGAGCTGGCGCTGCAACGTCTCGTCGTGGCTGGCGTTGGCCAGCGTGGCGATCCGGTTGGCGGCCTCGCGGATCCGAAAGGCGGCCATCCGGTAGAGCTCGCTGTCTCGTGCCTGTGGGTCGGTGCCTGGGCCAATCGGCTCTGTGTCCATCGTCACCGGCGTATCCCCCTGGTCCTCGTCATTCGCCATCGCAGCCCGTCCCCGTCGCTCCGTGCAGCGTGACGCGAAGCAATCGACGCGCCACGCGCCGGCGAGGGCGCGGCGCACACGGCGTGGCCGCGCGCGCCCGGTCGGGCCCGAATGGTGTCCACTGCGCTGGACAGCGACGGCCGGCGCGTGTCCACCGCGGTGAACGCGTGGCCGTGCCGCGGGTCGGCCGGCCGCGCCTGCGCGCGCGCTAGCCCGCTTGATCCTGGATCCGCCGCGCGGCGTCGGCGTCGTCGACCAGGTCGCTGTGGCAGGCGTGCTTGCCGTCGACCACGGGGAGCGCGCCGGCGCGCTGCGCGAGCAGGTCGCGGCCCTCGGCCCCGACGCCGGGGCTGCGCACGGATCGCCGCGCCGGCTGGAAGGCGGGGTCCTTGCCGCTGGCGAACTCGACGATCTCCTTGGAGATCCGCATGCTGCACCAGTCGTGGCCGCACATGGCGCAGAAGTCGGTGTCGACCTCGAGATCCTCGTCGTGCAGGGCACGCGCGGTCTCGCCGTCGAAGGCCAGCTCGAACTGCTTCGGCCAGTTGAGCGCGGCGCGCGCCCGCGACAGGTCGTCGTCCCACTGCTGTGCGCCGGCGATGCCGCGCGCGATGTCGCCGGCGTGGGCGGCGATCTTGTAAGCGATGCACCCCGCCTTCACGTCCTCGGCCTTGGGCAGGCCGACGTGTTCCTTGGGCGTCACGTAGCAGAGCATGGCGGCGCCGGCGCGCGCCGCTTCGGTCGCGCCGATGGCGCTGGTGATGTGGTCGTAGCCGGGGAAGACGTCGGTGACCAGCGGGCCGAGCACGTAGAAGGGGGCGTCGTCGCAGACGCGCTGCTGCAGCTGCATGTTGAAGGCGATCTGGTCGAGGGGCACGTGGCCGGGGCCTTCGACCATCACTTGCACGCCCGCGGCGCGGGCGCGCAGCACCAACTCGCCGAGGGTGTGCAGCTCGGCGAGCTGGGCCGGATCGGAGGCGTCGTGCAGACAGCCCGGCCGCAGTCCGTCGCCGAGCGAGTAGGTGACGTCGTACTCGCGCATGATGGCGCTGATCTCGTCGAACAGCTCGTACATCGGGTTCTGCTTGCCGTGATGGATCATCCACTTGGCCAGCAGCGAGCCGCCGCGCGAGACGATGCCCGTGAGGCGTGGGCGGATCAGGGGCAGGTGCTCGCGCAGCACGCCGGCATGGATGGTGAAGTAGTCGACGCCCTGCTGCGCCTGGTGCTCGATCTCGCGCAGGATGGCGTCGTAGGTGAGGTCCTCGATGGCGCGGCCGAGAATCATGCTGTAGATCGGCACGGTGCCGATCGGCACCGTGCTGTGATCGATGATGGCCTGCCGGCATTCGCTCAGGTTGCCGCCGGTGGAAAGGTCCATGACGGTGTCGGCGCCGTAGCGCTGCGCCCCCTGGAGCTTCTCGACCTCCAAGGCCGTGCCGCTGCTCACCGGCGAGGCGCCGATGTTGGCGTTGATCTTGGTCGTGATCATGCGGCCGATGCCGACCGGATCGAGCCGCTTGGGCGCCGACTGTCCGCGACAATGGTCGGCAGCGTCGATCGCGTGGGCGCGCTGGGCGATCGTCTGGTTGACCCAGTACCGTGCCTGCGGGCGCGCGCCCGGGTGCCCGACCGGGGCGCTCGTGGCGGCGGCGCCATCCGCGGCCGGCGGCCGCCCGCCGCTGCCAGCCAGGTGGCGCAGGTTGGCGGGGATGACCAGGCGGCCACGTGCCACTTCGTCACGGATGAGCTCCGGGGTGACGTTCTCGCGCTCCGCCACCCGGCGGATCGGCTCCGTGATCGTGCCTTGTCGCGCCGCTTCCAGTTGGGTCATCGGTCACTCCTCACCGCCGGCAGCCGGCCGCAACCAGCGCGCGGAACACGGCGCCTCACGTGCTCGGTATCGCGACAGTACGACTCCGACTGCGGGCGATCAAGGCCCCGTCCCGGGGCCGCGCGGCCCGGGGTGGGCCGCGGGCGCGCGGAGCGCGGCGCGCGCACCGACGCGACGTCACGCATCGACGCCGACGGCGGCGCTGACGTTGGCGTAGCCGTCGCCCTCCAGGAGCGCGCGAAGCCCGTTGCACAGGCGCCGCGGCAGGCCGGGCCCCTCGTAGACGAAGCCGGTGTACACCTGGACCAGCGCCGCGCCGGCGCGCAGTTTCGCGTAGGCGTCGGCGACGGAGAAGATGCCTCCGACGCCGATGATCGGCAGCTCGCCCGCGGTGAGCCGGTAGAGGCGCCGGATCACCGCGGTGGCGCGGTCGCGCAGCGGGGCGCCGCTCAGCCCGCCGGTCTCGCCAGCCAGCGGATGCGCGGGCGAGAGGGCGCCGCGGTCGACGGTGGTGTTGGTGGCGATCAAACCGGCGGCGCCGCAGGACCGCGCGACGTCGACCAAGCCGCGCAACCCGTCATCGGCGAGGTCGGGCGCGAGCTTGACCAGCAGCGGCCGCGGCGCGGTGCGGCGCTCCGCGGCGAGACGGCGGTTGTCGGCCTGCAACGCCTCGAGCAGCGGGGCCAGTTGCGCCTCCGCCTGCAGGTCGCGCAGCCCCGGGGTGTTCGGCGAGCTGACGTTGATCGCGACGTAGTCGGCGTGATCGAAGAGCGCCGCGAAGCTGGCGCGGTAGTCGTCCACCGCCGTCTCGACCGGGCACAGGCGTGACTTGCCGATGTTGAGGCCGATCGGGATCGGCGGGCGCTGAACGCCGAAGCGCGCGGGCAGCTGGCGGGCGACGGCGGCGGCGCCGAGGTTGTTGAAACCGAGCCGATTGATCAAGGCGTGCTCGGCGGCGAGCCGGAAGAGTCGCGGCGGCGGGTTGCCCGGTTGGGCCTGCGCCGTCACCGTGCCGAGCTCGGCGAAGCCGAAACCGAGCGCCGCCCACACATGGGGCAGGGCGGCGTTCTTGTCGAAACCGGCCGCGAGACCGATCGGGTTGGGGAACGTCAGCCCCCAGAGCGTCTGCGTGAGCGGCGGGTCGGGCGGATAGGCGGCGCCGCCGCTGCGCTCGAGGGCCCACTGCATCGGGCGCAGCGCCGCCAGCGCCCAGCCGTGGATGGTCTCGGGGTCGACGCGGAACAGCAGCGGGCGAACCAGTGGATAGAGCACCGACGCCGTCACCCTCTCCCGCGATGGGCCGCGAGGTATTCCGCCATGCCCCCGGCGCGCAGCACGTCGAGCGCGTCGCCGTACACGTTGCGGATGACGTGGCGGTCGCCCGAGCTCAGGTTCACGACCTTGTGCCCCTCGATGTCGACGCGCAGGCGATCGCCGGTCTTGATCGCCTCGGTTTCCTCGACCTGCAGGGGCGGCAGGCCCACGTGCAGCGCGCAGCGCAGGAACTCGTCGCCGAAGCTGCGCGCGATGACGGCGCCGGCGCCGATCAGCCGCAGGGCGCGCGCCGTCGCATGGGTGGCCGCACCGACGCCGAACGCCACGCCGGCGACGATGAAATCACCGGGCTGCAGCGCCAGTGGCGGCGCGACGCGGGACAGGACGGCACCGGCAGTCGGCAGGTCGCGCTCCGCATGCGGTGGTGCCAGGATGTCGTCGGCGCGGATCCGATCGCCGAGCTTCCACGCGCGCCCGACCAGGTACGGGAGCTCGTCCAGATCGAGGGCGGAATCGGTCATTGCGGCGCGCGCGTACCATAGGAGGCAGCGGCGCGCGCGTTCAAGCGGTCGTAGAAACGGTGGCACCGAAAAGGAGTGGACGAACCCCGAATCCGGCGCTATGGCATTGGCATGGCTATCACCGGCTCGGGCGGACACGGCTCCTCGGTCGCGTGCGCTCGTAGGGAGCGGACGTGATGAGCCGGACGGGGCGACGGCAGTCGGCGGTCGGCGACCCCGCGTGCGGGTATGGGGCCCGCAGCTTGTTGGCGGCGCCGAGAAAGGAGGTGGTCCAGTGCAGAGACATTTCATGGTGATCAGTGAGGTGGTGGCCCCCTAGGGCAACTTCATCTGATGTGCGGTTCGGACATCCGGAACACGCTGCTCGTGCGGCTGCCCGGCGCATCGCGCGCCAGCAGAGGTCAACGCACGGTCAGCCCGGCGTTCGGACCCGGTGCGGTAACACCCCGCGCCACATACGGTGATCTCGCCTGGGGACCCAGGCACCATCGGTCCCGGTAGCTCCCGCGTCGTTCACCCGCGGGGCGGGCCCACCCGCAGCAGCTACCGGGGCTCTCTTGCTCGGAAGCAGCGGCCGGCGATTCGGCTGCCGAGCGCGTGTTACCGCTCGCGTGCGAGGGCTGTGCGCGTCTGATCGGCGGCCGCGCGCCAGGCGTCGAGCAGGGCGGGGAGCTGGGAGCGCTCGGCGGCCCAGCGCGTCTCGTCGCCGCGCGCGCCATCGACCGCGTCGCTGAGCGCTTGGTAGCGGTCGACCGCGGCGACGAAGCGCTGGTACGATTCGCGCTCGGCGTAGCTGCGGTACTGGTACGCGAACTGGCGCGCGCGCTGCAGCGGATAGGTCAGCTCGGTGACGTCGCTGCTGGACGGGCGCTGTCCGGCTTGGGCGTTGAGCACGATCTTGTCGGCCGTGCCGGAGAGCACGTCGAGGTGGACGCGCATCACCTCGGCGTAGCTGCGCCACAGGCAGGCGGGAGCGGCGAGCAGGAAGACGGCGAGCAGGAGCCGGACGCGCATCGGGGCGAGACAGTAGCGGGCGCGAGCCAACCGGCCAAGCGGACGCCGTTCGACTCCGGCGCCGGTCGCGATAGTATCGGCGCGTGCCGGCCTCGCTCACGCGTCATGCCGCCAATGCGGTGACCGCGTTGCGCATCGCGCTGACGCCGGTGTTCCTGTACGCCGTCCTGCGTGCCGAAGGGCACGGCTCGGGATGGCCGGCGGCGGCGCTGTTCACCGCCGTGGCCGTGAGCGACTTCGCCGACGGGCGAGTGGCGCGCCGCTTCGGAACGGCCACCGCCGGGGGGCGGGTGCTCGATCACGCCGCCGACATCGTCTTCGTCCTCGCGTCGCTGGCGCTGTACGTGGCGCTCGGCGCGGCGCCGTGGTGGGTGCCGGCGTCGATCGCCGCGGCGTTCTCGGCCTACGTCGTCGACTCCCTGCGCCGGGGGCCGCGCCGGTCGCCGATCGGCAGCCGCATCGGCCACCTGGGCGGCGTGTGTAACTACGCCCTCATCGGGGTGCTGGTGGGGAACGACACGGTGGGGCTGGAATGGCTGTCGCCGTGGACGATGCGCCTTGTGTTCGCCGCCGTGCCGCTCTACTCGGCGGCGGCGATCCTGGCGCGCCTCGCCGCGGTATAGACGCGCCCGATGAGCAGGGTGGTGCCGCGCCCTTAGACCGACGGCGCCCCGCCGCGCTGCTCCGCCAGTTCCTTGCTCAAGCTGGTGCCCATCACGAACATCCCGTGCAGAAAGAAGAGGCTGATCAACAGCGGCAGGACGTAGTAGGCGGCGCGGAACAGCAGGACCGCGACGACCGCGGTCTCGAACGGCACCCCCATGCTGGCGAAGACCGCCGCCATCGAGCCTTCCATGACCCCGAGGCCGCCGGGGATGAGCGAGGCGAACGAGAGCACGATCCCGACCGCGAAGCCGACGATCACCTGGGCGAACTCGATCGTATACCGTACGGTCAGGAACGACGTATAGAGGATCAGGATGGTGAGGAACCAGTCGACGACGATGTAGAAGAGCGGCGCCAGCATGGCGCGCTTGCGGGACAGCAGAAAGGTGATGCCGCGATTGAGGTTGAACTGATAGCGCCAGATGTGGGTGCGGGCCGGCGTGCGGTGCGGCGAGACCCGGTGCATGATCCAGTAGGCGCTCTGAGCGAGCCAGAACAGCGTGCGGCGCCGCAAGCGCGGATGGAGGAGGAGAAGGCCGGCGAAGGCGGCGGCGACGATCGCGAGGACGAGGACGATCGTCGACGCGACCAGCGCGGACCCCGACAGGGTGTGACTGCTGAACACGTAGGCGAAGCCGACCAGGACGAACGCCAGCAGCGTGAAGTTGGTCAGGAACGTCTGCGCCAGCGAGACGATGACCGCCGTTTGCGATGCCATGCCCAGGCGGGAGAAGAAGTACATGCGCACGGCGAAGCCGGACAGCCCGCCGGTCGCGACCAGGTAGTTCATCGAATTGGCGACGAAGGTGATCTTGAGCATGTCCGCCAGCGACACCGGGCAGCCGGCCGCGACGGCGATACCCTGGTACGAGCGTGCCATGGTCAAGTAGCTCGCCACCATGCAGAGGATGGGCAGGGTCAGGAGCCACAGGTTCGCGTGGGCGAGAACCTTCCACAGCTCGCGAAAGTCGGTGAAGAGGAAGATGGCGCCAAAGGCGGCGAGCCCGAGGACGAACGCCCAACGGACCCACCTCGAGCCACGGACCGAGTCCGCGCTGACGGGTAGGTATGCGGCGGGCTCCTCCCGCGTCCGCTCGCCTTGCGGTGCGTCTGTCACGGCTGACCTCGGAGCGCGGCACTTAGTGCGTACACCGGATGGGGTCAAGCCAGGGTCGGCGGTGTCGTCGCCGCTCGACTGCAGGTGCGCCCCTGCCGGCAGGGCGCCGCGATGAGGTGGCTGCGGCGGCTCCTGCTGCTCGTCGTGGTGGGCGCTGGATTGGCGGTGGTGGCCGTGCTCGGCCCGCTGCGCGGGCCGGCCGTCGAGGTGGTGCGCGAGCGTCTGGAGCCCGTGCTGGCCGCGGCGCTGCACGAGCCGGCGACGATCGGCGCGCTGCGCCTCTCGCTGGTTCCGTTCCAGGTCGAGGCGGACGACGTCGTGCTCGGGGTGGACGGCGCGCTGGCGCGCTGCGGACACCTTGCGGTGCACCTCCTGCCGCGCACCAGCCTGCGCCAGCTCCGACCGGTGGCCACCGCGACGGCCGACGACCTGGTCATCGACATCCCGCGCTGGACGGCGCTGCTCGAGACGCCCAGCGCGACGCCCGCGACCCCGATTCCGCCGTTCCGCCTGCGCGCCGTGCAGGTCACGCACGCGCGCGTCCGAATCGCCGAGGGCGACGAGCCCTTCGACGTCCAGGCCGGCAGCGTCGCCGGCGAGCTCGAGGCCACGATCTTGGGGCGCCTGCATTTCGCCGCCGACGCCCGTGAGGTGGTGCTGGCGCGGCGCGGGGCGACGCTGGCGCTGCAGCGTCTCGCGGCGCGCGGCGGCGAGACGGCGGAGGGTTGGCGGCTCGCCGGGATCGAGGCGGAGGGCGACGGCGTCCAGCTGGCCAGCTCGCCGGCCGCCGGGGATCGGCTGCCGATCCGCGGCCGGGTGGCGCTGCCGCGCCTGTCGTTCGCGAGCGAGGTGTTCGAGCGTCTCGACGGCGAGCTCGAGATCGACGCAGCGCTGCTCGGGCGGCTCGACCAGCCGGCCGCCGCGGGCAAGGTACAGGTCGCCAACCTCATCGCCGACGGCGAACCGATCGGCGACGTCAGCGCCAGCGCCGAATGGAACCTCCATACGCTGACGCTCTCGAGCGCCCGACTCGACGGCTTCGGCGGCTCGGCCGATGCCCGCGGCACGCTGGCGCTGGCGGCACCCTTCGCCTGGGAGGCCGAGCTGGACTGGTCGTCGCTCGACGGCCGGCAGCTCGCCCATCTCACCGCTCCGGCCATCAAGCCGTTCGCGGCGAGTGGTCAGGCGACGCTCTCGGGCACGCTCGAGCCGCTGGCGGTGCGCGGGGAGGGCGATGGCACCGTCCGCGCGACCGCGGGCGGCGAGCCGGTCGGGTGGCGCGGCGGCGGTTACTACGGTGCCGGCGCCGGTGCGGGGGAGATCGACGCGACGCAGGCGCGGGTCAACACCGTGCGCGCGCGCGTCGACGTCAGCGCAGGCGGCGCGCTGGACGGCGCGCTCGACGCCGCGGTGGGAAACGCGGCGGCACTCGGTGCCTTCGTACCGATCGAAAGCGTTCCCGACGTGCGCGGTACGCTCACCGCAACGGCGCAGCTGGCGGGAACGATCGGCGACCCGCGCCTGACGGGAGACGTGGCCGGGCGCGGGGTCACCGTGCTCGGCGTCAGCATCGACCGGCTGGGCGGATCGTTCGCGGTCGACCGCCGCACGCTGCGCGCGACGGCGGTGACCGCCCAGCTCTGGCAAGGATCCATCGCGGCCTCGGGCGTCGTGGCCCTCGATGCGGCCGGCGCGAACGACTGGCAGGTGCGGGTGACGAACGTGCCCGGCGACGCCGCGGTGGCGATCGTGTCCGGTCTCACCGGCAGTGTGCCGCCGATCGGCCGCGGCACGCTCAACGTGCAGCTCGACGGGCACGGACCGTGGCCGCGCGTGCGCCTCGACGGCAGCGCGACGCTGGCGCAATTCTGGCTGGGTCCGGAGTGGATCCGCGCGGCGCGCCTCACCGGCAGTGCGACCTGGCCGCGTTGGCAACTGGACGGCGAGCTGCAGAACCGAGCCGGACAGGCGGTCACGCTGCACGCCGGTGGCAGCGCGCTCGACGACCTCGCGCTCGACGCGCACAGCGCCGGTTGGGACCTCACCGCCGTGCAGCGCGGCGAGCTGGTCGAGTCGGGCGGTGGATTGGCGCTCGACGCGTCGCTGCGCGGGCCCTTGCGGGGGCTGAGCGGTCGCGTGGCGTTCCAGGCGCACGAGCTGGTGATCGGCGGCCTGCGCCTCGGGACGGTGACGGTCGACGGCGAAGCCACGCGCGGTCGCTGGCAGCTCAGCGCGACGGTCCCCGACGGCGCGCTCACGCTGCGCGGCAGCCTGGCGCCGGATGCCGGCGCGCCGTTTACGCTGCAGGGCGAGTGGACCGATGCGAATTTCGCGCACCTGTTGGCGCCGGAGTCCGATGTGCACGTCGACAGCACGGGCACGCTGCAGATCAGCGGGCGCCTCGCGGCGCTCGAGCAGTTCGACGCGACGGTACGGGTGCAGGCGCTGCGCATTCGCCACGATCCCTACGAGGTCTCACTCGCCCCGCCGGCCGTGCTGGAGTGCCGGCGCGGCGCGTGCACGCTCGCGCCGTCCGAACTGCGCGGACCCGATACCGATCTCCGCGCCAGCGGCACGTTCGCCGCCACCGGCGCGGTGCGGGTGACGCTCACCGGGCAGGGTGATCTGCGTTTGCTCGAGATCGTCAACCGCTCGATCGAGTCGGCCCGTGGCCGCTTCACCGTCGAGGCAGATGTGCAGCGCAGTGGCGGCCGCTGGGACATTGCGGGGCAGATGACGTTCGACGACGCGGCGTTGGATGTGGGGGGACCGGCCATTACGCGGGCGAGCGGCCGTCTGGTGCTGGCCGGCACGACCGTCCGCATCGACCGACTCGGAGGCCGCATGGGCAGCGGCACATTCGCGATCGGCGGCGCGATCGACCTCGTGCACGGCCCCGACCTGACCTGGACGCTCACCGGTGTGGCGACCGACCTCATGCCGTCGCTCGAGGTCGAGGCGTCGGGTCAGGGCACGTTGAGCGGCCCGTGGGAGCGGCTGCGGCTCGCCGGGGAGATCGACGTCGCGCGCCTCCTCTACGACCGCCGGATCGAGTTCACCGACCTGCTGCCGTCGTTCAACCGCGCCCTCGCCGCGGCGCCGCGCGAGCCGTCGGCGGCGCCGCTCGAGATCGACCTGCACGTCGTCGCGCCGGGCGAGTTGTACGTGGAGAACAATCTGGCGCGCATCGAAGGGCGCGCCGACCTGCGCATCACCGGTACCGCCCAGCACCCGGTGCTCGACGGGCGCGTTGAAGCGCTCGACGGGACGATCACCTTCCGGCGGCGCACCTTCGAGCTGCTCGGCGCCACGGTCGACTTCCGGCCCGATCTCGGCCTGGCGGCGGCGCTCAACATCAGCGCGGAGAGCACGATCGACACGCCCGACGCGACCTACATCGTCGGGGTCCGCGTGACCGGCACCACGGCCGATCCGCGCGTCGCGCTCACCAGCGACGACCCGAGCCTCAGCCAGACCGACATTGCGACCCTGATCGCGGTCGGCCAGACCGCGGCCCAGCTGCGCGAGGGCGGCGGGAGCTTCTCGATGTACGACGCGCTGTCGCTCGTCCCCACGCAGCTCACCGAGGGCGTCACCAAGAGCGCCACCCACTTGCTGCCGATCGACCGTATCACCTTCGAACCGACCTTCTCGCGGGCGACCGGAACCTTCGAGCCGCAACTCAAGCTCGGCAAGGATCTCACCGACGACCTCGCCCTGTCGGTGGGGCAGACCTTCGGTGTCGAGTCGCGCACGACCGTGCAGGCCGACTACCGGCTCTCGCAAACCGTCTTCATTCCGGTCTCGTGGGAGAGTCAGACCAGCACGCAGGAGGGCGCCTTCGCGGCTGGGGTCAAGGTGCGCTACGAATTCTGGCGCCTGACTCCGTACACCCTGCTCGGCGGTCTGCACTGAGCGGGCGATGCGCGGGCTGGGGGTTCTGGTCGCGGCGGCGGCGCTGACGACCCTGTTGGTCGGCCGTGCCGCGGCGCAGGACGGCGTCGGCCTGCCGCTCGGCGAGGTGCGCTTCGAGTGCGATGCGTGGATCGACAAGCCCGGCCTGCGCACGCTGCTCCCGCTCACCCGGGGCGAGCCGGTCACCGCCGAACAGCTCGCCGAGTCGAAACACGTGTTGGAGACCGCCGGCATCTTCCGTTCGATCGACGTGCAGACCGTCGCCGACGACGGCCATGCGGTGGTGACGTTCGCTTTGAAGCGCAAGCGCATCATCACCGACGTCACCGTCAGGGGCTACGAACAGCTGCGTTGGCGCGAGGTGTATCGCCTCGTGCGCCTGCGCAGCGGCAGCTTCTACGACCCGGACGTCGTCGAGGCGGCGCGGCAGCGCCTGCTCACCCGCTACCAGCAGATCGGCTTCCCGCACGCGCAGGTGACCAGCACGGTGCGGCGGCATGCCGGGACCGCCACGGTGCGCTTCACGGTGGTGGAGGGCGAGCCGGTGACGGTGGCCGCGGCGGTGGTCAGCGGCGCCACCGGCCTGCCCGCGGCGCCGCTCCAGCGTTCGCTGGACACGCTGGTGAACCGGCCCCAGCGGCGGACCGCGCCGCGCGATGGCGAGCGCCTCATTCTCCAGCAGCTGCGCGCGGCCGGCTACTACGACGCGCAGAACGAGTGCGAATGGGTGCCGCTCGACGCCGACCGCGTCGTGCTGTGGTGCACCGTCGAGGCGGGCGACCGCTCCGAGATCCAGATCGTCGGCAACGCGGCGCTGAGCCGGTCCCAGCTCCTCGGGTTGATGGACCTGAGCACCCGCTTGGTGGTCACCGACGGGACCTGGCGCGAGCTCGCCCGGCGGATGAAGCGGGCCTACCAGGAGCGCGGCTACTACCGCGCCCGCGTCTGGCTGAAGCTCCAGGAGGGCGATCCGCGCCGCATCACGTTCCGGATCGAGGAGGGGCGCCGCTACGCGGTGCGCCAGCTGCGCTTCGTCGGCAACGAGCGCATTGCCTCGAGCACGTTGCGCGGCCAGATGAACACACTGCCGGCACGGGTCCTGCCGTGGCCGCGGCGTGGGGTCTTCGTGCGCGAGATCTTCGACGAGGATCTGCGCCGCGTGTGGTTCTTCTATCGCACCCAGGGCTTCGCCAACGCCGAGGTCGTCGACGCCCCGGTCGCGATCGACGACGACAGCGGCGCCGTCGACGTGACGGTGGTCATCGACGAGGGCCCGCGCGCGATGGTCGAGGCGATCCATGCCCCCGATCTCAGCGGCCTGCCGGCGGACAAGCAGGCCCTGGCATTCCGGCTCGCGCCGGGCGCCCCGTTGCTGCCGGCGGATCTCGACGCCGACACCCAGACGATCCGCCGCGCCCTGCGCAGCGACGGCTACACCGATGCGACGGTGGAGCCGGTGGTGACCAGCCAGAGCCGGGGCGAGGTCGCCCCGGCGGTGGTGGATTGGACGATCGTGCGCGGGCCGCGGCGCGAGGTCGGCACCGTGATCGTGCAGGGCAATGCGGAAACGCGTAACCACATCGTGCTGCGCGAGCTGCCGTTCAAGACCGGCGATCCGCTCGACCCCGAGGTGCTGCAGCGCGGCCAGGACAACATCTACCAGCTCGGCACCTACCGCAGCGTGGCGGTGCGTCCGGTCGGGCCGAGCGAAGACGACACGCAGGACGTCGGCGTCGAGGTGGTGCCGCGACCGCCGGGCAACGTGCAGTGGGGCGCCGGCTACAACACGCGCGACGGCATCACCGGGTTCGGCGAGGTCTCCTATGGGAATCTCGCCAACAGCGCCCGCCGGATCACGCTGCGCGGGCAGGGCAGCGTGGTGCCCAACGATCCCTCCTCGACCCAGTTCCTCACCACGCTCCAGTACCGCGACCCGCAGTTTCTCGGCTCGCGGTGGCAATGGACCGCCGAGGTGGCCGGCGAGCGCTCGACCCGGACGATCGACCAGTACAGCCTCGAAGGGGGCAGCGTCGGGAGCGGCTGGACCCGGCCGCTGACGCGGCAAGTCTCGGTCGGTGCGGGCGTGCAGGCTCAGTACGCCAACGTCTTCGACGTGCAACCGCAGTCCTTTCTGAGCGAGGACCGGGGCACCTCGCACACGGTGTCGCTGTCGCCGTTTCTGCTCTTCGACGGACGCAACGACCCGTTCGCGCCGACCAAGGGGGTGTTTCAGAGCGTGCGCCTGCGCTACGCACCGCCCGGCCTGTCCAGCGTGCAGTTCGGGAAGCTCAACCTGCAGCAGAGCCAGGCCATGCCGCTGACCAGCTGGCTCTCGTTCATCACCACCGTGCGCGTGGCGTACGGGCGCGTGTTCAGCGGCGCCCTGGTGCTGCCCATTCAAGAGCGCTACTTCCTCGGCGGCAGCACCACCGTGCGCGGCTACGCCGAGAACAGCCTCGGTCCGGTCGATCAGTACGGGCACGTCATCGGCGGCGACCTGGCGATGGTGCTCAGCCTCGAGTGGCGCGTGCCGATCATCTACCAGCTCAGCGCCGCGTTCTTCAACGACAACGGCGGCCTGTTCCTGACCCAGTGCAACGACCAGTGCCGTCAGAGCCACGACGTCTTCGGCAACGCGTTCACGTGGGCCAACTTCCGCCACTCGGTCGGACCTGGGCTGCGCTACATGACGCCGGTCGGACCGATCAGCCTCGACTACGGCTTCAAGCTCGCGCGCCGGCCGGGTGAATCGGTCGGCGCGGTGAACTTCAGCATCAGCGGGACGTTCTGAGCGCCCGCGGGCGAGCCACCGCGCGTGGCGCCTGCCGTGCCGCCGGGGTTACTGGCTCACCCGCTCGCTCTCCACCGGCGACGCGAGCAGGCGCTCGAAGTACGCGATCATATCGGGGCTGTTCCATTCCGCCGGTCCGATGACGTGGTTCACGACTCGGCCCGAGCGGTCGATGATGAACGTCTCGGGATAGCCGGTCGCGCCGAAGCGCGGCGACAGCGTCGCCTCGGGGTCGACCAGGACCGGAAAGGTGAGGCCGAGCTCACGCACGAACGGCGCGACCACGGCCGCGCCGCCCTCGTCCTCGGCGACGGCGAGCACGACGAAGTCGCGTCCCTTCAGATGCTGGTGGAGCGCTTCCATGCTCGGCATCTCCATCCGGCACGGCGGACACCAGGTCGCCCACAAATTCAGAAACACCACCTTGCCGCGCAGGTCGGAGAGGCGCACCGACCGGCCTTGCAGGTCGGGCAGGGTGAAGTCGGGCGCCTCGAATCCGGTGCTCGTGGGCCGATGCAGGATCTGCAGACCGGCGATCGCCGCGAGCACGGCCAGCAAGAGTCCGATGGGCGCAAGCGAGCGGCTCATCGACGCGCCGGCTGAGCGAACGACTCGGCCGGCGCCATCCCGCGGCTCGCCAACAGACGCCAGGTACCGATGGCCATCAGCAGGAGGCTGAACCACTGCGCCGTGCTGAGCCCGAGCGCGACGGTCGGGTTGATGCGGAAGAACTCGACGACGAATCGCGCCGCGGGAGCGAGCACCAGATACCACCAGAAGATGGTGCCGTCGGGGTGCGGACGCGTGCGCATCGACCACAAGATGGCGAACACGGCGAAGTAGGCCAGCATCTCGTAGACCGGTGCCGGATGGACGCGCACCCCCTCCGCGTACGGCCACCCAATGATGGCGTTGGGGTACGCCATGCCCCACGGCACGGTGGTCACCGTGCCCCAGTCGCCGTCACCGGCGAGCTGGCAGCCGATCCGCCCGATGCCGTGCGCGAGCACAAGCGCCGGCGCGATGCAGTCGACGGTGCGCAGCCAGGGCAGCCCGTGACGCCGAATCACCCACGTCACCCCTGCGGTGCCGCCGAGGAGGCCGCCGTACCACACGATCCCGGAACCGGAGAAGATCATGCCGAGCGGGTCGTGCAGCAGCGCGGCAGGATCCTGCAGCACGTACCACAGCTTCGACCCGCCGATGCCGCCGACCGCCGCCCAGAAGACCATGCTCGACGACACGTCGCCGGGCATCCCGCGCCGGTCCATCTCCTTGCCGGTCAACCAGCCGGCCACCAGGAAGGCGATGGCCACCATGGTGCCGAAGCTGTAGATCGTCAGCGGTCCGACGTGCAGGATGACCGGCCACACGGCGCCGGATGATACCCGACAGCCGCTCGACATTCCAGGCATCGGCGGAGTCCCGGCACATATGCATGGCAATTCTAGATGGAATCGATAAGGGTTTGAAATACTGCAGGTTTTCAACGCAATGCGATCGCGAGCGAGCGGGTTGACTTTGCCCAGGTCGGGCACTATCGTCGCGCGACACTTTTCCCCCGAATTGGAGCTTGGCCCATGCGCATGATCGTGCCCCCGTTGAAGGAACGGCGGATGATCAACCGCCTGCTGGTGGCCTTTTTTCGCCACCACAAGCCGTCGGACTTCAACCGCGCGATCAGGGAAATCTGCCGCTTCTATCGGCTGAAGCGCCCGCAGGTCGAGTGGTTCGAGTACCTCGATTGGGGTCGCACCGCCGGTCGGACCTACGAGAACGGGAAGATCCACCTGATGCATCCGGAGAACTGGAAGAAGGGGCGGAAGTACAACTCCGAGAAGCAGTGGGTGAACATGGTCTACCACGAGATGGGGCACTACATCTTCTGGGCCGACGCGGAGCGCAAAGCCGACACGTTCGCCAACCGCATGGAGCGCAACGTGAGCCGCAACGGCAACGGCATCGCGCTGCCCCGGGCGCGTATCGCCCGCAAGGCGGCATGAGCGACGAGCCGAGCGACGGGTCGCCGCCAGCGGTGAAGGATCGCTGGTGGGTCGAGACCGGCGACAAGCGGCGCGAGCGCAAGGCTGCGGCTCCGCCGCCGCCCACTCCGGTGGGCAGCAAGTTCTACCGCGCCGGCGTCGGCTTCAACCAGGAGACCGCACGCTCACGGCTGACCGATCTCAACCTGAAGCTGCTCATGCAGGCCAACCCGCCCGAAGGCGGCTGGGCCGACCTGCGGCTGGCGGAGACCAGCCACCCCGAACGCGAGCGCGAGCGCATCAAGGAGCAGGTCGGGCTTCCGGCGTACGCGCGCGGCGTGTTGGTCGACTGCGGGCGGTCCGTGCGTCTGCTCATCACCGGTACGCCGATCGGGCAGCGCATTCTCGACCTCACCTTGGGCGACAACCCGTCGTTCGATTGCTGGATCGACGGTGAATGGGTGCGCGAGCGTCTGTTTCGCGACAACCGCAGCGCGCTCGGCGCGTTGCGCCGTTACATCCCCGAGTATCTCTCCCCGGAAGGCATCGCCACCTGGGAGTCGCTGCGCGCTCAGGTCTGAGTGCGACCGGCGCGCCGGCTCGGCACCGGCCCGGTGAGCGCTGCCCGGGACCGCGGGGCCCGGCGGGTGCGGGTGGGCCCGGCGAGCACCTGCTCGGCACCCCAGTACTTGCGAAGGCCCAGGTAGTAGCAGCACATCTGCGCGTCGAGATCGTTGTTGAACGTGCGCTGGCGCCCGTCCTGGAAGACGATCCGCACCAGACAGGTGCCGCCCGGGACGGTGGAGGTCATCTCTTCGACGACCGTGCCCTCGCCCCACTGGCGGTACTCGCGGTGGGTGACGACGTCACCGAGTCGCAGATAGAGGCGGAATCCGTTCGTGCCCATGGCCGTGCTGCCCGACCCATTCGTAGCACGGCGCGGCCACTTGCTGAACCGCGAACTGACCGCTACGCCCCGCCGGGCGGCTCACCGCTCGGTCGAGGCGATCAGCGTCGCCGCGGCGCTCCAGATCCCACCGGTGCCGTGGCAGATGGCCAGCCGTGCATCGGCGACCTGGCGTGGACCGCACTCGCCGCGCAGTTGGCGCACCGCCTCGATGATCGTGAAGATGCCGTACATCCCGGTGTGGGTGTAGGAGAGCCCGCCGCCGTTGGTGTTCATCGGGAATTCGCCGCCGGGGGCGGTGCGCTGACCGGTGACGAACGGTCCGCCTTCCCCCGGCTTGCAGAAGCCGAGCGCCTCCAAGGCGAGGATCGGCACGATGGTGAACGCATCGTAGAACTGGGCGACGTCGATGTCCGCCGGGGTCACGCCGGCCATGCGAAAAGCGCGCTCGCCCGAGACGATGGCGGCATCCCAGCGGTTGAAGGCGGGCATCTGGCTCACCATTTGATGGGTGGCGCACTCGCCGGTTCCGAGCACGTACACGGGCGCCTTGGGTAAGTCGCGGGCGCGCTCGGCGGACGTGACGATGCACGCCCCGCCGGCGTCGGTGACCAAGCAGCAGTCGAGCAGGTTGAACGGCCACGCGATGAGGCGCGAGCTCAGCACGTCGTCGATGGTGATCGGATCGCGCGCGAACGCCTTGGGGTTGAGCGCCGCCCACTTGCGCGTCGCCACCGCCACCTCGGCCATCTGGGTCTTGGTGGTGCCGTACTCGTGCATGTGTCGCGTGGCGAGGAACCCGTAGCCGGTGGGCGGCCCGGCGCTGCCGTGGACGAGCTCGAACTGGGTGTTGGTGGAGTCGTCGCCCCAGCGCGGCGCCGGCATCGAAATGCGCGAGTACCCCGATTCGCCATGGGTGATGAGCGCCACCTCGCAGAGGCCGGCGTTGATCGCCGCCATGGCGTGTTCGACGTGCAGGATGAACGAGCAGCCGCCGACCTGCGTGCCGCCGATGAATCGTGGGCGGATGCCGAGATACTCCGGCACGTCGTTGGCCATGTTGCGGCCGGAGGTGAATACCGCGTCGACGTCGCGCTTGCTGAGCCCCGCGTCGGCGAGCGCATTGAACGTGGCCTCCATGTGCAGCTGCAGGGCGGAGGCGTCCGGCCGCTTGCCGAGCGCGTCCGACTCGCCCACGCCGGCGATGGCGACGCTGCCGCGCAGGCGGCGCAGATCGGCGCTCATGCGTCGGACCGCGGCCGGAACTTCGGCACCGTGATCTCGGCGGTGAGGTCTTCGAACACCACCTCGAGCGCCATGTCGCAGCGCAGGGCCGCGGGATCGGGCGCGACGCCGACGATGTGCGACATCATGCGCGGCCCCTCCTCGAGCTCGACGATCCCGATCACGAACGGCGCCGCGACCGGGAAGCCGCGCGGTGGGCGGTGGTTGATGACGAACGTGTGCAGGCGCGCGCGACCGCTCGCGTCGATCCATCGCACGCGGCGCGACAGGCACGCGGGGCAGAGGGGACGCGGATAGAAGTACCGCGTCCCGCAGTCGTCGCACGCTTGGATCGTCAACCGGCGTTGCTTGGCGGCGTCCCAGAACGGACGGGTTTCCGGCGTCGGCTTTGGCAGCGGCCCGCTGTACGTGTCGGCCATCGGTCGGCGAGCTTATAGGGGTCGCCCGTGCGAACGGTCAAGGCGGCGCGCCCGCCTGCGGCTTGACTGGTGCACCCCCCGCTTCTATGCTCCGCGGCAGTTTCACGACGCTGCACTGCCGCGCTCGTTCTCCGTGTGAGCTCATGACTGAGCACCCCCGCCGTTGGCTCAGCCCCCGCGTGGCCGGTGTCATTCTGGCTGGGGGTCGCAACAGCCGGATGGGGGGGCGCGACAAGGCGTTCCTGCGCGTCAACGGCGAGACCATCTTCGCCCGCACGCTGGGCGTCCTGCGCGGCTGCTTCCCCGAGGTGATCGTGGTCAGCAACTCGCCCGAGAAGTACGCGGGCTTCGGGGTCGAGGTCACCGCCGACGAGCTGCCCGGCTATGGGCCGCTCGGCGGACTGCACGCGGCGCTCGGCCGCGTGACCATGCCGTACGCCTTCGTCACCGCCTGCGACATGCCGTTCCTGCACGTCGAGCCGATTCGGTACCTGGTGTCGCGCTTGGCCGAGCAGGACGGCATCGTGCCCTGGTGGGATGGCGACATCGAGCCGCTGCATGCCCTCTACGCCGCTCGCCTGCGCGCGCGCATCGCGGCAGCGGTGGTCGACGGCGCGCGCGCGATCCGCGATCTGCTGCCGCAGCTGGCGGTCGAGTACGTCCCGCAGGCCGCGATGGAGCGCGTCACCGGGGCCGCCGAGGCCTTTCGCAACGTCAACACGCCGGAGGATGCCGCGCGCTTCGCGGTACAGGTTTGAGGAGGCGCGAGTGAACGCGGCTGGGAGTTTGGGTCGCGCCCGCCACGCGACGCGCGAGCGCGGGGTCGGCCCACCGACCGGGTGATGGGCAAGGAGACCAGCGAAGATGATCGACGATCCGATCCGGGACGCATTCGAGACGTGGACGCGGGGCCGTGACCCCGTTGCCGCCCGGGTCGCTCTGTTCGAGCACGTGCGCGATCTGCCGTATCAGTACCCCGCCAGCCGCAATCCGGCCGAGGTCCTGGCGCACGGGGGCGGCTCGTGCTCCGGCAAGCACTATCTGCTCGGCGAGCTGTTCCGCCGCCAAGGGCTGCCCGTGCGGCACATGCTCTGCACGCACCGCTTCAACGATTCTCCGGTGCCGTTTCCCGACCGCATGCAGGACCTGTTGCGCAAGAACGAGATCGTCGACCTGCACGACTATCTGCAGATCTGTGTCGGCGGCGAGTGGATCGACGTCGACGCCACGTGGCCGCTCGGGCTGCGCGACTTCGGCTTGCCGGCGACCGACGACTGGGACGGCAGCTCGCCGATGGTGCTGACCGTGATCCCGGACGAGCAGGTGCAGATTCAGGGCGACCCGGCGAAGGCCAAGGAAGAGCGGCTGTCCAAGCTGACCCCGCGGCAGCGCATGCTGCGCAAGCAGTTCCTCGAAGCGCTCGGCCAGTGGGTCGCCGAGCTGCAGGCGGAGACCCCGCAGGATGCGTGAATGACGGCGTCGGAGCTCGTCGATATCGTCGACGCCGACGACCGCGTGATCGGACGCGCGACCCGCGCCGAGGTTCGCGCCCAGAAGCTGCGCCACCGCGCCACCTACATCCTGGTGTTCAACTCGCGCGGCCAACTGTTCGTGCACCGCCGCACCGCGACCAAAGACGTGTACCCCTCGTACTACGACGTGGCCGTCGGCGGCATCGTCGGCGCCGGCGAAGGGTATGACGACGGCGCGCGCCGCGAGCTCGCCGAGGAGCTCGGGATCAGCGCCGCGCCGCGCCCGATCCTGAAGTTCCAGTACAGCGACGGCGACAACCTGGTGAACGGCCGCGTCTACAGCTGCGCGTCCGACGGGCCGTTTCGCCTGCAAGCGGACGAGATCGTCTCCGGCGAGTGGCTGGATCTCGACGTGGTGCTCGAGCGGACCCGCAAGGATCCCTTCTGCCCGGATGGGATCGAGGCGCTGCTGCGCTATCTGGACGCCTTGGCGAGCGTCAGCAAGGAGTGACGCGCCGCTCCGCGGCGCGTCGTTCGGCGTTTTCCGTTCGGCGTTCGGTCCGCTGCGGAAACCGTAGAGCGCGCGCTGCCAGGGCTGCGCCCCTCGAACCAGCCGGGTGGTGCTACAGCGTCTTCAGGGTTTCGTAGATGACGCGCACGGCCTTGGCCAGGTCGGCGACGGGGACGCGCTCGTCGATGCCGTGGATCGTGGCGGTGAGCTCCTTCGAGACCAGGACCGGAAAGAACCCGTAGGCCGGTACGCCGCGGCGCCGGAAGAAGCGCGAATCGGTGCCGCCGACGGACATCGACTCCGTCACCACCACGCCGGGATAGACCTGCGCGGCGGCGCGGCGCATGGCGAGAAAGAGGGGATCGGTGGTCGGCGACTCCGGTGCCGGCTCGGGCGTCTGCATGACGTCGATCTGCACGTCCGGGTCGGCGATGGTCTTGCGGATCTGCTCGATGAACGTCTGCGGCTTGGTATCCGGCAGCAGGCGGCAGTCGAGCACGGCCTCGGCCCGCTCCGGGATCACGTTCGGCTTGTATCCCGCCGTGAGCATGGTCAGGGCGACCGTGTCGCGCGTCAGCGCCGCCGACCACGCTTCCTGCTGCAGCAGGCCGTCGGCGAACAGCCACACCACCGGGTTGCTGAGCCGGCGCATCGCCATGCCGGAGAACCCGCCCACGGCCGTGCCGACGCGATGAAACACCTGGCGCGCGATCGGGGTCAGGCGCGGTGCCGGCGGGTTCTCGATCACGCGGTCGAGCGCCTGCACCAGCCGGCGCGGTGCCGCGTTGGGAAACGGCCGCGAGCCGTGGCCGGCCGGTCCTTCGGCGCCGACGCGCAGCCACAGCACCTGTTTCTCGGTCACCGAGATGAACAGGGCGGGGACCGGCAAGACATCGGTGATGCCGATCCCGCCCTCGTCCCACACCGCCGCGGCTTCGAGCAGATCGGGGCGGTGCTGCGCCAGCCACGCGGTGCCCTGCGTGCCGCCAACCTCCTCGTCGGGAACGGCCAGAAAGAGCAGATCGTGTTGCGGCCGCTCGCCGCGCTCGATCAACAGCCGCAGCGCGACGAGCTCCGCCACCGCCAGGCCTTTCATGTCGAGCGCGCCGCGCCCGTACACGGTGCCGTCGCGAATCTCGCCGGAGAAGGGCGGGAACGACCAGCGCGCCGCGTCGGCCGGCACCACGTCCATGTGGTTGAGCAGGACGATCGGCCGCGCCGCGTTGCCGGCGCGTCCCGCCAGGCGACCGAGCAGGAAGGGCTTGTCCGGATCCGGCGCGAGCATCTGGGTGGGAACGCCGGCCGCGCGCAGCTGCTCCTGCAGGAACGCTGCGGCGTCGACCGTGCGCCCGGGCGGATTCGCCGTGTCGATGCGGATGTACTGCGCGAGCAGGGCGGCCGCCTGTGCGCCGACCTGATCCCAGTCGGGTTCGGCCGCGCGCGCTCCGGCGATGCCGAGGGCGAGCTGGGCGGCGGTGAGCGCAGCCGCGAGGCGCGGCGCTCTCATCGGGGGCCCTCTCCAGCCATGGTCCGGCGCTTTCTACAGCGGAAGCCGTCGCGACGCCACTCCGCCGCGCGCAGGCTGGCGCGGCAACGCGCCCGACCGGAGGCCGCGCCTTGCACCGGCCGCGCCGGCGCGGCTATCTTGCAACGATGGGTCGCTCGCCAGTCGCCGCTCGCAGGCGAAGCGTAGCTGCCGGTGCCGCGCTCTTGGTGGCTCTGCTGACACGGGCGGCGAGCGGAACCGTGTCCTTGCAGGCGACTTCGGCAACCGTCGCCAATCAGGGCGACCTCGGGCGCATCTGCTTCATGCTCAGCACCGGCGGCGCCAAGGTTGCCGGCACCGAGAACCACATCATCTGGGATGGAACCTGCGCGACGCTGCTCGACGAGAGCCATTGCTCGGCCGACGCCTCGCACGGCAAGCAGTTGAGCGCCAAGATCCAGCAGACCCCGGATTTCGACGTGAAGGTGCTGATCCTGTCGCTCAACAACGTCGACCCGATTCCGGACGGTCCGTTGTACTGTTGCGACTTCGAGGCCGAGGCGGACCCCGGATCATGCTGCACCATCACGGTCACCGGTGCCCTGGCGAGCGACCCGGGGGGCG
>Ga0335084_10001445_pt1 | contig 22254 bp, 18 predicted proteins | sample Lox_Sample_44_FD_206721 | JGI IMG/M metagenome (GOLD analysis project Ga0335084, IMG submission 206721) | Soil microbial communities from Loxahatchee National Wildlife Refuge, Florida, United States - Lox_Sample_4.4 | ecosystem: Environmental > Terrestrial > Soil > Wetlands | place: USA...
CACGAGCGCGCGGGCGGCCTGTGCCCCAGGGGTCGCCGCCGGATACAGGTAGGCGAGCAGGATCGCCGCAAACGACAGCAACGTGACGAACGCAAAGGGGCGCGAGATGGAGTCCCGCGCAGGCGCGAGGCGTGGGGAAACGGAAGGCGTGAGAGGCCGCGGATCGGGCGGAGCCGCCCTCGTGGTCGAGGTCATGGTGCCGCCCGGCGTGCGTGAATGCCGAGCACGAGGCTGCGGTGAGCCGGCGGCACCGGAGTCGCGGAATGGACGCTTTCCCAGATTTCGCGGTTCAGAAGCACTTCATCAGCCGCGTCCGGCTCGGCCAGGTCCCGAGCCGGGATGCGGGACCGGAACGCCGCGGGGTTTCGCTCCTCGAGGGGCCAGTGATTGGTTACGTGCGTGAAGGCGCTCGGGTCTTCAAAACCACTGAATGCCCGCACCAGCGGTGAAGCCGCGGCATCGAATTGCGTCAGTGTCGAGAGACCGAGGATCATTTCGATCGAATGCAGCACCGAGCTCGTTGTGTAGAACGTGCTGTCCACGACTCCACGTCGCGCGTAGGGGGACGCGACCAGGAGCACCGAGCGATGCGCGTCCACGTGATCAGGCCCATTCTGCGCGTCGTCCTCGAGCACAAACACCGCCAGTGAATCCCATACCGGCGACCGCGCGAGCCGCTCGATCAGCAGTCCGAGCGCGAGATCGTTGTCCGCCACCATCGCGCGGGGCGAGGTCCGTCCGGGCCGGCGTCCCTCGGTATGATCGCGAGGCAGCCAGACGATCGCCAGGTCGGGGAACCGGCGCTGACGATCCCAGCTCGCGACCGAGTCGCTGAACAGCCGGGCGCGCGTCGTGTCCGGAATCGACAGCACGAATCCGGGATAATTGCGAGCTGTGATCGCGGCGAGCCCGGCGAGGTTGGTCCGCGGGGTGACGGCGGCCGTGGAATCGCGCTCGTCGGACTCCGTCATCTCGCCGAAATTGACCACCCAGAGGCCGCGCGCCAGGGCCAGATCCCAGAGGTAGCGACCATGCGGGTTGACGAGGTCCTCGCCGTTCGTGAGGTCCCACGCGCGGCGGCCCGAATAGACCTGTGGCCAGGTTTTCTCCGTGTAATCGTTGGCGAACGCCGCATCGGTCCATTCGTGGCCGTCGGCGCTCACGTCACCATCCACGTAGAAATTGTCGAACAGCACCCAGTGTTGCGCGATGGCGTGAGCGTTCGGGGTTACCGAATCGTTGAAAATCGCGAGCGCGGCATCACCATTCCCGCGCCGCACGTCGCCCAGGACCTGATCGTAGGTGCGATTCTCGCGAATGACATAGACGACGTGCTTCAGCGCCGGGGCGAAACTCGGCTGCTTCCCCGCGAGCGGGACGGAACGAATCGCCGGATTCGAGAACGGGCTGAGTGCCAGCACCAATCGCGTATCGCGCGCCAGCGTGGCAGGGTCGGGTCGCGGAATCACCGAGACGGAGCCGGTCAGGATGTCCGCGATGTATTCGCCGCCGGGATTGGCGCGCGAGCCGCCGCCTTTGCCGTTCACCACATAGATCGTATCGCCACGTCGCGAGGTCGTCACCGCGGTCGGATACCAGCCGACGGGAATCATGCCGAGCACGCGCATGGCGGTCGCTTCGATCCGGACGACCGCAACGGCATTGTTGCCGGCCATGGCGACGTAGAGCGTGTGACCGTCGGGCGTGAGCGCGAGGGCATTGGGGTCGCTGCCGGGGGGCGCGCCCGGCGTCAGCGCCACCGTGAGCTGCTCCTTCACCTGGCCGGTGCCGCGATTCACCCGCGCCACGCCGTTGGCTCCGGCAAGCGCGACGTACAGGTCCCCATCATGCAGGGCGAGCGCGGACGGATGCGGCCCCACCTGGAACGTCGAGCGCGTCCGAGTGCGTAAATCGATCACGGAAACCGTCGAATCACCCCAATCGCTCACGTACAGATGTGTCGAGTCGGCGAGCACCGTGTATGGGCGATGGCCGACGGGGAAGCCCGCGCGCCGCTCGAGCGAGCGCGCATCCACGAGATACACACTGTCACTCAGGTTTCCGACCGCGGCGATCAAGCCTGTGGCCGGAACAACGGCAAGCCCCGCCACGGACAGGAGCCGGCTCGTGTCCGCCAGCACGCACGAGTCGCTGCGCCACGCTCCGGCGCTCCGGGTGAGCCGGTAGACGCGATTCGTCCCGCCGCCACTCGCCCACAGGGTGTCGGTGCCCCGGCTGCCCGATGCGGCGAGGCCGAGCCACGCTGCTCGAAGCTGGTGGCGCCAGAGCGTCGTGCCGCGCGCGGGATCGAGCACCACCACCCCATTCTCGCCGTGCCCGTTATTCGTCACGGCAAGCGTGCCGTCCGAGAGCAGCACGGTGTTGAGCGGCAGCGTTCCCACGGCGATCTGACGGCCGGCGGGCGCGATGCGCCATCCCGACGAAAGGACCCGCGTGCCGTTCGCACCCGCGACCGGTCCGGGCACGAGGCGGTGCACGGCGAGCGTGAGCACAATGGCGCTGGGAACGAGCAACAGGATCTTACGTGACACGGTCCGACGTGGTCGTTATGGTACGGGGTTCACGGGGGTGCGGACAGTCCCGAACGGAGGTCGTGTGGCAAAGTGCACTCGTGGCCCGCTGTTGCCAAGAGTCCGGACGGCTGCGATCGCATGACGGGCCTGATGTTTCATCTCATTCCGCATACGCACTGGGACCGCGAGTGGTACCTGCCGCACACCGCATTTCAGGCGCGACTCGTGCCGGTGCTTGATGACCTGTTGTCCCGCCTCGCCCGCGATCCGGCCTACCGAAGCTTTCTGCTCGATGGCCAGACGGTCCTGATCGAAGACTATCTCCAGGTTCGTCCCGAGCGCGCTGGGGAGATTCGCGCGCTGGCGCGTCAGGAACGCCTTGCCCTGGGGCCCTGGTACGTGCTTGCGGATGAGCTGATTCCCTCGGGCGAAGCGCTCGTTCGGAACTTGCTCCTGGGTGCCACGGACGCGGCGCGGTACGCCGAGGGCCACCGGGTCGACGTGCTGTATTCGCCCGACGCGTTCGGTCATCCCGCGCGATGGCCGCTCCTGGCGCGTGAGTTCGGGATCAAGTATGGCGTGCTGTGGCGTGGTCTCGCCGGCCCCGGAGACCTGTACCGCTGGGACAATGTGCTCGTGTGGCACTTGCCCCCATCGGGATACGAAATCGGCGCCGCCCTCCCCGCGGACCGGGAACGCCTGCGCGATGCCTGGGGCCCGGTGCGCGAACAGCTGACGCGCCGGGCCCGGGCCGCGCATGTCGCGCTGTTCGTGGGCGCCGATCACCACGCCGCACATCCGGAGGTGGGGATGCTGCGGGACCTGCTGGCCGAGCTCGATCCCGCGAACGGGTTTCGCGTCTCGCGGCTGGAGGAATTCTTCCAGGCGCTCGAGACCTCGGCGCCGCGGGCCGCGGTGCTGCACGGGGAGCTGCGCGCACCCGCCCGTGAGGGCGGAACGTGGAGCCTGCAGGGCGTGCACGGCACCCGCGCGCCCGAGAAGCGCGCCAACTCGGATCTCGAGCTGTGGCTGGAACGCTTCGCCGAGCCGCTCGCGGCGCTGGCGCGACGTCGCGGCGGGCGCGACCGCCAGCCGCTCCTCGATTTCGCCTGGCGCGCGCTGGTGCGCTGCCAATTCCACGATACGCTGGCGGGCACCGTGAGCGACCTCGTTGCGGATGCGGTGCATGCGCGACACCGGGAGATCGCGGCACTGGCGCGTGAGATCGTTCGCGGCGCACTCCACGATCTGGTCGGCCATGATCCCGACGCCGCCCGCGAGCGCGGCAGCGGGGGGGAGAACACGCCGGCGCTCGTCGTCTGGAACCCAGCGGCCCGCGAGCGAGGCGGTGTCGTCATCGCGGATCTCACATTCTTCCTGCGCGACGTCTTCGTGGGGCCGCCGTCCGGCCGTCTTCCCCGGGAGCGAGACGAGTATCGGCCATTCGCCTTGGGCGCAACCGATCGTCCCAGCGTGCCCGTGCAGATTCTCGAGCGCGCCGAAGGCTTCGAGCGCATTGAAGCGGAACGGCACTATCCCGATCAGGACCGGGTGACGCGGGTACGAGTCGCGTTTCGCATGTCGCCTCCAGTCGCGGGCCTCGGCTTCAACGTGCTGCGACTGCGCGACCCGATGCCGCTGGATCGTGACCCTGACGATGCGGTCCGCGTGCGTGCCCGTACGCTCGCGAACCATCGGGTATCGGTGCAGCTCGCCGGCAACGGCAGCCTGACGGTTCGAGATCTGCAATCCGGCGAACGCTTCGATGGTTTGCTCGCGCTGGAATCGGAGCCGGACTCGGGCGACGCGTACACGTTCTCTCGGGGGCGGGGCCTTCGCTCGAAACAAGGGTTCGGTTCGTCACGAACGGTCGTGCGCACAATCGCCACGGGGCCGCTGGTGGGCGCGCTCGAGGCCCGATTCACGCTCCCGGCGGGACTGGCCGCCAGCGCATCCGCCGACGGTGCCGTGGGAGTACGGCTGCACGTGTGGTTGCACGCGGCAAGCCCACTGGTCCGCGTAGTGCTCGACGTCGATAACCGCGGCCTGTACCATCGACTGCGGGCGCGTCTTCCCACGGGGCTCACGAACGTATCGATCACCGCGGGCGGACCGTTTGGCTCCGTTGCCCGGGCGTCCGGGACCGCAGAAGCTCGATCGAATCACGGATTGTTCGAGGCCCCGGCGCGCACGGCGCCCGCACACCGGTTCGCGGCGGCGGCACGGGACTCGCGCGGGCTCGCGCTGCTTGCGCCCGGCTTTTTCGAATACGAATGGACCCCGAACGGCGATCTGCTGTTCACCGTGCTCCGAGCGATCGGCCAGTTGTCGCGCCCCGATCTCCCCGAGCGCCCCGGGCACGCCGCCTGGCCCACGGAGATTCCCGGGGCGCAGTGCCTCGGCCCTACGCGTGTCGAGCTGGCGCTGGCGTGTGTCACGAGCGCGGATATCGAGCGCGGCGATGTCCTGCCCGCGCTGTGGGAAGACGGATTCGTCCCGCTTCACGGGTACTGGCTGCGCGAGGCCGGCGAGCTGTTGAACGAGACCCCGAATATCACGCTCGAGGGCCCGGGGCTCGTGCTTTCAGCCGTGAAGCCCGCACAGGCGGGCTCGCCCATGATCCTTCGCTGCTACAACGCGACGGACCAGAAGGTGGCCGGTGCCTGGCGGTTTGGCACCGGAATGCGAAGCGTGCATCGGGTCCGGGCGGACGAGCGCGAGTCCGCTCCGCTCGCGCTCGAGAGCAGGGGACACCTGGTTCGATTCGCCGCCGACCCGCACGAAGTCGTCTCGTTGCTCGTGACGTGATGGCATGAGCGGCGAGATCGTCCGGCATCATCTGGTCGTGCCGCGAACCGCACGCTACCTCACCCGCGGCCCCACCTCCGGTCCCGTGCGGGACGTCTGGTTTCTGCTGCACGGATACGGGCAGCTCGCAGAGCAGTTTCTGATCGAGTGTGAGGCGCTCGCGGCTCCAGATCGACTGCTGGTGGCGTGCGAGGGACAGTCACGGTTCTATCTCGATTCGCTGCGCAGCGGTCCAGCCGCCGCTCGGAGAGTGGGGGCGAGCTGGATGACGCGCGAGGATCGGCTCACCGAAATCACGGACTATGTCCGTGCGCTGGACGTCATCTATGGCGATGTCCTAGCGCGGATCAGTGTCCCCGTGTCGCGGATCAATGTGCTTGCCTTCTCACAGGGAACGTCGACCGCCTGCCGCTGGCTGGCGCGGGGAGACGCCCGTGTGGGCCGACTGGTCCTCTGGGCGGGCGAGGTCCCCCCGGACCTGGATCTCTCCGAGGCCCGCCCCCGATTGGCCGCGATGGACGTGCTGCTCGTGGCCGGAACGCGGGACGACTTCATCACTCCGAAAATTCTCGAGCGCGAGACGTCGCGGCTGGCCGCGGCCGAGATCGGCTACGCCGTGCGACGGTTTGAAGGAGCGCACGCGGTCGACGGAGAGCTGTTGAGAGCAATCGGGAAGGGGGAAGGCTGAGACAGGCGCTCTCATCGACCCCGCCTCACCCTTCCTCCTTCCCCTAACACGTCTCCGATCATCGTACAGGCCACCACGACGAGGATCAGCGCGATGCCCGGCATGGTCGCCACCCACCACGCGTTTACCAGCGTGTCCCGTCCGGACGCAATCATGTTGCCCCAGGAAGGCGCGGGTGGCTGAACGCCGACGCCGAGAAACGAGAGGCCCGCCTCGAGGGTAATCGCGTTCCCGACGCCGAGGGTCGCCGCAACGATCACCGGGGTGAGGGCGTTCGGAAGAATGTGTCGCCACAGAATCCGCACCGGGCGCGCGCCGAACGCCACGGCGCCCTCGACAAACGAGCGCGCGACCAGGCCACGCACCTCTCCGTGCACGAGGCGGGCGATCGTCATCCATCCGGTCACGCCGAGCACGATGATCACGAGTGCCGCGCTGGGCCGCCACATCGACGCGAGCAGCAGGAGGAGGACCACCCGCGGCACGGCGAGCGCGAAATCGGTGACCGCGAGGAGCGCGAGTGAGAGCGGTCCGGTGGCGTACCCGGCCGCGGCTCCGACCGCCACGCCGATGAGCGTGGAGAGCAGCACCGCGAGGCCGGAGACGGAGAGCGAGATCCGGGCCCCATATACCAGGCGCGTCCACAGATCTCGCCCGAATCGATCGGTGCCAAGCAGGTGGAACGCCCCGCCCGGGTCCGTGGAGAGCGGCGGCAGAAACCGTGTCGCCACGATATCGCCTTGCTCGGCGGGGCGTCCGTTCGTCACGAACGGCGCGGCGATCGCGAATGCGATCGCCAGCAGCAGTACCGTCACGCCAAACGCAGCGCGGCGGTTTCGAAGCAGGGATCGCCCGCTCATACGTGCTCAACTCGCTGCCGGATCCGGGGGTCCGCCGCGCTCGCGATCACGTCCGCCAGCACGTTGCCCAGCACGACCAGCACCGCGCTCACCGTGGTTGCGGCCATGACCACCGGATAATCCCGTGCCTGCACGGCCTCCACCAGCACGCGCCCGACGCCCGGCCAGGCGAAGACCGCTTCCACGAATACCGCGCCAGAGAACAACGTGGGCAGGGACAATCCCAGCAATGTGAGAATCGGAATGAGCGCATTGCGCAGGATGTGATGCCGCAGGATCCGGCTTTCACGCAGGCCCTTCGCGCGGGCCGTGGTCACAAACGGGAGACGGGCGACATCGGACATCGTTCCGCGGACGAAGCGCGCCGCGCCGCCCGCCCCAATGAGCGTGAGCGTGACGATCGGGAGCAGTGCGTGGCGTACCGCATCGACGACACGTCCGAGTCGTGGCAACAGATCGGCATCGAGTCCCGCCGCCCCGAATGCGGGGAGCAGCCGCGCCTCGTAGGTGAACACGGCGACGAGCATCAGCGCGAGCCAGTATCCGGGTACCGCGAACAGCGTGACACTGAAGACCGACAGGATCGTGTCGACCCGCGATCCCGCTCGTGCCGTCTGCACGCTCCCCACCAGTAACCCCAACCCGTAGCTCAGGACCAGCGACACGGCGACCAGCCCGAAGGTCGCGGGCCACGCATCCGCGAGCATGCCGCGGACGGACCTACCCGTGGCGATGCTCTCCCCCCAATCGCCTCGGGCCATGCTGCCGAGCCACCGGGCGTACTGAGTGGGAACGGGATCATCGAATCCCATGGCGTGATGCAGCGCGGCCACCTGAGCCGGCGTAGCGGTGGGTCCGAGCAGCCGCAGCGCCGGATCGCCCGGGGCGAGCCGCAGCAGGAGAAACGTGAGGGTCGTGACGCCCAATACGACTAGGCAGCCGGCGATGCCGCGGCGGATTAGAATGCCGAACATGTGGGCGAATCTCGCGTGCGGTTGGTGGCGCCGCTAGAATCCACCGCGTGCGACGAGTCGTACTGAGCGGACTCCTGGCGTTGATGGGTGGGGCAGGAGGGGGAGCCTGCACGAATGCACCGCGGCATGGCCGATCGGTCGTGTTCGCGTCGGGCGCGGATCTCCAGAGCGTGAACCCGCTCGTGACCGTGCATCCATTCGCGCGCCAGATCGAGCGCTATGTCCTGCTCACTACGCTGGCGCGCTACGACTCGAACCTTACGCCCCAACCCTATCTCGCCTCCTCATGGAGCTGGTCTCGAAATCGCCGGCGGCTGGTGCTGCACCTCTACAGGGGGCTGCCCTGGCATGACGGCGTGCCGACCACTGCGCGAGACGTCGCCTGGACCATCAACGCCGCGCGGGATCCGCGCACGGGTTACCCGCGCCAGGGCGACCTCGCGCCGATCACGCGGCTCGACGCTCCCGATGATTCGACGGTCGTGATCGCGTTTGTCGATTCTCAAGCGCGCTTTCCCGACGTGCTCACGGACCTGGCGATCGCGCCGGCGCACTTGCTCGATACCGTGCCGCCGGAGCGGATGCGTCGCGCCGCATGGAACGAGCAGCCCGTGGGCAACGGTCCGTTCCGATTCGTGCTGCATGAGCCAAACCGGCGCTGGGTGTTCGCGCCGAATCCGGCTTTTCCGAAAGCGCTGGGCGGTCCGCCGGCGCTCGATCGCTTCATCGTGGTCGTGGTGGACGAGCCGCAAACGAAGCTCGCCGCCCTGGTGGACGGCGAGCTGGACATTGCTGGCATTCAGCCGGCGCACGCGAAATTCGCCGCCCGCGATGCGAGCCTCCGGGTGCTCGACTACCCGATGTTGTTGCCGTACGTCATCGTCTTCAACGTGCGGAAACAGCCGTTCAATGACCCCGCCGTGCGGCGCGCCATTTCGGAATCGATCGATCGTCAACAGATCGTCGACGGCTATCTTTATGGCTTCGGACGTGCCGCCAGCCGCCCGCTCGCGCCCGGTGCAGCCGAGGCATTGCCCGTGCTTCCGGCGCGCCTGAGTACCGCGCGTCGCCTGCTTGGTGGCCGCAAGATCGGGTTCGAGCTCCTGACGGTGGGTTCGGGCGAGGCCCCGCTCGAGCAGATGCTTCAGTCACAGCTCGCACGCGTCGGGTGCGACGTGCGAATTCGGCAGCTCGAGCTGACTGCGTTTCTCGACCGGGTGTATGGGGCGCACGAATTCGATGCCGCGCTTTTGGGCGTGCAGGGGGATCTCGGGCAGGGATACGTGAGAACCATCACACGACTCGCTGGGATGGCGACGGAAAGCGTGCCGCAGGCATTGCAGGTCGTTTACGACTCGGAGCCGGCTGCCTTCCTCTATTATGCGCGGGGACTCCAGGCCGTGAGCCGGCGTATCACGGGCATTCGGATGGATCTGCGGGGAGAGCTGCCGACCATCACCGCATGGCACGTCTCGCCGTGACGCCATCCCGGGCAGTGCCGCCATCACCGGCGCCCGCGCCGTCTCCCCGGCGCCGCGCGCAGCAGATGGAATTCCACTCCACAGCACCCGTGCGGCTCGACCTAGCCGGCGGATGGACCGATGTAGCGCCGTTCGCCGAGCGCGAAGGCGGGCTCGTCGTGAACGCCGCCGTCCAGCTGAGCGTGCATGTGGAGCTGCGACTCGGCGGCAACGGGCTCCGGCTCGAATCTCGCGATCAGGGACTGGTGATCGATTGCCCGCGGGCGTCGGACCTGGTCGCGGACGGACAGCTCGACCTCCACAAGGCCGCGCTCCGCATGTTCCCGGTCCAACACGGGTGCCAGCTGGCGACGTGGAGCGATATCCCCGCCGGCTCGGGGCTCGGCAGCTCGGGCGCCCTCGACGTCGCGTTGGTGGCGGTGCTCGCCCGCGTTCGGGGAGAGCGCATGACCGAGCGCGAGCTGGCGGAGCACGCGTGGCACCTGGAGACCGTTGAAGCGGGGATCCCTGGCGGCAAGCAGGACCAGTATGCGGCCGCGCTGGGCGGATTCAATCGACTGAGCTTTCACGGAGCGGATACGGGCATCGAGCCGATCACGCTCGATCCGGGCTTTGCCGCCGAGCTCGAACGGCAGACGTTGCTGTGCTACACCGGTCGGTCCCGCATCTCGGGCACGACCATCGCGCGCGTGATGGACGCGTACCAGCGGGGGGACGGGGGAGTACGATCGGCGCTGCAGGGAATCAAGGAAGCGGCGCAGCGAATGGGAGAGGCGTTGCGAGGAGGTGATCTGGCGAAGGTCGGCGGGATCCTCGCCGAGAACTGGCGTCACCAGCAGGCGCTCGATTCCGAGATGAGCACCCCGGAGATGCGGCAGCTCGAACGGGCCATGCAGGGCGCCGGACTGCTGGGTGGCAAAGCCGCGGGATCGGGCGCCGGCGGCTGCATGTTCTTCATTGTGCGAACGCCCGATATCGCGAAGCGGGCCGCGCTCGAGCTGGGTGCGACGGTCCTGCCCGTGTCCTGGGCAACCGAGGGGGCGCGCGCATGGTGACGGCCGAGACGCTCCTCGCGCGCAAAGAGGAAATCGCGGCATCGCCGGATCTTTCCCGGCTTGCGGCGCGTCTTACGGCTCGCGCCGCTCCCGTGCTCGAGCGCATGCCGCCCATTCCAGCGCACAAGGCATTGCTCTCGAAGGATGGCGGCATCTGCCCGCGAGACGGCACGCCGCTCTCGTTCGATCCCTTCAGTCCGAATGCGCAGCGCTGCCCCCGCTGCGGAGAAGTGGTCCGCGGCGACCGGCACGAGCGGTCCTGGGCACGGTACCAGCACCTGTGGCTTGCCGAACGCGCCGCGCACCTCGCCACCCTCGCGGTCCTGACCGACAATGAAACAGCGGGGACCCGTGCCGCGGAGCTGCTTCGCGCGTATGGGGAGCGGTACCTGGGCTACGCCAACACGGACAACGTGCTGGGCCCCAGTCGCCTGTTCTTTTCGACGTATCTCGAATCGATCTGGCTCTGCAATTATCTCAGTGCGGCGCTCATCCTGCGCGAGGGCGAGCAACTCGACGAAGTCACGGCCCGCGCCGTCGGCCAGGTTGCCGACGAGGCGGCCAACCTGATCGGCGAGTTCGACGAAGGGTTTTCCAATCGCCAGACATGGAATAACGCTGCTCTGACGGCGATCGCCGTCTGGTTCGAAGACGTGGATCTCGCGCGTCGCGCGATTGAGAGTCCCTCCGGTCTGATCGCGCATCTCGCGCGCGGCTTCGGCCCCGACGGCCTGTGGTATGAAGGAGAGAACTATCACCTTTTCGCGCTGCGCGCCTGGCTGATCGGGGCTGGTTGGGCGCGCGAGGCGGGCATCGAGCTGCTCGACGCGCCCGAGGCGGCGCGGCGGTTGCAGGCGGCGTTGCGCGCCCCCGCGCTCACGGCGCTTCCCGACTGCACGTATCCGGCGCGCAAGGATTCCCGCTTCGGCGTGTCGCTCGCACAGCCCGCGTACATAGAGCTGTGGGAGGTCGGGCTCGCCGCCTTGCTCGCGTTGAGTCGAGCGGAGGCGGCGCTCGCTCCGGAGCTGTGGAGCTGGTTACGCGCCCTGCATGCCGCCCCGCCGGTCACGCCCGAGCTGATGGAGTCCTATCTGCAGGATGCGCCCTTCAATGGCGAACCACTTCCGCACGGCCGTGCGGACCTGTCGTGGTGGGCGCTGCTCACCATGGTCCCGGAGCTGCCGCAGGAAACCGAGCCATGGGCGCCGCGGAGCGGCCTGCTCGAAACGCAAGGATTCGCGGTCCTGAGACATGGGTCACGATATGCGGGACTCGAGTGTGGGCCGTCGGGGGGCGGGCACGCGCACGCCGACCGGCTGAATCTCATCTACTCCGGCGACGGCACCTACTGGCTACCGGATATCGGCACGGGGTCGTATGTCGCGCAAGAGCTGTTTTGGTACCGTGGAACCCTCGCACACAACGCCCCCCGGCTGGACGGAACATCCCAAAGCTGGGGGGATGCGACGTGTGAGGCGTTCGAAACTCGCGACGCGTGGTCGTGGGCGCGGGGTCGGTTCGGGGAGCTGTCGCGCATCGTCGTGCTCGGCCCGCAGTACCTCCTCGATGTCTGTGAGCTCACGAGCCGTGAAGAGCACACCGTTGATCTGCCATGGCACCTGCGTGGCGCTGACGTGGTGACTCCGGGAACGTGGGGTCCCGAGAGCGTGAACGACGAGTTCGTTTCCGGGGTCGAGCGATTCACGCCGAGTACCGCGGAACCGGGGTCGCTGGTCCTGGAAGCGGCCGACGGGGCCCGGCGGCTGCGCGCTCATGTGATCACGCCCGGTCCATTGCTCCGAATGGAGGGGCCGCCGCGGCCACGCGAACACACTCGCGAGCGGTTTCTCATGGTTCGAGCACGGGGACGGGCGGTACGCTCGATCGCCGTCCTCGAGAGTGGGAGCACGCCCGTGGTCCGGTCGGTGCGCGTCCGTGGGGACGTGATCGAGATCGATACGACCGGCGGACTGGAGCGCCATGTGTTCAGCCCGGCGGGATGGTCGGTTGAGACGCAAAGCGGATTCGTGCGACTCGGGGGCAGGCGCCCCGCCGCGGAGCCCTTCCGCCCGCTGCTCGAAATCGACGCGCCCGTCAAAGCGCGGGCACAGGCGCTCCGGATCGCCGAACCACCGCCGCTCGACGGCTCACTCGCCGGGTTCGACGTCGAGGAGCCGCTCGTGATCGACACCGAAGATCAGTATCGACGCAGCGAGGAGCCGTATCCCGGGCCGGAGGAGCTGTCCGCCACGGCGTACGTGAACTGGACGGAAGATGCGCTCTATGTTGCCGTGGAGGTGACGAAGCCCGAGCTCTCGTTCCGGCCTCGCGATGCCGCGCCACTCGGCCTGGACAACGAAACCGACGACATTCATTCCGACGGCGTGCAGATCTATTTCCAGGAGGGCGAGGGCGGAGACATCCTGGGATTCCTCGTCGTCCCCGAAGAGGCGGGCCGCCTCCGGGTGCATCCGGTGACGGGAACGGCCGCGCGCACCGAACAGCTGGTCGGAGCGTGGGCGCGGACGGATACCGGATACCGGATCACCGCTCGCCTCGCGCTGAGCGAAGCTGCGCACGTGCACGTGGGCGGTCGGTATGGCTTCGACATTCTGGTGAACGAAATGCGCGACGATCGCCTGCGGCGCGCCGGGCAGCTGGTGTGGAGCGGGGGGAATGGCTGGGTCTGGCTGCGCGGCGACCGGCAGAGTCAGGATCGTTTCGGCGTGTTGGAGCTGATCGGATGATTGTCGTGGCGCTCCACGAGCCGCAGGATCTGGTGAACATCGCGCACGTGGTCCGCGCCATGAAAAATTTCGGGCTCGACGAGTTGCGGCTCGTGTCCCCGCGCGAGTACGACACATTCCGGATCGGGGGAATCGCCCACCAGACGCACGATATTCTCGCGCGCGTCAGAGTCTTCGATACTCTCGAAGCGGCGATCGGCGATTGTGTGCACGTGCTCGGCTTCACGGCCCGCGGCCGCAGCGCCAAGCGGAATGTCCAGCGGCCCCGTGAGGCCGCGCGCGAAGCGCTCGGCCTGGCGGACAGCGGACCCGTGGCACTGCTGTTTGGGCGGGAGGACAAGGGGCTCACCAACGAAGCGCTGGATCGCTGTCATCGCGTGGTGACGATTCCCTCGCGCCCCGAATATCCGTCACTCAATCTGGCGCACGCCGTGGTCGTGATGCTGTACGAGCTTTCGCTGGCTCGTGATGCACCGGCGGGCGACCATGCGATCGAGTTCAAGCCGCCGCGCCGCAAGGCGGGGCCGGCACAGGCGCGTGACCTCGAGCGCCTGTTCGAGGACATCGCACGGGGCCTCACCGCGATCGACTTCTTCAAGACCAGGGACGCAGAGCATGTGCTGCGGTCTCTGCGGGAGATCATCCACCGCACGCCGATCGATGCCCGCGAAGTGAAGCTGCTTCGCGCCATGGCGATCGAAGTCGTGAAATACAGTGACCGACTGGCGCGTTCCGGGATTCACGTCGACCGGTAGTAAGCGGCCCGACGTGCTGTTCGGCGCGGATGACGCTGATGCGCCCGACCTGCCACGGCGCTTCGCGCGCGCCTCCGGCTGCCGCGTGTGGGATGAAACCGGGCACGCCTACGTCGACTATGTGATGGCGCTGGGCGCGGTGGCGCTCGGGTACGCCCATCCCGAGGTCGACCGTGCGGCCACGAGCGCGATCGCCAACGGCGGCGTCGGCCCCCTCGCGCCCGTTCTCGAGGAGGATCTGGCCGAGGCGTTGTGCCGCGCGATTCCCTGGATCGAGGCTGTGCGATTTCTCAAGAGCGGTGCCGAGGCGGTAGCTGCCGCCGTCCGACTGGGGCGGGTGGCAACGGGCCGGGACCGCGTGCTGGGTTGCGGATACCACGGGTGGCACGACTGGTGCCAGGCTTCGGGCGCCGCGGGGGTGCCCGCGGCGATTCGTTCCCTGTACGCGGAGCTCCCGTTCAACGATGTGGAGCGCACGCGGGCCATGATTCGCGCGGAACGCGACCGTCTCGCCGTCGTGGTCGTCGAGCCGCTGATCAACGCCGAGCCGTCCCGGGAATGGCTCGAGGTCCTGCGCAGCGAGACCGCCCACGCCGGCATCGTGCTCGTGTTCGACGAAATCAAGACCGCGTTCCGTCTCGCCATCGGCGGGGCAGCCGAGCGCTACGGAATTACTCCGGATCTCGTGGTCTTAGGGAAGGCGCTCGCGAACGGGTACCCCCTGGCCGCAGTGGGCGGACGCGCGGAGATCATGCGGCAGGCGACGCGCACCTGGATTTCGTCCACGCTCGCGACGGAGACCGTGTCACTCGCGGCTGCGCGCGCGACGCTCGACCTCATGCAGCGCGAGCGGGTGCCCGCCAAGCTTCACGCTACCGGGACGGACCTCTGGCTCGGATTCCGGCGGCTCGCCGAGGCGCATCAGGCACTCGTCAACGGGGTTCACGGCGTTCCGGAGATGTGCTTTCTCGAGTTCACGAGCGACGACGTTGCGGCGGCAGTCGCGCGCGGCGCGGCGCGCCGCGGCGTGCTGTTCAGGCGGACCGCCTACAATTTCGTTTCACTGGCGCACGAGGTGGCCGATATCGCGGGCACGGTCACGGTGCTGGACGAAACGCTGCACGGGCTGAAGGCGCGGAGTCAAACCCCCCTTGCGGGCCCCCGGATTTGACGGTATAAAAAACGCTATCCAGTCTCGTGCTCCGGCGCGTCCAGGCCTGCGTGGCGGGGCTCCCTAGACGAGGCTGGTCTCTCTGTACGGAGGAACCATCATGACATGGACGAAACCGGAGTTCGAGATCGTCGAGCTGGGCATGGAAGTCGGCGCGTACGCCGGCAACGCCTGAGCCAGGCGTCTCCGCTTCTCCAGAAGGGCCGAGTCCAGCGACTCGGCTCTTTTTTTTTCGGACTAGATGCGCGTACGCATTCTTGGGTCAGCCGCCGGTGGCGGGGTGCCGCAGTGGAACTGCGGTTGCGCACACTGCCAGGCCGCGCGAACCAGCGGACGTAGCCGTACCCAATCGTCCGTCGCCGTAAGCGGTGACGGCGAGCGGTGGATACTGCTCAACGCCTCTCCTGACGTGCGCCAGCAGCTCCAGGCGCACCCGAGCCTATGGCCGCGGGGCGCCCGGCACACGAGCATCGCGGCCGTCGTACTCACCGACGCAGAGATCGATCACACACTCGGACTCATGCTGCTCCGCGAGGCGACACAGCCCATACAGGTGTACGCCCCGGCGGGCGTAATCGGGCTGCTCACACGCGAGTGGCCGCTCTTCACCGTGCTGGGCGCATACGGTGGCGTCTCCGCGTGTGGGCTGCCAGAAGGTGTCCGGACCGCCCTCCAGGATTCGGAGGGGGGGAGCGCCGGCTTATGGTGCACGGCGGTCGCGCTGTCCCGCCGCGCGCCGCGCTACGCCCGCGAGCGGCCCACCGAATCCTGGGAAGTGGGATTGCGGATCGAGGATCGTGCAGAGTCCGGCGGGCCCGTGCTCGCCTACATCCCGGCTGCCGGATGCATCGACGAACGGGTGGAGCGCATTGCGAGGGCGGCGGACCTGCTGCTGTTTGACGGTACGTTCTGGTCCGACGCCGAGCTGGCGCGTGCCACCGGGCACCGAGACGGTGCCACTGCTCGCGCGATGGGCCACCTTCCGCTGGGCGGCCCGGACGGCAGCCTCGCCGCGCTCGCGAAGCTTCAGGCAAAGCGCACCGTGTTCGTTCATATCAACAACACCAACCCGATACTCGATCCCGGCTCGTCCGAGCGCGGGCAGGTGGAGCGCGCGGGCATGACGGTGGGCGAGGATGGCATGGAGTTCGAATTGTGAAGCGCGAGCCCGCTCGCACCGCGCCCCGGTCTCCCGCCGAGCTCGAAGCGGAGCTGCGCGCGATCGGTGAGGCGCGGTATCACAACCGACATCCGTTCAACCAGCGTATGCATCGCGGCGAGTTGAGCCGGGCGGAGCTACAGCTCTGGGTCGCCAACAGATTTTACTATCAGGAAGCGATTCCCCGCAAAGACGCGGCACTGATGTCGAACTGCCCGGAGCGCGATGTCCGCCGCGCGTGGATCCAGCGGATCATCGATCATGACGGTGACGCAACCAACGAAGGTGGGCTCGAAGCCTGGCTGCGCCTGGGGGAGGCGATGGGGGTGCCGCGCGAGACGCTCATCTCCCATCGCTGGCTCCTGCCGGGAGTCGAGTTCGCGGTCAATGCGTACGTGGAGTTCTGCCGCGTGCGGCCGTGGCTCGAAGCCGCAGCCGCGTCCCTGACCGAGTTGTTCGCGCCCACGATTGTTGGGGAGCGCCTGTCCGCGATTCTGACGCATTATCAGTGGATCGATCCGGAAGGTCTGCAGTATTTCCGCAACCGCTTGAGCCAGGCGCCGCGCGACGCCCGCTACGCTCTGGCGCTCGTGAAGGAGCGGGCCACGACGCGGGAGTTGCAGGACCACATGATTGCGGCGCTCGAGTTCAAATGCGATGTCCTCTGGTCGCTGCTCGATGCGGTGGAGCGCGGCCCGGTCCCCTGGACACGGGATCCTCCCTGACCACCGCTCGCTCCCCCAGCCCCGGGGACATCCCGCGCGTGGCGGCAAAGGCGCGGCTCCAGTGGGATGAAGTTCGCCGGCGCCACGTGCTGCTGTACCCCGAAGGACTGGTGGCACTCAATCCGACGGGTGCGGAAATCCTCGAGCTATGCGACGGACATCGCAGCGTGGCCGACATCAGCCGGACGCTGGAACAGCGGTACGCCGCCGCGGGGATCGAGCGGGATGTGCAGGAATTTCTCGCCGGTCTGACCGCGAAGGGGCTGGTGCTGTGGTAGATTTTCTCTGATGGCGACGCATCCGCTGTGGCTCCTCGCCGAGCTGACGTACCGTTGTCCGCTCCAGTGTCCCTACTGCTCGAACCCGCTGGATTTCGCGGGCCCAAGGTTCAAGCACGAGCTCACGACCGACGAATGGCGTCGGGTATTCCGGGAAGCCAAAGCGCTCGGGGTGCTGCAGCTCGGACTATCGGGTGGCGAGCCGACCTTGCGGCCCGATCTCGCGCAGCTGGTAGGAGCGGCACACGATCTCGGGCTGTACCAGACGCTCGTGACGTCCGCCTACCGGCTCACGCGGGAACGCCTGGCCGAGCTCAAGTCCGCCGGGCTGGATCACGTGCAGATCAGCATTCAGGCCGCCGAGGCGGAGTTGTCCGACTGCATTGCGGGCGCTCCATCGCATGCCGACAAGCTGGCCGCCTATCGCTACACGAAGGAGCTGGGATTTCCGCTCACCGTGAACGTCGTGTTGCACCGCCGCAACCTGCACCAGGTTGGAGAGATGATCCGGCTGGCGCGCGACCTGGGTGCCGAACGCATCGAGCTCGCGAATACCCAGTTCTACGGGTGGGCGCTGCATAACCGGCGAGCGCTGATGCCGACCAGGGAGCAGCTCGCGGCAGCGTGGCAGGTCGTGGAACAGGAACGAGCGCGACCGGACAACAGGCTCGAGATCGTCTGGGTGCTTCCCGACTATTACGAACAGTACCCGAAGCCGTGCATGGGCGGCTGGGGGCGCTCGTACATGACGGTCACCCCGTCGGGCGAAGTCTGGCCGTGTCACGCGGCCGGCCGCATCACGACGCTGCGGTTCGACAATGCCCGGGAGCGTTCGCTCGAGTGGATCTGGAGCGAATCGGACGCCTTCCGCCGATTTCGCGGCGACGCGTGGATGCCCGAGCCGTGCCGCTCGTGCGCCCGCAAGGACGTGGACTTCGGCGGCTGCCGGTGCCAGGCGTTTCTCGTCGCCGGCGACGCGGCGGCGACCGATCCCGTGTGTTCGCTCTCTCCCCATCGCCACCTCATCGATGCGGCGTTGCACGAGAGCGGCGGAGGAGACGAGGGCTGGACCTACCGCGCCGCGCGCAGCTCCCGAGCGTTCGCCTCCCGGGAATGAGCGAGCGGAATTCCATCGAGGTCCGAGGGTTAGGCAAGGATTTCGGTGCGGTGCGCGCGCTCGATGCGCTCGATCTGACGGTTCGCGCCGGGGAATTTTTCGGATTCCTGGGGCCGAATGGGGCGGGGAAGACCACGACCGTGCAGATCCTCGCCACGCTGCTCCGGCCCAGCCGGGGCGCCGCACGCGTGGCCGGGCACGACGTGGTGTCGGAGAGCGTCGCCGTGCGACGTGCGATCGGCATCGTGTTCCAGGAGACCACGCTCGATCGTGACCTGACCGTGCTCGAGAACCTCCGCTTCGCGTCGCGATTGTGGAACATTCCGGGTCGCGTCGCGCGTCCGCGCATCGAGCATCTGTTGCGCCATTTCAGTCTCTATGAGCGCCGCAACTTTCCCGTCCGCACGCTCTCCGGCGGGATGCGGCGCGCCGTGGACGTTGCCCGGGGGCTGTTGCACGAGCCGCAGGTCCTGTTTCTCGACGAGCCGACCGCCGGGCTCGATCCGCGCGCCCGGCGCTCGCTGTGGGAGCTGATTCAGGGGGTGCGCCGGGACGAGGGCATGAGCGTCTTTCTCACCACCCATTACGTCGAAGAAGCCGAACCGTGCGACCGCGTAGCGGTCATGGATCGCGGACATCTGGTGGCGCTGGGAACGCCGCAGGAGCTCAAGGATGCGTCGCGCGTCGCGACACTCGAGGACGTCTTCTTCGCGCGAACGGGTCACGCGCTCGCGCTGGCCGAGGCGTAGGCGTGCGAGCGATCTACGGCATCGTCGTTCGGGAATTGATGCGCTTCGTGCGCCAGCGCGGTCGCTTTCTCTCGAGCATCGGACGGCCGTTTGTGTGGCTGATCTTCGCCGGGGCGGGATTCGCCACCCTGTTCAGGAGCAGCGAGGGGCTCGACTATCGCCAGTACATGGCGCCCGGCTTGCTGGGGATGGTCGTGATGTTCGGCGCGCTGCTGGCGTCATTGTCCACTGTCACCGACCGTGATGCCGGGGTGCTGCGCATGGTGCTGGTGGCGCCGATTCGTCACGGCACCGTGGCGCTCGGCAAGGCGCTCGGCGCGATGGTGCTCGGAACCATGCAGTCGGTCATCGTGGCGGCCATCCTGCTGCCCCTCGTCCACCTCGATCCCGGATGGCGAGCGCTGGGCCTGGCGTTCTGTGCCGTCCTGCTCTCGAGTCTCGCGATCGGCGCACTGGGCCTCTTGCTGGCGGCCACGATTCGTTCGATCGAGAATTTTGCCGGCGTGATGAATTTCGTGATCTTTCCGATGCTGTTCCTGAGCGGCGCGCTCTATCCGGTCCGGAATCTCGGACCAATTTTGCGGCTGGTCACGTATGTGAACCCGCTCACCTACGCTGTCGATCTCCTGAAGCACGCACTGCTCGCGCCGTGGGCGGGGACGCCGTATGGAGGAGAGCTGCCGATCGGGCTCGACTGCGTCGCCCTCGGCGCCTGGACGGTGGTCGGTCTTGTGGCAGCCACCCCGCTGCTCGCCCGCGAGAGCGGTGTGACAAGGGTGGCGTTGAAGCGAGCTTAACCGACGACGAGCTGCAGGGTCGCGCTGATCAAGAGGACGATGACGATCCCGCCGATCGCGGTTACGAGCGTGGCGAGTGCGGATTTCTCAGGCGGCACGTCGGTCACCGTCGTGAGACCGGAGGCAAACAGGCGCGCGCTGTACAGGCTCAGCAGCAAACCGATGGGAGTGAGCTTGGGCAGGACCGCGAGCCCGCTCGCGAGCCAGTAGGGCGTGCTCCCGTACGCGGCCACCTTGAGCGCTTGCACCCGATTCCCCTGCCCGCCCAGAGCAGCCGAGAGCATCGCAATCGCCACGGCGAAGAGATAGACCCCCGTCAGGTTCAGGGCATACTCCAACACACCGCGCGTGATCGCGTCCACCGTGGAAATCGTGTACGTCCCCGCGAGCGAGCTGCGCTCTCCGCCGGACATAATCGTCCCGATGGTGGCCGCGACTGGTCCGATAGCCGCCATGGGAACCAGGAATCGCAGGTAGATCGGTGTCGTGGTCGTGAACTCGGCCTTGATCGCCGTCCATTCCTCTGCGGGGCTCACCATGATGCGCCGCGCCCGCTCGACCCACGACGGCGCGGGCCGCGGTCGCGCCGGTTTGGTGACGACGACCTTCGGCTTGGGTTTGACCGGGGCGACGTTTTTCGGCGCGGCCGGCGGGCGTACCGGAGTGACCGGACGTACCGCACCGGGCGCGGTTTGCCCCCGCGGCGGTTGGCTCGGGGGACGGGGAGCGGATGGCTTGAACGGCCCGGACGGCCCGGACGGCCCAAGCGGCGGTGTAGCAGGCACGGCCTAAGATAGGAAAACCGTTCCAGGGCGCCACGACGCCACGTCACATGACGGTGGGTCACTCGTGCAACGTGGCGTCGTGGCGTGGTTTAACTACCTTCCCCCGATGCTTATCGACGTGCACGCCCATTTCTACCATGACCGCACTCCTCGCGCCGACTGGGCGGAACGCAACGCGAGCCGGTTGCGCGCGGGGGAGCGGATCGGGATAACGGTCCACGTGGCTTCGATCCTGGGGAGCTGGGGGCACACGTCGCCCACGTATTTCCCATCGCCGGCGGACCTCGAATACGGCAACACGGCCCTTGTCGACCTGGCGCGTCGCCACGCGGGCCGCGTGCGCGGCTACGCGACGGTGAACCCGAACTACACCGCCCACGCGCTGGGGGAGATTCAACGCTGCTTGAGCCTCGGCATGATCGGCATCAAGCTGGCGGCGAGCCGGCGAGCGACCGACCGGCTGCTCGACCCGATCTGCGAGGCGGCGCGCGAGGTTCGAGTGCCGATTTTGCATCACATCTGGCAGCACCGGCGCCGCGACTGGCCCGGGCAAGAGGCGTCCGACGCGGCGGAGCTCGCCGCGCTCGCCGCGCGGCATCCTCAAGTCAATTTCATTCTCGCGCACATCGGCGGCGGCGGGGATTGGGAGCATTCCCTGGCGGCCGTGCGCGATGCCTCGAACGTGCTGGTGGACCTTTCGGGCAGCGGGGTTGATGGCGGGATGCTCGAGTCGTGCGTGGACGCGGTGGGAGTGGACCGCCTGCTTTGGGGCTGCGATCTCACGATGGACACGGGCTGGGCCAAGTTGCGCTATCTCGAGCGGGTGCTGGGAAGGACCGCGCTCGAAGCCGTGCAATGGAAGAATGCCGCGCGGATCTTTCCCCGCGCCGCGTTTCCGTCCGACTGATGCGCATCGACGTCAACTGCTTCGTCGGCGCGTATCCGTTTCGCCGTGTCCCGGGTACTTCCGCCGCCGGGATCCGCACCGCACTCGACCGAGCGGCCATCGACGAGGCGTGGGTCAGTCATCTCCCCAGCGTGTTCTGGAAGTCGCCCGAAGACGGCAATGCCTGGCTCTACGAGACCACGTCGGCCGAGTCGCGGTTCCGGCCCGTTCCCGCCGTGCATCCCGGGTTCGCGCATTGGGAGGACGCACTCGGTGAGGCCGTCGATCGTGGTGTGCCGGCGGTCCGCTGCGATCCCACGTTCTACGGGCTGGATCCGGCGGGTTCCGAGATGCGCGTGCTCGTGGCGGCGTGCAGTGCGGCCCGCGTGGCGCTGCTCATGGCCGTACGGCTGGAAGATGGACGCCAGCGGCACCCCAACGACCGCGCACCCGAGCTGCCGGCCGCCGCCGTGCGCGCACTGGTGCGCTCCGACCCCGATGCGCGCTTCATCATCACGCACGCCGATCGGGGATTCATAGAAGAGGTGCACTTCGGGTCCACACCGGAGGAGGCGGCGCGCATCTGGTGGGACATCAGCTGGATCTGGGGACCTCCCGAGGATCACCTCGAAACGCTGTTGCGAACCGTTGGCGTCGACCGGTTCGTGTTTGGCACCGGGCAGCC
>Ga0335084_10001446_pt1 | contig 22248 bp, 21 predicted proteins | sample Lox_Sample_44_FD_206721 | JGI IMG/M metagenome (GOLD analysis project Ga0335084, IMG submission 206721) | Soil microbial communities from Loxahatchee National Wildlife Refuge, Florida, United States - Lox_Sample_4.4 | ecosystem: Environmental > Terrestrial > Soil > Wetlands | place: USA...
GAAGACCTCCGGGCGCGGCCAGGACGCCTTGTTGATTGCCGCTCGGGTGCCCGGCGGCAGGATTCGCGGCACGTTGCCGGTGAGGCCGCCGCCGGTGATGTGGGCGAGGCCTTTCACCGGCGCGGCTTCGAGGAGCTTGAGGACGGATTTGACGTAGATGCGCGTCGGCTCGAGCAGGCTTTCGGCGGCCTTGGACGGCTCGCGCTCGAGGATTTTGCGGATCAGCGAGTAGCCGTTGGAGTGCGGGCCGCTCGAGGCGAGGCCGAGGATCGCGTCGCCGGGCCGGATCGACTTGCCGTCCAGGATGCGCTCCTTCTCGACCACGCCGACGCAGAAGCCCGCGAGGTCGTATTCGCCCGCCGGGTACATGCCCGGCATCTCGGCGGTCTCGCCGCCGATCAGCGCGCAGCCGGCGAGCTCGCAGCCGCGCGCGATGCCCTTGATCACCTGCGCCGCCACCCCCTGCTCGAGCTTGCCGCAGGCGAAGTAGTCGAGGAAGAACAAGGGCTCCGCGCCCTGCACCAGCACGTCGTTCACGCTCATCGCGACGAGGTCGATGCCGACGGTGTCGTGCTTGTCGAGCTGGAACGCGAGCTTCAGCTTGGTGCCGACGCCGTCGGTGCCCGACACGAGCACCGGGTGGCGGTACTTCTTCGGCAGCTCGCACAGCGCGCCGAAGCCGCCGATGCCGGCGAGCACCTCGGGACGCATGGTGCGCTTGGCGAAGGGCTTGATCGCCTCGACGAGGGCGTCGCCCGCGTCGATGTCCACGCCCGCGTCGCGGTAGGAGAGCCCGTTCGACATGCTAGAGTCGAAATTCTACATGCGGCAGCTTCCGCTCGAGATTTCGCCGCCCGCGGCGCCCTCGCTCGACAACTTCGTCGCCGGTGCGAACGCCGAGGCGCTCGCCGCCGTGCGCGCCCTCGCCGCCGGAGGCCTGCGCGAGGCGATCGTGTACCTGTGGGGCGAGCGCGGCAGCGGCCGCACGCACCTTCTTCGCGCCGCGGCGCGCGCCAGCCCCTCGCTCGTCGCCGCCGACGACGTCGAGAGCCTCGACGCCGGCGCGCAGCAGGTCCTCTTCAACGCCATCAACGCCGCACGCGAGGGCGGCCCCGGCGTGATCGCGGCGGGGGCCGCCGCGCCGGCCGGGCTCGCGCTGCGCGAGGACCTGCGCACCCGCCTCGCGTGGGGGCTCGTCTACCATCTGCGCGCGCCGAGCGACGCCGAGAAAGCGGCCTATCTGCGCACCGAAGCCGCGCGCCGCGGGCTGCGCCTGCCGGAGGAAGTGCTCGCGTATCTGCTCACCCATCTGCCGCGCGACCTGGCCAGCCTGAGCACTGTCCTCGAAGCCCTCGACCGCTATTCCCTGGCGAGCCGGCGGGCCCTTACCGTGCCGCTGGTCCGCGAAGCGCTGCGCAAGACCCCCTGAAGCGTGGCGGCTGCGCCACAGGCCGGTCAGGGACTGCAAGGCGCGGCAACTACTGCCTCGACAAGCACCGGATCCGGGGGTTACATATAGTGCATGCGCCCGGTCACCGTCGCCACGTTCCTGCTGCTCGCGGCGCTGACCGCCGGCGAGGTGCTCGCGCAGGCCGGGCTGCGGGTACCGGACCGCGCCGAGCCGGGCATCGATCCGGCCTTCGCGCGCGGCTGGCTCGCCCCGGAATACGACCGTTTCGGCATCGCCGCCTACCAGTGGCGCGACGGCCTGGGCTACGCGCCGCTGCCGCGCATGACCTGGGCCTATTCGATCGGCCCGCGCGCCGACGTGAGCCTCTCCTACAGCAACATCGACTCTGCCCAGGTTTCCGTCTTCGGCCGCTGGTGGTTCTCGCCCGAGTGGGCACTGAGCGCGGAGACCGCGACGCGGGACCAGCCCGGCTTCCTTCCGAGGGTGCAGGACTTCCGCTTCGGCTTGCAGCGCCGCTTCTAGGTCTTAGTTTTTAAATTCGAAGTTAAACTCCGGGGCCCATGCGTTTGGCCCTGTTCGACCTCGACAACACGCTGATCGCGGGCGACAGCGACTATGAGTGGGGCCAGTTCCTGGTCGACCGCGGGGTGCTGGAGCGCGACGAGTACGAGGCGCAGAACCGCGCCTACTACGAGCAGTACGCCGCCGGCACCCTCGACATCCACGAGTTCCTCGGCTTCGCGCTGCGCCCGCTCGCCGCGCACGAGCCCGCCGAGCTGCGGCGCTGGCACGCCGAATTCATGCAGGCGCGCATCCTGCCGATGATCGGCGCGCCGGCGCGTTCGCTGGTGCGCGGCCACCTCGACGCCGGCGACCTCTGCGCGGTGATCACCGCCACCAACAGCTTTGTCACCGCGCCGATCGCGCGCGAGTTCGGCGTGGCGCACCTCATCGCCACCGAGCCCGAGAGCCGCGACGGCCGCTTCACCGGCCGCGTCGCCGGCATCCCGTGCTTCAGGGAGGGCAAGGTGAAGCGCCTCGACGAGTGGCTCGGCGGGCGCGGCCGGCGCCTTGCAGACTTCGCCGAGTCGGCCTGCTACAGCGACTCGCACAACGACCTGCCGCTGCTCGAGCGCGTGACGCGGCCGGTGGCGGTGGACCCGGACCCGAAGCTCGCCGCGCAGGCGAAGGCGCGCGGCTGGGCCGTAATCTCGCTGCGGGGCTAGAATCGCCCTGAAAGAATGATCAAACGCTTCATCCGCCGCGTCCTCGGCCTGCCGACGGAGTCCGTCTTGCGGGTGCCGCGCGAGAGGCACGGCCTCGCCCGCGAATCGATCAGCCCGGCCGCCGCCAAGGTCTGCACGGTGCTGCGCGAGGCCGGCTTCCAGGGCTATGTGGTCGGCGGCGCGGTGCGCGACCTGCTGCTCGGCATCCAGCCCAAGGACTTCGACATCGCCACCGACGCGCGCCCGGAGCAGGTGAAGCCGCTGTTTCGCCGCGCCATCATCATCGGCCGGCGTTTCCGCCTGGTGCACGTCATGATCGGCGCCGACACGGTGGAGGTCTCCACGTTCCGCGCCGCCGACCCCGACACTTCGGAGAAGGATGAGCATGGCCGCGTGCTGCGCGACAACGTCTTCGGCACGCAGGAGGAGGACGCGCGGCGGCGCGACTTCACGGTCAACGCGCTCTACTACGACCCGCTCACCGAGGAGGTGGTCGACTTCCACGGCGGCCTCGCCGACCTGAAGAAACGGGTGATGCGCGTCATCGGCGACCCGGCGACCCGCTACCGCGAGGACCCGGTGCGGATGCTGCGCGCGGTGCGCCTCGCCGCCAAGCTCGGCCTGACCCTCGACGCCGCGACGCGCGAGCCGATCCGCGAGATGGCCGAGCTGATGGAGCGCGTGCCGCCGGCGCGGCTCTTCGACGAGATGCTGAAGCTGCTGCTCTCGGGCCACGCCAGCGCCTGCCTGCGCCAGCTGCGCGAGGTGGGGCTGCACAAGGGCCTGCTGCCGCTGCTCGACGTGATCCTCGAGCAGCCGCTCGGCGAGCGTTTCGTCACCCTGGCGCTGGCGCAGACCGACCAGCGCGTGCTGGACGAGCGCCCGGTATCGCCGGCATTCCTCTTCGCGGCGCTTCTGTGGCACGAGGTGCTCGCCGCGTCGAAGGCGCGGCAGGCGCGCGGCGAGCGGCCGGTCCCGGCGCTCGAAGCGGCGATGGACGAGGTGCTCGAGGTGCAGTGCGAGGGCCTCGCGATCACGCGCAAGCTCACCGCCACGATGCGCGAGGTCTGGGCGATGCAGCCGCGCTTCGAGAACCGCTCGGGCAGCCGCGCCTTCCGCCTGCTCGAGGCGCCGCGCTTCCGCATGGCCTACGACTTCCTCGCCCTGCGCGCGGCGAGCGGCGAGGTGCCGGCCGAGCTCGAGGCGTGGTGGCGCGGCTTCCAGGGCGCCGACGCCGACACGCGCACGGCCATGCTGCTGCCCGATACCGGCCCGCGCAAGCGCCGCCGCCGGCGCCGGCGCAAGGGCGGCGGCGCACCCGCGCAGCCGCCCGAGCCCGCGTGACGATTGCCTACGTCGGCCTCGGCTCCAACCTGCAGGACCCGCGCGGCCAGGTCGAGCGCGCCTTCGAGGAGCTGGACGCGCTGCCCCATACGCGCCTCGTGAAGCGCTCCTCCCTCTACCGCTCGGCGCCGATCGGCCATGCGGACCAGCCCGAATTCGTCAACGCAGTGGCGCAGCTTGAGACCGCGCTGCCCGCCGAGAGGCTGCTGATGGAGCTGCAGCAGATCGAGCAGCGGCACGGGCGCGAGCGCAGCTTTGCCAACGCGCCCCGCACCCTCGACCTCGACCTTCTCCTCTATGGCAACGTGAGGACGGCGACGGAACGGCTCGCGCTGCCTCATCCGCGTATGCACGAACGCAAGTTCGTGCTGGAGCCCCTCTGCGAGATCGCTCCGCACGCTTCAATCCCTGGCGTCGGAACGGTGAAGGACTGCCTGGAGAAGACCCTGAACCAAAAAGCGGAGAGGATCGTCTGATGCAGATGCCCGCCGTCGCGATTTCCGCCGCGCTGCTCTTCGCCTCGAACCTGTTCATGACCTTCGCCTGGTACGCGCACTTGAAGAACCTCTCCGCCAAGCCGTGGTGGATCGCGGCGCTGGCGAGCTGGGGGATCGCGCTGTTCGAGTACCTGCTGCAGGTACCCGCCAACCGCATCGGCTTCACCACCCTCACGCTGCCCCAGCTGAAGATCATGCAGGAGGCGATCACGCTCGTCGTGTTCGTGCCCTTCGCGGTGCTCTACATGAGCCAGCCGGTGAAGCTCGACTATCTGTGGGCCGGCCTGTGCATCATGGGGGCGGTGTACTTCATCTTCCGTGGATAGGTTCCGCTACCTGGTGGTGGAAGGGCCGATCGGCGCCGGCAAGACCAGCCTTGCGCGGCGGCTGGCCGCGCGGCTCTCGGCCGAGCTGCTGCTCGAGCAGCCGGGCGAGAACCCGTTCCTGGCGCGCTTCTACGAGGACATGACGCGCTACGCGCTGCCGGCCCAGCTCTTCTTCCTGTTCCAGCGCGCCCGCATGCTCGAGCCGCTCGCGCAGCCCGACATGTTCGGCCGCCCGGTGGTGGCCGACTTCCTGCTCGACAAGGATCCGCTGTTCGCGCGGCTCACGCTGTCGAGCGACGAGCTCGCGCTCTACGAGAAGATCTATGCGGCGCTGCGGCCGCGCGCGCCGGCGCCCGACCTCGTCGTCTACCTGCAGGCGCAGCCGGCGACGCTCATCGAGCGAGTGCGCCGGCGCGGCGCGGGCTACGAGCGCAGCATCGGCGAAGACTACCTGTCGATGCTCGCCGAGGGCTATGCGCGCTTCTTCTATCACTACGCGCAGTCGCCGGTGCTGATCGTCAACTCCGAGAACCTCAACTTCGTCGAACGCGACGCCGACTTCGAGCTGCTCGTCTCGCGCATGCGCGCGATGCGCAGCCGGCGCGAGTTCTTCAACCTCGGCGCATGAAGATCGCGCGCGAGATGGGGGAACTGCGCGCCCTGCAGGGCGCCGGCGGCGGCGAGCTCGCCTTCGTGCCGACGATGGGCAACCTGCACGAGGGGCACCTGTCGCTGGTGCGCCTCGCGCGGCGCCTGGCGCCGCGCGTCGCCGTGTCGATCTTCGTCAACCGGCTGCAGTTCCAGCCGCACGAAGACTTCGACCAATATCCGCGCACGTTCGAGCGCGACTGCGCGATGCTGGAGGCCGAGGGCGTGGACCTGCTGTTCGCGCCCGACGAGGGCGTGCTCTACCCGGAGAAGCAGGTGGTGCTGGTCGAGCCCGGCCCGCTCGGCGAAGACCTCGAGGGCCGCTTCCGGCCGGGCTTCTTCCGCGGCGTCGCCACCGTGGTGCTGAAACTGCTCAACTGCGTGCAGCCGCGCGCGGCGGTCTTCGGCAAGAAGGACTACCAGCAGCTGCGCGTCGTCCAGGCCGTGGCCCGGCAACTCGAGCTGCCGGTCGACATCGTCCCCGGCGAGACGGTGCGCGAGGCCGACGGCCTCGCCATGAGCTCGCGCAACGGCTACCTGTCGCCGGCCGAGCGCGCCGAGGCGCCGCGGCTGCAGCGCGTGCTGCAGAAAGTGAAACAGGGCGCGCACCCTGATGAGGCACTCAGGGAACTGACGACAGCGGGTTGGAGACCGGACTACATCGAGGTGAGACGGCGGCGGGACCTCGCCGTGCCGGGCGCGAGCGACCTTGAACGGGTGGTTCTGGGGGCCGCGCGCCTCGGCGCCACCAGACTGATCGATAACCTGGAGTTCTAGGCGCCCGCCTAGCCGGGATAGGGCTCGAAAGTCATCACCTCGACGGCGCAGCCCATTGCTTTTGCAAGCTTGTCCATCGAGTCGTCGGTGATTTCGACCGGCTGGAATTCGGCGTCGCCGCCCTTCGAAGAGATAAATGCCTTGGCGGCGTCGACGGTGTTCCAGGTGACTACCGGGTCCGGGGTCACCCCGGCGACCTGCCGGCAAATCGGAAAACCGTCGGACTTGTAGACGATCGCGAACATCATTCCCCCCCGCGTCCGCACTGTACCCGATGTGGCACCGCGGCAACAAGCGGCCCTAGGGGACTCCCTGATTGCGACTTTTTACACACGTGGCATTTAATGCCGCGAAGGCTCCGGGCGCACAACCGGGGCCGGGTCGAGGCCCCCGCCTAGGGGGGCAACTTTCGGGGAAGGAGAAGGCAATGAGCAACATGAGTGACGCGGTGGGGCTTTGCATCCCCTATGGCAGGGCGGATTCCCAGTACGAAACGGAATTCGAGCCGGCCAATGGGACTCTGTGGGCCTACTTCAATCCGCAGGACGGCGTTCCCTGCTACAGCCTGAAGCTCCTGAAGGACATCCTCGAGCACGACCAGAAGCTCATCGCCAACAACGGGCGGGTCGAGATCGAAGGCCAGCTCCTGCCGGTGAACTACTATGTCACCGCGTCGCGCACGCCCGGCGTCTTCAACGTCGGCGGCGATCTGGCGCTGTTCGCTTTGCTGATCAAGGCGCGCGACCGTCAAGCGCTCGAGCACTACGCGAAGCTCTGTATCGACAACATGTACCCGCGCACCCAGGGCTTCTTCAGCCCGACGCTGACCAAGATCGTGCTGGTCCAGGGCGATGCGCTCGGCGGCGGATTCGAATGCGCGCTCGCCTCCGACCTGATCGTGGCCGAGGAAAGCGCGCAGATGGGCCTGCCGGAGATCCTGTTCAACCTGTTCCCAGGCATGGGCGCCTGCAGCCTGCTCGCGCGGCGCATCGGTATCCGCGCCGCGGAGGAGCTGATCCTCTCCGGCAAGATCCTGACGGCCGCCGAGCTGCACAAGATGGGCGTGGTCGACGTGCTCGCGACCGACGGCCAGGGCGAAGCCGCGGTGCGCAACTGGATTGGTCGCAATGCGAGGCGCCGCAACGGCATGCAGTCGGTGTTCCGGGCGCGGCAATTCATCCATCCGGTCACGCGCGCGGAGCTCGACGGCATCGTCGGCCTGTGGGTCGACGCGGCGCTACGCCTCAGCGAGCGCGACCTGCGAATGATGAATCGCCTGGTGCGGGCGCAGATGCGGCGCATGGAAGCCGGCCCGGGGGCGGAGGTCGCGCCCCTCGCCGAGCCGGCGGCAGCCGCCTAGGCCGGGTCCGCCTCGAGCCGAGCGAGCAGGCGCGGCCAAAGCGTCGCGCCGGCGGCGCGGCCGAAGAAGCCGAAATGGCCGATGCGGCTCAGGCCGGCCTCGCCCGGAGTGAACTCCATGTACTGGAGCGGAAAGAGACGTGGATAGTAGGAGAGCAGCCGCTTGATGCCGCCGCGGGTGGCGAAGGCGTCGTCGCTGATCGTGACTAGGAGCGCGGGCCGTTGCAGGCTCGCGCAACGATCGAGCAACGCCTGCACCCGCTCGAAGCCGGGGCCCGTCCCGGTGGGCCGCAGGTCCGGTGTGCGCCGGCCGGCCCATTGCAGAGCCATCCTCGCCGGCAGGTCTTCGCCGAGCCCGAAACGGCGACCCGGGAAGTAGCCGGCGAGGAGCGTGGCGGCGGGCATGAAGCCGTGCCACAGCGCCGTCATCAGCATTCGATGGCGCGGCGCGTAGTCGCGGTAGTAGCCGGTATGGCCCCCGATCAGCACCAGACGGTCCTGCAGCGCAGAGCCCGGCGCCCCGCCGATGATGAGCGCCGCGATCGAATGAGCGATGCCGATGATCCGCGCGGCGGCATAGCGTCCTCGCAGCCAGCCTATCGCCGCGTTGCAGTCGTATTCCGCCCAGTCCTCGGTGCCGGCCTGGAAACCTCGCAGCGACCGAGGGCGCGACTCGCCGATGCCCCGGTAATCGTAGGTCAGCGTCGGGATGCCCGATTGGGCGAGGAAAGAGGCGAACCGGCGGTAGCGCACCGCCGCGATGCCCGCGCCGCCATGCACGATCGCGACGCGACGCGGCTCTTGCGTCCCGCCGGCGGCGTAGAGCGTGGCCGCGAGCTCGTAGCCGTCGGCCGCCTGCAGGCGAACCCGCGCAGCTTCGCAGCCCGGGACGGGGTGTACGGCTAGACGGTCCACCTACCAACGATAAACTAGCCGGCGGATTTCCGCCGCTGCTGCAGGTAGCTTTCGAACTCCTCACGGGCGGCGTCGAGCTCCTCGCGCAGCGTGCGCTGCAGCGAAGGCGCCTGCAGCCTGACCTCGGCGTCGGAGAGGTTGCCGAGGGTGCTGCACAGCCGCGTCAGGCGGTCGGTGCCCATGCTCGCCGAGGAGCCCTTCATCGCGTGCACAAGCGAGCGAAACTCGTGGTAATTGCGGCCGGCGAGCACCTGGTCGACGCGCTCGAGAATCGTCGCGTTGTCGGCGAGGAACACGCGGATCAGCTTCTCGACGAAGGCTAGCGAGGAGCCGAGCTCCTCGAGATGCCCGAGGGTTTCGGCGTTGACCACCGCCGGCGCGAGCGCCGCGGCGACGCGCCGCGGCGGCGCGCTCGCCTCGATCACCTTCGCCGGCTCCGCCTTCGCGCCGGCGAGGCGCTGGATCTCGTCGAGCAGGCGCAGCGCCTCGATCGGCTTGGGCAGGAAAGCGTCGGCGCCGGCTTCGAGCGCCTCGCGCTTGGCCTCGGGGGTGACGTCGGCCGAGAGCATGATGACCGGCAGCCGCTCGCGCCCGCGCATCATGAGGCGCAGCGCCTGCAGCGCCTCCATCCCGCCCATGCCTGGCATGTTGCGGTCCAGGATCACCAGGTTCGGCGTCTGGCGCTCGATCGCGTCGAGAGCCTCTTCGCCGTCGTTCACCAGCCTGACGGCGTGGCCGCTGCGCTCGAGGATCTTGCCGACCACCTCGCGGTTGGTCGGATTGTCGTCGGCCACCAGGATGCGCAGCTTGACCGCGGAGTGCGTGCGCCGCGCGTAGTCCTGCAGCCGCACCACGCCTTCGCGCGTCTCCTCGCCCGCCGAGACCGAGTGCAGCACGTTGAAGAGCCGGCGCTTGTCGAATGGCAGCTCGAGCACCGAAGCGAAGCCGGAGGAAAGCACTTCGAAGCGGCGCACGTCGGCCTCGCGCGGCACCGCGAGCACGGTCGGCGGCGCAGGGTCGGGCGCGGTGCGGCGAAAACGCTGCGCGAGCGTGAGGTCCTCGCCCGAGGCGTAGAGCAGCGCGCTGTGATAGGGCTTCGCCAGGCTGATCTCGGAAACCAGGCGCGCGACGCCCTCCTCGATGTTCGCCGCGGCGACCGGTGTCGCGCCCCAGCCGGCGAGCGCCTCCTCGAGGCCGGCGCGCTGCGCCGACGGAAAGCCGACCAGCAGGATGCGCGCGCCGGCGATCTCGCCCGAGCCGATTTCGGGGCGCTCGGCCTGCTTCTCGAGGTCGACCTCGAGCCAGAAAGTGCTGCCCAGGCCGATCGCGCTCTCCACGCCGATGCGGCCGCCCATCAGCTGCACCAGCTGCTTGGCGATGGTGGTGCCCAGGCCCGTGCCGCCGAAGCGCCGCGTCGTCGAATCGTCGGCCTGCGCGAAGCTGTCGAAGATCTTCTCCTGCGCTTCGGGCGAGATGCCGATGCCGGTGTCGCGGATGGAGAACTTGAGCCGCACCATGGCGTCGGTCTCGGCCTGCACCGACAGGTGCACCGTGACGCTGCCCGCCTCGGTGAACTTCACCGCGTTGCCGGCGAGGTTGATCAGCACCTGGCGCAGATGGTGCGGGTCGCCGCGCACCGCCGGCGGCACCTCCGGCATGATCGAGACGACGAACTCGACGCCCTTCGCCGCCGCCTGCGCCGAGACGATGCGGCAAGTGCTGTTGACGAGCGCGTGCAGGTCGAAATCGACCTTCTCCAGCGTGACCTTGCCGGCCTCGATCTTGGAGAAGTCGAGCACGTCCTCGACCAGGCCGAGCATCACGCGCGAGGAGCCGCGCAGGGTCGACAGCATGTCCGCCTGCTCGCGCGAGAGCGGCGTGTCGCGCAGCAGGTCGGCCATGCCGATGATGGCGTTCAGCGGCGTCCTCAGCTCGTGGCTCACCATCGAGATGAAGCGCCGCTTCGCCAGGTTGGCGGCCTCCGCGCGCGCCAGCGCGTCGAACATGCGGCGCACCAGCGACAGGACATACATGCTGACCGCCAGCATGCCGAGCAGCATGCCGATGCCGAGCGCCGAGTGCGCGCGCCACCAGTCGTTGACGGCGAGCGCGACGCCGAACCCGACCACGCTCATCACCAGCTCGGAGATCAGGTACTTCGGGCCGAAGCGGAAGCCGCTGCCGAGCGATACCCAGATGTAGAGCAGGAACATCGGCGCCGCGGCCTCGCCGAACACCGTCATATACCAGGTGATGGCGGCGACGTCGGCGAACTGCGCGGCGACGCGCCGGGCCGGCGACACGTTGGTCGAGTAAGCGATGCGCAGGAAGACCACCAGCGCGAGCACGAGGTGGATGCCCATCACGTAGACCGGCCACAGGTCGCGCTTCGTCAGGGCATCGGGCAGCAGGTAGAGGAACACCAGCGAGCTGATGACCAGCCGCAGGATGCCCTGCTCGTGCTCGGTGTCGGGCCGCGCGGCGAGGCGGGCGCGCAGGGCGGCGAGCGGTCCGCGCGACGGCTTCTTCGCGTCGGCCGCCCCGGCCATCAGGCGCCCAGCTGCGGCGCCGGCTCGCGCCACTCGTTCTGCACTTCCACCACTTCCTTCTTCACCGCCATGAAGGCGTCGACCAGGCGCGGGTCGAGGTGCTTGCCGCGCTGCTCTTCGACGTACGCGAAGGCCTGGGCGCTTTTCCAAGCCGACTTGTAGGGGCGCGCGGTGGTGAGCGCGTCATAGACATCGGCCACCGAGACGATGCGCGCGCAGAGCGGAATGTGGTCGCCGACCAGGCCGTTCGGGTAGCCCGAGCCGTCGTACTTCTCGTGGTGGCCGAGGGCGATCAGCGCGCCCATGCGCACGTACTTCGAGGCGCTGCCCTTCAGGATCTCGTGGCCGATCACCGGGTGGCGGCGCATCACCTGCCACTCGTCGGGGGCGAGCTTCTCGGGCTTGAGCAGGATGTGGTCGGGAATGCCGATCTTGCCGATGTCGTGCAGCGGCGCGGCGAGCTCGATGGTCTCCACCTCGTCGCGGTCGAGCCCGATCGCGCTGGCGATCAGGCGCGAGTAGCGCGACATGCGGATCAGGTGGAAGCCGGTCTCCTCGTCGCGGAACTCGCCGGCGCGGGCGAGGCGCAGCAGCGTCTCCTTCTCGCGCTCGCGCACCTCGCGCGTCGCGTCCTCGACCATGTGCTCGAGCAGGCGGCGGCGGTCTTCCAGCGCGAGCTGCTGGCGGCGCAGGGTGAGCAGGTTGCGGCAGCGGGCGAGGCACTCGCGCGCGTCGACCGGCTTGGAAAGGAAGTCGGTGATGCCGGCGTCGAGGGCGGCGTAGCGCACCTTGCGATCGTCGTGCACCGTCACCATCACCACCGGCACGTGCTCGTAGCCCGGCAGCGCGCGCAGGCGCTTCGCGAACTCGATGCCGTCCATGTCGGGCATCATATAGTCGACCAGCACCAGGTCGCTGACGTGGCGCGTGGCCCAGACCACCGCGTCCACCGGCCGGGCGAAGCTCTCGACCGCGACGCGCTCGTCGAGGCTCCTCACCACCTGCTCGAGAATGGCGCGGCCGGTCGACTGGTCGTCGACCACCATCACGGTATTGCGCGCCGAGGGCAGTACCCTCACCTGAGCCTGCGCCATTGACCCCTCCCCCTGCAATGACTTACCCGATCGTCTACCTCGGGGGAGCCTACGCCCGGGCGGGTCCCCCGTCCAGCAGGGAAAACCCGGGTTCTGACGATCTTTTCCCGGGTGCGCCGGGTGTTTTTCCTGGTGCCGGAAGAGAGACTCGAACTCTCATGACCTTGCGGTCGGCGGATTTTGAGTCCGCTGCGTCTACCGGTTCCGCCATTCCGGCTTCGGGGGCGAAATTATAATTCCGCGTGCTCGTCTCCGAGTTCGATTACGCGCTGCCGCCCGAGCTGATCGCGCAGCATCCGGCGCCGCAGCGCGGCGCCAGCCGCCTCCTTCACCTCGACGCCGCCGGCCGCCTGCGCGACCTGCGCTTCGCCGATTTCGCGGATCTGGTCGGTCCGGGCGACGCCGTGGTGGTGAACGACACCCGCGTGATCAAGGCGCGCCTTGCCGGCCGCAAGGCGAGCGGCGGCGCGGTCGAGATCTTCCTCGAGCGCGCGACCGGGCCGCGCGCGGCGCTGGTGCTGATGCGGGCGAGCCATCCGCCGCGTGTCGGCAGCGAGGTCTTCGTGGAGGACGTCTCGCTGAAGATCGTCGGGCGCCGCGACGACTTGTACCAGGTCGAGTTTTCGAAGGACGTCGACGCCACCCTCGAGCGGCACGGCGCGGTGCCGCTGCCGCCGTACATCGCCCACGCGCCGCGCGCCGAGGACGCCGAGCGCTACCAGACCGTCTACGCCGCGCGCCCCGGCGCCGTCGCCGCGCCGACTGCCGGGCTGCATTTCGACGACGCGCTTCTGAACAGGCTTGCGGTGGAAAGGATTACCCTCCACGTCGGCGCCGGAACGTTCCAGCCGGTGCGCGTCGCGGAGATCGAGAAGCACCGGATGCACAAGGAACGCTACGCGATACCTCCGGACGCTTTTCAGCGTCTTTTGAAAAAAAGAGTCCTCGCGGTAGGAACCACCACCCTGCGGGCGCTTGAGACCGCGGCCGCCACCGGAAAGCTCGAGGGAGAAACCGATCTGTTTGTATACCCAGGATTCGAGTTCAGGATGGTGAAGCGCCTGCTGACCAACTTCCACCTGCCCAAGTCGACGCTGCTGATGCTCGCCTGCGCCTTCGGCGGCACGCAAAACGTCATGCGCGCCTACGCGCACGCCATCGAGCAGCGCTACCGCTTCTTCTCGTACGGCGATGCGATGCTCATCGAAAGATGATCTTCAAAACGGAAAAAACTTCCGGAAATGCGAGGCGGGGCAGCCTGGAGCTCGCCCACGGCCGCGTCGACACGCCGGCCTTCATGCCGGTGGGCACCTACGGCGCGGTGAAGGCGATGGCGCCGGCGGAAGTGCGCGCGACCGGCGCGCAGATCGTGCTCGGCAACACCTTCCACCTGTGGCTGCGCCCCGGCCTCGACGTCATCCGCGCGCACGGCGGCCTGCACCGCTTCATGGGCTGGGACGGACCGATCCTCACCGACTCGGGCGGCTTCCAGGTGTTCAGCCTGGGGGCGCTCAGAAAGCTGGACGAGGACGGGGTCACGTTCGCTTCGCCGATCAACGGCGACAAGCTCCGGCTGACGCCGGAGACCTCGATGGAGATCCAGATGGCTCTCGACTCCGACGTGGCGATGGTCTTCGATGAATGCACGGCGTACCCGGCCACGAAGGACGAAGCCGCGTCGTCCATGAGGCTCTCCATGCGCTGGGCCGAGCGCTCCAGACGGCAGTTCAAGGGCGACAACGCCCTGTTCGGCATCGTGCAGGGCGGCATGTACGAAGACCTGAGAGAGGAGTCCCTCGGCAAGCTGACAGGCATCGGCTTCGAGGGCTACGCCGTGGGCGGCCTCTCGGTGGGCGAGCCCAAGGAAGAGCGGGCGCGCATCATCGGCCATATCGCCGCCAGGCTGCCCGCCGGCAAGCCGAGGTACCTGATGGGCCTGGGGACGCCCGAGGACCTGATCGAGGCCGTCGGCGCGGGGTTCGACATGTTCGACTGCGTGCTGCCGACGCGCAACGCGAGAAACGGCTGGCTCTTCACCCGCCGCGGCGACGTGAAGATCCGCAACGCGCGCTATCGCGACGACACCGGTCCGCTCGACCCCGATTGCGCCTGCTACACCTGCCGCAACTTCAGCCTCTCCTATCTGCACCACCTGCAGAAGACCAACGAAATCCTCGGCGCGCGGCTGAATACCCTTCACAACCTGCACTATTATCAGGAGCTGATGGCGGCCCTGCGCGCCGCCATCGAGGCGGCCGGCTTCGAGGGGACGGCAAGGCGGCTTCTGGAAGAGCGGCAACGGCTATAATTCGCGCCTCTTTCCCACGGAGTCCGCAGTGATCATCTCCTCCGCTTATGCGCAAGCCGCCCCCGCGGCCGGCGGCGCGCCCGACCTCGGGCTGTTCAGCAACCCGCTCATCTTCATCATCATCATGTTCGCGGTGATGTACTTCGCCATGATCCGGCCGCAGATGAAGCGCGCCAAGGAGGCCAAGGCGATGATCGAGGCGCTGCAGAAGGGCGACGAGGTGCTCACCGCCGGCGGCATGGTCGGGCGCATCACCAAGCTCGGCGAGCAGTACGTGACCCTCGAGATCGCGGCCGGCACCGAGATCGTCGTGCAGCGCAGCGCGGTGCAGGCGCCGCTGCCCAAGGGCACCATCAAATCGGCCCAATAAGCAGCGCCGCTTGAACCGCTATCCCACCTGGGGGTACGTGCTGATCGGCGTCGCGATCGCGCTCGCGCTCCTCTACACGGTGCCGAACTTCTACGGCGAGTCGCCCGCCGTGCAGGTGTCGCCCGCCAAGCAGACTGTGCAGGTCGACCCGGCGCTGCTCGAGCGCGTCGAGGAGGCGCTGAAGAAGGCGGACATCCGCTACACGCGGCTGCAGCTCGACCCGGTCGGCGTCAAAGTGCGCTTCGCCGACGCCGACACGCAGCTGCGCGCCTTCGACCTGCTCAACCAGACGCTGAACCCGGAGAAGGACAATCCGTCCTACGCCGTGGCGCAGAACCTCCTGCCGGCCTCGCCGAACTGGCTCGCCGCGCTGCGGGCGACGCCGATGGCGCTCGGGCTCGACCTGCGCGGCGGCATGCACTTCCTGCTGCAGGTCGACATGAACAAGGCGACCGACAAGCGCCTGGAGGGCCTCACCGCCGACATCCGCCAGCAGCTGCGCGAACGCGACATCCGCTACGGCGGCATCACGCGCGAGGGCCAGACGCTGCGCGTACGCTTTTCCGACCCGCAGATGCGGGCCAAGGCCTACGACGCGATCGCCGCCAACATCCCCGACCTGCAGCTGAACGAGCGCGACGACGGCGCGGGCGGCGCGATCGTCGCCGTCATCCGCCCCGACGCGCTCAAGCGGATCCAGGAATCGGCGCTCAAGCAGAACATCAGCACGCTCAACAACCGCGTGAATGGCATGGGCGTGTCGGAGCCGGTGATCCAGCAGCAGGGCAACGACCGCATCGTGGTGCAGCTGCCGGGCGTCCAGGATGCGACCAAGGCGCGCGACCTGCTCGGCCGCACGGCGACCCTGGAAGTGCGCCTGGTCGACGAGGACGCGCAGCGCAGCGGCAACTACGCCGGCACGGACGTGTTCCCCTCGGCGGAGAGCCGCAGCGGCGGCGGCAACGTCAGGAGCATGGTGCCGACCAAGCGCCAGGTGATCGTCACCGGCGACCAGTTCGTCGGCGCCGCCGCTACCTTCGATCAGGACCACCGCCCGGCGGTGAGCGTCGAGCTCGACCCGGCGGCCGGGCGCGCCATGCGCGAGGCGACGCGGCAGAACCTCCACCACCTGATGGCGATCATCCTGTTCGAGAAGGGCAAGGGCGAGGCGATCTCGGTGGCCACCATCCAGGGCGAGTTCGGCAGCCGCTTCCAGATCACCGGCAACTTCTCGCCGGTGGAGACCAACACCCTCGCGCTGCTGATCCGCTCGGGCTCGCTCGCCGCGCCGATGGAGATCATCGAGGAGCGCACCGTCGGCCCGAGCCTCGGCAAGGAGAACATCGAGCGCGGCTTCCACGCCACGCTGTGGGGCTTCCTCGCCATCGTGGTGTTCATGTCGATCTACTACGCCCTGTTCGGCGTCGTCTCCTCGGTCGCGCTCGGGCTCAACCTGCTGTTCCTGATCGGCCTGCTGTCGCTCCTGCCGACCACGCTGACGCTGCCCGGCATCGCCGCCATCGCCCTGACCCTCGGCATGGCGATCGACGCCAACGTGCTGATCAACGAGCGCATCCGGGAAGAGCTGCGAGGGGGCTCCACTCCTCAGGCCGCCATCGCGGCGGGCTATGAACGAGCCTGGGCCACCATCTTCGACTCCAACGTCACCACCTTCATCGTCGGCGCCTCTCTGCTGCTCGTGCCGGGCGCGGTGCGCGGCTTCGCGGTGGTGCACTGCCTCGGCATCCTCACCTCGATCTTCTCCTCGGTGGTGGTGTCGCGCGCGATGATCAACCTGATCTACGGCCACCGCCGCAAGGTGGAGAAGCTGTCGATCGGCAACACGGCCTGGAAATGAGCTGATGGAATTCTTCAAGATCCGCCGCACCATCCCGTTCATGAAGTACGCGCTGATCTTCAACGTGATCTCGGCGATCACGTTCCTGGCGGCGGTGTTCTTCCTGGCGACGCGCGGCCTGCACTACTCGGTCGAGTTTACCGGCGGCACGCTGATGGAGGTGAGCTACCAGCACCCGGCGGAGGTCGACAAGGTGCGCGACGCCCTCGACAAGGCCGGCTTCAAGGCCGAGGTGCAGAACTTCGGCAGCTCGCGCGACGTGCTGATCCGCCTGCCGGTCCTGAAGGACGTCTCCAACGCCGAGGTATCGCAGAAAATCACCGAGCTGCTCAAGGCGGACGACCAGAGCGCCGAGGTGCGGCGCGTCGAGTTCGTCGGCCCGCAGGTCGGCGGCGAGCTGGCGAACATGGGCTCGGTGGCGCTGCTGCTCGTCGCCGTCTGCGTCGTCATCTACCTGTGGGTGCGCTTCGTCAACTGGCGCTTCGGCCTCGCCGCGCTGATCGCCAACCTGCACGACGTGGTGATCATCCTCGGCTTCTTCGCCTTCTTCCAGTGGGAGTTCTCGCTCGCCGTGCTGGCCGGCGTGCTGGCGGTGCTCGGCTACTCGGTCAACGAGTCGGTGGTGGTGTTCGACCGGGTGCGCGAGAACTTCCGCAAGATGCGCCGCGCCGAGGTGCCCGAGGTGATCGACGCCGCCATCACCGGGGTCATCTCGCGCACCATCATCACCCACCTGTGCACGCAGGCGATGGCCACCACCATGTTCTTCTTCGGCGGCCCGGCGCTGCACTACTTCGCCCTCGCCCTCACCATCGGCATCTGCTTCGGCATCTATTCGTCGGTGCTGGTGGCGAGCCCGCTGCTGGTCTGGCTGCGCGTCAAGCGCGAGTGGTTCGCGCCCTCGCAAAAAAAGCGCCTCCGCGACCAGAACGAGGGCGCCGTAGTCTAGGAATTCAGTCGGTCTTGAGGATCTGCACCAGGTTCGAGTAGTCGTCGGTCCAGGTGCGCCATTCCGGCCGCTGCTCGGGCGGCTCGGCGCCGGCGGAGACGATCTCCGGCCGGGCAAGCGCCTTCGGATCCTTCGATACCAGCACCCAGTCGGTGCGTGAGCGCCGCGTATCCTCGTCTTCGTCCGGGTCGTCGCGGATCAGCACGGCGCGCGCGCCGTTCTCTTTTGCGATGCGCGCCACCACCGGGATCAGCTGCAGGAAGCGGTTGGAGACGTGGAAGGCGACGATGCCGTCGTCCGCCACGTTGCGCAGGTAGACCGCCAGCGCCTCGCGCGTGATCAGGTGCACCGGGATCGCGTCGCTCGAGAAGGCGTCCACCGCGAGGACGTCGAAGCGCTGCGAATCTCCCTCGCGCAGCTCGCGCTCGAGCGTGAGGCGCGCGTCGCCGAGCGCGATCTCGACCTTCGCCGCGCTGTCGCCGAGGAAGGTGAACTGGCTGCGCGCGATCCTCACCACGTCGGGATCGATCTCGTAGAACTTGTAGAGGTCGCCGGCGCGGCCGTAGGCGGCGATGGTGCCGGTGCCCAGGCCGATCACACCGACGCGCACCGGCCGGTCCTGCCGCGAAAGGATCGCCGCGCCGATGCCGGCGGTCGGCTCGTAGTAGCTGGTCGGCCGCCTGCGCAGGCTCTCGTGCATGTACTGCTCGCCGTGCATGATCGTGCCGTGGACCAGGCGGCGCAGCTCCGACACGTCGCCCGGCACGCCGTACTCCTTCACCCGCAGCACGCCGTAGAAGCTGCGCGACGCGACGCGCACGTCCTTCTGATCGGTGAAGCCGTCGTAGACCGCGCCCGCGGCGACGCCGAGAAGGACGGCGAGGCTGGCGAAGCGCGCGATGCGCCCGAGCGGCGCGAAGCGGATCGCTGCGAGCAGCGCGGCGGCGATGAGCGCGGCGCCGAGCTCGTAGTAGCCCTTGAAGACGAGCGGCGCCACGACCGCCACCAGCAGCCCGCCGATCGCGCCGCCCGCCGACACGGTGAGGTAGAACATGGTCAGCCGCGCCGCCGGCGGCCGCAGCCGGTACAGCTCGCCGTGGCAGAACACGCAGGCGAGCAGCATGCCGGGCAGGAACACGGCGAGCTGCACGAAGAGCTCGTAGTGGTAGCGGTCGTCGAGCAGCATCCACACCATCACGCCCAGCACCGCCAGCACCGCCGGCCACATCCACTGCGGCCGATACCAGGCGCGGCCCTCGAAAGTAATGATGAAGCTCAGCAGGTAGAGCGTGAGCGGCGCGAGCCACAGCAGCGGCACCGACGCGACGTTCTGCGTCAGATGGTTCGTGACCGCCAGGAGTAGTGCCGAACCGGTCGCCGACAGCCCCAACCACAGCAATACATGCTGCTGCCCTCCGGTCGCTTCAGACGCCGTCTCCAAGCGGGATGGTGAAGCGTCCGGAGGAGTCAGCCAGGCAACGGCAGCGCAGAGCACGGCGAAGCCGGCAAACAACACCGACCATCCGATCACCTGCTCGCGCGCGGTGAGGACCGGCTCGACGACGAACGGATAGGAGATCAGCGCGCCGAGCGAGGCGAGGTTGGAGATGGCGAAGAGGCGGTAGGGATCGCCTTGCGGGTACGAGCGCGCATACCAGGCCTGCAGCAGCGGACTGGTCGAAGCGAGCAGCAAGTAGGGCAGGCCGACGCAGGCGCCGAGGAGCAGCAGGATGCGCGAGATCGGCTCTTCGCCGCCGAGCGGCTTCCACGCCTCGCCCGGCGAGATCGGCAGCAGCGCGAGCGCGGCGGCGAGCAGCAGCGTGTGCACCAGCGCCTGGCGGCGGCCGGGCACCCGGGCGTGGAGAAAATGCGCGTAGGCGTAGCCCGCGAGCAGCACCGTCTGGAAGAACAGCATGCAGGTGGTCCATACCGCCGCGCTGCCGCCGAACCAGGGCAGGATCAGGCGCGCGATCAGCGGCTGGACCAGGAACAGCAGGAACGACGACAGGAAGATCGTGACGGCGTAGAGCAACGGCTACTCGATTTCCCGCGCGAAGGGCTTCCTCAGCATCCATGCCGCGATGGCGCCGACAGTCTGGGCTTCCTTGCCGTAGTAGCCGTGCGGCCCGTACGGCTCGCACGGACCCGACTCGGGCGCCTTGCCGCCGCTGACGGAGATCAGCGTATAGCGCGCCGCCAGGCGATGCGCCTCGGCGTAAGGCGTCGATTCGCAGCCGTCCTCACGATGGTGAACGAAGAGCAGCGGCGCCTTGATCGAAGCGTAGTCGAAGCCCGCGAGCGTCGCGCCCCTGGGCGGAGCGAAGAGCGACGAGGTCAGCACGACGCCGGCGAGCTCGCTGCCGAGCGCCCGCCCCACGTAGGCGGCGGTGACCGTACCCTTGCTCGTGCCGACGACGTACAGCGGCAGCCCCGGATAGCGCTTCTTCAGCTCCGCGACGACCGCACGCGCATCCTCCGTCTGCTCGCTGCTCACGCGGTAGTAGTCCGTGAGGCCGCCCGGCTGGTCGGAGGGCGCGTCCATCACGACCGGCAGCACGCCGTTGCGGATGAAATCGCCCCGCGCGCGCGGCAGGAAGTTGTTGGCGCCGAACTTCGGCCGCCCGCTTTCCATGTGCAGGCGGATGATGCCGCCGCCGCCGACGTAGAGCAGCGCGATCGCCTCGGCCTTGCGCTCGCCCATGCCGGCGATGAAGAACGACTGCGTGACGTCGCGCCGCGCGGGAACCGTGACGATTTCCTGAGCGGCGGCGGCGGCCGAGGCGAGAAGCAGCGCGAAAGCAACAAGCCTCATACCTTCTTCGCGAGATCCTCCGCAAGCCCGGTGTACTTCGCCGGCGTGAGCGCGAGCAGGCGCTGCTTCGCCTCCGCCGGGATCGGCAGCGTCTTCACGAAGGCGGCGAGCTGGCGGCGCTCGAGGCGCTTGCCGCGGCTCAGGTCCTTCAGCTTGTCGTAGGCGTCGGCGATGCCATGGCGGCGCATCACCTGCTGCACGGCCTCGGTGAGCACCTCCCAGTTGGCGTCGAGGTCGTCGGCGAGCCGCCGCGGGTCGGCCTCGAGCTTCGCGAGCCCGCGCAGGCACGAGGCGTAGGCGAGCAGCGTGTGGCCGAGCGCGCTGCCGAGGTTCCTCTGCGCGGTCGAGTCGGACAAATCGCGCTGCCAGCGCGACACCGGCAGCTTGTCGGCGAGGTGGCGCAGCAGCGCGTTGGCGACGCCGATGTTGCCCTCGGAGTTCTCGAAGTCGATCGGGTTCACCTTGTGCGGCATGGTGGAGGATCCCACCTCGCCCTTCTTCAGCTTCTGCCTGAAATAGCCGATGGAGATGTAGCTCCACAGGTCGCGGTCGAGGTCGAGCAGCACGCTGTTCGCGTGCGCGTAGGCATCGAGCAGCTCGGCGAGCCAGTCGTGCGGATCGATCTGCGTGGTGTACGGATTGCACTCGAGCCCGAGGCGCTCGACGAAGCGGCGGCTGAAGCGCTGCCAGTCGACTCCCGGATAGGCGACGCTGTGCGCGTTGTAGTTGCCGACCGCGCCGTTCGCCTTGCCGAGCACCGCAACCCCGGCGATGCGCGCGGCCGCGCGCTCGAGGCGGTGCGCGAAGTTGGCCATCTCCTTGCCGAGCGTGGTCGGCGAGGCCGGCTGCCCGTGCGTGCGCGAGAGCATCGGCAGCGCCGCGTGGCGCTTCGCCAGCGCGCGCAGCGCGTCGGCGATCTCGGCGAGCTTCGGCAGCATCACCTGCGCGCGCGACTCGGCCATCATCAGCGCGTAGGAGAGGTTGTTGATGTCCTCGGAGGTGCAGGCGAAATGGATGAACTCGAGCGCCTTGCTCGCCTCGGCGTTCTTCGCGAGCTTCGCGCGCAGCCAGTACTCGATCGCCTTGACGTCGTGGTTGGTCTCGGCCTCGATCGCCTTGATCTGCTCGGCGTCCTTTTCCGAAAAGGCTTTCTCCAGATTGGAAAAGGCTTTTTTCGTGGCCGGAGAGAAGGGCTTGATCTCCCGGATGCCGCGCTCGGCGGCGAGGGCTTCCAGCCAGGCGAGCTCGACCTTGACGCGGTAGCGGATGAGGGCCTGCTCGCTGAAGAACCTGCGCAGCGGCTCGGCGGTCCTGGCGTATCGCCCGTCGAGCGGCGAGAGCGCGGCGAGCGGCGAGGGCATGGCTCTATTATAGAGGGGATGCGCATTCTGCTTGCCGAGGCGCGAGCCTGCCGCGTATGCGCGAAGCACCTGCCGCACGCGCCGCGGCCGGTAGTGCGCGCCGGCGCGAAAGCGCGCCTGCTGATCGTCGGCCAGGCGCCGGGCCGGCGCGTGCACGAGACCGGCCTGCCGTGGAACGATCCCTCGGGCGACGTGCTGCGCGGCTGGCTCGGCCTGGATCGCGACGCGTTCTACGACGTTTCCCGCGTCGCCATCGTGCCGGTGGGCCTGTGCTATCCGGGCACCGTCGACGGCGCCGACCTGCCGCCGCGGCGCGAGTGCGCTCCCCTCTGGCAACCTCGCTTTCGCGAGGCCTTGCCCAACGTCGAGCTCACGCTGCTGGTGGGCAGCTATGCGCAGGCCTTCTACCTGAAGGATTCCCGCAAGCAGACGCTTGGCGAAACC